>Ga0079224_100011465_pt1 | contig 12213 bp, 9 predicted proteins | sample Stecom2015_FD_80414 | JGI IMG/M metagenome (GOLD analysis project Ga0079224, IMG submission 80414) | Agricultural soil microbial communities from Utah to study Nitrogen management - Steer compost 2015 | ecosystem: Environmental > Terrestrial > Soil > Agricultural land | place: USA: Utah... | reverse complement strand
TCCGGGGAGAGGTCGGAGCGCCGTTCGTAGATGCGGGCGCGCACCCATTGCCCGACGGTGAACGTGTCCTTGCGACGATCCCAACCGATGGCGCAGGTGGTCTTGCTCGGCCCGCGCCGAAGGATTACGGCGTAGTTCGCATTGCGCGCGAGGAGCACATGGAGGCGGGGCGGGCAGGATGCAGGTGTCGCAGATGGCATCGTTACACGTTGAGTTCGTAGCGGGCGCTGCGGCCCGCGCCGACGGGGCGCAACGCTCCGAGCTCGACCAGCGTTTGGAGGTCGCGGGTGGCGGTGGCCTTGGAGACGCGGTTGATCGAAACGTATTTGCGCGCGTTCATGCCGCCCTCGAAGCCCTGCGGTCCGGCCGCAAGCATGCGTCGCACGGTGCGCGCTTGGCGTTCATTCAGGTTTTCCCGGTGGCGATCAAAGAAACGCGCCTGATTGAGCACAAATAACACGAGGGTCTCGGCGTCACGTTGGGCGGTGAGCACGGTTGATACGAAGTAGCGCAACCAAGGAGTGATCTCGTTGGAGCGTTGGGCGGTCTCGATGGCGTCGTAGTAGGCCTTGCGATTGGCTTCGATCGTGCGCGAAAGGCTGAGGGTGGCGGGGCGACCAAGACCCTGGGACAGGGCTTTCTCGGCCAAGGCGCGACCGATGCGGCCGTTGCCATCCTCGAAAGGATGGATCGACTCGAAGTAAAGATGGACGACCGCGGCGCGCACCGGCGGAGCGGTGATTTTGAGCCGGGAGTCATTGAACCATGCGATGAAGCGCCCCATCTCCGCGGGCACGTGGTCCGAGGGCGGAGCCTCGAAGTGAAGGCGTGCCTTGCCGATGGCACCCGAGATGACCTGCATCGGTTCCGCGTGGGTGCGCCAGGCGCCTTGCAGCACGCGCGAGTCGGCTCGCATCAACGTCCGATGCCAGGCGAACAGCGTGGGCTCATCGAGAGGGCGGTCCCACGTCTCGCGCACGGCGACCATGAGTTCGGCGGCACCGGCCGAGGCCGGATCAGGCGAGGGTTGCGGTGCGGCGTCCAAGCCCAATCGGTGGCGGATGGACGACATGACATCGGGCCGGCTCAGGTATTGGCCCTCGATCTCGGAGGTTTTCATGGCCTCGGCGATCATGAGTTGCACCAACGCCTCGGTGCGGTCGCCTTCGGGCAACCCCTTCAACAGGCCGGAAACCTGACCGGCCTGATCCGCGAAACGCAGCAAATCGGCCTCGACCGCAGACAGGTCGTAACGGAAGTCCGGCCAATCAGGTTGTTGCCAATTGAAGCGCATGAGCCGAATAAACGCATTAATCGGCTCAATTTGAAGCTAAATACTGAGCCGATTATGGGGTTTAATCGGCTCATGGGAACTTCGTATGCCGATGTGCGCCGTGATGTTTTGGGTTCTCGCGCACGTCTTTTAACGGCGTTTCGGGATACTGGTGGGGGGAGCAGTGGCAACGCGTTGGGGATGGCAAGTGGAGCTGCCGGTGCGGAGGGGATTTTTGAAGACAGGGGCGAAGAGCGGGCTGGGCGAGGGTCAACGCAGCTTGTGCTCGATGACATTGACGATGTTGGAGACGAGTTCGCGGACATCCGCAGATAATTGATCGGCCGTCATGTGGCGGCTGATCTCATGGGCGCGTTGAGCTTTGGCGTGTTCGTAATATTGGGCGCGCTTCCAGACGGACTTTAGCGATTTTGCGAGCGCGTCTTCGATGTCCTGATACGGCTTCAGTTTTATGGAGACGGGTTTTCCCGCGAGTGCGCTGTAAGCCGCTTCGATGGCTGTCGGGGGCAGGCAGTTTTCGATTTCACGACCAGGGGTGATCCAGCAGAAGACACCGGATGTGGACTTCGCAGGGAAATGGTAAGTCATGCGAAGGGCTTTTCGCTTTGCTCTCGGACTGGCGGAGGCGCGTCAACTTGCTCTGGCGTGGTTTATCGCGAGCAAGCTCGCTCCTACCTTTCGGCTCTTCTTTGCGCCTTTGCGTTAAAAAATCCGACGTCCACGCGGCGGCGGGTGGGTCAGCCGAGGATTTGGCGGAGGCTGTCGAGGTCCATGACCGTCGCGAGGGATTCCTCCTGCACGACGGCGGCGGCGAGGGCGGATTTTTCGCGCTGCAAGGCGCGGATCTTTTCCTCGACGGTGTCCTTGGCGATCAGGCGATAGGCGATCACGGTATTGGTTTGTCCAATACGGTGGGTGCGGTCGATGGCCTGGGCCTCCACCGCCGGGTTCCACCAGGGGTCGTAGAGCACCACATAGCTGGCGGCGGTGAGGTTGAGGCCGGAACCGGCGGCCTTGAGCGAGAGCAGGAAGACGGGCGGGCCTTCGGCGGATTGAAATTGATCGACCAACGCCTGCCGGTCCTCGGTCTGGCCGGTGAGCAGGAGGTGGCCGATGTCGCGCGCGACGAGTTCGGTGGCGATGTGCTCGAGCATGGTCACGAACTGCGAGAACACCAACACGCGGTGACCCTCGGCGACCAGCGGCTCCAGCGTATCCAGGAGGGCTTCGAGCTTGGCGCTGGCTGGCGCGGGGCGTTCGGCATCGGGGTTGTTGCGGTCGGCCGCCGCTGCTGCGGCCGCGGCGGATTTTTTGGAGGGGCGGGTGCGTTTCTTGGGGGCTTCGCCGGCGAGGCCGACGAGGCGGGGGTCGCAGCAGATTTGGCGCAGGCGGAGCAGGGATTGCAGGATGTTGAAGCGCTGGGTGTCGAACTGGCGGGCGGTCTCGACCTTGAGCAGGAGTTGGCGGGCGCGTTTGAGTTCGGCGTCGTAGAGGGCGCGTTGGTCGCCGTCGAGTTCGCAGAGCAGCTCTTCCTCGATGCGGGCGGGCAGGTCCTGGGCGACTTGTTTTTTGGTGCGGCGCAGGAGGAAGGGGCGCACGCGGGTGGCGAGGCGGGCGCGGGTGCCGGCGGGGTCCTGCTTTTCGTTGTAGTTGCGCTGGAATGACGCCTGGTTGCCGAGCAGTCCGGGCTGGGCGAAGGCGAAGAGGCTCCAGAGGTCGAGCAGCCGGTTTTCGATCGGGGTGCCGGTGAGCACGAGGCGGTGGCGCGCGGGCAGGGCGCGGGCGGCGCGGGCGGTGGCGCTGGTCGGGTTTTTGATGTTCTGGCCTTCGTCGAGCACGACGGCGTGCCAGGTGACGGCGGCGAGCTCGTCGGCGCGCAGGCGGAGCTGGGCGTAGTTGACGATGAGCAGGCCGGCGTCGGTCGGCAAAGGCGCGCCGGGGGCGAGTCGCGCGGTGGCGAGCGCGGGGGTGAAGCGGGCGGCCTCGTTGCCCCAGTTGGAGACGACGGACTTGGGGCAGACGATGAGCGCGCGGAAGGGGGTGGCGCTTTCTTTTGGGATTTGAGCTTTAGGATTCAGGATTTCCGGCGCCAGCCGGCTGAGGTGGAGGAGCCAGGCGAGGGTTTGCAGGGTCTTGCCGAGGCCCATGTCGTCGGCGAGCACGCCGCCGAGGCCGTGGGCGGCGAGGTGGCAGAGGAAGTGGTATCCGTCTTTCTGATACGGACGGAGTTCGGCCTGCAGGCCGTCGGGCAGGGGCGGGGGTGGGAGGGCGCGGAGGGTGGCGGCGCGTTCGCGCAGGCGGGCGGCGAGGGTTTCGTCGGCGAGCGGGGCCTCGGCGAGTTGCAGGGCGTGGAAGCGGTGGGTGGCGCGGGCGCCGGCGAGCAGCTCGGGGTCGGCGGCGAGGCCGAGGCGTTCGAGGGTGGCGCGTTCCTCGGGCGAGGTGTCGTCGTCGATGGCGAGGCGTTGCCAGCCGCGGTTGGGTAGGCGGACCCAGCGGCCCTTGGCCTTGAGCAGGAGTTTGATTTCCTCGGGGGTGAGCGTGAGGTCGTCGGGACGGAAGTGCAGGGCGAGGTCGAACCAGTCCTGGCCGGAGCTTTCGGCGGGGGTGACGGAGAGGTCGAGGCGGGCGCGCAGGGGGCCGTTGACCAGGCCGCTGAGGTTGGGCGAGGCCTCGATGAGGAGGTCGGGCGGCAGCTGGGCGCGCCAGGCGGTGAACTCGTCGGGGAAGTTTTTGCCGGTGGGGCGCGTCCAGGAGCCGGTCCAGTCGGTGTAAGTGAGTTGGAAGGCGGCGAAGTGGGAGCCGACCTCGTTGGCGGCGGTGAGGTCGTAGGTGTAGTTGGGGCTGTCGGGGGTGGGGGGTGGGGGTTGTCCGTCGGCGGTCCATTGCCAGCCGCCGTGGCCGGACCAGTGGCGGGCGCAGGGCGGGTCGTCGGAGGAGGCGAAGAGTTGCGCGTGGAATTCGGGCGAGTGGCGGGTGTCGTCTTCGTCGAGCCAGCAGCGCAGGCGGGGACGGAGGACGATGTTTTTGAAGGAGGCTTCGAGCGAGTCGGGGAGTTGCAGGCCGGTGGCGCGCAGGCTGGCGGCGATGTCGGGATCGCGCAGGGCGGCGACGGGGAGCTGGCGCGCGGGCAGCGGCGGGGGGCCGCTCCAGAGGCGGTTGTCGAGGAGGTAGAGCGGTTCGGGGGTGGTGGTGAGCAGGGGTGGGGTGTGGGTGATGGGGCGGCCGTCGGGGTGGGCGAGGTGGAGTTGCAGGCGACCGGGGGCGGCGGGGTCGGGCGTGGCGAAGAAGCGCAGGGGTTGTTCCTCGATGCGGAAGGGTTCGCCGTCGGGCAGGATGATCGCGGGCCGGGCGGCGGGGTGATCGAGGATGGCGTTGAAGAGGGGGGCGGTCAGCTCGCGGTGGGAGTAGCCGAGCTCGCCAAATCGGTCCTGGAGGCGGAGGACCAGGGCGAGGGCGCGGGCGGGCTCGGGCAGGCCGGCGAGGTCGTGGAGGTTGGCCACGGCGAGGTCGCGCAGCCAGCGTTGGGTGGGGGCGCGCCAGTTTTTGGCGTTGGCGAGGCGGACCTCGAGCGCGGCCTTGGCGTCGGGGCGGATGGCGACGCGCAGGTCGAGGGTGTCGGCGAGGGCGTTGTCGGAGGCCGGCGCGGAGACGGGGGTGGCGGTGGGGCAGAGGCGCCGCCATTGGGCCAGTTCGCGGCGGAGGAGGAGGTCGTCCACGGCGGCGCGCACCTTGGTGGTGTCGGTCTGCGGGATGAAGTGGGCGGGCAGGGGCCGGCCGGAGCGTTCCCAATCGTGGGCGATGTATTGCCAGAGTGCCCACGGGTCGGCGGGCGGTTGATCGCGCGGCCACCAGTCGTCGAAAGCGATGTCCCAGGCACCGGGGGCGGCGAGGGGGCTGAGGGGAAAACCGTGTTTTTGGTAGTGGTCGGGACGGAGGCGGCCGCGCTGGGAGACGAATTCGTTGTGCAGGGCGGAGAGCCGGCCGAGCAGGCGGGATTCGTCGTCGGTGAGCGGGCGGGCGAGTTTTTCACCCAGTCGCTCGGTCCATTCCAGGCGGAAGGCGGATTTTGCGGGCCGGGGCGGCGCGGAGGTTTGGGCGAGCAGGGCGGAGGCGCTGGCGACGCCGGGGATGGCGCGGGCGATGAGCCGGCGTTGCCAGGAGCGGCCGGTGGCGTAGGCGTGCTTGCAGTCGAATTCGACGGGGCAGTCGCACTGGGCCGTCCAGCCGCCTTTCGCCCAGACCAGGGTGGTGGTGTAGGGCTCGGGTTGGGTGCCTTGGACGGAGGCGACGACGATGTTTTCGTCGAGGTAGAGGTCGGTGACGAGACGGTCGCGCAGGATGCCTTCGCCGCGTTTGCGAGTGGCGGTGTCGAAGTCCGCGAGGTAGTCGTCGAGGGCTTCGAGCGCTTCGCCCGAGGCGGGTGACGCGTGGGAGTCGGGCATGGGGAGCGCGTGGGGGAATCAGCCGGGGACGGCCGACTTTACAGGGGCTCAGTAAACGGTCTCGTCGAGCAGGGCGAAGAGCTCGGCTTCGGTGACGCGGCGTTGGGCCATGGAGTCGCGTTCGCGCAGGGTGAAGGTGTCGCCCTCCTTTTCGATGGTGTCGAAGTCGATGGTCACGCAGTAGGGGGTGCCGATCTCGTCCTGGCGGCGGTAGCGTTTGCCGATGTTGCCGACCTCGTCGTAGAAGACGGCGTAGCGGCGTTGGAGTTTTTTGTGCAGGGCCTTGGCGCGTTCGACGAGGGCTTCCTTGTTTTTGAGCAGCGGGAAGACGGCGACCTTGACCGGCGCGATGCGCGGGCTGAGGCGGAGCACGGTGCGGATCTCGGTGTTGCCCTTTTCGTCGGTGACGGGCTCCTCGGCGTAGGCGGCGGTGAGCACGGCGAGGAAGATGCGGTCGAGGCCGACGGAGGGCTCGATGACGTGCGGGATGAATTTCTTCTTGCTGGCCTCGTCGAAGATCGCCTGCGGCACGCCGCTGGCCTTCTCGTGCTGGGTGAGGTCGTAGTTGCCGCGGGCGGCGATGCCCCAAAGTTCCTGCACGCCGAAGGGGAACTTGAACATGATGTCCGTGGTGCCCTTGGAGTAGAAAGCGAGCTTCTCCTTGAGGTGGTCGTATTCGCTCAGGTGTGTATCCGGAAGTCCGATACTGCGGAGCCAGTCGATGCACCAGTCGATCCAGTAGCGGTGCCATTTGGCCCAGTCGTCGTCTTCGTGGATGAAGAACTGCACCTCCATCTGCTCGAATTCGCGGGAGCGGAAGATGAAGTTGCGGGGGGTTATTTCGTTGCGGAACGATTTGCCGGTCTGGGCGATGCCGAAGGGGAGTTTGACGCGGCCGGTGTCCACGACGTTTTTGAAGTCCACGAACATGCCCTGGGCGGTCTCGGGGCGCAGGTAGGAGACGGAGGAGGCGTCGCGCATGGCGCCGACGTTGGTCTCGAACATCATGTTGAAGGCGCGCGGCGGGGTGAGCGAGCCGGGCTCGCCGGTGGCGGGCGAGGGGATCTGCGCGATCTCCTCGGGGGCGGCCTCGGTCATGTCCTTGGCGACGACGGGGGCGAGGGCGCCCTGGAGGGCTTTCTTGCGCTTGAAGGCTTCGGCGGCGGTTTGCAGCGCGCCGACGGTGTCTTCGGATTCGAGGGCGGAGACGTAGCCCTTGACCTCTCCGTCGATCACGACGGGGGAGAAAAAGAGTTGGTCGGCGCGGAAGCGTTGTTTGGAGGCCTTGCAGTCAACGAGCGGGTCGGTGAAGCCGTCCACGTGGCCGGAGGCCTGCCAGACCTTGGGGTGCATGATGATGGAGGTCTCGATGCCGACGACGTCGTCGCGGCGGCGGACCATGTCGTTCCACCAGCAGTCGCGGATGTTCTTTTTGAGTTCGACGCCCATGGGGCCGTAGTCGAAGAAGCCGTTGAGACCGCCGTAGATTTCGGACGACGGGAAAACGAAGCCGCGGCGCTTGGCGAGCGAGACGATGGCTTCCATGAGGTTTTCAGGCTGGGCGGTCGGCGTGGACATAAGGGGCAACGCTTAGGCCACGGTCGCGCGGCGGTCAATGGCGCGGTTGGGGGGGGCGGGCGGCAGGGTTACAGCTTGCGGGTGGGTGGGGTTGAGGTTGCATCCGGCGCATGGATGAATCGCCCGCTGTCACCGAAACGTTGTTGTCGCCGCTCGAAGGCCGCGTGCTGGGTTGCCTGATCGAGAAGGAGTTTTCCACGCCCGACATCTATCCGCTGACGCTCAATGCGTTGGTCAATGCCTGCAATCAACGCAGCAATCGCTCACCGGTCATGGAGGTCGGCGCTGACGAGGTGTCGGTCGCCTTGGAGGGGCTGCGCTTGAAGCGTTTCGCGGCGTTGTTCTCGGGGGCCGACGCACGCGTGCCTAAGTTCAAGCAGACGCTGGACAATGTGCTGCCGGTGGACGCGGCCACGCGGGCGTTGTTGGGCGAGTTGTTGCTGCGGGGGCCGCAGACGGCGGCGGCGTTGCGGGGCAATGCGGAGCGGCTGCACGTGATGCCGCCGGTGGTCGAGGTGGAGGCGGCGTTGATCGAGCTGGCCGGGCGTCCCGGTGAAAACTGGGCGCGCAAGCTGCCGCGGCAGCCGGGGCAAAAGGAGGCGCGATGGGCGCAGCTTTTGACCGGCGAGCCGGCGGTGGCGGAATCGGCGGCCGGTGGCGGCGAGCGTGAGCCGCTGAAGGTGGCGATGACGTTGCCGCCGGAGGCGGAGGGGCGGATCGCGGCGTTGGAGGCGGAGGTCGCGCGTCTGGGCGCGGCGCTGGCGCGGTTGCAGGCGGCGTTGGGCGAGGGCTGACGTGTTTGGCCCGGCGAGGGCGGCTCAGTCGGCGGTGATCGAGCGGGCGCAGGTCCGGAGCTGCTCGCGGTAGTGTTCGCCGGGGACTTTTTCCACGGCCAGCTCCAGCGCGATGCGGGCGCGGAGACGGGCGGAGTCGCGCAGGTCGTCACGACCCAGCGCGGCGAGGGCGCCGAGGGTCTTTTGCAATCGCATGGCCACCTCCAGCAGGTGCGCGCCGCTGCGAGCCGTCGCCATAAAGGCATCGTCGAGCAGGTCGTCCACCGAGAGCGCCGGCACGCGCACCCGGGGGAATTCCGGCTCCCGTGCGTCGGCCTCCGGGCGGGTTCGCGTCCAGCGGGTGAGCAGGCGCAGCTGCACGCCGAGCACGCGGACCGCCGTCCCGGGGTCGTTGACCGCGGGGGAGAGCGCGCGGTCCGAGATTTCCGAGAGGACAATGAGGGCGAAGCGCGGGTCCACGCTCAGGTCGCGCGCGTGGCTGATGGTGAAGGCCCGGCGGATCGCGGCGCGGTCTTCGTCGCGGAGTTCCCGGTCGCCGGCCACGATGGCGAGCGGGGAGACGCCGTCGGCGAAGCAGCCGGGGCGCACCCGGAGCCAGATGTCGGCGTCGAGCCGTTTGCAAACCTCGCCGAGCGCGGCCATGTCGATGTGGCAGATGTATCCGATTTCCGGTGACGTGATGACGTGGCCGGGGGGCGGTGCGTTTGCCGGGCCGTATTCGCGTCCGCCGAGTCCGCCGACCGCGGACACCGAGGAAAAGACGCTCAGGGCGGCGGTCTCGGCGCGGTCGATGGTGTCGTCGAGTCCGCCGAGGTTGGAGACCAGCGCGACCCAGCGCAGGAACGACATGAGCACGAAGCCGACCGCGATGACGAATCCGGCGAACAGTCCGAAGCGTCCGAGCGCGCCGTAGGTCAGCGCGCTGAGAGCCACCAGCGCGACGACCGCGTAGATGAAGGCGCCGATGAAGCTGGCCAGGGCGGTCTGCGCGGTGGTGTCGGCCATGACCAGTTCGCGCGCCCGCGGCGTGCTGGTGCTGGACACGGTGGCGAAGGTGGTCACGAGGGCGGAGACCGCGAAGGTGGCCACGGTGAGCATGGACGAGGCGAGGATGGCGAAGAGGTTGTTGAGCGTCGCGCGTTCGATGTCCACGGGCCACCCGTCCCCGTTGAAGACGTATTGCAGGCCATAGGCGAGGGTGACCCAGGCGCAGGCGCCGAGGCTGAGCAGCGTCGGGCGGAGCCACAGTTTTTTGCGCAGTTGGCCGGCGAGAAAACTTAGCTTGGTCATGTCGCGGTCCTAGAGTCGCCTCGATCAAAGGCAATCCCGGCCGGGCCGGTCATGCCGCCGCCGGTCGCCGCGGTGGGGCAATTGAAAATAGTGTGACGAAGGTTTTGCGGTTGGCGGGGGTTATGCTTAACTCCGGGGCATGGCTACCACAGACAATGTGTTGGTCTCGCTCAGCGGGTTGACGCTGCCGTCCGATCTGCCGTGGCGAGTAAACTTTGTTCAGATGGTCGATGGTTATTTGACGAAGCTCCACGCGGAGCACGCGTTTCGGCCGCCGCGGTTTTTCGGCTATTATTTCAAGGGCGACGACGCGGTCGCGATGACCGGTTGCTGGACGGTGATGCTGGATGCGTGCGAGGAGTTGGAGGCGTTGCGCGGGTCGGTCGAGGAGATGAGCCTGGGGCAGTTCAGCATCGCGGGGCCGGAGGACAACGAGCCGGACTTCATGTTGATCCATGATCGTTACGACGGCTCGTGCTGGTTGTGGCGGTTCGCCTACGGCCAGAGTTTCGTGTCGGCGACCGAGGCGATGCAGGGTTAGTTGAGCAACACCACACTCGGCGTCGGCGCGGTTTTCGTTGGTTGCGTCGGCGGAGCGGAGCTGTTTTTCCGGGTGGGATGTCGCAGTCGTTGTTTTTGTCGTTGGCCCGGGTTGCGGAGGCGCGGCGCGCGGGCGGGAAGGAGCGGACATGCCTCCGTTGATCCGGCCGTTGAGGCGGACGGCGTTGCTGGTGGCCGGGGTTTATCTGGCGGTGGCGGCGGCGTGGGTGGCGGCGACCAACGCGGCGGTGACGAGTCTGACGGCGCGGGTGCCGGACGCGCGGTTGGAGCTGCACAATTACAAGGAGGCGTTCTTCGTGGTGGTGACCGCGACGGGGTTGTATTTCGCGTTGGCGTGGCTGTTGGAGCGGCAGCGGCGGTTGGAGCAGGAGAAGCGGCGGATGGAGGAGATGTTGCAGGTGTCGCAGCGGCTGGAGGCGCTGGGGAGTCTGTCGGCGGTGGTGGTGCACGATTTCAACAACGTGCTGGCGATCATCCGCGGGACGACGGCGCTGGCCGAGGCGCAGAAGCTGAATCCGGACAAGGTGGCGGCGCGGTTGGGTGAGATCGAGGCGGCGACGGTGCGGGCGGCGGGCATCGTGCGGGATCTGGCGATGTTCATGCAGGATGCCTCGCCGGAGCGGGAGGCGGTGGATCTGGCGGAGTTGGTGCGGGCGTTCGAGCCGATGGCGCGGCGGGTGTTGGGCAAGGGCGTGGCCTGGCAGCTCGACGCGGGGGCGGAGTCGCCGCCGGTGGTGGTGACGCGTTCGCAGGTGGACCAGGTGTTGCTGAATCTGGTGGTCAACGCGCGGGACGCGTTGGCCGCCCGCAAGGGCCGGCGGGTGCGCGTGGCGGTGAAGGCGCGCGAGTTGCGGCGGTATGTGTCGGTGTTTCAGCGCGAGCCGGTGTCGGGCCGGTTCGTGGTCGTGACGGTCCGGGACAACGGCTGCGGCATCGCCGAGGAGGACCGGGTGCGGATTTTTGACGCGTTCTACACGACCAAGCCGAAGGGGCAGGGCACGGGGTTGGGGTTGGCGTCGGCGTTTCGCGTGATGCAGCAGCACGGCGGCTGGATCGAGGTGGAGTCGCAGCCGGGGCGGGGCACGGTGTTCGCGCTGTTTTTCCCGGAGGGCGGGTAGCGCGCGCCGGGTGTGTTTTTAAGCCTTCGGTTGCCGATCAGGAGAGGGCTTCGCGGACGAGGTCGGCGATGGCGGGCGGGAGGGCGAGACCGAGGGCGGCCTGTTGGGCGGAGGGGCTGAGTTTGCGCCAGGTTTTCCGCAGGATATCGACGAATTTTTCGCGGGGGTAGTCGGTGTGCTGGGCGGCGAAGCCGGCGATTTCGTTTTCGAGAAAGACGAGCACGGCGGCGTCTTCGAGGGCCTGGGTGCCGGGGTTGGTCTTGAGGCCGGTCTTGGAGACCCAGGTGCGGACCTCGTCGGCTTCGGCGGCGGGCACGCCGGCTTGCAGGAGGAGTTCGCGGGCGCGGTCGGCCTGTTTGACGTAGAGGGAGCGGCGCCAGTTGAGGTAGCCGACCTTGCCGTCGGGGAAGGTGGTGCGGGGCGTGAGCCAGCGTTCGAGGTGCTGGCAGCGGGCGGCGAGGAGCAGATGGGGCGGTGCGTCGGGCACGAGTCGGGCGACCCAGGCTTCGACGCGGTCGGCGTAAACGAGTTCGGCGGGGCGGCCGTCGGCGGCGCGCGCGGGATCGGCGGCGTGGGCGGAGTCAATGAGGACGCGGGCTTGGTCGTGGGCGGGAGCGGCGGACATGGTCGGGGTGATTAACGGGTCGGGTGGTCGGCGGCGAGACCGGGTTGGCGGGCGGCGGCGCGAAGTCCGGCCTTGCGCGGTGGTGGGGCGAGGCCATGCAGTGAGGGTTATGAAAGTCACGTTCACCTCCAAGGAATACGCCAAGCTGCTCGAGCTGGTCTGGCTGGGCATGCAGACGGCGATGGGGCGGCAGGGGCCGGAGAAGGCGTCGGCGCGGCGTTACGCGGATTTGGAGCAAAAGCTTTACGATCTGGCCACGCCGCTGGGTTGCGCGGACTTGATCACGGTGGGTGCGGACGGCCGGCTGATGCTTTCCGAAAAAATCGAGAACGACGAGCGTCTGCGCAAGGCGCTCGGCGATTACGACAACGACACGTTTTGGCACGAGTTGGTGAATCGGCTGGCCGATCGCGATCTCGCGGCGGAGCAGGCGCGGCACCACGCGGCCGGCGTGGGCGGTCCGCCGATCGACGCGGACTCGCGGCTCAAGCAGATTGAGGACGCCTATTGG
>Ga0079224_100011464_pt1 | contig 12213 bp, 13 predicted proteins | sample Stecom2015_FD_80414 | JGI IMG/M metagenome (GOLD analysis project Ga0079224, IMG submission 80414) | Agricultural soil microbial communities from Utah to study Nitrogen management - Steer compost 2015 | ecosystem: Environmental > Terrestrial > Soil > Agricultural land | place: USA: Utah... | reverse complement strand
GCGGGCACATTGGGCCAACGCGCCATTGCGGCCAAGACCTGTTCGTCCATAAGCGTCGCAGAAAGTGGGAGTGGTTGTTCATGATAGCACCCACCGTTGTCGGAAAAACACAGGCACATGACGGTGCTGTGGGCCGGATGGGATAATCAAAGATTCTGATTTTTCTTTTTGCAACAAGGCAGTGAGATGCAAATAGGCAAAGCTCCGTCGTCGCAACGTACCGCAAAAGGTTTGCTTGGTCCCGGCGCTGACAATGCGTTTGCACCTTTGGTCGACGCCAGCATACGTCGGCGGGTCATCATGGCCCATGTGGTCAGTCACACACAGCGTACCGTGCAGCGGCACATCGGTCGTCCGCTCGGCCGTGTGCTCATGCAGCGTTGGATGCGGGGCCAGTCGCCCGCGAAACGGGTGGAGTCTTTCGGGCTGTCACGGCATATCGTTGAGGAGGTGCTGGGAGAACATGCGCTAACGCTGCACGTTGACCCGCGCAAGCTGATTCGTATCGGAGTGCATGCACCGCGGGACATCGAGAAACGGCCCTCTTCGCTGGCATTCATCTGGGACGGCACTTGGGACCAGCGCCGCGAAGATCTCCGCGTGGGCACTCGTTACGAGCTGATCAGCGAGCTTGATGACAACCGTGGTCGCCTGGAGCAAACCCAGCGCTATCGATACCTGATGCGCCGCCTGAGGGAGGGCAGGCCGTGGGCATCCCATCAGCTCGGTGTCCTGCTGGATACCCCCGAGAAAATTCGGGGCTATCTGCAGGTATACCTGGATTTCCTCGACGATATGGCCGCAACCGGCTTCGACCCGGGCCGAGGCAAGGATCCCATCGGGGTGGCCATTACGCGCAACGGCACCATTGTCAAGGTGAATCGGGGCCTGCATCGCTTGGCCATGGCCCAACGTCTGGGTCTGCCTTCCATACCGGTGCAGGTGCGCCATGTACACCGGCTCTGGTGGGAAGACGTGACCGCCGGGGCGACCGGCTCACGCGCTTTGGAAAAAATGGCTGAGGCGCTTCAGCGCTGCGTGCCGGAAGAAAACCCCGGGCCGCTGGACGAACGTCCCGAGGTCGACCTGCCTCCCGATTTCTGGCCGGAACCCCGCGTGCCTGCGTGAAACGAGTTTTTACTCGCCCTTTTCCTGTTTCCTGCGCTAACTTTAGGCTTCTTGTCTGCACTTACCGCCCGCGGATGTGTACCGTGTTGCGCCTCCAACCCGGGCAGAACCAATGGAGAAGCCGTCAATGACCACATTACGCCATTCCCGTTTTGCCGCAGCGTTGCTAGCCGTCGCTCTCGCAGGTATTGCATGGGCTGATACGTCCACTCAGCAGGCCGGTTCCAAGGAATTCGTGCCCACAGTGGGGCAGTCCGGCAAGGACGTAATCTGGGTACCTACGCCGCAAACGCTGGTGGACCGCATGTTGGACATGGCGGGGCTCACGCCCGACGATACGCTTGTCGATTTAGGATCGGGAGACGGGCGTACTGTCATTACCGCAGCCAAGAGGGGAGCGAAGGCGAGAGGCATCGAATACAACCCGGACATGGTGGCGCTGTCGCGCAGCGCCGCATTGCGGGAAGGCGTGGGAGATCGCGCTGCGTTCGAACAGGCGGACATCTTCGAATCGGATTTTTCCGATGCCGATGTCGTGACGCTATTCTTGTTGCCCAATCTGAATCTCAAGCTCAGGCCCACGCTGCTGGACATGGCCCCCGGTACCCGGGTCGTGTCGAATTCCTTCACCATGGGAGACTGGGAGCCCGACGAGACGGCCGAGGCTGAAGGCTGCACCAACTATTGCATTGCCTACAAATGGGTGGTGCCGGCGAAGGTGGAGGGCAGCTGGGCACTACCTGATGGAAAGCTTCAGCTGACACAGAACTACCAGTTTGTTGAAGGCACGGTGAGCCGGGGCGGGAATACGACCCCGGTCACGGAGGGCCGTCTGAACGGCTCTACCCTGACCTTCAAGGCAGGCGAGGATGAATATATCGCTGTGGTGGAAGGTTCGCAGATGCAGGTCAAGGTTAACGGCCAGGGAAATTTGAGCGCGAAGAAGGAAGGCTGAGCCTTGCCGGCTTCAGAAGGAGCCCAGATGTCAGAATGTTCGATTCGCGTAATGTGTATCAGCGACTATGACGCAGTCATCAGTCTGATGCAGCAGACAGAAGGCGTTCGGATCAGGGATGCGGACGCCCACGATGCAACACGTCGATACTTAGAACGTAACCCTGGCATGAGTTTTCTGGCGGAAGTAGGGGGCAGTATCGTCGGCTGTGCGATGTCTGGCCATGATGGGCGACGCGGCTATCTTCAACATGTGCTGGTCTTACCAGCCTATCGTAAGAGGGGCATTGCCCGTCGTCTGGTAAGTGCTTGTCTGAAGGAACTCAAACGCCAAGGGATCGAAAAAGTTCACCTCGACGTGCTTGAGGACAACGCTGCCGGCCAAAGGTTCTGGCAGCAACTTGGCTGGCAGCGTCGTACAGATATCGTGAAATATTCCTTGGTGCTGGGCGATTCGGCAAATGCTTAGCGCGGTTGCTTCAACGCGACTGTTACCGGCTTGGCCGCCGGTAACTTTGCGCACCTACTATTTGATGAGCCGCACGGAATCGACGTCTACTTGAGGTGGACGCTGTCCTTCCACGTCCACTTCTCCGCGTAGTTCCACCAAAATGTTTTCATCAATCTTTTCCTGCGGCAGGTCGTCATCGTCAATATCCACGGTGATTTCACCCGTGCCGTCAGAAAATACGTAGGTATCGTTACCTGTCTTGCGCAGCAGCCGACCTTGCAAAACGACATCCTGATCATCTTTTGGCGCCTTCAGGATACTTTCTACAGTGGTGGCATCCCGATGCGCGGGCCCGGTAATCTGCGCATGAGACAGAATCGGCACGGCGCTGGCGCCAACAAACATTGCGGCGATAAAGATTTTTTTCATGATATGAACCCCACGGTAGTTGTTCGAGTCAGTGGATAGCAATCGCAATGCCTTGATCCGTAAGAGATTGTTTTTATGTCGCTGGCGTGTTCTGCGTATCACCGTCCGGATTAGCGAAAAGCTGCGCAGATCATGTATAATTTTGGATTCACCAGCTAGCGGCCACCTTCGCGGAACGACCAGCACAAGGGCAGGCCAAAACAGCACGGCGCAATGGCAGAGTGGTGATGCAGCGGATTGCAAATCCGTGTACGTCGGTTCGATTCCGGCTTGCGCCTCCAGAATACAAAAGGCCTGAAACCTGAAAACCAGGATTCAGGCCTTTTTTTGCGTTTACGCGAGCGGGAAATCAGGATTTCGTAAGCTGAATCAGCCTGAAGGCAGCGCGCGCCACGCACACAGTCGTGCCGTCCGCGTTCACGGCTTTGCCTTCACAGAAAGCAGTGCTGCGGCCTCGTTTAAGCGTATGTGCCTCGAACACCAGCTCACCGCGCGCAACCTCAAGAAAGTGGGTGGACATTTCAATTGTGGCTACACCCAGGTTGAGCGGGTCATGACCACGAGCTGCCGCGCTCATGATGAAATCCAAAACGCTCATCAGCGTGCCGCCATGGATGTCTTCTCGACTGTTCACCAGCGACGGATGGTCGGGCAAACGTGCCCGGGCATACCCTTCTTCAATATGTTCGGCCTGCAGGCCGAGATAGCGCATGAATGGAATATCCAGACCGAAGTACGGCCTGTCCTCGGTGCAGTATGGAGGAAGTGGTGATTTCGTTTCAATCATTGTTGCCAGTCTGTTTGGAAGCGGCAAGCGCGTGTGCAGCTTCGAATCGAAAGCCTGATTCTACGGTATAGGATGGGGCTATCGTCCGTGACCTGCCCCATGTGGGTTATAAAAACGCTTCTATCCACAGTGGAAGGGTGCCATGTCACGCAAGCAGCAGATTGCAGAATTTTTGGCCAAGGAATTCCCCCAGAATAAGTGCACTGTCGAAGAGGTCGGCCACTTCTCAGCGACCGTCAGACACGAAGTGGGACATGCTGAGCTGCGCCCGGGCGGCACCGTTTCCGGGCCAGTGATGATGACCGTTGCCGACGTGGCTCTGTATGTTGCTATTCTTGGCGAGATCGGGATTGTGCCTTTGACAGTCACCACCAACCTAAACATCAATTTCATGCGCAAACCTTCCGCCGATGCCGCCATTATTGGTGTTTGCAAGTTGCTCAAATTGGGGCGCACTCTGGCGGTGGGAGAGGTCAGCATTTATTCTGAAGGCAGCGACCAGCTCGTGGCCCACGCGGTGGGTACTTATGCTATCCCGACCGATACGAGGGCTGGCCGCGGGCCATCATTGCATTGAGCGGGAGAATCATGCAGGAAATTCGGCAACGTGTTGCAGAAAACTTTGCGCGGCAGGGCCTGATGCGCACTCTGGGTGCGGCGTTGGAGCTGGTGGAAGACGGAGAAGTCCACATCAGCATGCCTTTTTCTTCGCAGCTTTCGCAACAGCTTGGCTATGTTCATGCGGGCGCCGTCACAAGCATTGTGGACAGCGCCTGTGGATACGCGGGACTTACGCGTGCACCGGCGGGACATGACATCGTCACGGCGGAATTCAAGACAAATTTTATGCGTCCAGCCATAGGTGAGCGCTTCCTGGCGGTGGGGCGCGTCGTGAACGCGGGCCGATCCCTTGCTGTCTGCACCGGTGAAGTCAGGGCGTACACAGCCAATAGCGTGGAGTTCAAGGTGGTGGCGTTGATGCAGGCCACCATGGTGTTTGTCGCTACCGAGCGCTAGGGCTGGGCTGGCTCACCAACTCAAGTGTGGGCACGCTGCATTTATTCAAGGCATTCGGAGTCGACCATTGCTCGCCTGGTTTGAACGTTTATTGAATCCGTTCCCTCGGGAGGAACCGCTGTTGCCTCCCAAGGGTCTGGCCGCGTTTCTGTGGGATTGCACTCGCGGTTCTCGTCGCTACTTGGCAGCGCTGGCCGTGTTGAGCGCGGCGGTTTCCATTTATGAGGCCTGGCTATTCGCTTTCCTCGGGCAGGTAGTCGATCTCTTGGCGGTTTGGCAGCAGGGAGCTGATGCGGCGCTGCATGAGCGGCGCGTGCTCTGGAGTATTGGCCTGGTGCTGGCCGCCAGTGTGCTGCTGGTCGCAGGACGCACCATGCTTCAGCACCAGGCACTGGCCATCAACCTGCCCTTGCGGCTGCGTTGGCATTTTCATCGCCTCATGTTGAGACAAAGTCTGTCTTTTTTTGCCGATGAGTTCGCAGGCAGGGTCACGACCAAGGTTATGCAGACCGCGCTCGCGGCGCGCGAAGTGCTGTTCACCCTCATTGAGGTCGTCCTTGGCATCGGTGTGTACTTCGTCACCATCGTGGCGCTGGCGGGCGGCTTTGATCTCCGACTGATGATGCCTTTCATTGGCTGGATTGTGCTCTTTGGCGCAGCGATGTGGTATTTCGTACCGCGCCTGGGCAAGGTAGGGCAGGAGCAGGCTCACGCGCGCTCTTCCATGACGGGTCGGGTCACGGATGCCTACAGCAATATCACCACCGTCAAACTCTTTTCCCATACTCGGCGAGAAGCCCATTTCGCGCGCGCCGCGATGGAAGATTTCAAGGAGACTGGCTACCGCCAGATGCGGCTGGTGAGTCTGTTCGAAATCGTCAATCAGGTGCTGGTGGTTTCGCTCATCGCCGCCGCGGGCGGCTATGCGATCTGGCTCTGGCATGGGGATGAAGTCGGCGCCGGTGCGGTGGCAGCCGTGACGGCCATGGCCTTGCGCGTGAACGGGATGTCGCACTGGATCATGTGGCAGATGGCTTCCTTATTCGAAAGCATAGGCACCGTACAAGACGGCATGGCCACCCTCACCAGGGAATCCAAGGTGCGGGACATTCCTGGCGCGCCGTCATTGCAGGTCAGCCGGGGCGAAGTCCGCTTCGAGGACGTATGGTTCAACTACAACGGAGAGCGGCAAGTGTTCGCGGGCTTGAACCTCACCGTCAGGCCGGGCGAAAAGATTGGTCTTGTCGGGCGTTCCGGAGCGGGCAAGTCCACCCTCATCAGTCTGCTGCTTCGTTTCTATGACCTGGATCGTGGCCGCATCTGTATCGACGGGCAGGATATTTCTCAAGTGACGCAGGACAGCCTGCGTGGCGCCATCGGGATGGTCACGCAAGATACCTCCTTGCTGCATCGTTCCATCTACGACAACATCGCCTACGGCAGGCCCGATGCGGAAGAATCGGAAGTTCGGTCTGCTGCGGTGAAGGCTCAGGCAGATTCGTTCATTTGTGAGTTGACCGACCCGCAGGGGCGTCGGAGTTACGACACCATGGTTGGTGAACGAGGGGTCAAGTTGTCGGGCGGGCAAAGGCAGCGGATCGCCATTGCCCGCGTCATGCTGAAGAATGCCCCGATCCTGTTGCTGGATGAGGCTACGAGCGCCCTGGATTCCGAAGTGGAGCTCGCCATCCAGGAGAGTCTGAACGAAATGATGGAAGGCAAGACAGTGATTGCTATTGCACATCGGCTTTCCACCATTGCTGCCATGGACCGCCTGATCGTTCTGGACGGCGGGCATATCGTAGAAGAAGGAACGCACGCCGAACTGCTACGCAAACAGGGCATTTATGCAAAGCTCTGGCAGCACCAGAGCGGCGGGTTTCTGGCCGAAGACGTCAGTGTTGAGGTTTAACTTCCGTTCCCTGCAACCATCTAAGATAGGCTCTTCGAGTCCGTTCAGTCACGGACTCCAGCACCTTTCGGTGGTCCACCTTGTGTCGCAACATCAGACGGGCATCAGCCACTGACCGGGACTTGCAGAACCAGTGGCAGCTGTGCTGAAACAAGTACAGTTCTGCCGATAGGTGAAAGGCGCGGTCTTTCGGTGACAAGTTCTCTTGATTGTCCACGATGTGCCGCAAGCCGGCGGCATGGATGCGCAACAAAGCGCGGAAATCTCGGGTGAGCCAGGGTAGCAGGCGTTCGACGAAGGGCAGGCAGAATGGCAAAGTGCATATGGCTGTCGCCCGCGCTTCTTCCTTCTGCATGTTATTGGCAAGCATCTGGAGTTGCGACGCCAGGGTGCGTTCGGTCTGGCCGAAGGTGTCGAAAACTTGCAACTGTCGCGATTCGCTGTCTTCCCTGATGGCCCGCGCATAACCTTCGGTTAGCGTTTCCATGTGGCGCTCCAGTTGCAGACCGGAGAGATTTTCCGCCAGCAGGGCGATGTGGCCACGCTGATAGCGCAGGCAAAGCACCCTCCAGACCACGGCCGCCAACAACAGGGATAGTACGAAATCCATTACTTGCTTCCTCTTCTCTAGCGTTTCTGAGTGCCGCCTTCAGCGCATGACCAGACCGCCGTCCACATATAGCACCTGGCCTGTCATGAACCGGCTCCAGTCGGAAGCCAGGAACAATACTGGGCCGGCAACATCTTCGGGCGTTGCCACTCGGCGCAGCGGTGTCTGGCCGGCAATCTGCTCGCGCAATGATTCCCGCGTTTCGCGACTGGCATCGGTCGGCCACACCAGACCGGGCGCCACGCAGTTTACCCGGATGCCGGACGGGCCGAGATCGGCAGCCAAGTGCCTGCTGAATCCCACAAGCGCTGCCTTGGCAGTGGCATAGTCGTGGTACGGGACGAGGGGGTGCTCGACCAAGTCGCTGGACAGGTTGATAATGCTGCCGCTGGCGCGGCGGCGCATGTCGGGCACTACGGCCCGGCAGATATTGGCCGCACCCTGAACAGCCCCTTCGAACTGGTCAAGGTAGGCGTTCCAGTCCAGCTCCTGGAAGCGGGCGCGAGTGTCCGGATTGAAGCGATAGGAGCGGAATGCGTTGTTCACTACAACGTCGATGCTGCCCGTCTCCGCGAGGACCTCTGACACCATTTCCGTGACCGCCTGAGCGTTCATTACGTCCGCGCGCAGTGCCCAGGCGTCGCCCCCCAGGGCAATACAGCGTTCGGATACCTCTGCTGCGGCCGTTTCATTTTGCAGGTAATTGATGACCACCAGCGCGCCTTCCCGTGCAAACGCTTCGGCGATCGCGGCACCAATGCCGCGACTCGCACCTGTGATGAGCACCACTTTATCCTTGAAGCGCATTGCTCAGTCTCCTGTTCGCCCGGGTGCCGTCAGCAAGTCGGTGGCCACGTGCTTTTGCAGGTCAAGAGCGCGACTGATCAGGCCCAGCTTCAAATACGCGTCGGCGGCTGCCTGCAGAGACCGGACATCCACCGCTCCTAGCCCATGTTCCTTGGTAAAGGCCGACACGCTGGCGCGGTTGCGCAGGCGGATAATTTCCAGATTCAGCTCGGGGTTCTGCCCATCAATGGCTCTGCGTACCGCCAGCGACGCGGCTTCTTCCGGTTCATCGAGCATCCACTCAACGCTATGGCGGAAGGCGCGCAGGAATCGTCTCAGTCGGGCCGTGTGTTCCAGGTAAAAGTCTTCGCGCACCACAAGTAGGTCGCTTGAGTAGTTCAGGTAATCCGCCACTTGGAAGACGGTGGCATCTCCCAGGCCGCGCCGGCGTGCAAGCGCCAGCCCAGTGTCCGTTGCTGCAGTCGCGTCCACCTGGCCTTGCATGAGCGGCGCGAAGTTGAGCAGACCCGTCACGATGATCTTGACATCGTCTCTGGTCAACCCAACCTGCTGCAGCAGAATCTGCAGATTCTGCAAAGTCCCGCTGGACAGACTGTAGACACCGATGCGTTTTCCCTTGAGCTCAGAAGGGCGGGTGATGCCGCTGTTCTTCAGCGTGACGACGTTGAACACGTTTTGTGGATAGATGTCGTAAACGGCGCGCAGCGCCGCCCCTTTGTCGAGGGCCGCGAAGAAGGAACCCGGATCGGTGAAGGCAATGTCGGCCTGCCCGCTGAGCAGGTTGCGCAACGCGTCGCCACCGCCAGCACCCGGCAGGTAGCGGAACTCGATGGCCTCTTCTTTGAAGAAAGCCTTATCGGGTTCCGCCAACAAGTTGACGATTTCCGTGATGGGCTTGCTCCAGCCTGCCAGGGTGAAGGGCTCGGGGGCGGCAGAGCGGGCCCAGGCTGTCACGCCAGGCCAGGCAAGGGAGGCGCCTGCAGCTAGCCCCAACAGGCGTCGGCGCGTATGCATGATCATGGTCGATTTCCAGTTTCCGTGAAGAGATAGGGGCGCAGCAACCACCTGGGAAGGTGGAGCGCACACAGGTAGAGCAAAAGCCCCATGGCCGTAATGAGGATCAGGACGGCGAACATCAGAGCCGTGTCCATCGAGCCTTGGGCGGCAATGATGAGTGCTCCCAGGCCCTCGCTGCCACCAATGAACTCGCCCACCACTGCCCCCACCAGTGCAAGTACGGCAGCGATGCGCAGCCCGGCGAGAATCATGGGAACTCCACTGGGGAGTTTCAGACACCATAGTGTTCGCCAACGGGAGGCGCCCAGCATGCGGAACATTTTCAGGTGGGTGGGGTCTGTTTGAGCGATGCCGGACATTGTGCTTTCCAGCAAAGGAAAAAAGCAGACCAGAGCAGTCAGAACCACTACTGGCAGCGTGCCAAAACCCAGCCATACGGTCAAAAGCGGAGCCAATGCCAGCTTGGGCACCACCTGGCTGGCGATGATGTAGGGCATCAGCACCCGCCGCCCAAAAGCCGATTCACCCAACAGCAGGCCGAAACTGAAGCCAAGCGCCGTCCCCAGCGCCAGCCCGCCAAGGACCTCAATGAAAGTCTGTGCGATATGCGGCCAAAAATAGCCGGTTTCCAGCCCGCGCCAAAGGGTCACGGCTACCACTGAGGGCGCTGGAAGTACGAGTTCCGACCAGCCAAACACACCTGTCGCCCATTCCCAGAGAAGAAGCAGGCTTAAAAGCAATGCAAACGACCAAAGCCGCGGAGATTTCCATGTCAGGGGGGACATCATTGCTTGGATTAGTCCCGGTAATAGGAAAGTTGTTCCGCCATGGCTTCCGCGCAGGGGTCTATATCGACCATGCGAACAAGATCCAGGAGACTGAAGCGGCCGTCATGATGCCAGGCGGCCGTGGGCATCGTCATGTGCCCCAAGGCGCAGATACGGGTTGCCCCCGCCTGAGCAATGAGTGGCGCCAACCGAAAGAGTTCCTCCGGGCTTGCGGCAAGGCCGACTGTTTGCAGCCACGCCCGACGGGGTTCCAGAAGAGGAATGACATCGTCGAGGCGGTCCACCGCCATCACGCATGCGCTGCGGTTCAGCGCACCTGCTTCCGGTGGGCGGGCCGCGGAGAGGAAGGCAATCGCCCAGGGGGTATCAGGGCCGCCCAATAGATCCACTTCCTGCCCGCGCAACATTGCCAGTTCAAGGGCCTGTCGCCATTGGGCAGCCGAATTAGTTTCCTCGAACGCCAGGGCGCGGCGGGGGAAACTGTGCTGAAGGGCAGAGAGTTCGCCGGCCAGGTGGCGGGCGAACTCTGCAGGGTCAATCTGGCCGCCACGTTCCACGTAAAGGACTTGAGGCGAATAACAACCTTGTTGATCCCACCGTACGATATCCAGCGCTGCCTGCCGTGCAGTGGATTGGGCCTGACGTGTATCCAGGGCGGTAGCAGACACCATCGCCACGCTAAGCTTATTGCCATGGGGCAGCAAGCGCTTGCCGGCAGGTAGCATTCGCTGCCAGGCGGCTACCGCCGCGTCACTGCCGTACACCTTTAAGACTTCGGCTTCCTCACACAGCACTTCTTCCAGGGCAGTCTCGCCCCCAGGCCACCAAACGACGGCTAGCGTATCAGCGAGCCGCGGTTCCACCTCGGCCAACGTGCGCGCGAACCAGCTCGCGACCAAAGGTTCTGCGCTGGACACTTTGCCGACGCTGCCTGCCTTCACCAGTAAGGCACTGATCAGGCTCCACAATGGCAATCCAGGCACGTTGCCGGCCCAGACGTGGCCGACGAGAGAGGCGCCGCAGGCATGAGCCCACCCGCCGCGGGGTCGTGGCCTGAAACCGTCCAACAAGCCCGTGTCGCCAAAATCTTCCGTCAGAAAGCGCAGCAGCTGTGGACGGCGAAAATTCTTCAGACAGGCATTGATGCCTAGCCGCGTCATCTCCGCATCGAAGCCACTCACCACCGGCAATAGCGCGTCCATTTCGCGGCGCAGCGGGTCGGCGCCATTGAGCATGCGCGCGATAACGCGGTCGATGATGTCGACAATTTCGAGCACCGGCCTGCTGGCCAGCTGGGTTCTTGCCGCCTTTTTCGTATGACGCGCAACCGCACGCAGTTGTAAGGGCGTTAAACGCGGCAGTGCGATTTCAACTGTCTTGCCATTGGCGCTGAATACTCGGGTTTCCCATTCCAGCTCGGAATCTTCCTGGCCGGGCAGATGGCCGGCCGTGAACTGAAGCAGGGGCGCTACGGAGCGACCCTGTGCCGCCTTGTACGTGGAAGACTTGTGCACGGCGTCCGCTCTCATTCCACGGTTGCCTGCAGGAAGGCGTCCATGGCCAGCGAGCACCCCTTGGCTTGCGCTCCTTCGGCGCGGCCTAGCAGCAGAAATCCCTCAGGCAGTATTACACCGACGTCTTCGGTGAGCAGAGTGGTGGTCGAGTTGAAGTTGGCCAAGTCGCAATGCACCAGCACGCCGCGCTCACCGTCGGGAACATCCTGGCCGGTCAATGGGTCGACTGCGCGGGTGCGTATCCAATGCGGCCCGGATTTGATCGATGGCTGTTGCGCATTCCCGTCGTCGTAGAACTGGGTGCTGAGTTCGGTCATGCCGTACATATTCGTACACTGGGCGGGGGCCACGCCGAAATAGTGCTGGAGCAGCTCGTAGAATTCTGCACCGCCGAGTTCACGCGATTGCCCCTTGAAGCCCCCGGTATCAAAAAGGCGGCTTCCTTCTGGCAATGAGAAACGTTTGCCCCGACGCTCAAGCTCATCCATCAGGTGGACGAAGCTGTAGCTGGCGCCGAGCAGCGCATACGGTGTCGCAGTGGATTCTGCGCCTTCCAGTGCGGCACACAGTCCATCGATGTCCATACCGTCTGGACCGACAAAGTAGGCACTGCCGGGTGCGCCGAACTCCTGCTTCGCCAGGGCCAGATAGTGGGCCAGGGAAGAGTTGGGCATCATCTCTTCATCCGGAAAGAGAATGCCCATACGTATGCGAGGCAGGCCACGCATGAAGCGCTGCGCAAAGTGCAACTTCATGGAGTGGTCGTAAACAGTCAGATTGGGATGGTAGTGGCGTCCTC
>Ga0079224_100011463_pt1 | contig 12213 bp, 11 predicted proteins | sample Stecom2015_FD_80414 | JGI IMG/M metagenome (GOLD analysis project Ga0079224, IMG submission 80414) | Agricultural soil microbial communities from Utah to study Nitrogen management - Steer compost 2015 | ecosystem: Environmental > Terrestrial > Soil > Agricultural land | place: USA: Utah... | reverse complement strand
TGTGTCCGAAGACGGCAGCCCGTATGTAATCGGTGATATTCCGGACGAGGTGGAGGACGACCGCGGAAACATCACCGAGGGTGATAAAGTTATATTGATTGTAGAGGATGATACTAATTTTGCACGAGCCCTTCTGAAGTATACCAGACAGCAAAACTACAAGGGTATTATCATTGTGCGGGGAGATCTGGCCGCAGAAGCCGCGATAAAATACCAGCCGTTAGCTATTTTGCTTGACATACAGCTGCCGGTTAAGGACGGCTGGCAGGTGATGGATGAGATCAAAGGCAATGCAGCTACGCGCCATATACCGGTGCACATCATGTCATCTCTGGAGGTGAAAAAGGAAAGCCTGCTGCGGGGCGCGATAGATTTTATCAATAAACCGGTAGCGTTGGAGCAGATGGGGGCGATGTTCAAAAAGATTGAGGATGCATTGAGCAGGTATCCGAAGAAGGTCTTGATCGTGGAGGAAAATCCGAAGCATGCTGCGGCTTTATCTTATTTCCTAAGCAGTTTCGATATCGTTTCCGAGATCAAGAACAATGTGGAAGAAAGTGTTAAGGCGCTTATTTCAGACGATGTGAACTGTGTGATACTTGATATGGGCGTTCCAGATAGAACGGGATATGAAACGCTGGAAGCGATAAAGAAAAACGAAGGACTGGAGAACCTGCCTATTATCATTTTCACCGGAAAGAATCTTTCGAAGGCGGAAGAAGTACGCATTAAACAGTATGCCGATTCCATTGTAATAAAAACAGCGCATTCATACCAGCGTATCCTTGATGAAGTAGGCCTGTTTTTACATCTTGTTGAAGAGAAAAAGAATGAGCCGACAGAACGTAAGAGCAAACTCGGATCCTTGAATGAGGTTCTCAAGGGTAAGAAGGTTCTGATCGCAGATGACGACGTCAGAAATATTTTTTCCCTGACCAAGGCTCTTGAGAAATACCAAATGGAGGTGGTGTCGGCCATCGATGGAAGGGAAGCCTTAGAGAAACTGAAGAGCCATCCCGACGTTTCTATCGTGCTAATGGATATGATGATGCCAGAAATGGACGGATATGAAACGATCCGCATGATACGCGACATTCCGAAATATGCAAAGCTTCCAATTATGGCGGTGACGGCAAAAGCGATGACGGGAGATCGGGAGAAATGCATATTGGCCGGAGCTTCCGACTATATCTCCAAACCGGTAGACACCGATCAGCTGCTATCATTGCTAAGGGTGTGGTTGTACGAATAATCTTTCTTGGATAAATACTTGATATGGAGAAGAGTAAGCTGGTGCTAATTATTGATGACGACAGCCGTAATATTTTCGCCTTACGTCTGGCGTTAAAATCACGTGATTATGAATCGGTGTCCTGTATGACAGCTGTCGAAGGAATCGCGTTATTGCAAAAACGATCGGACATTGGAGTTGTTCTAATGGATATGATGATGCCAGAAATGGACGGATACGAAGCAATGGAGGTTATAGGAAAAACGGAAGGCTGTAGCCATATTCCTGTAGTCGCGGTGACGGCACAGGCAATGTCGGGGGACAGGGAAAAATGTCTAAATGCAGGGGCGTATGCCTATATATCGAAACCGGTAGATATAGATGAGCTTGTGGGGGTAATTGAAAGTATAAAGTAGGATGTTGGAACCGACGATTATAAAGGATGACGAACTGGAGGTGCTATTGACGGACATATCCGTTTTATACGGTTACGACTTTACACAGTATAGTAAAGCGTCGTTAAAGAGAAGGGTAAATAGGATCTGCCTACTTGATAAGTTTGCCAGCTTTGCTGAATTACGTTACAGGCTGACCCACTATCCGGAATATTTACAGCGGTTTATTGAAGAGATTACGGTAAACGTTACGGAGATGTTTCGGGATCCCACCTTTTACAAAGCGCTGCGCGAGAAGGTGTTTCCACAACTCGGGACATACCCGTTTATCCGCATATGGTTGGCAGGGTGTTCCACCGGCGAGGAGGCTTATTCTATCGCAATTTTGCTGAAAGAGGCTAATCTATACCACAAATCGCTCATATACGCCACAGACTTGAACCCTGGAGTGCTGGAAACTGCACAGAAAGGTATTTATGCGATTAACCAGATGAGACAGTACTCTGAAAATTATATCCTTTCCGGTGGGAGAGAAGACTTTTCGAGCTACTACAGGGCGAACTACGAGATGGTGAAATTTAACGCCGATTTGCGCGAGAAAATGATTTTCTCTACACATAATCTGGTGTCTGATAGTTCATTTAATGCATTTCAATTAGTCGTCTGTCGAAACGTCCTCATCTATTTTGAGAAGGAATTGCAAAACAAGGTGCTGCGGTTGTTTGATGATAGTTTGGACCCTTTGGGGTTTCTGGCACTTGGCGCGAAAGAGACACTTCGTTTCTCGAATCTCGAAAAGCAATATAAGCAATTAGACTCAGAAAAAATCTGGAGAAAGCTACACTGATATGGGACAAATCGGAAGATTGGAAATTGAGCTGTTTCTGATCGGAGGCTCGGCGGGGAGTTTAAAGGTGCTCCTGGACATGCTGCCGGCCGTCCGGCCGGATCTGACGTTTCCTGTCGTGCTGATTCTGCATAGGAAGGCTGGCCCGGAGTCCATGCTGGACATTCTTCTGGCGAATCATAGTAACATGGGTGTGGTTGAAGTGGAGGATAGGACAACACTGCAGCCAGGTACTGTCTATTTGGCGCCTGCAGATTATCACCTGTTATTTGAGCATAAGAGCTTACTGTCCTTAGATTGCTCAGAGAAGCTAAACTATTCTCGTCCTTCCATCGACGTATCCTTTCAATCGGCGGCCGACATTTTTAGGGGGAACGTTGGTGCAATGCTGCTTTCAGGTGCGAATGCTGACGGAGCGGAGGGGCTTGCCTACATTAAAAAGAGTGGGGGCCTAACCGTTGCGCAGGATCCCTCGACGGCCGAGGTAGCGTATATGCCTGCCCGTGCGATCGAGCGTGGGGCGGCCGATCATATTCTGCCCCCCGGGCAAATGGCTTCTTTTATCAACAACTTAAGTATATCGACGAACTAGTAAAATATGTTACATAAAAGGAATAAAGACGTATGAAAAACAAAACCATTCTCATTTTTGATGATGACAGCAATATTCTCGAAGTGTGTTCCATCATTTTATCGGACGCCGGATATGATGTCAGAATATCCGAAACATCGCACGACATCATCGAGAAGGTGAGCGAGTTGACTCCGGATGTCATTTTAATGGACAACTGGATTCCTGATATCGGGGGAATAGAGGCTACGCGGCTGCTGAAAAAGCATCCGGAGTTCGGTAAGATTCCGGTGATCTATATATCAGCAAACAACGATATTCATACGCTGGCGGAAAATGCGGGCGCCGACGCCTATTTGGCAAAGCCTTTCGATATTGCTGATCTGGAAGAGACCGTCGAGCGTATGCTCGCAAAAACTGCAGAGTAGTGCGCCAACTTTGAGGTCTGCATACAGCGTCGCAGACCTCAATGAAATCTAGCCAATATAACCTCTCTGCCAAGATGTGCCGGTATTGAATAATCTTTGTATCTTGTCCTGACAGACAGGAAAGGGCTTCCTTTGTGCTGGACATATACCATATATGATATTGATATGAATACGAACAGTAATATTTCAGAGAAAACCGCATTGTTAATAGAAGCCGAAAGGCAATTCGGCGCCCATAATTATAGTCCCTTACCGGTCGTGTTATCCAGAGGGGCTGGATCATTTGTCTGGGACGTTGAGGGAAAGCGGTACTTCGATTTTCTTTCGGGCTATTCAGCCGTAAATCAAGGGCATTGTCATCCGAAGATTATCCGTGCGCTAACGGATCAGGCGCAACAGTTAACGTTAACTTCCCGCGCGTTTTATAGCGAGAAAATGATTGAATATACGCAATTCATAACGACTTATTTTGGGTATAATAAGGTTTTACCCATGAATACCGGCGTGGAGGCCGTAGAAACAGCTATAAAGCTGGCGCGTAAATGGGGCTATACCAAGAAAGGGGTAGCGGACGGGGCAGCTAAGATTGTGACAGTAGAAGGAAATTTTCATGGACGGACGATCAATGTCGTCTCTTTCAGCACGGACCATACCGCGCGCGACGGATTTGGTCCATTTGTGGAAGGTTATGTAACAATACCTTACAACGATTTGGCGGCTTTGGCAGCGGCTTTGGATGATGATTCAGTAGTCGCATTTTTGGTCGAACCTATTCAGGGAGAAGCTGGAGTGGTGGTACCGGATGAAGGTTATCTGCGGAAGGCGGCGGACCTATGCAAAGCACGTAATGTGTTGTTCGTTGCCGATGAAATACAGACGGGCTTATGCCGTACGGGGAAGTTACTCGCATGCGATCATGAAGACGTGCGCCCCGATATCCTTATACTGGGCAAGGCGCTGAGCGGGGGGGCACTGCCGATTTCGGCTGTTTTGGCTGATGATGATGTAATGCTATGTATTGCTCCGGGGGAGCATGGCTCTACATATGGGGGAAACCCGTTGGCGTGCGCCGTGGCCGTGGCGTCGCTGGAAGTATTGAGAGACGAACGCCTTGCCCATAATGCGATGGAGCTTGGACAACTTTTTAGGCGCCGATTGCGCGCGATCAACCATGTATCCGTCAAGGAAGTGCGCGGGAAGGGGTTACTAAACGCGCTGGAAATCAGCCATTCTGACCCGAAGGCGGCGTACCACCTCTGTATGGAGCTAATGGCAAACGGTATGCTGGCTAAACCTACGCATGGTGATAAAATTCGCTTTGCACCACCGTTAGTCATTACCAAAGCCGAACTGGAAGAGGCCCTTTCGATTATTGAAAAGTCCCTCGCTGTTCTCGGCTAACAGGAGGTCCGGCCGATGTGTGTTTAAACATATACCAATAGTAATTTTTGTGTCGTTTTATGCTTTAAATTTAAATTACTATTGCGGGATTCAATAAAGATAGATACTTTTAGGTCGGTTTAAAGACAAATACGTATTAATTTATGAAAAAAATCGGTTTATCATTGGTGGCTGCAGCAGCCATCCTATTTTCATCCTGTGGAGGGAATTCCTCTAAAACAGCTGTTTCAGAGGAGCAACAAGTTGCTGATCAGCAAGGAGATTCTTATTCTGTAGATTTAGCTACCTCAAAGGTAGATTGGAAGGCCTTCCACAAAGGAGGATTTGCACCACGTTGGGGAACATTGTCCTTGCAATCCGGCGAGCTGTTTGTTTCAGATGGAAATGTCACTGCGGGCGACTTTGTCATTGACATGAAATCGTTAAAGGTAGATCCAGCATCTGTAGCCGAAGCGGATAAAAAGGCTTCTGATTTAGAAAATCACCTAAAAAATCCTGATTTTTTCGATGTAGAGAAATTCGCACAGGCTAATTTTAAGATTACAAGCGTATCGGATTTAGGAGCTTCAGCAGGGGCGGATGCCATTGAAGGTGCTAACAAAACCGTGAGCGGAAATCTGACTTTGTTGGATAGCACATTAAATATCTCGTTCCCAGCGAAGGTTACGGTGTCGAACGACCAAGTGGCTGTTGCAGCTAAGTTTACAGTGAATAGAGCAGACTGGGGAATTAAATTTGGTACGTCTGAAGCCGATCCGGCAGAATGGATGATTAGCAAAGATATTGAAATTGGTATCCAGGTAGAAGCTAAAAAGAACTAATATTACTTTTTTAACAGGAACGGCTGTCCGCTATAACGGGCAGCCGTTCGTCGTATATGTACTGGCGGATCGAGGCCGAAAAGCAGACCCGGCTAAAAACGCCTGGAGTTTTCGCTGGTGAGCTCGTTTAAAAATTAGATTCCGAGTATTTTCTTATTCAGTTCGCTATCCGCTCCGGCATTGGCAAAATCGTCGAATGTCTTTTTCGTTACCTGAATGATATGACGGTTAACGAAGTCAACGCCCTCAGTCGCACCCTGTACCGGATCTTTAATACAACATTCCCATTCAATGACTGCCCACCCGTCGAACCCATACCGGGAGAGCTTTGTAAAGATACCCTTGAAATCTACCTGTCCATCTCCCAGCGAACGGAACCGTCCGGGCCGGTCAATCCAGTCCTGATAGCCTCCATAAACGCCGGACTTTCCATTTTTCAGAAATTCGGCATCCTTAACGTGAAACGCTTTTATACGCTCGTGATAGAAGTCGATAAATTGCAGATAATCCAGCTGTTGAAGTACGAAATGACTTGGGTCGTATAAAATGTTGGCCCTATTGTGCTGTTGTACAGTGTCGAGGAAGCGTTCAAAAGTAACACCATCATGTAGGTCTTCACCCGGATGGAGCTCATAAGCGATGTCTATCCCGTGTCTGTCATATTCGTCTAGTATGGGGAGCCAGCGTTTACCAAGTTCGTTGAATCCGTCTTCGACCAGCCCGGCCGGCCGTTGAGGCCATGGATACACTGTATGCCAGAGGAGCGAGCCGGAAAATGCCGCGACAGTCTTTAAGCCTAAATTTTTTGATGCTTTTGCAGCCAATTTTACCTGGTCGACAGCCCATTCTGTACGTGCTTTAGGATTGTTATGTAGTGCCGCGGGGGCAAATCCGTCGAACATACTGTCGTACGCCGGATGTGTCGCAACAAGCTGACTTTGGAGATGTACAGAAAGTTCGGATATTTCGAGGCCCATGTCCATCAACGATCCCTTGATTTCATCGGCGTAGGTTTTGCTTTCTGCTATCTTCTGCAGATTGAGGCAACGGCTGTCCCAGGTTGGAATCTGAACGGCTTTGTAGCCGAGCTCAGAAAGCCATTTACCGATGTTCGTTAAATTGTTGAATGGCTCTTTATCGTCCATGAACTGCGCTAGGAAGATAGCGGGACCTTTGATTGTTTTCATTTCCATATATTGTCGTCGTATTTTGTGTCGTTAAGCCGTATATGTTCGGTACCGGTCTGAATTGAACGTACTAAAAATACGATTTTGTTGCCAAAACAACAAGAATTGCTCGGTAGCATTGAATAAAAAAGGGTTTCCAAACGGGGAGAATGGAGACCCTCAACTAACCAATTATAAACCTAAATTATGAAAGTACAAATATAGTGTAAATAATACACTAAGTCAAGCGAAAATAAAAATATTCCGGGAACGTCGGTCGGATAGAAGTTCAGACTCCGGCGGGAGCTGACCGTGCATGATGACGGCAAAGAGTGAAAGCGGGCTCGACGAGACAGCGGAAGCATCAGGCGCAGGATTTCGCCGCTAGGGCGAATATCACCAGCCAAACGATGCCTTTCAGCAGGAAGAACATGAAAGCGCCGAATCCCAGACGTTGGAACCACCATTTTAAACCGCGTTTTTTAGTTTCATTCATATTCTTATTTTGTTAACGTTGCTTGGGGGATGAATGAGCCTTCTGGTGTTTTTTGCGCGATCATGGTTTCGAGGAGATGTCCGTATTGTCTGTTGCCATACCGTCGAATAGTGCTGTCTGGGAATTTTGTAGATAAGGATCTGCAAACTCTTTCAGCACATATAGATTATGTCTGCCTATTTTCGAAGGTAGTTTAACCACGGCTGCATTACGCGGACTTTTGTTAAGCAGGTTGGTAATCTCTGCCGGACTGCGCTTTTCCAACCGTGCATCCATATAGGTGTGTAACATCGCAGCGGTCGTAGGTTTGTCAAGATATCCTTCGGAAATCAATCTGTCCAGCTCATTCGCCAGCAGGTTGCTCGTGTCGCGAACCATTATGCCGATAGCCTTCCGTTTTTCTATTTTTTTTCGTGTCGTTGGCGATAGATGCCGTTCTTCGGGTAAGGGGTAGGCTGGATCTGCGAAGTTGTAATAGTGGACTGAAAATACGTTGGCTATCTTTATCATCTTGCCGAGGCTAAGTCCGACAGATCCGTTTACGATGTCGCGGATGTTGTCTGAACTTGAATTGATGAGTTTGCCCAGATCCTCCTCTGTAAGTCCGAAGGCTGCCAGGTACTTCGCAACCTGCCTTCCATATTCTTTTCTGTATGTTTCCTCTCCTGTCATATCAAAAGCTTAACCGTTCTGAAAGTGTATGCTGCGTCGACCGGCGACAGTTTGAGCCGCCATGTCCTTATCAAGCCTGATTAGACAAAGGTAAGGAAAAATGAGCGGTCAGACTTTGGCGTAAGTTTTTTATCCAAATAATGGACAGCCGGCCCCACTTTCCGGATTATACAGCAGTGTTTCCGGAGCACGGCTGCAGCGGTAATTAATGGTTGCCGCGGGACACTGCACAAGCCGTACTAGCCGAGGATGTTGTTTGTGAATCTCATTTTAATACCCACCTGAAAGTTATTGATGGTTCTAAAAATCTCCTTCAACGTTACCTTTTCTATTTTCGTCAACTTATTTATCTGGATGTAGTTATTAGGCTCCGACTTTTCTACCAATATCTGGTTTGCCTGATTTTCCAGCCGCAGGGCCATTAAATAGTAGTACGATTGGTACAGCTCCTGATATTGCGCGGCGGTGAACACGCCTAATTCTGTCAGTTTTTTCAGCCGTTCGCCGGTATTCTCTTGATATATGCGGTTCTTTAACGCATATACGCGGACCAGATCCACGATAGGTGTCATCGCGTTCTTGATATTAAATACCTCTGATTTGCCGATGGTTTCCGTCTTGATATTGTTGAAGAATGTAAGCGGTGGTTCGTACTGCAGCGCATTTTTTGCGATGAAGGCAAAGAACCGGTCATTCGGTTTCTGGAGCTCCTCTTCCAAAAATTCCTTCAGCTGATCGATGATGTTTTTGTCGCCGTAAAGGAAACGGCAGTCGAAAAAGGTTGAGAATTTTATAGCATTTTCGGGCACGGTATCCTCGATCCATTTTTTGTAGTTTCTTTTCCAATGTGAGAGGGAGTGCGTCCAGGCAGGGTTGCTGGCCATGTATCCGCCTTTGCAGTACACAAACCCTATTGCATTTAAGTAGTCGGATACTTTGGTAGCGAAATTCAGGAAATAAGCCCGGACCATTTCGCGGTGTTCGTTTGCTTTATCTTCATAGATGATCGCGTTGTCCTGATCCGTTTTCAACGTCTGTTCTTTGCGGCCTTCGCTTCCCGTTATCATAAACACAAACTTCGCCGGCGGGTCTCCAATTTCACGGATCACTTTTTCAATAACTTTAATGGCTATTGTATCCGCTATAGTAGTAATCACTTGGTTGGTGATCTCCGCGTTTATGCCGCGCCCGAGGAGCTGTTTGATAATTTCTGGTACGTAGTTCCACTTTTGGCGCAGTTCTTCTATGGTCTCTGAAAGTTTGACGGATTGAATGAATACAAGGGGAGACTGGCCCTGTTCACTTAAAATCCGGTTGCGGCTCAGGAACCCGACGTATTTGCCTTCCTTTTCCACCAATAGGTACCTTGTTTTGGTGCTGAACATCATCAGTACGGCCTCGTAAAGGTACGCCTGATGAGATATGGACACGATAGGATTATCCATAACGTTGGAGATGGGGCCGGCCGGATCAATCTGCTTGGCTATAACGTTATCGCGAAGGGTGATATCTGTCGCATACCCGATGATGCTGTCGTCACGGTCCTTAATAAACAGGCAGCTCACCCGGTTTTCGGCCATGTGTCGGGCGGCTTCATAGATAGGTGTTTCCCCATAGCAGGACACGATATCTTTGTAAACCACGCCGTCAATTTTTCGCGAATATAGCTGCTCCGCTGCAATATAACTTTCTTCGAAGGAGGCGGGAGTTTTTACAAAATGCGAAAATTCTTCGTCGAGCATGCGTCTACCGAAGTCTGTCGTATAATACTGGAAAAAATCGTCGTAAGCATCACACAGATCCAGAAACTCCTTCCGCGGTAAACTGTAAACCATCGTACCTTTCTTTGCAACAACCGATTTTAGAGCTTTGGTTCTGTTCAACAAAACGGAAATGCCGCCAAAGCAATATGGAGAATGGTGGATCTCGATGCAGCGTTTGTTTTCAGAAGAATCAAAGAAGAACGTTTCGTACTCGCCCTTATATAGGATATCCACGCCCTTCATCTCGGTGACCTCCTGTCGGTAGGCGAGGGTATCTCTCTTGTACGTCGTAGGTACCAGCGACTCTGCAATGCCGGCCAATATGCTTTCCGGCAGCAAATCGAAAGGTTTTGTCGTTTTGAGTAGATCTAAAAGATGTTGCATGTCGTTTCCGCGCTTATTGTCCAAAATTAGGGATTCTGTTTGTCCTGTATGTTAAGTTTTTTTGAAAGTGTCGCCTGCTGCTTTAGCAGGTCAGCGATCGTAATGGCGCCCCGGGATCTCAGTTCCAGATAGCACTGTGCTGTTAACTGTGCATCCTGTTCAGCCTCGTGCGTCTCCTCCGGTGTCCTGTCGAAGAGAAACTCGTAGAGCTGTGGAAGGCGCAGATAGTCGACAGCCGGATTAATCGCGTATTTTTTACTGTCCAACATCGTGCAGAAGAACGTTTGATTAATAAACGGATTTTTTAGCTGCGCCCGGTAATAATCGGAACTTAATACGTGAATATCCAGTTCTATGAAATGACCGATAATGACAGCAGGGTATTTCGCTACGTCATATGCAAGCTTACGTAGAACATCTTTCCGCCGGCGACCGTGTTGTTGCAGAAATTCTGCATTTATACCGTGTACCCGCTGTGATTCTTTGGTGATTTCTATATCTTTCTCGAAGATATACATGCTGCTCCGTTTGATTTCACGGCCAACGCTGTCGCAGATAATCCACGCGACCTGAATTACGGATGGCCAATTCTGCGTGTCTGCATACGGTCGGTCCCAACGTTGCGGAACCCCCGAGGTTTCCGTGTCGATAAAGAGTAAAAAGTCTTTCAAGTGTGCGTGTTGTGCCTGGTTAAAGATAAATATAGGAATAATTATCAGCTGCAGAAAGGACTGCCTTCCGCTGGCATAAAGTTTCATTATATTGTATTGATAATATCTATTAAATTTACAGTTTGAATAGTATATCTTTATGGAAACAACGGAAACATCTCAATTGTTTGGTTGTTTATGACAGTAAGCAATACAATAAACTAATTAAGAAATGGAAAACGGATCAAATGACATCAGTAAGTGCCCGTTTCATAACGGCACAATGAAAACGAAAGTAGCAGGCGGCGGGACACAAAACGCCGACTGGTGGCCGGGGCGGCTGAAGGTAAATCTTCTGCGGAAGGACGGTTCTTCGAACCCGTTAGGAGACAAGTTTGACTATGCGAAAGCGTTCAAGAGCCTCGATCTGGAGGCGGTAAAGAGCGATCTCCGCGCGCTTATGACAGATTCCCAGGATTGGTGGCCGGCGGATTTCGGGCACTATGGCCCCTTGTTTATCCGTATGGCATGGCATAGCGCTGGTACGTATCGGGTCGGTGATGGACGTGGAGGTGCCGGTTCGGGGCAACAGCGTTTTGCGCCGTTAAACAGCTGGCCGGATAACGTCAGTCTGGATAAGGCCCGCAGACTACTTTGGCCTATTAAACAGAAATATGGAAAGAATATATCGTGGGCAGACCTGCTCATATTGACCGGAAACGTCGCACTGGAGTCGATGGGATTTAAGACACTGGGCTTTGCGGGCGGGCGTGAAGATGCCTGGGAGCCGGACGAGTCGGTATATTGGGGCGAAGAGAGGACGTGGCGTGGTGGCGATCTCCGGTATGCACGTGGATCCGAAGGCGTAGAAAAAACACATGGCGTATTGGTCTCTGATGATGATGCCGATGGCGATATACATTCGCGAAATCTGGAGAAGCCGCTTGCGGCCGTGCAGATGGGGTTAATCTATGTAAACCCTGAAGGGCCTGACGGAAACCCCGACCCGATAGCCGCAGCAAAGGATATCCGTGACACGTTTGGGAGAATGGCAATGGATGACGAGGAGACAGTGGCTTTGATTGCCGGGGGACACAGTTTTGGGAAGACGCACGGGGCGGCTCCGGCAAGCCACGTGGATAAGGAACCCGAGGCGGCGCCCATCGAGATGCAGGGTCTCGGTTGGCATAACAGCTACGCGAGTGGAAAAGGTCCAGATACGATTACCAGCGGCCTGGAAGTTACGTGGACAACGACGCCTACACAATGGAGTAATAACTTTTTCGAAAACCTTTTTGGTTTTGAGTGGGAACTTTCAAAGAGTCCTGCGGGAGCACATCAATGGGTCGCAAAAGATGCGGACGCGATTATTCCGGATGCGTATGATC
>Ga0079224_100011462_pt1 | contig 12213 bp, 10 predicted proteins | sample Stecom2015_FD_80414 | JGI IMG/M metagenome (GOLD analysis project Ga0079224, IMG submission 80414) | Agricultural soil microbial communities from Utah to study Nitrogen management - Steer compost 2015 | ecosystem: Environmental > Terrestrial > Soil > Agricultural land | place: USA: Utah... | reverse complement strand
TATGTATGGGACAGGCATTGGCCACTACAAGGAGCCGTTCCCTTTGTTTTTGGTCCAGGTCCCCAATAAAGTCAATGGACCTGTGGATAAGGGTCCTGTTCTCTTCCTTGATATAATCGAGTTCCACTTCGATCTTGACCTCCTGTAGGTCCCATTGTTTCCGGTCGGCAAAGATTTTTACCGTTGCGGAGGTACATGCCGCCAAAGAGGAGGCCAAAAGCTCCTTGGGGGAAAATCCCAGATCCCCGCCCCCCATTTCAAGGGGTTCGTCGGCTATGATCGAATTCCCGGTAGGGGACTCGATGTCGACTTTGTAGGGCTGTTTCTTGATGCTGGACGATATTCTTGCCATGGGTTCTATTTTCTTTTAAGTGAAGCGCTAATGGTCGGGTAGGGGGTGAATTCCTTATCGTCACCCTTGATCTTTTTAAAATCCTGGGACTTCCACTTCTCCTTGGCAGCCCGAATCGTGTCCTTGTTGCTTGAAACAAAGTTCCAATCGATAAAACGTTCCTCGGGAAAGGGCTCCCCTCCGAAAATGTAGATGGTGCTGTTCTGCGTCAGGGTAAACTCGCAGAGGGTACTGTCCTTGGCGACCAGAAGTTGCTTGGGCCCGTAGACATGCCCCTCGCTCTTGATTTTGCCTTCCAGAATATACAGGCCGGATTCCCCGTAGAGATGTTCCCCAAGGTTCACCGATTGTTCCCTGTCACTTTTGATTTCCAACATATAGAGCTTGCTGTGGACCGGTACAGGGGATTTCATGCCCAAGGCTTCCCCGGCCACCAATCTGAATTGAAGGCCATCTTGGTCCCATTGTGGGATATCCTTGCGTTCCACATGGAAAAACTCCGGATCCATTCCCTCCAAGTCCTTGGGCAGGGCCACCCATATTTGCAGTCCGTGCATGAACATGTCGGAATCCCGCAGGTACTCCGGGGTGCGCTCCGAGTGAACGATCCAAGATCCGGCGGTCATCCAATTGACCGCCCCGGGCTCGATCTCGATTTCATTGCCCAGGGTGTCCCGGTGCATGATGCTGCCCTCGAACAAAAAGGTCAGGGTGGAAAGCCCGATGTGCGGATGGGGCATTACATCAAAATTTTGTCTTTCGTTGAGCTTTACAGGCCCCATATGGTCTATGAAGATAAAGGGCCCGACCATCCTTTTCTGTCGGAAGGGCAGAAGGCGGCCCACCAGGAATTTACCCAGGTCGGCGGCACGTTCTTCTATGATAAGTTCAATATTGGACATGGTACGCTTGATTTTGTGGTTAAGGATGACCGGCAACTAATTAAAAATTTATTTACGGTCCGATTTGGTTCAAGGGACCCCAAAAATCAAAATACCCCCAATTTGACTGGGGGTATTTTGCTCGTCCCATGGGCCTTAGCCTTGAGTGGGCCTTGGCGCCCACTTGTCGTAGGGAGTCATGTCAAAGGCGTTCACTTCATCCATTGAAAGGCCCAGGGCCTTGGCAACGCCCTCTCCGTATTCGGGGTCTGCCTTGTAGCAGTTGCGGATATGGCGGATCTGGATGAATTTTTCGGCCCCTCCCACTTGGGCGGCCGTGTTGTCAAACAACAATTGGTGTTTGCCCCTGGATTTGATGATCCGGAAAAGATCGCCGGGCTGGGTGAAATAATCCTCGTCATCGTCCCGGTAATTATGGGCATAGGCCGCTCCGTCGAGCTCCAGGGGCGGTTCCTTGGTTTCTGCCTGCTCATGCCACTCCCCATAACTGTTGGGGTTGTAGTGTATGGTGCTTCCATAGTTTCCGTCCACCCTCATGGCCCCGTCCCTGTGAAAGGCCTGATAGGGGCAGGTAGGTTTGTTGACGGGAATCTGATAGTGGTTTACCCCAAGGCGATAGCGTTGGGCATCCCCATAGGAAAACAGTCTTCCCTGCAACATCTTGTCGGGGGAGAATCCGATTCCAGGTACAATGTTGGTCGGGTTGAAGGCCGCCTGCTCCACATCCTGAAAATAGTTTTCAGGGTTCCTGTTGAGCTCAAATTCCCCGACGGGAATCAGGGGGAAATCCTTCTTGGACCATACCTTGGTCAAATCGAAGGGGTGGAAGCGGTAGGTTTTGGCCTCGGCTTCCGTCATGATCTGGATGTACATTTTCCATTTTGGAAAGTCCTTTCTCTCAATGGCGTCGAACAGGTCCCTTTGGGAGGACTCCCGATCCATGCCGACCACTTTTGCGGCCTCTTCATCCGAAAGGTTCTCGATTCCCTGTTGGGTGATAAAGTGAAACTTGACCCAATGCCTTTGATTGTCCTTGTTGATCAGACTGTAGGTATGGCTTCCAAACCCGTGCATATGACGGTATCCCTTGGGAATTCCACGGTCACTCATCACTATGGTGACCTGGTGCAGGGCCTCGGGCAAAAGGGTCCAGAAATCCCAGTTGGCATTGGCATCCCTCAGGTTGGTCTTTGGATGGCGCTTTACCGCGTGGTTCAGATCGGGAAACTTCATAGGGTCCCGGAAAAAGAAGACGGGGGTGTTGTTCCCCACCAGATCCCAGATACCCTCATCGGTATAGTATTTCATTGCAAAACCACGGATGTCCCGTTCGGCATCAGCGGCGCCCCGTTCCCCGGCCACGGTGGAGAAGCGGGCAAACATTTCGGTTTTCTTCCCTACCTGGGAAAAAATACTGGCCTTGGTGTACTTGGTGATGTCGTGGGTCACGGTAAAAGTTCCAAAAGCCCCGGACCCTTTGGCGTGCATTCTTCGTTCCGGGATCACCTCCCGGTCAAAGTTTGCCATTTTCTCCAGGAACCAAGCGTCCTGCATCAGCATGGGGCCACGGGGGCCTGCGGTCTGAACGTTTTGATTGTCCGCAACCGGGGCACCGGTTTGTCTAGTAAGTTTTGACCCTTTCTTTTCTTCCATATAACTGTATTTATTTGTTTTGATATAAAATTCCCTCAAATCAAATCGATCCGAAATTTACGCATATTTCACGACAATTCCCATGACCGTCGATCCTTTGGAGCCTTTGGCCGGCCCAAAGATCGCTCTGGTCAATTCCATTGGGGATTTATTGCTTTACAAATTGGACCTCGGCAGCGATCTTGACCTCTTCACTGACCAGAACCCCCCCTGTTTCCAGGGCCGTGTTCCAGTTCAGGCCAAAATCATGTCGGTTGATCTTCCCTTCGATGGACAGCCCGGCTTTTTCATTGCCCCAAGGGTCTTTGTTGCTGCCCCCGTATTCCAGATCAAGGGATACTTCCTTGGTGTTGCCCCTGATGGAGAGATTGCCCTTGAGCTTATACTCCGAATCGTCTTTTTTCTCTATCCCGGTACTCGTGAAAAGGAGTTGCTTGTGATTGTCCGCATCAAAAAAGTCGGCGGATTTTAAATGGTTGTCCCTATCGTTGTTGTTGGTGTTGATGGAGGAAGCATCAATGGTCACCTTGATCTGGGATTTAAGGATATCGTCCCCGTCCACTTCCACGTTGAAGTTTTTGAATTCTCCTTTCACATTGGAGATCATCATGTGTTTTACCCTAAAGGTAAGTTCGCTGTGCGCTGGGTCCATGACCCATTTGGCAGTTTTTTCCATATGCTTGAAAATTAATATTTTATTGCTTATGCCTTAGTCCTAAATTTAGCGAATAATTACAAATTCCCCCAGAATATTTTATGGGCGGTCCACCAAATGTTTCGAGGAATGGGGAATTGACCCACCAATGCATTGGGCCTGATCCCATTGGGCTTCGATGGGGGAAGTGTTATATTTGGGTTAAAAAATTGGATGCAACTGCTAGAAGGGTCATTACCGATCAATGATCTTCTTTAAAGTGGGAGGTCCTTGGACCTGTGGGAATTCCAGGTAGGAGCCACAGAGCGATTCCCTGTCAAACCCAAGGTCCGACCAAAATACCAAAAAACTAAATTTCCATATTGTGGAACACGTTCTGGACATCGTCGTCTTCCTCGATCTTTTCAAGAAGTTTTTCAACATCCGCCATTTCGTCCTCCGAGAGTTTCTTGGTAATCTGGGGGATACGCTCAAAGCCTGAGGATATGATTTCTATGTTCCTGGCCTCCAATTCCTTTTGGATGGCCCCAAAGTTTTCGAAGGGGGCATAGATATGAATGCCATCCTCATCGAGAAATACTTCTTCGGCTCCAAAATCTATCATTTCCAGTTCCAGCTCCTCTGGGTCGAACCCTTCACTCCCAATGGTGAAATTACAACTGTGGTCGAACATGAATTCCACCGAACCCGAAGTGCCCAGGCTGCCATTGCACTTGTTGAAATAGCTTCTGATATTGGCCACCGTACGGGTATTGTTGTCCGTGGCCGTTTCGATCAAAATGGCGATTCCATGGGGGGCGTATCCTTCAAAAAGGACTTCCTTATAGTCTCCCAGGGATTTGTCCGAAGCCCTTTTGATGGCACGTTCAATATTCTCCTTGGGCATGTTCACCGACTTGGCGTTTTGAATCACCGCGCGCAGCTTGGAATTCCCATCCGGATCGCTTCCCCCTTCCTTTACTGCGATCACAATGTCCTTTCCAATTCTGGTAAAGGCCTTGGACATGGCCGACCAGCGTTTCAATTTTCGCGCTTTTCTGAATTCAAATGCTCTTCCCATAGGGTACCCTGATGATATATGGGCAAATTTAACAAAAAATGCTCCCGGGTCAAGCCCGAATCTCGGGCCTCGGATTATTTTTTAAGGACTTTTTCAATGCTTTTGGCCAGTTTGAAATCCTTGGCGGTCACTCCCCCTGCATCGTGGGTATGCAGGGATATGGTCAGGGAATTGTATACGTTCCCCCAATCGGGATGGTGGTTCTGGGCCTCGCATTCAAAGGCGATCCTGCACATGGCCGAAAAGGCCTCCCTGAAATCCTTGAATTTGAAGTTCTTTACAATGCTCCCCCCTTGGAGGGTCCAGCCGTTGAGTTGGCCCAGGGCGGTTTCGATCTCTTTTTTATCCATTGTTTCCATAGTGTGGGCTTTGCCCAAAGGTAGCCAAATCCCCGGGGACCTTCATACCTGCACATGATGGTCTATGATTTCCTGAAAGCCGATGCGGAGATTTTTGGGAAGTTGGTTGTCCTTGGGCAAGGCCGCCAGGTACCGGTCGTCATTGGTGGTGTACACCCGTTTGAGGATGGGGTGATAATTGCCCATGCGTTTGATCAGCTCGGTGATGAATTCCTCATGATGGATCAAATCGCCGCTCCCCAAATGATGGATTCCCGTCCGGTCCCTATTGATCAGGTAATGGATCTGCTGGGTCAGCCTATCGTCATTGGTGACATTGATGATCAGATTGGGAAATACCTCAATGGGCTCATTTTGCTCCAAATGCGCCTTTATTTCCCGGACCCTTGGGGAATTGTTTCCAAAGACCATGGGCACCCTGAGTATGGCCGCCTTTCCTTTGGGCTGGCGCATCAGCATGTTCTCGATCTTTATTTTGAAACGGCCAAAGATGCTCTCCGACAAGGTCTTGTCGTTTTCATAGGAAGGGAACTTGCTATAGGCGTCAAAGACATTGGCCGAGGAGATAAAGTAAAGTTTGGCCTTGGTCCTGGAGAGGTATTCCATCATGTGTTGGTGGGCCTGTACCTGGGCATCGAAGTTTCCCCTCAGGGATGAAATGATGATATGGGGCCGCAGGGGTTCCAGGACCTCATGGATATCGTCCTCCTCCAGATCGTACCGGATGAACTGATTGTTGGATATAAAGGAGCGGTTGGAGAAATAGGTGCCATAGGTGTCATAATAGGCACAGAGTTCCCTGTAAATGGCATTTCCCACAAACCCACTTCCTCCCAATATCAGAATCCTCTTTTTCTCCAAAAGTTATTTAGCCGCTTTATAGAACGGTAGTTTTACCAAGGTGGCGGGGACCTTGTTGATTCGTATCTGGATAAAGATGGGGCTACCCACAGTGGAGTGTTCCGCCGGGACATATCCGAGTCCGATGCCCTGTGAGAGCGAGGGGGCCATGGTCCCCGAGGTCACCTTGCCGATCTGGTTTCCATCCGCGTCCAGAATGGGGTAACCCGCCCTTGGGATGCCCCTTTCCTCCATTTGGAAGGCGATGAGCTTCATTTTGGGACCTTCGGCCTTCTCCTTGGCCAGGGCCTCGGAGTTGACAAAATCCTTGGTGAACTTGGTCACCCAGCCCAGGCCGGCCGCGAAAGGGGAGGTGGTCTCGTCAATGTCGTTGCCGTACAGGCAGTATCCCATTTCCAATCGGAGGGTATCCCGGGCCGCCAGGCCAATGGGCTTGATCCCATGGGACTTTCCGGCCTCCATCACCCGGTCCCAGACCTGCTGTACCTCCGAGTTCCGACAATAGATCTCAAAGCCTCCAGATCCCGTATAACCGGTGGCCGAGATGATCACATGTTCGATGCCCGCAAAATCCCCCACCACGAAATGGTAGAACGGAATCGCGGACAGGTCGACAGAAGTGAGCGACTGCATGGATTCCACGGCCTTTGGGCCTTGGATGGCCAAAAGGGAATAGTCGTCGGAAAGGTTTCTCAGATCGGCCCCGATCTCTTTGTTGTATTTGGATATATGCTCCCAATCCTTGTCGATATTGGAGGCATTGACCACCAATAGATAGGTTTGGTCCTTGACCCGATACACGATCAAATCATCCACGATGCCCCCGGTCTCATTGGGCATATAGGCATACTGCGCCTTGCCAAGATCCAGTTTGGAGGCATCGTTGGAACACACTTTTTGGATGAGTTCCAGGGCCTTGGGCCCCTCGACCAAAAACTCCCCCATATGGGACACATCGAACACCCCAACGCCCTTGCGGACCGTTTCGTGCTCCACATTGATCCCTTCATAGGATACGGGCATTTCATAACCGGCAAAGGGGACCATTTTGGCTCCCAATGCCTTATGGGTTTCATTCAGGGCAGTAGTTTTCATTCCTTTGGGTTTGTTGGGGGTAAATTTATCGAAAACAAAGAAGATGGGCCTTGATCTTTCCCAATGTTTTGAACATTCCGATGTTAAATTCAGGCCAAAAATATCAATCTGCAAGCAAATGGGCCTTCAGCTCCCCATAGGTGGCAATAGGCCAGGATTTTTTACTTCCACCCATCACCTTTTGGATTTGGGAAGGAATCGGAAGTTTCAAGTCCAGGGTCTGTTCCACCACATCCAGGAATTTGACCGGATGGGCGGTTTCCAAAAAGATCCCATAGGTGTCCGGATGGCTTTTTTGGTATTCCCGGAGGCCGAGATATCCCACGGCCCCGTGCGGGTCCATTACATAGGAGGTTTCGTCATAGACCTTGCGGATGGCTTCCCGGGTCTGCCCATCGGTAAAGGAGTAGGAACTGAGCGCCTTGCGAAGCTTGGAAAGATCCTCCCCGAACAGATGTTCAATGCGGACAAAATTACTGGGGTCCCCCACATCCATGGCATTGGAAATGGTGGATTTTGAGGGAAGTGGTCGATACTCCCCCTGTTCCAGGAAACGGGGCACCACATCGTTTACGTTGGTGGCGGCCACGAAATGTCCTATCGGCATGCCGAGCTTCTGGGCGACCATGCCGGCACATATATTTCCAAAATTTCCCGAAGGTACCGAAAAGACGATTTCCCTGCCCTTTTGTTTGGCCTGCTTATAGGCCAATAGGTAGTAGAACATCTGGGGCAGCCATCGGGCCACATTGATGCTATTGGCCGAGGTCAGCTTTTTGACCTTGTTGATCCCCGGATCCAAAAAAGCGGTCTTCACCATATTTTGGCAATCATCAAAACTGCCCTGCACTTCCATGGCCTCGATATTTTTTCCCAGGGTGGTCAATTGCCTTTCCTGGATCTCGCTTACCTTTCCGCTGGGGTACAGGATCACCACCTTGACGCCGTCCACCCCCAGAAAACCATTGGCCACGGCTCCCCCTGTATCCCCGGAAGTGGCCACCAAAACGGTTATTTCCCGGTCTTCACCTTGGGAAAAATGCCCTAGGCATTGGGCCATAAAACGGGCGCCTACATCCTTAAAGGCCATTGTGGGTCCGTGAAACAGCTCCAGGGAGGCAACGTTTTTCCCAAGCTCCACCACGGGGAATTCAAAATCAAGGGTCCGCCCGACAATGTCCTCGAGCACCGCCGCAGGAAGCTCCTCCCCGACAAACTGTTGTATGGCCGCAAGGGCGATTTCCACGCTGCTTAGGGATTCGATATCCCGAAAAAAATCGGCCGGTAGGGCCTTGATCTCCTCCGGGAAGTACAATCCCCGGTCCGGGGCGATTCCCGCTATCAGCGCTTCCTTGAAAGTGGCCCGTATTCCATGGTCGGTCAAACTGTAATATTGCATCGCTCTAATTGATTTTGTGTACGCCCTGGGCCTTTACCCGGGAAACATGTATGTCAAAGTCCAGGCCGATCCCCGCATAGGTCTCCCTCATGGAGGCGGCGACCTCCCTGGCAATTTCCTCCCCCTTGCTCAGGGCAAATATGGAGGGCCCAGATCCGGATATGCCACAACCCAGGGCACCGGCCGCAAGGGCGTTGGCCTTAATGGCATCAAAGCCGGGAATAAGGATGGAACGAATGGGTTCCACGATCACATCGTGGAGGGAACGACCGATCAGGTCGTAATCCTCTCGAAAAAGCCCTGCGATCAGTCCCCCAAGGTTCCCCCACTGCTGTATGCCCTTTTCCATGGGGATGGTGGTCTTCAATATTTTCCGGGAATCGGAAGTCTTGATTTCCAATTGGGGATGGATGACCGTGGCGTGTAGCAGCTTTGGACTGGGGATGGGCACTATATCCAGGGGGTCATAACTCCGGACCAGGGTAAAGCCGCCGAATAGGGCAGGGGCCACGTTGTCCGCATGGGCCGTGCCACTGGCCAACCGTTCCCCTTCCATGGCAAATTGTACCAGCTCCAAATTGGAAAAGGGCCTGCCCAGGAGCTCGTTCATGGCCCACACGGCGCCGGTCGAGGATGCGGCGCTGCTGCCGATTCCGCTTCCGGGTTTTATCCGTTTGACAATCTCCAGTTCAAAACCGCCCTGATGGCCACTTTTTTCCAAAAGGGCCAAAGCTGCCACCCCCGAAACGTTCCTCTCGGGTTCCAGGGGCAGGTCCTGTCCACTGATCTTGACGATCCGGATGCCTTTTTCAGGACTTTTTCTCACCACCATTTCATCCCCTACGGATTCCAGGGCGAGGCCCAGGACATCGAAGCCACAGGAAACATTGGCGATGGTCGCGGGACAGAATACCTTGATTTCTTCCATGGATCAATAATTTCCGATTCGAATGATATCCGCAAAGATACCCGATGCGGTCACATCCGCCCCGGCCCCGGCCCCTTTTATGATCAAAGGCCGATCGGGATAGCGCTGGGTATAGAACAGTACGATGTTGTCGCTGCCCTCCAAATGGTGAAAATCGTGTCCCTTGGGTATTTTTTGGAGGCCCACCTTGGCCTTTCCATCCACAAATTGCGCCACATACTTCAATTTGCTATCGGCCTCCACGGCCTCCCTGTACATCTGTTGGAACTTTTCTTCGTTTTTGGCCAGGGAATCAAAGAACTCCTCATTGGAACGGGCCTCCATACTTTCCTTGGGAAGGAAGGCCTCGTTGGCGATATCGCCGATCTCCAGGGTATGGCCACTTTCCCGGGCCAAGATCAAAATTTTCCGCATAACGTCCATCCCGCTTAGGTCTATCCTCGGATCGGGCTCCGTATACCCTTGCTCCTGGGCCGCTTTGACCACCTCGTGGAAGGGGACCGTATCGTTGAAACTGTTGAACACGAAGTTGAGGCTTCCCGAGAGGATTGCCTGGATCTTATTTACCTGGTCCCCGGAGGCGATCAAGTGTTTAAGGGTATCGATGATGGGTAGGCCGGCCCCAACATTGGTTTCGAAGAGGAAGGGGGCGTTGTACCGTTTGGACAGCTCCTTGAGTTCCCTGTAGTACCCATGGTCCGAGGAGCAGGCGATCTTGTTGCAGGTGACCACGGCGATGCTGTTGCGTAGATATTCCGGATAGCTTTTGGCGACCTCCTCATTGGCCGTATTGTCCACAAACACACTGTTGCGCAGGTTCAATTCCCGTACCCGTTGGACAAATCCCCGTCCATCCGCCGGTTCCCCTTGGCCCAAGAGGCCCCGCCAATCCTTCAGGTCGATTCCGTTGTCGTCGAAATGCATTTGTCTTGAATTGGCTATGCCGATCACCCTGATGTTGAGCCGGAGTTCTTCGCGTAGATATTTCTTCTGTTGTCCCAACTGTTCGAGCAGTTTGGATCCCACATTGCCCACCCCCATCACAAAGAGGTTGAGCTGTTTGATATTTTCTTCGAAAAAGGTTTCATGGAGGGAGTTCAATGCCTTTTTTACGTCCTCCTTTTTGATGACAGCGGAAATGTTCCTCTCCGAAGCCCCTTGGGCGATGGCCCTGATGTTCACATTGTTCTTTCCCAAGGTGCTGAACATTTTTCCGCTCAGACCTTGATGGCTTTTCATATTGTCGCCCACAAGGGCCACTATGGTCAGTTCACTTTCCATTTCGACGGACTTGATCTTCCCACTGGAAATTTCATAGGCAAAGGTCTCATTGACCGCTTCCACGGCCTTGCTGGCATGCTCGTCGGCCACCCCCACACAAATTGAATGCTCGGAGGAGGCCTGGGTGATCAAGACGATGGAGATGTCCCTATTGGAAAGGGTCTCGAAGAAGCGTTTTGAAATCCCGGGGATGCCTATCATCCCGGGACCTTCAAGGGACAACAGGCTGACATTGCCCACGTGACTGATTCCCCGGACCGTCTTTCCCTTGCCATTGTCGTTTCGGGCGATCAGGGTGCCGGGGTTTTCGGGCTCGAAGGTATTTTTGACCAGGATGGGGATCCCTTGGGCCAGGACCGGTTGAATGGCGGGGGGATAGATGACCTTGGCCCCAAAATGGGACAGCTCCATGGCCTCCTCATAGCTGATCTTGGAAATGTTCTTTGCCTGTTTCACCAATTTGGGATTGGCCGTGTACATCCCATTGACATCGGTCCAGATTTCAAGTAGGTCGGCCCCTTGTGCCGCTGCGACCAAGGCCGCTGTATAGTCCGACCCGCCCCGGCCCAAAGTAGTGGAATGGCCGGATTTGCTCAGGGCGACAAAACCGGGCAACACTGTGATCCTATGGGTGTTTTCCTTAAAGAAGGCATTGCAGTTGGCATTGGTGCCGGAAAGGTCCACGTGTGCCATGCCGAAATGATTGTCCGTAAGGATCAGTTCCCGGCTGTCCTTGTATATGGCGTCAAGGCCTTCGGCAATAAAAAATTCACTGATGATGTAGGAGGAAAGGAGCTCCCCATAGCCCAGGATCTTGTCGGAGAGCCTTGAACTGAGTTCCCCGATCAGGAACGACCCATCCAATAGGGTTTCCAGGCGGTTCAGGTCGGTTTTTACCTTGCTGAGCACCACACTTTGGGATTTTATTGGAATGAGTTCCTTAATTGCGGAGATGTGTCTGTCCTCCAAGGTCTTTAGGGATTCCCTATAGGACGGATCTTGCTCGGAGGCCAGGCGTGAGCCTTCCAAAAGTAGGTCGGTCACCCCCCCAAAGGCGGAGACCACCACGGCCACTGGAACTTCCCCTGTATCGGCCACTATGGCCTTGACTCTGCGTATATTGTTCGGGTTGGCCACCGAGGAACCCCCAAATTTTAATACTTTCATAGAATAATGGTATTGGAACAAACTAAAATGTACACTAAAAGATCGGACGGATAATATATAGAAGTCTTACCCCAAAGGGGTGATGGTGGTTGTGAAGATGGTAAAATTCAGTGCCATCGGGTCCGTTCTACTTTACAGTTTGATTTAAACGCAGTATTTACTTGCGGGGGTAAATGTAGTACATTTGATACCTTTAACAAATCCCTTCCGGTGATTTTTGTGAAATTATTGGCCTGAACCAACATTTTTTGTCAAATGAGAATATTTTCCGCATCTCAAGTCCGTATAGCCGAAAAAATGGAAATGGAGAGACTCCAGATAAGCAATGATATGCTCATGGATTGGGTGGCAGATAAACTCTTCGATTGGGTCGAGTCCCATTTTCCGAGCGATGTCGTAGAGACCGTACATTTGTTCTGCGGTATCGGCAACAACGGGGGGGACGGGATGGCATTGGCCCGACAGCTGTTGGATCACGGCTACGACATTCAGGTCCATATC
>Ga0079224_100011461_pt1 | contig 12214 bp, 14 predicted proteins | sample Stecom2015_FD_80414 | JGI IMG/M metagenome (GOLD analysis project Ga0079224, IMG submission 80414) | Agricultural soil microbial communities from Utah to study Nitrogen management - Steer compost 2015 | ecosystem: Environmental > Terrestrial > Soil > Agricultural land | place: USA: Utah... | reverse complement strand
AAGGCGTGGTCGACGACGCCGCGCAGGGCGCCGTCGACGACCTTCCAGTCGAACTGGTTGACTCCGGCGGCTTCGAGGCGGACGAGGACTTCGCCCGGTCCGGGCTCGGGGGTCGGCGTCTCGGTCGGTTCGGGGTCGGCGTGGAAATCGGTGACGGTCACGGCGCGCACGGCGTGCTCCTTCGGTCGCGGTTTGGAGGGCGCTGCGATTGTCTCGCGGTTTCGGCCCGACCGGAGCGGATTCACCGCTTCGTGATGCGGACGGCGCCGCCGCGCTCCGCCGCCCGTTCAGGCGGCGGCGTCGGCGAGTTCGATGGTGTGTCCGGTGTGGATCGCCTTGGCGCGCAGGTAGCGCGTGTTGCCGTCGGTGGCGAAGACGCCGGTCGGGACCGCGGCGGCCACGTCGAGCCCGAGGCCGCGCAGTTGACCGACCTTGTCGGGGCTGTTGGTGAGCAGCGCAAACGAGTCGATGCCCAGGGCGGTGAGCATCTGGGCGGCGGCGGTGTAGTCGCGGGCGTCCTCGGGCAGGCCGAGGGCGGTGTTGGCCTGGTAGGTGTCGAGGCCGTCGTCTTGGAGGGCGTAGGCGTCGAGCTTGTTGTAGAGGCCGATGCCGCGTCCTTCCTGGCGCATGTAGAGCAGCACGCCGCCGCGCTCGGCGATGCGCTCGACCGCTTCGCGCAGTTGGGGGCCGCAGTCGCAGCGGGCGGAGCCGAAGACGTCGCCGGTGAGGCATTCGGAGTGGAGGCGCACGAGGGGCGCGGCGGCGGTGTCGGGGCGGCCGAGGACGAGGGCGAGGTGCTCGGCTTCGTCGACGAGTCCCTTGAAGGTGACGGCCTCGGCGGTGGCGGTGTAGCCGTCGGGGAAGTGCAGCGGGATGGTGACGCGGGTACGGATCGCTGCGGTCGCCGGTGCGGTGTCCATGTCTCCTCCGGGGTCGGTGCCGTTTGTTGTTCAAATTTGAACTGCTGGCCTTCACGCTACCCTTGAGTTCGAATTTGAACAAGAAGGTACGGTAGAGGCATGGCCCACACGAGATGGCTGGACGACGGGGAGATGCGCATGTGGCAGGCGCTCCTCAGCGCCGGAGCCCTCGTCGACCGCGAACTCGACCAGCGACTCAAGGAGGACGTGGGCCTCTCGCACCTGCAGTACGAGATCCTCGTGCGACTCGGCGCGGCGCCCGGGCGCGCGATGCGCATGACCGAGCTCGCCGAGCGGCTCGTCAACTCCAAGAGCGGCCTGACCTACCAGGTCGGCAGGCTCGAGGAGGAGGGCCTGGTGCGCCGCCGCCCGTGCGAGTGGAGCCCGCGCGGGGTCATGGCCGAGCTCACCGACGAGGGAGCGGCCATGCTCGAGCGGGCCGCGCCCGGCCACGTGGAGGCCGTGCGCGAGCTGGTCGTCGACGTGCTCACTCCCCAGGAGCGCGCCGCGGTCGCCGCCGGACTCGGCAGGGTCCGCGACCGGCTCCTCGAGCGCCGGGGCGAGGACTGCCGGTGAGCCTTCAGCGGCGCTCGTGGGCCTCCCGGGTCAAGAACGCCAGGCGGGCGCGTTTGTCGGGCAGCTCGACCTCGGGCCCGATCGTGAATCCGCTGCGCCGCAGGAGGGCGCCGGCGTGCGCGTTGCGCGCGTCGGGCTCGGCGACGACCCGCCGGTGCGCGGGGTCGGCGAACAGGTAGGCCACCAGCACCGAGACGAGCGCCGCGGTGGCCCCGGCCCGGGTCCGCTCCCGGCCGGGCCTGGCGACCAGGAGGTGGGTGCCGATGTCGCCCGGCCGGGCGTCATAGCACTCCCCCACCGGGTCGGCCTCGGGCTCGTAGGTCTGGAACAGGGCGATCGGCTCGCCGTCGCGCAGGACGAGGAAGGCGTGGTGGGTGGACAGGGAGTCGAGGTACTCGTAGATCTCCAGGACGCGTTCGCGGTCGGCCTCCAGCATGCCCCAGAACCGGGCGCGCTCCTCGGTGACCCACCCGTGGATCAGGTCGATGTCGGCCTTGGGGTCGACCGGGACGATCCGGACCTCGCCGAAGCCCTCGACGGTCTGCTCGTGGACGGCGGCGCGCAGGGCGGCCTCGGTGGCACGGTAAGCCATGGGGGATTCCTCACTCAGGTCGTTCCAGTCGGTGGTCACGGGGATGAGCTCGCCCGCGAGCCACAGCGGCAGTTGGTCGCGGGAGTGCGGGCCGGGTTCGCCGGAGGCGCCGAAGGGCACGATCCAGCGGCTGCGGGAGCGGTCGGCGAGGTCCCAGACCCAGCGGGCGGCCGGGCCCCGCGAGAAGCCGTCGGCGAGGCCGGGGACGGCGGTCGTCGACAGGACGCAGTCGTGGTCGCCGCCGACCCCCGGCCAGGACTCCCCCGGCGGGGAGAACCAGGGCGTGAATCGGTGCCGCTCGCCCCAGGCGGTCAGGCCGGCGCCTTCGGCGGTCTCCTCGGCGGCGGCGCGGACCGCCTCGGCCCGGTCGGCGGCGGGGATGAGGTCCTCGCCGTGTGCGAGCAGGTGTTCGAGCGCGAATCCGATGCGGGGCCGCAGGGCGAGCCAGGGCGCGAAGACCTCGGGGTAGGGGGAGGGTTCGGCCAGGGGCGCGAGCGCCGGATGCTCGGCGAGGCGGCGGACGACCGCCGTGCGCAGGGCGGCGTAGTCGGCGGCCTCGACGCTGCCGGGGTCCATGCGGCGGTCCCAGGCCAGGAGGCGCTTGCGCAGGCCGGCGGCGGCGCAGCCGAGGCCGTCGAGCCCGGCGAGAGCGTCCAGGAGCGGCCCCGCCGAGGACAGGAGCGTGTCGTTGTGGACGGCGCCCGTGGACGCGGCGGTCCAGGATCGGGAGGCGGTGAGCAGCTGGGCGATGCGGCGGGCCCGGTGAGGCGGGGCGAACTCGACGCCGAGCGGGGCGGCGAGGCCGCGCTGGTTGGCCATGACGGTGACGGCGCGGACGGGCGCGCGCGGTGTCTCGTGCAGGCCCTGCCAGGCGTGCCGGGCCTCCCAGGCCGGTACGGGGCGGAGCAGGTTCTCACCGTCGCGCAGCGGCACGCGTCCGGCGACGCGGTGGAGGAGCCCGCCTTCGGTGTCGGCGGCGAGGACGACGTTGACCGGTGTCACCCACGCGTCCAGGGCGGCGTCCACGTCGCCGACGGTCCGGGCTCGCAGCAGTTTCGGCAGGGCGCCGAAACCGAGGTCGCCCCCGACGCGGACGGGGCAGCGCAGGCTCAGCGCCCACGCCTGGTCGAGACCGCCGGCGACGATCGGGCCGCGCGCGGTCTCGAGGACCTCCACGACGTTGTCCTCCTGGCCGGCGACCGCGATCGTCTCCGTGCGGGCCTCGGCCGGGGCCCAGCCTGCGGGGCCGAGCGCTTCGATGCGGTCGCCGGTGCGGCGCAGACGTTCCCAGTAGAGGTCGGTGGTGTCGGCCATGGCGTTCGTGATGCCCCAGGCGACGGGTCCCGCATGTCCGAAGTGGGCTATGCCGGGGACGCCGGGCACCGCCAGGCCGATCACGTCGAACTCCTCGCAGGCGAGGCGGATCTGCTGATAGACGCTCGGTTCCTCTATGTACCGGTGCGGGTCGCCCGCGAGCAGGGGCGCTCCGGAGGCGGTGCGCTCGCCGGTGAGGAGCCAGCCGTTGCTGCCCGAGCGGTCGGGCCCGTCGGTGGCGAACAGGGCGATCGCCCGCTCGCCGAGGTGGGCGGCGAGGCGCTCGCGCCACAGCTTCGCGGGGAATCCGGCGCCGAACAGCAGGTGTTCGGCGAGCCAGATCGCCAGCGGCGTCCACGGTCGCCACGGCGGGCCTTCGGGGAGCGCGGCGTTGACGCCGTCGGTGTAGGCGGCGACCCAGGCGGCGGTGTCCTGGTCGAGCGCGGCGAAGCAGCGCCGGGCGGTGTCATCGACGCGGGCCTGCCGGACGAAGCGGTCCCAGGGCAGGGCCGCGCGGCCGAACGATGCGGCCACGGTGCCTTCGGCGCGTCGCCGGGCGAGGGCGATCTGGGAGCCTCGGTCGCGGGCCGCGTTGTGCCCCTGCGCGAACGCCAGGCCGCGGGCGGTGCGGGCCCGCAGATGCGGGATGCCCCAGGCGTCCCGGTGAATCGCGAACTCCATGCCCGCCTCAATCCTCCTCGGTTAGGGTAGTCTAACCTAACTCGTGATTCTGTCACATGGCTCGTCTCCAGTGGAGGCCGCCGGGAGGAAGGAGACGCCGATGGGACACGGTTGGGAGGGCGCGGTCCTCAAACTCATGCGCGCCAAGGACTACATGTTCACCGTGACCGGGTCGGAGCGGATCAACGCGCACTTCCGGCGGGTCCGGTTCACCGACGGCGGCATGTTGAAGGCCACCGGCGTCCACCCCACGATGTGGGTCCGCGTGTGGTTCGCGAACGCGGGACGGCCGCACCAGCGCGGGTACACGCTCGTCGACGCCGACCCCGAGGCGGGGACCTTCGCCCTGGACTTCGCGATGCACGAGGGCCCGGCCTGCGAGTGGGCCGAGAAGGCCGAACCGGGCGACACCATCGCGGCCACGGTGCAGGGCAGCGCCTTCACCGCCCCCGACCCGCTGCCGCCCAGGATGTTCGTGTTCGGCGACGCCGCCGCGCTCCCCGCGATCAACTCGCTGTTGGCCGCGCTGCCCGAGGTGCCCGCCACGATCTGGTTCGAGACCGTCGCCGACGACGGCGCCGACGCCGAGACGCTGGCCCTCGACCCCGAGCGGCACGAGCTCAAGCTCGTGCCCCGCAAGGGCTCCGGGGGCGGCCTGGTGGCCGAGGCGCGCGAGGCGCTGCCGGGGCTCATCGCGGACCCGGCCTCGTCCTACGCCTGGGTCGCGTGCGAGTTCGCGAGCACCCGGGGGCTGAAGACGCTCCTGCGCAAGGAGATCGGCATGCCCAAGCACCGCGTGAACGCGATGGCCTACTGGCGTTGACATCCCCGTCCCCATCGGACCGTTCCGTAACCGAGGGGCCGCGCCCGGCGGCGGTTGCGGCGCGGCGACCGCCCGGGGCACGGACTTCCGCGGCACTCGCGCCGAGACGCCTTCCCCTAGGATGGTCGATGCGTGCCCGCCGCCGCGAAGTGACATGGAAGGAAGCCGCCCTTGCGACCATCTGCCCTCCGGATCGCCGCCCTGCTGCCTTTGGCACTGCTGACCGCATGCGCCGAGGAGGATCACCGCCCCGTGCCCGCCGCGACGCCCGCCGCACCGACGTCGGTGGCGAGCACTCCGCCCGACATGGACTTCACGGCCTTCAACCAGGGCGAGATCCCGGCGGAGCGGCCGAAGGGCGACCTCAGCGGGCTGCCGCCCGAACCGGACAAGTCGGCGCCGCTGGCCGAACGGATCGCCTGGGAGGCCCTCGAGGCGGTCACCGACTTCGCGGACCGAGTGGACCCCGAGGCGAGCGCCTCCTGCCCCGACATCAGCGGCGAGATCGGCGAGGCCGTCACCTGCACGGTCGACTTCTTCGGCAAACGGTACAACTACAAGATCCTCGTCATGGACAGTTTCACGACCGGCCTGAGCGACGGCCAGAATGAATCCGGGTACCTCTCCTACACGGCCGACCTCGTCAGCGCGCCGATCATGCGGGATCGAATCGAGTCCATCGTGCGATACCAGTACGACACCGAGTACGCGATCTGCGACATGGACGACCATGCCCAGGTCCCGTTCACCGAGCACAACACGGAGCCTTCCCCCACGGGAGGGACCATTCTGGCGACCGGCATCGAGTGCCGCGCCCTCGACACCGCGACCGGGGCGGTGACGACGATCGAGCTCGAGCTCCTCGGGTCGGGCTCGCCGGTATTCCCGCAGAGCTCCTACTGAACGTCGGAACCGGCGCGGCACCGCGTCGCGCCTCCTCGGTTCCCGGTCCCCACGGCGGAAAGCGCCGCGCGTTCTCACGCAGTGCCCGCCTCGTCGGCGGCGGGCGTTAGAGTCGGCGACATGCCCGTGCATTTCAAACGCCGCGTCGACCGCGCCGATCCGCGTCTGCCGGCGAGCTTCCAGGCCGAGGCCGCGCGACTCGAAGGGCTCGGCGCGAAGCGCCTGAGCGAGCGCCGGCGGGGCCCCAGCCGGCGGATCGTCACGGGCGATCCCGAGGGCGGCGAGTTCGGCGTCCACTCATGAGCGCCGCGCCCTGGGAGGCCGCCACGCCCGGCCTGATGGAGCTGCCTTCGGGACGGCTGGTGCGCGGCAGGGGCGTGCGCCTGCCATTCCCCGAAGGACAGGAGCCGACGTACGGCCTTTACCTGCTCGGGAAACGACCACCTTCCACCGCATGGGAATCGCGCTGGCTGCGCTGGCCCGACTTCGGTCTGCCGCTGCGCCGGTCGGAGGCATCCGAGGCGCTGCGCGAGGCGTGGGAGCGGGCGGCCGAGGAACGCGTCGAGATCGCCTGCGGTGGCGGCCACGGCCGCACCGGCACCGCCCTGGCCTGCCTCGCGGTCATCGACGGCGTGCCGAACGGCGAGGCCGTCGCCTACGTCCGCGAGCACTACCGCCCGCGCGCCGTCGAGACGCCGTGGCAGCACCGCTACATTGCCCGTTTCGAGTGAATAGCCCACTTGGGTCTATACCGGACAATATTAATGAAGTAATGTCATAGTCGTACCGGACAGGCAAGACGACAGATACCTCTGGAGGCGATCATGTCCGAGGAACGACTGGAGATCACACGCTGGTGCGGCACCATGTCGACGCACCACCGCCTGCTGGAGACGCAGCCCCGGTACGCCGAGGCTCGCGACGGCATCGAGGAACGGGCCGCCGCCTGGCGCCGCGGAAAGCGCCGCGAGACGACCGTCACCATTCCCGTGGTCGTCCACGTGGTCTGGCACGAGGAGTCCCAGAACATCGCCGACGAGCAGATCCACAGCCAGATCGAGGTGCTCAACGCCGACTTCCGCATGCGCAACGCCGACATCGCGACCGTCCCCGAGCCTTTCGAACCGCTCGTCGCCGACGCCCGCATCGAATTCGTCCTCGCCGACACCGACCCCGACGGCGAGCCGACCGGCGGCATCACCCGCACGCGGACGGAGACGGCGATGTTCGACTCGGACGACGCCGTCAAGCACGCCGATTCCGGAGGCGCCGACGCCTGGCCCGCCGACCGATACCTGAACCTGTGGGTGTGCCCCCTCGGCGGCGGCCTGCTCGGATACGCCCAGTTCCCCGGCGGCGACCCCGAGACGGACGGCGTCGTCGTCAACCACCGGGGCTTCGGCACCACCGGCACCGCCACCGCGCCGTTCGACGGCGGCCGCACCACCGTCCACGAGATCGGCCACTGGCTGAACCTGCGCCACATCTGGGGCGACGACGGCGAGGGCTGCTCGGGCAGCGATTTCGTCGACGACACCCCCAATCAGGGCGGTCCGAACCGCGGCGTCCCCGAGTTCCCGAAGATCAGCTGCGACAACGCCCCTCACGGGGATCTCTTCATGAACTTCATGGACTACAGCGACGACGCGGCCGCCGTCATGTTCACCGAGGGGCAGACCGAGCGGATGGACGCGTGCCTGGCCGGGCCGCGCAGCTCCTTCCTGGAGACGCCGAACGAACCGGCCGAACCCGATGATCTGGAACCCGCCGCGGCCTAATATCGAGGTGAGGAACGTCCGGGCCACCGGCGTTCCGCACCGCGACCGGCGACCGACCACCCGGGAGGCAGTCATGAGCGAACCGTCCGAGGACCTGTTCCGCCGCTGGGTGCACATCGCCGAAGAGGACGAGCCCGCGTCCCGCGTGCGCGTCTACCGGCCCTTCGACGATCCGATGACGCTCGGGCGGGGCCGCGACGGCATCGAGTTCCGCCCGGACGGCACGGTGATCCGCTACCGGTTCAGCGCCACCGACGCCCCGGTCGCGGTCGAGGGCCGGTGGCGGTCGCCGCGGCGCGACGAGATCCACACCTCAGGGCCCTCGCCGACCGCCGAGCTCTCGTACCGGGTGGTCTCGGTCGACGCCCGCGAGCTCCGGCTGCGCGCGGTCGAGGAGTGAACGGCTCCCGCTCAGACGGTCTCGACGACGGGATTGTGGTGGACCGGGAAGTTCACCGAGTTCGCGATGAAGCAGGACTTGTTGGCCTCCAGATGCAGTTCCACGGCCTGGTCCATGCTGGATTCGGCGGTGACGGCGACCTTGGGGTTCAGCACGACCTCGACGAAGCGGCCGCTGCCTCCGAGCAGCGTCTCCATCCGGCCGGTCGCCATGTCCTCGTACGAGGTCACCGTGACCCCGTGCGTCGCGCACAGCGTCAGGTAGGTCAGCATGTGGCATTCGGCGAGCGCGGCCACGAGGAGTTCTTCGGGGTTCCACCGGTCGGCGCGGCCGCGGAACCTGGGGTCGGCGCTGCCCTGGAGCGTGGGCTTGCCTTGGACGATCACGTCGTGGTCCTGGCTGTAGCTCTGGTGGTTCGCGGTGCCGGAGCCGGTGTTCCCAGTCCATTGGACGGTCACTTCGTAGTGGTGCTCGCCGCGCATCGGCCGCTCCTTCGATTGTCGGGGTGCGTCGCCAGCCTAGCCGGGGCGCTCCGACACAGTGGTCATGGTCCACGCTGAAGCGTCTGACCTGGGCCGAAGAGGTGCCCCGCGGAGCGCGGAGACCAACATCGACGGTCGCGTTCCCACGGTGCCCTCACGGAGCCGCTCGCCCGACCGCCGGCCGGGGCGGCGCCGCCCGCCTCCCGGCCGCTCGGGCCCTGCGCCGGTACCAGGTCCCGAACAGGATGCAGGCGAGGACCAGTTCGGCGGCGTCGCCGCCGTAGTACATCAACCGGGCGGCGGCGCGGGCGGTCTCGGGGTCGTGGCCGTGCGGCAGGGCGTGGGCGTAGAGGTATTTGGCCAGGAAGGCGTGCGCGGCGATCGCGGCGGCCAGCGCCGCCGCGCGCGTGGCCGTGCCCGGACGGTGCGGCGCCGGATCGGGGCCGATGATCGACCAGGTGAACAGGTACCCGGCCGCCAGGTAGTGGGCGAGCAGGAGGCCGTGCGGCAGCGGGCCGTGCGCCGCGGCGGTGTGCGCCGGCGTGAGCATGATCGCGTAGAGGCCGCCGACACTGAGGACCATCGCGGTGAAGGGGTGGGAGAGCACCCGGAGCGGCCGGCTTCGAAGCAGCCGCACCGCGCCGCGCCGCACCGCCGGGGCGCCCGTCCGCAGCAGCAGGGTCACCGGAGCGCCCAGGACGAGCCCGATGGGGGCCGCCATGCCCAGCAGCAGGTGTTGCGCCATGTGGAGGATCGGGCCCGTCTCGACGGCGAGCGGCAGGGCCGCGGCGAGCGCCGCCGCCGCGCAGCCGGCCAGCCACATGCCGGTGCGCAGCGGGCTCCAGCCGCGCCGGTCGCGGCTCGCGGCGAGCAGATAGGCCGCGGCGGCCAGGAGGATCAGGGCCGAAGCCGTCACCGCCGGGCCTCTCGGAGGCGCCCTCGCGAGGCTCGGGCACGCCAGATCAGCAGCGCCCCCGCCAGCGCCAGCGCCGCTCCGGCCAGGTTCCACACGAGATCGTACGGCCATGTGTCGACGCCGTAGCGGACCTGGTGCAGGCGGAGCGCCTTGTGGTTCACGAGCCCGTCGAAGAGCTGGAAGATCCCCGCGCCGAGCGCGAACCCGCCCCAGGCGGCCCTGCGGTCGAGCACCCCGCGACGGCGCAGGTCGGCGTACCAGAAGAACCCGGCCGCCAAGGCCAGCAGCTCCCCCGCGTGCAGGATCCCGTCGGACAGCAGTGCCGCGTCGGCAGTGGAGCGGTCGTAGAAGTGGTGCCAGGCCAGGATCTGGTGGAAGACCACTTCGTCCACCGCCGCCATCGTCCCCACGCCGATCACGCCGGCGGCCAGTGAGGAGCGGCGCGGATCGGGCACGGCCTCGTCGCGACGCCCGCTCTCCCCGCCCACAGTGCTCTCCTCACCGGCCGCCGTTCGGCCTCATGCCGCTCAGTCGCTCCGGGACATGCCGCGCATCGCGTCCTTCGCCTTGTCGTACATCGCCACCACCGGCCCGGCGGCGAGGTTCCCGGTCGCCGACTCCAGGCCCGCGTGCGGATGCGTCGGCGCCGCCTTCTCCGCGGCGCGGACCTGCGTGGCGAGCTTTCGCAACCGCTCGGCGTCGTAGTGTCCCCGCAGGTAGCGGAACTCGTAGACCTCTTCGTGGTGGGCGTGCTCGAGCACCGACTGCCGCAGTTTCGCGAACGTCGACTCGAACTCCGCCGAGTCGTGGTCCATGCCCTCGAGCCGGGCGAGGACCTCCTTGGCCTCGCGCTCCTCGCGGAGCCGGTCCTCGACCACCTGCTCCCCGCCGTCGATGTGCCGCCGCGCGAGCGGGTGCACGACCTCCTCTTCGGCGGTCTCGTGGACGGCGAGCAGGCGCACCAGGCGCGCGAACGCCTCGCTGCGGGCCTCACCGGTGCTCGACTGGACTTCGACGAACAGCTCGCGGATGAGCATGTGCTGCCCCAAGAGCAGTTCGATGACGTCTTCGACGTGTTGGGGACGGTCTTCGACGGGCATGTGCGGCTCCTCTGTCATCGCTGTCCGGCGGGCTGCCGGCGCAGCCGTTCGACCGGGTGCTCGCCCTCGGTGGAGAGGCGGTAGTCGGTGCCGAACTGCTCGCGGTGCATGTCGACGACCCGCTCACTGGGCGGGGCCTCGCCGCCGTGGATGTTCTCCTGCATGCGCTCGAAGCGCTCGTGCGCCTCGCGGACGTAGCCGGCGCCGAGCGTGGTGAGGTCGATCTGCGTGTCGAGCAGCTCGCGGATGTAGTCCTTGTTCGGCTCGAAGGTGACCGGCTCGGGCAGCTCGGGCGCCAGCACCTCCTCGGGTTCGCGCCCGTCGTGCTCGCGCATGAGCTCGCACGCGAGCCTGAGGTGCTCGAGCTCCATGTCGAGGTGGAGCTCCCAGATCGCCTTGATCCTGCGGTCGGACTCGGTCTGCATGAACGAGTAGTAGAGGTAGCACTCGTTGTACTCGTGGTTGACCAGTCGCTCCCACCAGGTCTCGCCCGGGTCCACCAGGGATTCGTAGTGGGTGACGTGCTCCTCCTCGACCAGCCCGATCTCCTGGTAGAGCTGGCGGGCGATCGGCTCCATGTACTCGGGGCCGACGTTCATGTAAAAGTTCATCGTCTGCTGCTCGGTCGCCATGATGGTCAGGGCGTGCAGCTTCGAGATGGGTTCGGCGGTGTCGCGGTCGTAGGGCTCGCGCACGTTGTCGGCCGGGTTCCGGTGGTGGTACTTCGTCGGCCGACCGGGGATGATCTCGGTGAGCTCGTCGACGAGCCGCTCGGCCTTGCGGTGCTGGATCATCTCGTACAGGTTGGAGTACCGGTAGAGGTGGTCGAAGTCCTCGAGCACTCCGAACTCGTAGGCCTGCTTGAGGTACGGATCGGGCTCCATCCGGGCCACCCAGGCGGTCAGGTCGACCGCGACCTGCTCGTAGGAGATCGTGGTCTCCAGTGCCGAGGAGACGCCCGGCAGGAGCCAGTTGACCGCCTTCTGCTGCTGCTGCTCGATGTACCTGACCTCGGCGAGCTGCCGTTTCACGTCCATGGACGGACAGGTGCGGGCGAAGTGGTGGCTGAACATCAGCGCTTCGATCTCGATGCCGTTCATCGCGATGATGCGGCACTTCGTGTACGGGTCGGAGTGGTCGGCGTCGACCGGTTCGACGTCGAGCTCGCTCCAATTGCGCACCTGCCGGTCCAGCGGAATGCCGCGGTGCTCCAGCGGATTGAACGTCATATGGCCTGTTTCCTTTGCGTGATCGCTCGTGCGTGCGGGGCGGTGTCTCGCAGCCCACTTGCTTCAGCGCGGCCACCCCCGGGAAATCCCACCACGAAGCGAATTCCCTCGATCACGGTCCGTGAAACCGGCTACCTGCGGGTAGCGAGGACGGAACGCTACCGGGAAGGATGGAAGACGGCGCGGACGCAACCGTCCTCTTTGCGCTTGAACAGCTCGTAACCCCGCGGGCCCTCGTCGAGCGGCATCGTGTGCGTGGCCAGGTGACGAGTCTCGAGCCGGCCCTCGGCCATGAGGTCGAGCAGCTTCGGGATGTACCGCTGGCCGTGCTGCTGGGCGCCGCGCAGTGTCAGCCCCTTGTTGATGACCGCGCCGAGCGGGAACTTGTCCACCCAGCCGACGAACACGCCCAACAGGAACACGCTGCCGCCCTTGCGGCAGGCCTGGACCGCCTCGCGGACGGCCTGGGGCCGGCCGGTCTCCATCCGCAGCCCCTGCTT
>Ga0079224_100011460_pt1 | contig 12214 bp, 12 predicted proteins | sample Stecom2015_FD_80414 | JGI IMG/M metagenome (GOLD analysis project Ga0079224, IMG submission 80414) | Agricultural soil microbial communities from Utah to study Nitrogen management - Steer compost 2015 | ecosystem: Environmental > Terrestrial > Soil > Agricultural land | place: USA: Utah... | reverse complement strand
TCACCATGGCCATGGGGCTGTGGCTATTGTGGCCGGAGCTGTTCCTGTCCGAGCTCTGGTTTTTGTTGCTGGAGGTGGGTTTTAATTTTCTACCGCTGTTTGCCAGTCTGTTGAAGTTTGGCGTGCTGCCCAGGTTTCACACCTGGGCCGCCAAGTTGGGGGCGCTGCTGATCGCCCCCGCGTATTTTGTCCTAACCCTGTGGGAGTACGCCCTGCCGTTTCGCCTGGTGATCCTGTTTCATGTCTGGGTGGCGGTGGAGGAACTGCTGATCGTCTATATCCTCCAGCGCAACCACTACAATGTGCCCACCTTTATCCACGCCCGCAACCTGACCCGCAGGGCCCGGGACAGGCTGCAGCAGCAGCGGGCGAAGTTCCAGGAAAAGCGGGAGCAGTTTCAGCTGCGCCGCAGCCGACGCCGGGTCAACAGGCGCCGCTGAGGGCGGGCCCGCCGCCTAAGCTGTTACTCCTCGGGCTTGGGGAAGATACAGTGCTTGGCGAAGTCGGCGGCTTCGTTCATCGACCATTCGCCCTTGGGCTTTTCCTGCATGTTGTCGCACCATTGCTTGCTGCCCACTTCGGGGGCGCAGGCGGTGACGGCCAGGGTCAGCAGGGCGGTGGCGGCGAGGGTGGCGGTGGGCTTCATGGAGATTCCTTGGCTGTGGTGTAAGGGCTTGAACGGCAATCGGTATTCAGCTTGCATAATAGCCTATCATCACCTAAAATTGCGCGCCTTTAACCCCGGGCCTAGAGCCCGGATCCTCCTTGCTACACCGAAATGTTCGGGTAGCTACAACCCGTAAGGAGCTACAATGCGCCACTACGAAGTAGTATTTATGGTCCATCCGGATCAAAGCGAGCAGGTGGCCGGCATGGTCGACCGCTATACCAAGCTCGTCGAAGCCGGTCAGGGCAAGGTCCACCGTCTCGAAGACTGGGGCCGCCGCCACCTCGCCTATCCCATCCAGAAGATTCACAAGGCCCACTATGTGCTGATGAACATCGAGTGCGGCCAGGATGTCCTTGATGAACTCGCCTCCAACTTCCGCTACAACGATGCCGTGCTGCGCAACCTGGTGATCAAGCTCGACGAAGCCGAGACCGAGGAAACTCTGATCATGAAGGCCGAGCGCGCCGACAAGGCGGAAAAGGAAAGCCGCGACCGCCGTGAAGCCGAGCGCGCCGCCAAGGCCGCCCAGGAAGCCGCGGAAGAGCAAGAAGCCGACGATGATGCCGACGACGAATCCGGAGAAGAGGAATAATCATGCAACCACGCTTTAATCGCAGACGTAAATTTTGCCGCTTTTCCGCTGAAGACGCGCCCAAGATCGACTACAAGGACCTGGAAACCCTGAAAGGCTATGTTTCCGAGTCCGGCAAGATCGTACCCAGCCGCATAACCGGCACCAAGGCCCGCTTCCAGCGGCAGCTGGCCACGGCCATCAAGCGCGCCCGCTATCTGGCCCTCTTGCCCTACACCGACGGCCACAAGTAAGCCGTTGATTCCCCGGGGATCCTGACCCTGTGATGCGCATCATTGCGGAATTCATCATGCGCGGCCGGGTACAGGCGTCCGTGGTGGCCCTGGCGGGGAACCTGGTTCCCCTGGTCAGCCCGGCCACTGTGGGTCTGGTGACCCTCAGGCGCGGTCTGCAGGACGGCCTGCTGGTGCTATTGTGGGCCTGCCTGCCCCTGGTGGCGACGCTGTACTTCGCCAGTGCCAGCAGCCTGGTGGTGATGACCTCCCTGGTGGGGATGGTGGCGGTGTTGGTGGCCGCGGAGGTGCTCAAGGGCACCGCCTCCTGGCAGTGGACCCTGGTGGCCACCCTGGGGTTGTGCAGTGCCTTGATGCTGGCGTTGGCCAGCCTGTTTCCCGAGCAGGGCGCTGTCGTGGCCAGGGAAGTCCAGGAGGTGGTGGTCAGTCTGGCCAGCACCGAGAGGTTGGAGACAGTTGCGGCGTCGCCCTTTTACGTGTTGATGGCCATTACCGCCGTCAGCCTGGGGATAGAGGAAGTTGCCCTGGCCTTTGTGCTGGGATTCCTGTCCTGGCTCACGGTAATGAATGTGATCGCCAGCCTGCTGGTATCCCGGTGGTGGCAGGCGATTCTGTTCAATCCCGGCGGCTTCCAGCGGGAGTTTCACGGCCTCAGGTTGGGCATTGCCGTGGCGTCCGGGCTGATGGGGGCTGTGGTGTTTTGCTACCTGGCCTCGGTCCAGTACATGGCCTGGGCCAGTATGCTGGGGATGCCGCTGCTGTTGGCCGGGATTGGCCTGATGCATCATCTGGTGAGGTTCCTGGGGCTGGGCACATTCTGGCTGGTTGTTATGTACACGGGGCTGGTTTTGATCGGCCCTTTGAGTATGGTGCTAATCGTGGTGGGTTTCCTCGATAGCTTTCTGGATTTTCGAACCCGCGTTGCCAGAGCCCGAAAGGCATAGGCGAGCGGTTACTAAATAGAGGTAAGTAAAATGGATGTCATTCTGCTGGAGAAAGTAGGCAAAGTTGGCGTTATCGGCGACAAGGTAACTGTGAAGGCTGGATTTGGCCGCAATTACCTGATCCCCACCGGCAAGGCCATCTTCGCCACCCCGGCCAATATCGCCGAGTTTGAACAGCGCCGGGCGGAGCTTGAAGCCGCATCCGCGGAGCGCCTGGCGGAAGCCAACAGCCGTGCCGCCAAGCTGGCGACCCTGGGCACTGTCACCATTGCCGCCAACGCCGGCGACGGTGGCCGGCTGTTTGGTTCCATCGGCACCCGCGATATTGCCGATGCGGTTACCGCCGCCGGTGTTGAACTGAGCAAGAGCGAGGTCCGGCTGCCCGCGGGCGCCCTGCGGGAGACCGGCGAGTTCGATGTGGCCATCCAGCTCCACGCCGATGTGGTTCAGACCATCAAGGTTGTTGTTGTCGGCGAATAACCCGCTGTCCCTGTGACAGCCACGGCACTGGACCGGCAGCGGCCGGTGCCGGGCTTGTACGGCGGTTGGAGACTTGGCCTGCAGGCACGGGGTGGAACTATAGGTTTTGCGGTGGATATGGGTGCCATGGCATAGGTATCCGGACACCTCGCTATGCGGGGGCTCCCACTTCAAGCCTGTAAATTAAAGCCCGAAATGGTGGTGACTGTGAGTAAGTCCGCCGACATCACCTGTGTAGACCAAAATACAGACCGCTGTGTAAGGGCCGATGAATAATTTTGCCAACAACCCATCCACCAGCACCCAGCTGCCCCATTCACTGGAGGCGGAGCAGGCTGTGTTGGGTGGGTTGATGCTGGCCAATGAGTCCTTCGAGTCCGTCGCTGCAATCCTCGCAACGAGCGATTTCTACAACAGCGATCACCAGCTTATTTTTCGCACCATGCACCAGCTGGCGGCAAAGGAAAAGCCCTTTGACGTCATCACCCTCGCCGAAACCCTCAAGGAAAACGGCGACCTGGAGCAGGTGGGGGGCGACGACTATCTGGTGGAGTTGGCCACCAACACCCCCAGTGCGGCCAACCTGCCGGCCTATTCCCAGATTGTTCTCGAACGCTCTATTGTTCGCCAGCTGATCACCGCCACCACCGAAATCGCCCGCAAGGGCCTCAGCCCCCTGGGCTGGGACAGCACCAGGCTGTTGGCGGAGGCGGAGCAGAAGCTCACCGAGATCATGGAAAACCGCCCCAAGAAGGGCGGTTTCATCAGGATCAACGAGCTCCTCAAGGAAGCCGTCGACCGCATCGACAACCTGTTCCACAGCGATGCCGACATCACCGGCCTGAGTACCGGCTACAGCGACCTGGATACCATGACCTCCGGCTGGCAGGTGTCCGATCTGGTGATTGTGGCGGGTCGCCCGTCCATGGGTAAGACCTCCTTCGCCATGAACATGGTGGAGCACGCCATCCTTCACCAGCCCCGCCCGGTGCTGGTGTTCAGCCTGGAAATGCCCGCCAGCCAGCTGATGATCCGCATGCTGTCCTCCGTGGGTCGCATCGATCAGACCCTGATGCGCAACGGCAATCTGGCGGAGGACGACTGGCCGCGGCTCACCAATGCGGTGTCGCGGATGAAGGATCGCCCGCTGTTTATCGACGATACCCCCGGCATCTCCCCCCTGGAGATGCGCAACCGCATCCGCCAGCTGACCCGCGAGCAGAAAGAGTTTCTGCGGGAACGGCTGGAGCAGCCAGTGGCGGCGGAGGAACTGGAGGCCATGGCCCGCCCGGCACTGATCATGGTGGACTATATTCAGTTGATGTCGGCGAGCATCCCCGGCGAGGGCCGCACCCAGGAGATCTCCCAGATTTCCCGGGACCTGAAAACCATCGCCCGGGAATTCGAGTGCCCCATTATCGCCCTGTCCCAGCTGAGCCGAAACGTGGAGCAGCGCCCCAACAAGCGCCCGGTGAACTCGGACCTGCGGGAATCCGGCGCCATCGAGCAGGACGCCGATGTGATCCTGTTTATCTACCGGGACGAGGTTTACCACGAAGATTCCCAGGACAAGGGCATTGCCGAAGTCATTATCGGCAAGCAGCGCAACGGCCCCATCGGGGTATGCAAGCTGGCCTTCCTGGGCAAGTACACCCGCTTTGAGAACCTGTCCCGGGATTATTTTGGCAGTGACGCCTGAGCAGAGTGGCTTGCCTCTGGTGTTCCCTGCACCGCAACCCGGCCCCCCATGTATTCTTCCCAAGGGAGATAAAAAATGATAATAGTCAACACAATCAATAATCTGAGAGAGGAACTTAACAAAGAACGCAAACAGGGGAAAAGGGTGGGGTTTGTGCCCACCATGGGCAATCTCCACGCCGCCCATATCGAGTAGGTGAACCTGGCTCGGATGACCAATCCGGTGGTGGTGTGCTCGATCTTCGTCAATCCGTTGCAGTTTGGCGTCAATGAGGATCTCGACCGCTACCCGCGCACCCCCACGGAGGATATCGACAAGCTCACCGCCGCCGGTTGCGACTATTTGTTCCATCCCTCGGTGGCTGAGATGTACGCCAACGGCATGGCCGAGCAGACCCGGGTGGTGTGCCCGACCATGACCAATGTGCTCTGTGGCGCGAGCCGCCCTGGCCACTTCGACGGGGTCACCACGGTGGTGGCCAAGCTGTTCAATATCGTTCAGCCCGACGAGGCCGTATTCGGCAGCAAGGATTTTCAGCAGCTGGCGGTGATCCGGCGAATGGTGGAAGACCTGTGTATGCCGGTCACCATCACCGCCGCCCCCACCCACAGGGAGGCGGACGGGCTGGCCATGAGTTCCCGCAACGGTTTTATCGAGGCCGACGAACGCCCCAGGGTGACTGTACTCTACCAGACCCTGAAGGGGATTCTGGACGCCATCGGCGGTGGAGACCAGGATTTTGCCCGCCTCGAAGAGGCGGGGCGGAGACGCATCAGCGACCAGGGCTTCAAGGTGGACTATCTGCAAGTATGCAACAGCAAAACCCTGGCGCCCGCCACCCCGGAGGACCGGGAGATCACTGTGCTCGGCGCCATGTTCACCCGGGGCGCCCGGCTGATCGACAACCTGTCGCTTTCCCGCCATTAACCCGGCAAGCAACTGGCTGAATCCATTCACTATTTGATTGTCGCCCCCTAAAAACCTGCGAAATTTGTGAAATCCCTTGGATAGCAGCCGATAGTCCCGGGTTGTGCCCGATGGTTTGAAATCAGGCCATTCTGCGCCTCCCATCACTTTCGCTGGTACCTTTACCTGGGCCCCGTGGGGACACTACACTCTGGACTATGGACCCGTTGGCCTCGTCCGCAAACGAGTCCCGGCAAGCAGCGGTGGCGCCTTGCCGCTGCGTTCGCGATAACAATCAGCCGCCAATTCAGCAGGGGTAATCAATGACCGAGGTCAAAGTTCATCCGGTGACGCCACAGTGGGCGGCGTCCGCCCATATCGATCAAAAAACCTATGACGCCATGTACCACCAGTCCATCGCCGAGCCCGATGCTTTCTGGTCCCGGCAGGCGCGGGAGTTCCTCAGCTGGGAGCGGGAGTGGGACAGGGTGTGCACGGCGGACCTCAGGGAAGGTGTGGCCCGCTGGTTCGAGGGTGGCAGGCTGAATGTGGCGGTGAATTGCATCGACCGCCACCTGCCTGCCCGCGGGGAGCAAACCGCCTTTATCTGGGAGGGTGACGAGCCGGACCAGGACCGGCATATCAGTTACCGGGAGTTGCACCAGCAGGTGTCCCGGCTGGGCAATGTGTTGCGGGCTCGGGGCGTAAAGAAGGGCGATCGGGTGTGTGTCTATATGCCGATGATCCCCGAGGCGGCCTACGCCATGCTCGCCTGTGCCCGCATTGGCGCCGTGCACTCGGTGGTGTTTGGCGGTTTTTCCCCGGATGCCCTGCGGGACCGCATTCTCGATTCCGATTGCCGGGTGGTGATTACCGCCGACGAGGGTGTGCGCGGGGGCCGGGTTCATCCCCTCAAGGAAAATGCCGACCTCGCCCTGCGGGAGTGCCCCAATGTGCACACCTGTCTGGTGGTGCGCCGCACCGGCGGCCACTTGCATATGCGCGGCGCGCGGGACCTGTGGTACCACGAGGAAATTGCCAAGGTGTCCGCCGAGTGCGCGCCCGAGATCATGGATGCCGAGGACCCGCTGTTTATCCTCTACACCTCCGGCTCCACCGGCAAGCCCAAGGGTGTCCTTCACACCACTGCCGGTTACCTGCTCCAGGTCGCCATGTCCCACAAGTACACCTTTGATTACAAAGAGGGGGATGTCTACTGGTGTACTGCCGATGTGGGCTGGGTGACGGGGCACTCCTATATCGTCTACGGACCACTGTGCAACGGCGCCATCAGCCTGATGTTCGAGGGGGTGCCCAGCTATCCCGATGCCTCCCGCCTGTGGCAGGTTTGCGACAAGCACAGGGTCAGCCAGATCTACACCGCCCCCACGGCAATCCGCTCCCTGATGGGCGCCGGTGACGACTATGTCAATCGCTGCTCCCTGGACTCCCTGAAACTGCTGGGCACCGTGGGCGAACCCATCAACCCGGAGGCCTGGGAGTGGTACTACCGGGTGGTGGGCAAGGAGCGCTGCCCCATTGTCGATACCTGGTGGCAGACCGAGACCGGCGGTCAAATGCTGACGCCGCTGCCCGGCGCCATGGCTTTGAAGGCGGGCTCCGCCACCCTGCCGTTTTTTGGGGTCCTGCCGGCACTGCTGGATGGCGAAGGCAAAGAAATCGAAGGTCCGGGGGAGGGCAGTCTGGTGATCAAGGCCTCCTGGCCGGGCCAGATCCGCAGTGTCTACGGCGACCACAAGCGAATGCTCGAAACCTATTTCGCCCCTTTTCCCGGTTACTACTTTACCGGCGACGGCGCCCGCCGGGACGGCGATGGTTACTACTGGATCACCGGGCGCATCGACGATGTGCTCAATATCTCGGGCCACCGGCTGGGTACCGCCGAGCTGGAGAGTGCCCTGGTGCTCCACCCCCATGTGGCGGAGGCCGCGGTGGTGGGTTACCCCCACGCTATCAAGGGCCAGGGTATCTACGCCTATATCACCCCCATGACGGGAGTAACTGCCAACGACGATTTGCAGCGGGAACTGGTGGCCCTCTGTGCCGAGGAAATCGGCCATTTCGCCAAGCCGGACCTGATTCAGTGGGCCCCGGGACTGCCCAAAACCCGCTCCGGCAAGATTATGCGCCGCATTCTGCGCAAGATTGCCGCCAACGAGCTGGACACCCTGGGGGATACCTCCACCCTGGCCGATCCGTCGGTAGTGGAGGAGTTGATCGGGAATCGGCTGAATCGCTGAGTGAGCTCCTCCTACAGGGTGACCTCCGGGTTTGGGAGCATTGCGTAGGAGCCCGGTCTCCGGGCGAACGGGGTGGGTCGCTGTGCCAATAGCCAGCCTCGGTAGTGGCTGGTTTGGCGGAGCGCGGAGGCGCCACCACGTGAAACCTGCAACGTGAAACGTGAAACTCATGTAAAATCCCTCCTGAAATTGTCAACCTTCTGAGTCACATGCTCCCAGTCATCGCCTTGGTCGGCCGACCCAATGTCGGCAAATCAACCCTTTTCAACCGCCTGACCCATACCCGGGACGCCCTGGTGGCCAACTATTCTGGCCTTACCAGGGACCGCAAGTACGGCGACGGGGAGTGGCAGGGCCGCAAATTTATGGTGGTCGACACCGGCGGTATCACCGGCGAGGAGGAGGGCCTGGACAAGCTGATGGCCAGCCAGTCCCTGCAGGCCATGGAGGAGGCCACCGCAGTGCTGTTCCTGGTGGACTGTCGGGACGGGCTGACGGCTGTGGACGAGGCCCTGGCCAACCAGCTCCGCGCCAGTGGCAAGCGGTTTTACCTGGTGGCCAACAAGATCGACGGCCTCAACCCGGATGTGGCGCTGGCGGATTTCTATCGCCTGGGCTTCGACAATGTCTATCCCACCACCGCCACCCATGGTCGCGGCATTGCCCAGTTGATGGACGCGGTGCTGGCGGATATCCCTGTGGAGGAGACCCCCGCCGTCGACACTCCCGGCGAGGGGGGCATCAAGATCGCCATTATCGGCCGTCCCAATGTGGGCAAATCGACCCTGGTGAACCGCATGCTCGGCGAGGAGCGGGTGGTGGTGTTTGACATGCCTGGCACCACCAGGGACAGTATTTATATCGACTTCGAGCGCAACGGCAAAAAGTACACCCTGATCGACACCGCCGGTGTGCGGCGGCGCAAGAACGTGTCCCTTACCGTGGAGAAATTCTCCATCGTCAAAACTCTCCAGGCCATGGCGGACGCCAATGTGGTGATTCTGCTGATGGATGCCAGCGAGGGCATTGTCGACCAGGATCTTCACATCATGGGCTATGCCATCGAGGCGGGCCGGGCCCTGGTGGTGGCTGTCAACAAGTGGGATGGCCTGGAGAGCGATCAGCGGGAGATGATCAAGTCGCAGCTTCAGCGTCGCCTCAATTTCGTCAATTTCGCCGATCTGCACTTTATTTCCGCCCTTCACGGCACCGGCGTTGGCGATCTCTACAAATCCGTACACAAGGCCTATGCCTCGGCCACCGACAAGCTGTCCACTAACCGCCTGACCCGAATTCTCGAGGATGCCATCAGCGATCACCCGCCGCCCCTCGCCAAGGGCCGCCGCATCAAGCTGCGCTACGCCCACGCCGGAGGTCGCAACCCGCCGCTGATCATTATCCACGGCAACCAGACCGACGATGTTCCCGCTCACTACACCCGCTATCTGGAGAACACCTTCCGCAAGGTGCTGGACCTGCACGGCACGCCAGTGCGCATTGAGTACCGCTCCAGCGACAACCCCTTTGCCGGACGCAAGAACACCCTGACCCCCCGGCAGATCGTCAAACGCAAACGCCTGATGAAACACGTCAAGGGTAAAAAGTAACCTGCTTTTTTCCAAAAAATCCCGTGGCTGCAGCCATGGGATGGGACAGCTTTAACCACATGGAGACAGAACGATGAAAAAACTGCTGATTACCGGCCTGCTGGCCATCAGCCCCACGGTTTTTGCGGAAACCGACAAAGCCTGGCACGGGGAGGGCGATCTGGCCTTCAACAAGGCCTCGGGCAACAGCGAGTCACAAACCCTGCTCACCAAGTTAATGCTGGTTTACGAGCGCGAGCGCTGGACCCATAGCGGTCAGCTGGAAGCGGTGAACACCTCGGAAAACGATGAGCGCAGCGCCGAGGCCTATGGGCTGCGGCTGAAAAGCGACTATGCCATTTCCGAGACCACCTATGGCTTCGGCAGCTTTCGCTACGATGACAACAGGTTCAGCGGTTACGAGTATCAGTCCACCCTGGCGGCAGGTTTGGGCAAGCACCTGATCGACGATGGGATTACCGTATTTGATGTTGAAGGCGGTCTCGGTTACCGGCGCAGCGAAGAGCAGGGCACCGGGGAGACCTTCAACGAAGCCATCGCCCTGGGCACGGCGCGCTACCACCGCCAGTTGACGGAGACCACAAGGTTTGAGAGCGACCTCAATGTGGAGTCGGGCAAGGACAACACCTATGTGGTGTCCGGCGTGGGCGTGAAGGTGAAAATCAATTCCCGCCTCGCCCTGCGGGTGGCCTATACCGTCAAGCACAACACCGATGTGCCCGCGGGCACGAAGAATACCGACACCCTGACCAGTGTCGGTCTGAACTACAACTTCTGAGTGTCGGGCAGGATTTCCTCTACCCGGCAGGCCATGGCGCCGTCCCTGACTTTTACCTCGATGTCGTCCCCGGGCTGGATGCCAGCCACTGAGCGAAGCAACCGGCCCCCGCTGTCCCTGGCCAGGGCGTAGCCCCGGTCCAGGGTGTTGAGGGGGCTCACTGCGTTGAGGGTGGCGGCCAGGCCCTGAAGCCGCTGGCGTTTGGCCGTCAGGCCGGTGGTGGCGCCCCTGTTGAGCCGGATTTCCAGCTCGGCGACCCTGGTCTGATACAGCGCCAGTTGCTTGTCCGGATGAATGCTGTCCAGGCGCCGTTTCAGCAGCGCCAGCTGTCCCTGGTGCCCCGCCAGCTTGCGTTGCCAGGCCTGGCGCAGGCGAATCTCCAGATGGTCCAGGTTTTGGCTTTGTTCCCGGAGCTTGTCCACAGGGCTGCGCAGACGTTTGGCGAGGTGCTGCAGTTGGCGGCTGCGCAGCTCCAGGGAGGCGGCCGTGCGTCTGGCCAGGGCCCCTGCCAGGCGCTGCAGGCTGGCGGCCAGGGCGTCCCCGTCCGGGGTTGCCATCTCCGCCGCCGCCGAAGGGGTGGGCGCCCTGAGGTCGGCGACAAAGTCGGCGATGGTGAAGTCCGTCTCGTGGCCAACGGCGCTGATGATGGGGATGGCACTGGCAAAAATGGCCCTGGCCACAGCCTCCTCATTAAAGCACCACAAATCCTCGATGGAACCGCCGCCCCGGGTGACAATCAGCAGGTCACAGACCCGCTGGCGGTTGGCAAATTCGATGGCGGCAATGATCTGGCCAGCGGCCTCCCGACCCTGGACCTGGGTGGGCAGGATCACCATCTCCAGCCACGGGCAGCGTCTGGCGGTGACATGGAGAATATCCCGCACCGCGGCGCCGGTTGGGGAGGTGATTACCCCGATGCGCCCGGGGTAGGGGGGCAGGGGCTGCTTGTGAGCCGGGTCGAACAGACCCTCACCCTGTAACCTAAGCTTCAGGGCCTCGTACTGCTGTTGCAGCAGGCCGGCGCCGTCCGCTTCCATGTGCTCGGCGATCAGCTGGTATTCGCCGCGATTCTCGTACAGGCCCACCCGCCCCCGCACCAGCACCTGGTCGCCATCCTTGGGCTGGAAGCGCACCAGGCCGTTGCGGTTGCGAAACATGGCGCAGCGGACCTGGGCATCGCTGTCCTTGAGGGTGAAATACCAGTGGCCGGAGCCCGGGCGGGCCAGATTGGAGATCTCCCCCCGCACCCAGAGCAGGGAGAGATGGGTTTCCAGGAGAATTCGCGCCCTGCGATTGAGTTGGCTGATGGTGAAAATCTGGCGCTGGCTGGCTTCGTCTGTCATCGGGGCATTGTAGTGGAAGAGGGCGGCGAAACAAGGGGCGGAACAGGCCGGGACCGAGGTTTAGGTTTACCCGGGAGGGTGCCAGCGGCTATAATTCCCCGTTTATCGACCCCCGGGATGAGCGCCGCCATGACTCGTATCGCCTACGAAGCACTGACCTTTGACGATGTACTGCTGGTTCCCGGTTACTCAGACGTGGTTGCCAAGGATGTTACCCTCAAGACCCGACTGACCCGGGAGATTGAACTCAATATCCCCCTGATCTCCGCTGCCATGGACACGGTCACCGAGTCCAGGCTGGCCATTGCCCTGGCCCAGGAGGGTGGCATCGGCATTGTCCACAAAAGCATGACCCTGGAAGCCCAGGCGCTGGAAGTGCGGGCGGTGAAAAAATACGAGAGCGGTGTGGTCAAGGACCCCATCAGCATCGATGACCAGGCCACCGTTGGCGAGCTGCTGGCAATCACCAAGATCAACAATATCTCTGGGGTGCCGGTGCTGCACAACGGCGAACTGGTGGGCATAGTCACCCGCCGCGACGTGCGTTTCGTCAACGATATGAGCATCAGGATATCCCAGGTGATGACCCCCAAGGACCGCCTGGTAACCGTCAAGGAGGGCGCCGGCTCCGACGAGATCAGGGCGCTGCTCCACAAATACCGCATCGAAAAGATCCTGGTGGTCAACGAGACCTTCGATCT
>Ga0079224_100011457_pt1 | contig 12216 bp, 8 predicted proteins | sample Stecom2015_FD_80414 | JGI IMG/M metagenome (GOLD analysis project Ga0079224, IMG submission 80414) | Agricultural soil microbial communities from Utah to study Nitrogen management - Steer compost 2015 | ecosystem: Environmental > Terrestrial > Soil > Agricultural land | place: USA: Utah... | reverse complement strand
GCGGGCCCGGCAGGCCTGGCCGCCGCCGTCTACGCGGCGTCGGAAGGGCTGGCCACCGTCGTGATCGAGCGCGACGCGATCGGCGGGCAGGCGGGGTCGAGCTCGATGATCCGCAACTACCTCGGGTTCCCGCGCGGGATCTCGGGCATGCGGCTCGCGCAGCGCTCCCGCATCCAGGCGGGGCGGTTCGGCGCACAGTTCTTCTCCGGGCGTCCCGCGATCCGGATCGAGCCGGGTCCGCCGGACGAGCCCGAGCACCACCACGTGCACGTGCCCGGCGCGCAGCTCTGCGCCCGCACGGTCGTGCTGTCCAGCGGCGTGACCTACCGGCGTCTCGGTGTGCCCGCCGTCGAGGACCTCGTGGGCGCGGGCGTCTACTACGGCGCGGCGACGTCGATGGCGCGCGAGATGCAGGACAGGGACGTCTACGTGGTCGGCGGCGGCAACTCCGCGGGCCAGGCCGCCGTCCACCTCGCCAAGTTCGCGGGCGGCGTGACCATCCTCGTGCGGCGCGACGGCCTCGCCGAGACGATGTCCGACTACCTCGTCCGTGAGATCGAGGCGACGCCGACCATCCAGGTGCGCACGCGCACCGTCGTCGTGGGCGGCGGGGGCGACGGCTGGCTGCGCTGGCTGCTGCTCGAGGACCTCGACACGGGCGAGCGGACCAAGACCACGGCCGACGGCCTGTTCTGCCTGCTCGGCGCCGAGCCCGACTGCACGTGGCTGCCCGAGGGCGTGGCGCGCGACGCCCGCGGGTTCGTGCTCACGGGCCGCGACGTGCCGCGCGAGGCCTGGGCCGACGGCCGGCCGCCTGCGAGCCTCGAGACGACGGTGCCCGGCGTGTTCGCCGTCGGGGACGTGCGGGCCGGGTCGATGAAGCGCGTGGCCTCCGCGAGCGGCGAGGGCGCCTCGGTGCTGCCGCTCGTGCACGCCCACCTGGCGCGGCTGCGGGCGCGCGAGTTCGGGGCCTGAACCGAACAATCTGCTCGAAGCGCATGCATTCGTCTGCTTGCCCTCGCGCGCGGGCGGGGCCGCTCCTACCGTGAGTGTCCGTGAAGCGCACTGCAGGGGGCCTGGGCGTGGTGGCGGCGGCTGTGCTCGTCGCCCTCGGAGCCGTCACCCCGACCGCGTCGTCCGCCGTCGCAGCCCCCGCCGTGACGACGGGCTGGGCGGAGTGGGAGCCGCTCGACGGGGCCCCCGGCGACTGGTCGACGACGGTGCGGCTGCCCGCCGTCGGCTTCCCCGCCGTGACGGTGACCTCCGACGCGCGGGGCGGCGTCGGCGTCGTCTCCGGCGCGTCGACCTGGCTGGGGCCCGCGACCCCGCCCGGCGAGATCTTCGGGTCCGGCCGCGGGCGGCAGTACCTGAACCTGCGCCCGCAGGCCGACAGGCCCGACGCGCCGTCGACCACGACCTACACCTTCGAGCGCCCGACGCCGGGCGGCGGCTGGGCCTTCGTGCTCGGCGACATCGCCGCCGACCGGGCGGTCGTGACGGCGCTCGGCGCGGACGGGCGGGAGCTCACCGCCGGCGAGCTCGGCTGGCAGGGCGGGTTCAGCTATTGCGGCGGCGCCGGGTCGCCGTCGTGCGCGGGCGGCCCGGCCGACGTGGCGGCGTGGAACCCGGAGACGCAGGAGGTGACCGGCAACGCCGCGGCGGCGGACACGGCGGGTGCCGCCGGATGGTTCCGCCCGACGACGCCCGTCGCGAGCCTGACCGTGACCTTCTTCCGGCGCGCCGGCTTCCCGGTCTACCAGACGTGGTTCGCCTCGCTGGGCCGCGACGTCGCGGGCACGGTGCAGCTCGTCGACGCGGGAGGTGCGCCGCAGGGCGTGCTGCCCGGCGCGCGGCTGACGCTGTTCGCCGCTGACGGTACCGAGATCGCGACCACGACGTCCGACGCGAGCGGGCAGTACGGGTTCGACGGCGTCACCGCGGCGCCCGGCTACCGCGTCGAGCTCACGGAGCTGCCCGAGGCGGACGAGCTGCACCCGCACGGGCTGATCGCCGTGGGGGAGCGGGTCGCCGACGAGATCGACCTGCGCGAGGCCGACGCGACCGGCGTGGACTTCGCGGCGCGCGACGTCGTGCCCGTCGCGGTGAGCGGCACGGTGCTGACCGACGACGGCGAGCCCGTGCCCGGCGCGACCGTCACGCTCGCCCCCGTGGGCGGCGGGACCGTGCTCACGGCCGTCACCGGCTCGACAGGCGCCTACGTCGTCGACCGCGCGGGCCGGGACGGCCCGGGCGTGCTGCCGCGGCAGTACACGGTCGCGCTGAGCGGGCTGCCGGAGGGCTACGCCGTCGGCTCGGGGCCGGACCCGGTCACCGTCCGGCCGGGGCAGGAGGAGCCCAGCACCGGGCACGACGTCGTGGTCCACGCGCCCGCGTCCGTCTCCGGCACGGTGACCTCGGGCGGTGAGCCCGTGCCGGGAGTCGTCGTGCGGATCGACGGGGCGGGCGGTGCCGAGGGCACGACGACGGGCGCCGACGGCACCTACCGGTTCGAGGACGTGCTCCCGGGGGAGCACACGCTGACCGTCGAGGCGCCCGACGGCTACCGGCCGGACGGCCCGGAGGCACGGGACGTCACGGTCGGGCGCAAGGACGTCACGGGCGTCGACCTCGCGCTCGCCACGCCCGGTGCGGTCGGCGGGACCGTGACCGGCACGGCGGGCGAGCCGGTACCGGGCGTCACGGTCACCGTGACCGGGCCGGACGGCGCGGTCGAGCAGGTGACCGACGCCGAGGGCGGGTACTTCGCCGGTGACCTCCCGCAGGGCGACCACACGGTCGCCGTCACGGTGCCCGACGGGTGCGCCGCGGAGGTCAGCGAGCGCACCGTGACGGTCACGGCGGCGGGCGAGAGCCTGCTCGCCGAGGACTTCGTGGTCGCGTGCGGGCCGGGGCCGAGCGCGTCGCCGAGCCCCTCGGCGACGGTCGCGCCGAGCGCCGCGCCGACCGGCGACCCGAGCCCCGGCCCTACGCCGGCGCCCAGCGGGCCCGACCGCGGTGACCTCGCGGCGACCGGCGCCATGGTCGGGTCGGTCGTGCTCGCGGCCGCCGTGCTCGCCGGGGTGGGCGTCGGCCTGGTGCGCGCGTCGCGGCGCGTGCCGTCCCCGTAGGGCGGTCGACGCCGCGGACGAGGCGGGCGATGGCATCACGCACCCCCGGGGATGCGGAAGGATGCGCACATGAGGTTTGAGTACTTTGTCGCTCCTGACGACGAGACGGCGGTCCTGACGATCGACGGCGGTGAGATCGACGGGGCCGTGTCGTCCCACGTGGTCGATCCCGCGTCGGTGCTGGGCCAGCTCGAGCGGCTCCTCGGCGGCCCCACCGCCGACGACGGCCTGCGCAGCGCCCAGCTCGTCGCCGAGAGCCCCGACGGCGCCCGGCTGCTGATCCGGCTGTCGAACCACCTGGTGACGCTGTTCGGCATGGTGCGACCCGCCACGCTGGACGACGTCGTGAAGCACTGGTCGCGCTCGCGGCGGTTCCGCCGGGCCGAGCCGGAGGATCTCCACGCCTTCGCCGCGGGCCTGCACGAGCTGTGCCGGGGCGGCGGCAAGCGCGTGTACTGCCGCGCCACGGCCGACGAGAGCGAGCTCGCCGCGGCCATGGCGCCCGCGGGCGCCCCGGCGGGCGGGGCGGAAAACTCCGACGAGCCCCGCCCGCTCCCGCGGCGTCGATAGGGATTCCCCTTACTGACAGGTTAGTAAGCGCCTCCGTAGGGTGAGGTGCCGCCGCGACGACGCGGCGCCACACCCTGCCGGAGGCTGTCATGTCGGGTTTTCTGGTCCCCTCTCTGGTCCCACGGGTGCGCGCACGGGCGCGCGCCGTCGTCGGTGCGCTGGGCGCGCTCGTCCTCGCCGGCCTGCTGGGGGTGGTGGCGACGCCCGGCGCGGCCGCCGCCACCACGGGCACCGTCGTCGGTGCGGGCAGCGGGCGCTGTCTCGACGTCACCGAGGGCTCGACGGCGAACGGCACCCGCCCGCAGGTCTGGGACTGCACGCCGAACAACGCGAACCAGTCGTGGACCTTCGCCGACGACGGTTCCGTGCGCGGCCTCGGCAAGTGCCTCGACGTCGCGGACGGGTCCACGGCGGACGGCGCCGTCGTCCACCTCTGGGACTGCTACGCGTCCCTGGACAGCCAGAAGTGGACCCTCACCGCGGCGGGCGACCTCGTGAACCGGGCGGCGGACAAGTGCCTCGACGTCGTCGGGGGCGGCACGGCGAACGGGACGCGCCTGCAGCTCTGGAGCTGCACCGGTGCGAGCAACCAGAAGTGGTCGCACCGCGGCGGCTCGGTGCCGCAGCCGGACCCGGACCCCGTGCTCCCCGACCCGGCCAACCCGGACCTCGGGCCGAACGTGTCGGTCTTCGACACCTCGATGTCCCGCAGCGCGATCCAGGCGCAGCTCGACCGGGTCTTCGCCGCGCAGGAGGAGAACCAGTTCGGGCCCGAGCGGCACGCGTTCCTGTTCTACCCGGGCTCGTACGACGTCGACGTGAACGTCGGCTTCTTCACTCAGGTCGCGGGCCTCGGCCTCGTGCCGGACGAGGTGAACGTCAACGGCCACGTGCACGTCGAGGCCGACTGGTGGCCGGACGGCTCGCAGAACGCCACGCAGAACTTCTGGCGCTCGGCCGAGGGTCTGTCCGTCACCCCCGCCGACGGCAACGACCGCTGGTCGGTCTCGCAGGCCGCGCCGTACCGCCGCATGCACCTGCGCGGCAACCTCGCCCTGTCCGACGGCGGCTGGTCGTCGGGCGGGTTCATCGCCGACTCGCGGATCGACGGCACCATCGACTCCGGCTCGCAGCAGCAGTTCCTCACCCGGAACTCCGCGATGGGCCGCTGGGTGGGCTCCAACTGGAACCAGGTGTTCGTCGGCACCCAGGGCGCGCCGGCGGACAGCTTCCCGGCGCCGCCGTACACGACGCTGCCCACCACCCCGAAGATCGCTGAGAAGCCGTACCTCTACGTCGACGACAACGGCTCCTACCGGGTCTTCGTCCCCGCGGTGCGGACCGGCACGACCGGCACGACCTGGGCGGACGGTGACCCCGCGGGCCGGTCGCTGCCCATCGCCGACTTCCACGTCGTGCGCCCGGGTGACTCCGCGGCGAGCATGAACGCCGCGCTGGCCGCCGGCAAGCACCTGCTGGTCACCCCCGGTACCTACCCGGTGAACCAGACGCTCCAGGTGACCCGGCCCGACACGGTCGTGCTCGGCCTCGGCCTCGCCACCTTCGTGCCGCAGGGCGGCATCGACGCCATGCACGTGGCCGACGTCTCCGGGGTGCGGCTGGCGGGCATCATGTTCGACGCCGGCACCGGAGGGTCCGAGGTGCTGCTCCGGGTCGGGCCGCGCGGCGCCGCGGCCGACCACGCCGCGAACCCGACGGTCCTGTCCGACGTGTTCCTCCGGGTGGGCGGCTCGATCGCGGGCCGCGCGGTGATCAGCATGGAGGTCAACAGCGACGACGTCATCGGCGACCACGCCTGGATCTGGCGCGCCGACCACGGCAACCCCGGGACCGTCGGCTGGACGGTCAACACCGGCCGCAACGGGCTGATCGTCAACGGCGACGACGTGACGATGTACGGCCTGTTCGTCGAGCACTACCAGCAGTACCAGACCATCTGGAACGGCGAGCGCGGGCGCACGTACTTCTACCAGAACGAGATGCCGTACGACCCGCCGAACCAGGCCGCCTACATGAACGGCTCGACCCAGGGCTGGGCCGCGTACAAGGTGGCCGACTCCGTGACCGACCACCAGGCCTGGGGGCTGGGCAGCTACGCGTACTTCAACGTCAACCCGTCGGTGGTCAACGCGCGGGCGTTCGAGGTGCCCGTGCGGCCGGACGTCCGGTTCCACCACATGGTCACGGTCTCGCTGGGCGGCGTCGGCACGATCCGGCGGGTCATCAACGAGACGGGCGACACGGTCAACAGCTCCCGCCACGAGACGTTCCTGACGACGGGCCCGTGACACCTGCCTCGCGTACCGCCTCAGCGCTGGGCCGCCGGGCGGACGATGATCTCGTTCACGTCGACGTCGGCCGGCTGGGCGAGCGCGTACGAGACGGCGCGGGCGATCGCGTCCGCCGGGATGGTGTTCCGGCGGTAGGTGACCATGAGGTCGCGCGCGCCCGGGTCGGAGATGTGCTGCGCCAGCTCGCTCTCGACCACGCCGGGCGAGATCGTCGTGACCCGGATGCTCGGGTCGGACTCCTGGCGCAGCCCCTCGGTGACCGCCCAGGCGGCGTACTTCGTGGCGGAGTACACGGCCGACGTCGGCGACACCTGGTGCGCGCCGATCGACGCGACCGTCACCAGGTGCCCGCCGCCCCGCCGCCGGAAGTGCGGGAGCACCGCGGCGACGCCGTGCAGCAGCCCGCGCACGTTGACGTCGATCATGCGGTCCCACTCGTCGACCAGGCCGGCGTCGAGCCGCGAGAGCAGCATGACGCCCGCGTTGTTCACGACGACGTCGATGCGGCCGTGCTCGGCCACGACCCGGTCGACGACCGTGCGCACGTCGTCGCGGTCGGTGACGTCGAGGCGCTCGGCGCTCGCGGAGCCGCCGTCGGCCCGGATGCGGGCGACGAGCGCGTCGAGGCGGTCGGTGCGGCGGGCGCCGAGGACGACGTGGTGGCCCTCGCCCGCGAGGCGGAGCGCCGTGGCCTCGCCGATGCCGCTGCTGGCGCCGGTGACGAGGACGATCTTGGGGGTGGTTCGTTCCGTGGTCATACCGACCAGCCTCGGGCGGCCCGCCGCCGGCAGGAAGGGGCGCGGTCTTCCTGGGTGCGACACACCCTGGATGCTCCGGGGAGCGCGGGTACCGTCGAGGGATGACCTCCTCACCGCTCGGCGGCTACCTCCGCGGCCGGCGCGACCAGCTCGCGCCCGAGGCGCTCGGGCTGCCCGCCTCCGGCCGGCGCCGCGTGCCCGGCCTGCGCCGCGAGGAGGTCGCGATGCTCGCCGGCGTCAGCGTCGACTACTACGTGCGGCTCGAGCAGGGCCGCGAGGTCAGCCCCTCGCCCCAGGTGCTCGACGCGCTGGGCGAGGTGCTGCGTCTCGACCAGGACGGGCGGGAGCACCTGTACCGCCTGGCCGGGCTCAGCCCGCGCCCCGCGGCGCCCGCCCCGGTCGAGGAGGTGGACGCGTCGCTGGTCGAGCTCCTGCTCACCTGGCGGGACAGCCCTGCGATCGTGTTCGGCCGGGCGTACGACGTGCTGGCCGCGAACCCGCTGGGCGAGGCCCTGTTCGGCGGGTTCGCCGTCTCGCGCAACCTCGTGCGCCGCACGTTCCTCGACCCCGCGGCGCGGAGCTTCTACCCCGACTGGCCGGACGTGGCCGAGAACACGGTGGCGGGCCTGCGGCTCGCCGACGGCAGGACGCCGGGCGACCCCGCGATCCGCGCGCTCGTCGACGAGCTGCGCGTCAAGAGCCCCGAGTTCGCCGCGCTCTGGGAGCGGAACGACGCGCGGGGCAAGCGGCTGACGACCAAGCGTTTCCTGCACCCCGACGTCGGGTACCTGGAGCTGCGCCTGCACGCGTTCGAGGTCCGCGGGGCGCCGGGGCAGGAGCTCGTGGTGTACCACGCGACCCCGGGCTCGCCGTCCGCCCAGGCGCTCTCGCTGCTCGGCTCGGTCGCGGCGACCCGCGCCATCGGCTGACACGCGCCGCCAGAGACCCCCGCCGTCTGAGATCCTAGGTCCCGTGGCAGATCGGATATCCCCTGGCGTCCCCACCCAGCCAGGCCCGCGGCCCCGTGTCGACATCCCGTACCCCCGGCTCTCGCCCGGCCTGCGGAGCTACTTCGCCACCGAGGGCGGCGGCGCGACCCTGCTGCTCGCGGCGTCGGCCGTCGCGCTCGTCTGGGCGAACGTGGCGGGCGGCTCCTACCACCACCTCTGGGAGATGCCGGTCAACCTGACGGTCGGCACGTGGGAGCTGCACCTGACCCTGCACCACTGGGTCAACGACTTCCTCATGGCCATCTTCTTCCTGGTGGTCGGCGTCGAGGTGAACCGCGAGCTCACGGTCGGCGAGCTGCGCAGCTTCCGCGCCGCCTCCGTGCCGCTGTTCGGCGCGATCGGCGGGCTCGCCGTCCCCATCGGCCTCTACCTGCTCATCAACCCCACCCTGCCCGACGCCGCGGGGTGGGGCCTGCCGATGTCCACGGACACCGCGTTCGTCATCGGGGTGCTCGCCCTGGTCGGGCCGCGCTGTCCCGACCAGCTGCGCATCTTCCTGCTGACGCTCGCGATCTTCGACGACATCGGCGCCATCGCGCTGCTCGGCATCTTCTACTCCGACCAGCTCATGGTCGGTGCCCTGCTGCTGGCCGCCGCGCTCGTGGTGGTGCTGTTCGCGATGCGGTGGATCGGCATCTGGCAGATCACGCCCTACCTGCTGGTCGGCGTCGTGCTGTGGGTCGTCGTGCTGCAGTCGGGGCTGCACCCGACGCTCGCGGGCGTCGCGGTCGGCCTCGCGGTGCCGACCGCACGGCGTGGCCACGACGACGAGGCGCGCTGGTACTTCGGTGTCTACGGGCGGGCGCTCATGGAGGAGCTGGACCCGGCCCGCTCGCGCCTGGCGGTGAGCGCCGCGCGGTCCGCGGTGCCGGCGAGCGACCGCCTGCTCGACGCGCTGCACCCCATGAGCTCGTTCGTGGTCGTGCCGGTGTTCGGCCTGGCCAACGCGGGTGTGGAGCTGTCCGGCGAGGCGATCGGCGCGGCGATGTCGAGCCCCGTCACGCTGGGTGTGCTCGTCGGCCTCGTGTTCGGCAAGGCCGTCGGGGTGTTCGGCGGCGCGATGGTCGCGCTGGTCACGGGGCTCGGCGCACTGCCCGGCCGGGTGCGCTACGGGCACCTGGTGGGCGGCGCGTTCCTGTGCGGCATCGGCTTCACCATCGCGCTGTTCGTCACCGAGATCGCCTTCGACGACGAGGCCCTGATCAACGAGGCGAAGGTCGGCGTGCTCGCCGGGTCGCTGCTGGCGGGGGTCATCGGCGCCCTCGTGCTGCGGTACTTCGGCGAGCGGCTCCCGCTGTGCTCGCCGAACGAGGCGCAGGGCGGCCCGCCGCCGCTGCCCGAGGGGGTGTGGCGCGCGCCGGCGTGACGCGTCCCGGGACCGGGGTCGCGCCGCGCGGCCTCAGTTGCCCAGGAAGGCCGCCAGCACGTCGAGGTGGTCGGCCACCCGGCCGGCGGTGAGCATGCCGCTGCCCGCGGCCGTCTCGCCGGCGGCGGGCGCGAGCGCCTCGGCCGCCCGCCGGGCCACGCGCACGTCGCCGACCGCGACGGCCGCGAGCCCGGCCAGGACCCACAGCACCTCGGCGAGCAGGCCGGGCGGGGGATCGGTGAGCCGTCGGACGGCGTCCGCCGCCTCGGCCGCAGCGCCCCGCGCGAGGTGCAGGTGCGGCCGCGCCCACGGTGCCCAAGGACCCCACCCGGCATCGTCGGCGGCGGGCAGCCCGTCCGCGGGCCGCCCTCGCCCCACCCGGAGCGCGAGCAGCGCGAGCGGGAGCAGGCCGTCCGCGACCCCGGGCATGCCGGAGCCCGCCAGCGTGCCGGACGCGGCGCGGTAGGCGCGCTCGGCGTCGGCGACGGGGGCGCCCGATGCGGCCTCGCGCAGGGCGCCGAACCACTGCGTGAACACCGCGACGAGCGGGCGCTCGTGGCGGGTCCCCAGCGCGTCCGCGGCGTCGGCGTGCCGCTGGGCGGCCTCGAGGTCGCCGAGGGCCGACCGGGCCTGCAGGCGCACCAGGTGACCCAGGATCTCGAAGGTGCTCAGGCCGTGCCGCCCGGCGAGGGACACCAGCTCCGTGCCGATCGCGTCACGCTCCGGGGCCAGCCCCGTGCGCTCGAACCGCGTCAGGTACCGCCCCGCCAGGGCGAACGCGAGGGCCGCCGGGTCGCCGGAGCGCCGGGCGAGCGCCTCCGCCTCGTGCGCCGCCGACGGGCCGCGGGGCCCGGGCAGCCCGCGGGACTCGACGGCGACGGTGGCGAGCAGCCGTGCGCGGACGGCGTCCGGCGCGCCGGCGGGCAGGGCACCCAGCGTGCGCTCCGCCGCGGCGACGAGCTCGGCGGCGAGGGCGGCGTCGTCCGACCGGGTCCAGGCGCCCGGCACGTCGGACGCGTTGATGACGCGCGCCGTGAGCTCCGGGTCGCCGAGCTGCTCGGCCGCGCGGACCGCCGCGACCCTCCGGTGCCGGGCCTCGGCCAGGCCGTCCCCGCCGGTCAGGGCCAGGGTGCGCAGGAGGGTCGCCGTGGACTCCAGCCGGGTGCGGGCCCCGGCGGCGACCACGCGCTCGTAGGCGGCCGTCGTCTGCTCCCAGACGTCCCGGGCCGCGGGCGCGGCCCCGTCCTCGTCGTGGCGCAGCAGGCGGGTCTCCAGCTCGGCGAGACGCCGGCCGGGGTCGACGCCGAGCTCGTCCGCGAGCAGCGTGCGGGCCCGGCGCAGCACGGCGAGCGCGTCGGCCTGGCGCCCCGACCGGTACAGCGCGAGGGCGAGCAGCCGCCAGGCCTCCTCGCGCCACGGGTGCTCGGCCGCGTGCGCGTCCAGCTCGGGCACGACGTCGGCGGCCTCGCCCAGCGCGATCCGGGCCTCGGCCCGGCGCTCGACCGCGACCAGCCGCACGCCCGCCAGCCGTGACCGCTCGGTCACCGCCCAGGGCTGGTCGAGCCCCGCGTACGGGGTGCCGCGCCACGCGCCGAGCGCCCGGTCGAGGATCGAGCGCGCGGCGGCGGGCGGGAGGTCGCGCGCGTCGCCGGTCGTGCGCTCGAGCTCCTGCGCGTCCACCTCGGCGCCGCGCAGGGCGTACCCGGGGCCGTCCGTCACGAGGTGCCGCGCGGGCGTGCGGGGCGCCCGTCCGGGCTCGAGACGACGGCGCAGGTCGGCGACGAACGTGCGCACCGCCGCGACGGCGCCGCGCGGCGGCTCGTCCCACAGGTCGTCGACGAGCCGGTCCGTGGTGACCAGCCGCCCGCCCGCGACGACGAGGCGCGCGAGCACCGCCTGCTGGCGCGGCCCGCCCAGGGGCACCGGCACGCCCTCCACCCAGGCGGTGACGGGGCCGAGCACCCCGACCCGGAGAGGTCCGCTCATCGGGTCCTGCTCATCGATCACTCATCCACGTCCTGGAGATTCATGGGCATGACACCGACGATCACACCAACGATCACAGATTTCGACTACCGCCGCGTGCCCGTCGGCGACGTCGCCCTCAACGTCGCGGTCGGCGGGGCGGGCAGCCCCGTCGTGCTGCTGCACGGCTTCCCCCAGACGCACCTCATGTGGCGGCACGTCGCCGCCGACCTGGCCCGCGAGCACACCGTGATCGTGCCCGACCTGCGCGGGTACGGCGCGAGCGACAAGCCCGCGGAGACCGGGCCCGACACGTACTCCAAGCGGACGATGGCCGTCGACGTGGTCGCCCTCGCCCATGCCCTCGGGCACGACCGGTTCGCGCTCGCCGGGCACGACAGGGGCGCGCTCGTCGCCGTCCGTGCCGGCCTGGACCATCCCGGCAGCGTCACCCACCTGGGCGTGCTCGACGTGCTGCCGACGCTCGACATGTGGGACGTGCTGCACGGCGCGGACGCGGCCGTCGCGTTCCACCTCTACCTCATGGCGCAGCCGCCCGGCCTGCCGGAGCGCCTGATCGCGGCGGCGGCCGACGACTTCTTCGGGTTCTTCCTCGACGCCTGGGGCGCCGGGCAGCAGGCGATCCCCGCCGACGTGCGCGCGGAGTACCTGCGGGCCTCCCGCGCGGCGGTGCCCTCGATCGTGGCGGACTACCGTGCCTCGGCGGGCGTCGACGTCGAGCACGACCGCGCCGACCGAGCCGCCGGGCGGCGCCTGACGATGCCGGTGACGGTGCTGCAGCAGGACTGGGGCGCCGCGCTCGGCTACGACGCGGCGGGCCTCTGGTCCGCCTGGGCGACCGACCTGGAGCACCGCACCCTCGACGCGGGACACTTCATGGCCGAGCAGGCCCCGGCCGAGGTGGCCGGGGCGCTGCGCACGCTGCTGGCCCGCTGACTACCGCCGGAACCACGACTTCTTCCTGCGGGAGAGTCCCATGGTGTCGCGCAGGTCGGTCACCGTGACCGAGTCGGTGTACGGCTCGCCGTTGATGAACAGCGTCGGCGTGCCGTGCACCCCGGCGTCGATGCCGTCCTGGTAGTCCTT
>Ga0079224_100011456_pt1 | contig 12216 bp, 10 predicted proteins | sample Stecom2015_FD_80414 | JGI IMG/M metagenome (GOLD analysis project Ga0079224, IMG submission 80414) | Agricultural soil microbial communities from Utah to study Nitrogen management - Steer compost 2015 | ecosystem: Environmental > Terrestrial > Soil > Agricultural land | place: USA: Utah... | reverse complement strand
GAATTCGTTTAGATCCGTTCCGCTGATTAATTTACCTTGGATTCGATAAACATAAGAACCAGAAGGGGCGGCTTTCCCATTTCTCATTGTTCCGTCCCAACCTTTATAGATGTCGGAAGACTCAAATACTTTTTCTCCCCATCTATCAAAGATTGTGATTTGGAATTCAACTACACCAGATAAAAGTACCAATAATTCGTCGTTCAATCCATCGCCATTTGGTGTGAATGAACTAGGAATTAGTGGAGGCATTTGATTCACATTTATAATTGCTTGTCCGTACGCCACACAACCATTTGCATCGGTAACTTCAATGGTATAATTTGTTGTATTTACTGCAGTAATAATTGGGTTAGTGCAACTTGTACAGCTAACATCGTAAGTTGGAACCCAATTATAAATATAAGGTTGAACTCCACCTACAGCATTAATTGGTACAGTTATAACATCACCTAAATTAATATTATAAATTACACTATCTACAATAAGTTGTGGTGGTTGTGTAAGTGTAATTACATCATTAAAATAACAACCATTTACGTCAGTAATACTGATATTATACGTTCCAGCAGGTAAGTGTTGGTTATTTAGAGAACCTTGAACTCCATTTAAGAAAACAGTAAATGGAGCAATACCTGTTTGCGGATTAAATACTATACTACCTGTAGCATCGCCGAAGCATGGAATATCATTAGCAATTGAGGTAAGTTCAATATTATCTCCAACTCCAACGGTAGTAGAACCTGTGAATGGACACGCATTTTGGTCGTAAACAGTAACGCTATAAGTACCTTGTGCGAGTCCAGTAGGGTCTTCGTTAGTATCTCCATTAGACCATAAGAATGTGAAGTTTGGAGTACCACCACTTACAGTAAGGTCAATTGAGCCATTGCTAGCACCTGGGCAGCTTTCAATTATAGAAGAGAATGAAAGGGTAGGAGTAGTACTCAATTCGCCTATAGAGAAGTTGATAGTTTCGTTACATCCATTGGCATCATTTATAGTTACACTATAATTGCCAAGAACGAAACCAGTTCCAATGTTAGAAGTATTATTGATGTCGTGAGACCATTCATATGTATACGGATTTGTGCCACCTGAGGTTACAACCGTAGCTTTACCATCAGAGCCGCCAGGACATGTTACATCCGTAATATTTAAAACATTAATTAAAGGACTAGGAGAACCGACTGTAGCGCTATCAGGCCAAGTACATCCATTAGGATCGGTAAAAGTGAATTTATAGGTTCCGGCACCTAAACCAGTAGCGGTAAAGCTAGATAGGTTAGGATCGTGATCCCATTGAATAGTTTCGCTACCAGTAGCACCTGGAACAATAACTTCAATTTCACCATCAGCCATACCAATACAGCTAATATTGGTAATATTTTTATTGGTTATAAAAGGCGCGTAATTAGTTATTACAAAAGGAGCTGAAGTTCCAGTACAGCCGTTATTATCAACTACAGTTACCGTGTGCGAACCCGCAGGAGCGAGGGTAGTTGAGGAGCTATCTCCAGTGCTCCAAGAGTAGCTAACATATGGAATAGTAGTACTTAACAATGAGCTAGAATTCTCACAAACTAAAGAATCGCCAGTAATAACTGGATTAGGGTTTGAGTATAAGTAAACCGTTTTACTTGTTTGAAGCGAACAGCCATTAATAGTAACTAAAACGTTATAAGTTCCTTGTGGCCCCGTAACAGATTGTTGATTACTAGAAGCAGGACCTACCCATTGGTAAGTAGTAAAATTTTCGTTAATTGTTAATGTAGCCGTACCACCTGTACAAATAGAGTCAGGACCACTAATAGTTGGATTATAAGGAGGAGCAGTAACATTAACTCCGAAAGTAATTGTGGTAGATTGAATTGGAACACCGTTATCAGTTGCAGTAACCGTAAAAGTTTGGAAGCCCGTAGTTCCAGGAGGTGGAGTATATGAATAATTTATTACAGAGGTTCCACCAGGTGTATTAGTATAGGTAAAGCCTGGAGGGCCTGTAGCAGTAATAGTAACAGTTTGATTTTGTTCTGGACCAGTAAAAGTGAGAGATCCTGAAGTAGTAGAGCCAACACAAATAGAGAATGGCGGGCCACTATTAGGCTCTAAAGTTCCACCTAAATATGCATTACAAGTATCTCCAACAAAAGTATAACCCGGAACATTTGCAGCTACAAGAACAGGAGGAACATTTACAGAGTTACATACATTAAATTTAAAGCTTTTATTATCTAACCAACTCACTTGGTTATTTGTTGCATTGGGGCCAAAATAAGTTGTTCCTGGGCTATTAAAGCGTCCAATCATATTAAAATTAACACCATTACCCCAATTGGCACCAACAATAGCTGGCGACCCACCAAAACCGTTCGACCCTTGAGATGCATTACCAGTAGTCCACTCCATATCTACATAACAGAAGCCGACATTATTTCCAATTCCTACTACGCTATCATTACCATCAGTAAGTATAGCGGAGAAGGTATTTCTTTTGTCGCCATTCGTGTTATAATATCCAACATTTTCCCAGTTCACATAGAGGGCTGTAGGAGTAATTTTGTAGCGTACTTGCCCTAATCCACCTCTAGTATCAACATCAGCCCAGAAGGGAGCTACCATGATAAAGTTTGAATTTGGGAATACAACTGGTGTAAAGGTACCGTATGAACTACCAAATGAAATATTACCATTGTTATTAATGTATACTACATTAAAATAACTTCCGTAAAGGCAAAAGTTGAATGGTAAAGTAATGGCAGGAGAAGAGCAGTCGTCGCAGGCAGTAAGCGTTGACCAAGAACCGTCTGATGGAGTGTAACAGTCGCAACTAGATGATTGTGGCTGAACTCCAGATTGGCCTGGACCAAAAACCCCCGAAGTATTTCCTGGTATAATTCCCGCTGGCGGACCTGGAAGATACCCGTTTAAAGTCCCATTTAACTTTTGTTGTTGGTATTCGGGGGAGTCAACAACAGGTAGTGAAACTTGACTGTAAGCTAATGCTGTACTACAAAAAATGAGACAAGCCGTGATTAAATTCTTCATTACTGGTAGGTTTAACGATCCAAACTTATTAAGAAATTTTAACAATTCATAATAAGCATATATAAATTAACAAAAAAAAATTGAAGGACGACTGTTAAAATTCTTTTAATTGCCCTAAATATGCGTTAATCAGATAATTTAATCTTTTTACTTGTTAAATTTACACATGCTTCCTAAACGAGAAATGTTACAAGCCTTTGTAATGACCATAGCATTACTAGGTATTTTGTCTTTGCAAACCTATTGGTTCTTAGCCTCTCTGCAATTGAAGGAGGAGCAATTCGATAGGGCTGTTAAGACCGCTTTATTGCATGCCACCAATGATATTAAGCAAAACGCGGTAGAAGAATTATTCACGCCTGAAGCTGTTCGCCCATTCGTTACTCCAGAAACGAAAAGTGGAATTTTTAAAAAGGATACTTTACCAGATGGTAGTGTTTTCGAAACCATATCTACCAAAACGGTTGTCGATTCTTTAGAAAAACAAGGGATATCTTATTTGCCTGGAGAGTTTTTCTCGAATATTTTCGGGAAAATGAATAGCATTCTCTCTAAAAAAAGCTCTTTACACTTATATAAGGCCGATTCAATTTTATCTCGATCTTTAAAATTGTATGGTTTGCCTCAACATTACGAAGCTATTGTTTTTACCCCAGGACTTAATAAAGTTGATACCTTAAGAGGAACTTTTGATAAGCCTCTTAAAAATGAAGCAACTTACGAAGCTTTAATATTCGAAGGTAGTGTATTCTCACCACCTCAATTTCTAATTGTACACTTTCCTGGTAAAACTCGTTTACTCTTAACCCAAACTTTACCTTTCGTAATAACTTTCTTAATTTTATGTTCGGTTATCGTTTACATTTATCTCTCAACACTTCGAAGATTATTGTGGCAAAAACAATTGTCGCAAATGAAAACGGACTTTATAAATAATATGACGCACGAATTTAAAACACCTATTGCGTCTATCTCTTTAGCTGCTGATTCTATAGTCAATGAACGTATTATAAATCAACCCGACCTTGTTCGAAAGTATAGCCAGATTATTAAAGACGAAAACAAACGTATGAACCGACATGTGGAATCGGTTTTACAAAGTGCAGTATTAGATTCTGGCCGACTTGAACTTAAACGGGAATTATTGCCATTGACAGAAATTATTCTATTTGCTGAAGAGAGAATTCAGTTTAGTCATTCCGATAAAAACGTTAGCTTTATCAATAATTTTAATGGACTTGAACCTTATGTTCATGTAGATTATACTCATTTTTCGAATGTATTTGCGAATTTATTCGAAAATGCTATTAAATATAATGTGAATGAACCTATTATAGAGGTTAGTTTAGATAAGATGCCTAACCAAAATATAGTTCAAATTATAGTGAAGGATAATGGAATAGGAATCTCTAAAGAGAAAATTTCAACTATATTCGATAAATTTTTGCGAGTTTCTGAAGGAGATATTCATAATGTAAAAGGATTTGGATTAGGACTATTTTATGTGAGATCTATTATTGAATTACATGGTGGATCTATTACAGCTAGTAGTATTATGAAGAAAGGAACTCAAATGGTTATAAAATTACCTTATCAAAATAAAAAAGTATGAGCGAGAAAATTTTATTAGTGGAGGATGATGCTGGGTTTGGCCCTTTATTGCGCGATTTTTTATCGATGCATGATTTCGACATCACTCTATGTAAAAATGGGGAAGAAGGGTGGAAAACCTTTGTAGCTGGGAATTTTGATTTATGTATTTTAGATGTGATGATGCCATTAAAAGATGGTTTCACTTTAGCCGAAGAAATTAAGGCCGTTAATCCAACTATGCCTATTATTTTCTTAACAGCTAAAACGCTTAAAGAAGATATGGTTAAAGGGTATAAAATTGGTGCCGACGACTATATTACTAAACCGTTCGATTCTGAAATTTTACTTCTTAAAATTCAAGCTATACTTAAAAGAGGTACTGATGCTTCCCCTGAAAAGAAAGAAGTTTACACCATCGGAGATTTTACTTATCGTTCTGATGTGCGTGAATTAACTCACAAAAATGGAAGCTTGCAAACTCTCTCGCCTAAAGAAGGTGATTTGTTAGAAATGCTATGCCAGTACGAAGGAAAAGTTATGCCACGCTCTAAAGCGTTAAAAGAAATTTGGAAAAATGACGACTATTTTACTGGTCGTAGTATGGATGTGTATATTACCAAGTTGAGAAAATATTTGGCTGAAGACCCTCGAATTGAAATTAGAAATATTCATAGCGAAGGTTTTATTATGCAAGTTAAATAATTAAGTCTCCCCAAGTTCCTTGGGGGGATTTTATTTTAAAAAACGATTGTTTTCAATCGGTTTATAATTTATTTGTTTGGACATTCGCCTTTGGTCCAGGTTTTTACACCTTGGCATTGTGCAGCGCAATCGTTCCCGTAAGTTATACCATCACATCCACAAACCGGATCGTATTGCATAGTACACATACAATTTTCTTTTGCTTCTCCTTTGCAATCATCAGCAATTGCAGCTTTTTCCCCAGATTTACATGCGCTTAAGCCTAAACTTAGTGCTATGAATATGTAAGCTAATTTTTTCATTTTTGATAATAGTTTTTAATATGATTAATGGCACTTCGACCCATATTTAGTACGGCTTCTACCGAATTTCCGCCTATATGTGGAGTACCATAAAAATTTTCTTTGCTAATTAATCGAGAATCCGAGTACGGTTCAGGTTCGTAAGCATCGGCATAATAGCCTGCTAATTTACCCATACCAAGTGCTGCAATAATATCTTCAGTATTAATAATTTCGCCTCGTGCACAGTTAATTAGAATCATACCCTTCTTGCACGAATTTATAAATTGCTCATTAATCATACCTTTAGTTTCAGGTGTATAAGGAATGTGCAGCGTAATAAAATCAGCTTCTTTTTGAATTTCATTCAAACTACACATACGCACGCCTAATTCTTGTGCTTCTTTAGATTTATCAAGTATATCGTGAGCAATAATATTCATACCGAAAGCTTGCATTAACTTTGCCACTTCAGTTCCTATATTACCAAATCCTATAATTCCAAGCGTTTTCTTTTCGACGCAAATACCTCCATTTTTATACCAATAGCCATTTTTCAGCTTATTTCCGGTAATAAAAGTATTATGAGCTGCAGATAAAAGAAAGCCAATAGTTAATTCGGCCACGCTTCTTTTATTCACACCGCCGGTCCATCCTAATTGAATTCCTTTCTTTTCTAATGCATGAAGGTCTATATTATCAATACCTACACCATATTTAGCAACTAGTTTAAGCTTAGGGCAAAAAGAAAGAAATTCTTCATCAATAATTTCGCGGCCTACCAAAAGAACTTCTGCATCGGAACAAAAATTATGTAATGCAGGTAAATGATTTTCTGGACCCGAGTATAGAATAGCCGATGGGAAAAGTTGAAGCAACTCCTGTACGAGTGTTTCGTTTTTTATAAAGGAGGAAGCAATTACTTTAATCATAGCATTATGGCCACATGTTGACCACCTTTTTAGTTTCGTAGAATTCGGTCTTAATTTTTGAATATATGGAATATTCTTTAGAATGAAGTGGTACTTGTACTAATTCATCTTGAAAATCTCCACCTTTTAAGTACCAGTATTGTCCATCTTTATTGAGAAGATGTTTAGTGAAACCGTAAAATTCTGGGATATTTTTAACTGCACGGCCAAGTACTATATCAAATTTTTGTTTGATGTCTTCGCTACGGGCATGTTGAGTTTTTACATTTTTTAATCCTAATGCATCAGCAACCCCTTGAGCCACTTTAAGTTTTTTGCCAATACTATCGTTTAAAACAAAGTTGCAATCTGGATAAATAATAGCCAGTGGAATTCCAGGGAAACCGCCTCCAGTACCAACATCAATTAAACTTGTTCCCGCTTCAAATTTGCTAAATAGAGCTATAGAAAGACTATGAATTAAGTGGTGTTCATAGAAATTATCCATGTCTTTACGCGAAATCACATTAATCTTAGCGTTCCAATCTTCGTACAACTCTTTAGTTGCAAGAAGCTTTTCGATGGTTTCTTTGCTAAAATCGAATTGAGTTTGCAGTATTTCTTCGCAATTAAACATGGATTAATACGAATTATTTAAAATATAATTTTCAAGGTTAGCGTTAGCAGTAGAATCAAGCGGGTTGTTGATTACAGCTTCTTCTAATCGGATTCTTTCATCATCACCATGATATTTCAAAGTTAAAAATACCGAATTAGGGATAAAAGTAATGATCATTAGGGCAACGGAATAAATAACATGTCTATATTTTATTCCGTCTATAAACGGAGCGAATTCTGGATTTGAATTTGCAGGATGAAAAAGAGTAAGCAAGAAGCTCATAGAGAGAGCAAAAAGCGAAACAATAGCGAAGAAGAATTGATATCCTACGCTAATAAGCTTCATTCCAATAGAGATATAGACAATAGTAAATGCAAATCCAGAAATAGTTGCAATAATAGAGTTAGATTTAGGAGAATTACCTTTAAAAAGGTACCATCCACCACCAATATTAATAAGAGCTGCGAGCATCCAACTAAGTAGCACAATAACTTGGTACGGTGTTTGGATGTACATAGTTATTATTACTGCAAGCAGTAATACTGGCAGAATTAATTCAGCTTTTTTAATCATTAGTCTAATTTTAATACGGCTAAGAAAGCGCTTTGAGGAATTTCTACAGAACCAATTTGACGCATACGTTTTTTACCTTCTTTTTGTTTTTCAAGAAGTTTACGTTTACGCGAGATATCACCTCCATAACATTTAGCAGTAACGTCTTTACGTATAGCCGAAATGTTTTCACGAGCAATAATTTTAGCTCCAATTGCAGCTTGAATAGCAATTTGGAATTGTTGACGAGGCACTAGTTCTTTTAATTTTTCACAAAGTTTTTTACCGAATTCGTAGGCTTTACTTCTGTGAATAAGCGATGAAAGGGCATCTACTTGTTCACCATTCAGTAATATATCCATTTTCACTAAGTCAGATTGACGGAATTCAGTGATATGGTAATCGAATGAAGCATAACCACGAGAGATAGTTTTCAATTTATCGTAGAAATCGAATACAATTTCAGCCAATGGCATTTCGAAGATCATTTCAACACGGTCTGGAGTCAGGTAATTTTGACTTTTAATAATACCGCGTTTTTCCATACATAGGTTCAAAATTGGCCCAATATAATCGGGTTTAGTAATAATTTGAGCTTTGATATATGGTTCTTCGATATAATCTAAAGAGTTATGATCTGGCATATCGCTTGGGGTACGCATCATGAACTTTTCACCTTTGGTAGTATGAGCCCAGTAACTAACGTTTGGTACAGTAGTGATACAGTTCATTTTGAATTCGCGCTCTAAACGTTCTTGAATAATCTCCATATGAAGCATACCCAAGAATCCACAACGGAATCCGAATCCCAATGCTGCAGAACTTTCAGGTTCGAAAGTAAGAGAGGCATCGTTTAATTGTAATTTTTCTAAAGATGCTCTTAATTCTTCAAAATCTTCGGTGTCAACCGGATAAATACCGGCGAAAACCATAGGTTTAACGTTTTCGAAACCTTGGATTGCTTCTTCGCACGGACGATCAATATGAGTGATAGTATCACCAACTTTAACCTCTTTAGCTTCTTTGATACCAGAAACGATATAACCTACGTCGCCAGTTAAAATTTGAGCTTTAGGGTCTAAGTTAAGTTTAAGAGTACCAATTTCGTCGGCGAAATATTCTTTACCGGTAGCTATGAATTTAACCTTATCACCTTTTTTGATACTTCCGTTCATTACGCGGAAATAAGCGATAATACCACGGTAGCTATTGAAAACGCTATCGAAGATAAGGGCTTGAAGTGGAGCTTCAGGATCGCCAACTGGTGCAGGGATTCTTTCAACTATGGCTTCAAGAATTTTATCAACTCCAAAACCAGTTTTACCAGAAGCTGGGATAATATCTTCGCGTTTACAACCAATAAGGTCAACAATTTGGTCTTTTACCTCTTCTGGCATAGCACCTGGAAGGTCCATTTTATTTAATACTGGAATAATTTCCAAGTTGTTTTCTATGGCTAGATATAGGTTCGAGATAGTTTGCGCTTGAATACCTTGAGCAGCATCAACAATAAGAAGTGCACCTTCGCATGCTGCGATGGAGCGTGAAACTTCATACGAAAAATCGACGTGACCAGGGGTATCAATTAAGTTTAGTGTATATTTTTGACCATCTTGAACATAGTCCATTTGGATGGCTTTACTTTTTATGGTAATACCACGCTCACGCTCAAGATCCATGTCGTCGAGTACTTGCGCTTGCATTTCTCTATCGCTTACTGTTTTTGTATGTTGAAGTAAACGATCAGCAAGGGTACTTTTACCATGATCGATGTGGGCAATGATACAGAAATTACGAATATGCTTCATGCTGCAAAAATACGTGCAAATTTCGAGATAATTGCAATATTTTTTGAGATTAAGTATAATAGATTAAAGTGCTCGACATGAGTATTCTAATCCTTGCTTTGTGTCGATATTGATTGGAAGACTAAGTTTGGTTCGAAGCCACGACTAATTAAAAATCGTGCCGTTTTTTGTTTTTTCTTTAATAAGTCTTCTTCTCTTTTTAGGCTTTCCCACTTGTTTTTACAAAGCTTATCAATCATTTTTTTGTATTCAGTAGCACTAATCTCATCCTGAAAAATGATTTCTATTTCGGAGTCTTTTATTTTTTGCCTACGTAAATATTGCTTAATTTTATTTTTTCCCCAGCCATTGTTTTTGAATTTCCCAACGATAAAAGAGCGCAAGTATCTTTCTTGGTTTAAGAAACCATTTTCTTTTAGAATTTCAATAGCTTTTTGGGCATTGGGCGGAAGACAACCATATTCCAATGCTTTAGTATATACTTCTTGTTCACTTCTATCGCGGTATGCGCAGTAATTCTCTAGTTTTTTTAATATATTCTCGAACAAAAGACTTGCTATTTAGTTGGAATGGAAATTTTAGTAAAATTACTAGGAATTTCGAATAATGAAGGGTCTAATTTTTCTGTAGAAAAAGATTTAAGTGTATAGATGATTTTTTGATCCATGTTTGAATTTGGCATAGGAGAAGGCATTTCCATTTTTACTATGGTCCCTTCAATTGAATTATGTTGAAATGCTAAACTCGTAGGTGAGTTCATTTTTTTATTATCCGGAAATTTTGGGAGATTAATATCTTTTGTTGCCCATATAAATAGAGTGGTTGATTGTTCTTTATCGGTATAAGTTATAGAGTATTTATCGCAATTATAACCAGCTACCTTTTCTCCGCTCGCAATCTTTTTATATTCAAATGGTGTATCTGAATTGCCATTGTCTGTTAAAGGTACTACGGAATAGGTTTTACTGAATTTGTTAATGATATAGGTATTGTCTTTATCTACTAATTGGTCGGATGCGAACATGGGGTTATCAGCTCTTTGAGAAATTAGCATTTTTTCTCCATTGGAACTTATAGAACATTCTTTAGGAAGAAAATTTACGGCTGATTGATCAAGGAAACCTTCAAATTGGCATGAATAAACGAGTTGGATATTTTGTCCGAAAGCGCTTGAAATAAAGGTAGAAAGCAATAAAAATAAAATTGTTCTCATAGTTTGGGCTAATATTAATTTTGGAATAAAAATAATTAAAATTGAAGAAAGGCTATAAGAGGGGATGGATTAACAAAAAAATAAGAAAAAGAGAGTAAATAGATGTTGATAAAAAGCATATATTTGATAAAATTAAAAATACTATGAAAAAGATATTGTTATTAGCTGCATTTGGTTTAGGAGCAATGGCGATGGCGTCGGCACAAACAGCGACAAGTACAACGAATAGTGCAAAGCCGGCATGTTGTCAGGCTAAAGCGGGTGGTGGAAAATCTTGTTCAGGAGCAAAAGCAGAGAATTCAGGGAATGGCTCAGTAGCTATTTCAACAAGTGATTCAGGAAGCAAAGCTGCTTGTTGTGCAAAGGGTTCAGAGCATACAAGTGCCCATAACTCATCAGCTGTAACAAGAGAATCAAAAAAAGCTGTTAAGAGATCAGAGCAAACAAAATAGTAAGAAGTTTACATATAATTTGATATAAAGCCACGTTCAGTGGCTTTTTTTATACCTTTGTGACTCAAATACTAATACAATGCGCTATTTCACACTAGTTATCTCATGCGTATGTATTTTGAGTAGGGGGTTCGCTCAAAATCAGGAATTCACGAAAGTGAATATAGCTGCAAATACAAATTGGGACATTGCAGCAAAGAGCATAAAAAAGGGGGATAAAATAATAAACAAAGAACCTACATCTTCAAGACTTGCGATTCCGTATTATCTTGATGCATATAAAATCAACCCAAACAGTGCAAGTTTAAATTATAAACTTAGCGTTTGTTATTTGGAGTCGTACGAGCCTTATAAAGCTCTGCCTTATGCAAAAAAAGCTTTTGAATTAAATCCAGAGTTCACACCCGACATGGAATTTATTTTGGCTCAAGCATACCACAAAGCAGATAAATTCGACTCTGCCATGATTCACTATCGCAACTTTAGACCTAATGCAAGTAAATTGCCTGGATTCGATTTAAGTTGGATAGATAAATTAATGTACGAGTGTACGAATGGTATTACCCTTTCTGAAAATCCTATGTTTAAAATTAGACATTTGGATTATCCTATAAATACGGATGCTTCTGAATATGTGCCTCTTTTAAGAGCTGACGGTGAATACATGTATTATACTGCTCGTGTTATTCCTTCTGCCACTCCTAAAAAAATTAGTAAATTCGATTATGCTCCGTATGAAACTCTTTATAAAGCAAAGAAAGTTAGCGATACTAGCTTCTCTGAAGTAAGTAAAGTTGATTTAATTCGAGACGCTATTAATAGACATGAAGCTTGCGTTAGTCTTTCTGCCGATGGTAAAACTATGTATTTTTACAATGGTACTAATAAGCAAGAAATACGCTATTCTGAATTTATTGATGGAAATTGGACTGCTTCTAAACCTGTATTGGGTATAGACTCTAAAGGATATGAAACCCATATTTCTGTCTCAAGCGATGGACAAAGAGCTTATGTGGTAAGTGATCGTCCAGGTGGAT
>Ga0079224_100011455_pt1 | contig 12216 bp, 9 predicted proteins | sample Stecom2015_FD_80414 | JGI IMG/M metagenome (GOLD analysis project Ga0079224, IMG submission 80414) | Agricultural soil microbial communities from Utah to study Nitrogen management - Steer compost 2015 | ecosystem: Environmental > Terrestrial > Soil > Agricultural land | place: USA: Utah... | reverse complement strand
GCCTTCGGCGTGTCGGTGCCGGGGCGATTTCGGTCGATGCTCACGATGAGAGTCGCACCGCCCGACGATCCCGAGAATACGTTCAACCTCAGCATTCAGGCGACGGACCCGGCCTATTTCGAGATGCTCGATTTCGAGTTCGTCGCCGGCCGCGCGTACGAGCCCGACGAGCGCACGAGCGTCGTCGTCAACGAGACGCTCGCGCGGCGCCTATGGAGCCGGACGGACGTCGTCGGCGAGGTCATTCCGCGCGCCGGCATGCCGCCGGGCGCGAATGCGCCGCGCTTCGAGATCGTGGGGGTGGTCCGCGACGTCGCATACGGGCATCCGTCCGATCAGCCCGAGCCCGTTGCCTACCAGCACATCTCCGTCGTCGCGGTGTTCGAGTGGGTCCTGGTCGAGACGCGACGCTCCGCAGCCGAGCTTCAGCGCGAGCTGCAGCGGAAGATCGACGACGGCGAGCTCGACTTCGCGATAACCCAGATCGGTCGAGTCGAGGAGATGTGGGGCGAGGCGATCGCACCGGACCTCGCCCGCACCGCGCTCACCGTCGGCTCCGCCGTGCTCGTGGTGATTCTCGCGGCGTTCGGCTTCTACGGCACGCAGCGCTTCCTGGTTGCGGCCGGTCGGCGCGAATACGCGATCCTCGGCGCGCTCGGCGCCGGGCCGCGCGCGCTCGGCCGGCTCGTGATGCGCCGCGGGCTGCTGATGGGCCTTCCTGGCCTCGTGCTCGGCACGCTGCTCGCGTTCATCGTCGTCGCGTGGCTGCGCGACGGCTTCGTGTCGCGAGACGTGTCGCCGGCAGTAGTCGCCGCGGTGGTTGCGGTCGGCATTGCCGCACTCGTGTTCGGGGCGACGCTCGGGCCGGCAAGGCAGGCGCGCAACACGGAGCCCGCGCCGCTGCTGAGAGAAGAGTGAGCGCGAAACCGAGCTGATCGGCCGAAAACAACCGACCAGTCGTCGGGCTCAGCGCACCGGCGTGCTCGACGTCTCGCTGATGCCCGGATCGATCGCTTCTTCCGGCTCCGCCTTCCACAGCAGCATCACGCCGATCAGCGCCGAGACCGAGGACGCGCCGAAAATCGCGACTTTCGCGGCCGCAAACTCGGTCTCGAGTGCATAGGCCTGCCCGGCGATGAACAGCGCCATCGTGAATCCGATGCCCGCCAGCGAGCCGGCGCCCGCGAGCTGCCGCCACGAGTAGGCCTGCGGCTTCACGGCGACGCCGAGCCGAACGGCGAGCATGGACAGCAGCAGAAAGCCGGCCGGCTTACCGACGACGAGGCCGGCCGCGATTGCGAGCATCAGCGGCGCGTGCCCTGTGAATACGGCGCCCGACAGCTCGACGCCGGCATTTGCGAGCGCGAACACGGGCAGCACGACGAAGCTCGACCGCGGGGCGACCGTGCGCAACAGTCGCTCCGTCGGGCTCAAGAGCCGATCATGAATCGCGTCCAGCGCGTGCAACGCCGGCTCGGACGGGCCGAACCGAAGCTGCTCCCCTCTATGGCGGGCCTCGTCCGTAAGGATCGCATCGGCCTGCCGTGCGAGCGTCGCGTAGTCGGCCGGCGGCCGCGCAGGGATGCATGCGGCAAGGACGACGCCGGCGAGCGTCGCGTGGAGGCCCGCGGCGTGCACGGCGGCCCAGAGCGCGATGCCGACGACGATGTACGGTACGACGCGATAGACGCCGGAGCGATTCAGCATCGCGAGCAGCGCCGTGAAGAAGGCAGCGGCCAGCAGCCAGGAGATATGGACGCCTTCCGAATAGAACAGCGCGACGACGAGGATCGCGCCGATGTCGTCGACGATCGCCGACGCGGTCAGGAAGATGCGCAGCTCGACGGGCACGCGGTGCCCGAGCATCGCGATCAATGCGATTGCGAACGCCGTGTCCGTCGACATCGGTACCGCCCAGCCGTGCGTCCACGGCCCCGCGGGGACGAAGAGCACGTAAAGCAGGGCGGGGACGACCATCCCGCCGATCGCCGCCGCGATCGGCAACGCGGCGGACGAGCGCTGCGCGAGATGTCCCACGGTGAGCTCGCGCTTGATCTCTAGCCCGACGACGAGAAAGAACACGGACAGGAGCGCATCATCTATCCATTCGCGCAGCGTCAGCTCGAACGCGGCGTCGCCGAACGCGAGCCGCAGCGGCGTTTCCCACAAGGCCTCGAACGCTGGCGCCAGGCCCGAGTTCGAGATCGCGACGGCGAGCACGGTCGCGAGCAGCAGGAGCACGCCGGCCGAAGGCGCCCAGGCTGCGAAGCTGAGCGCGGCGATGCGCACCTTGTAGCCGAGCGTGCCGAGCATCGCGTCGGAGAACGAGCTTTCGTCCCACGCGCCGTCGTAGCGGCGGCCATTGACGAAGAACGTCGGCGTGAAGTGCACGCCGCTCGCTCTTGCGCTCTCGATGTCGCGGGCGACGTGCGCCTTTGCGGCGGCCCGCCTCTCGGATCGTCCGTCCGCATCGTCAACGCCAAGCTCTTCGGCCACGTACTTCAGATCGTCCTCGGTCAGCGTTTCCGAGCGCGTCATCAGCGCGACGTGCGCCTTCCAGAACTGCTCCGGCGTCTGCGCCATCTCGACGAGCTCGGCCGCGCGCAGCGCAATCTCGCTGCCGGTGATCGGCCGATGCCTGAAAACGTAGCGCAAGCGATCGCCGAGCTCGGTCCGCACCGCCTTGATGCGTTCGTTCGCGGCCCGGCAGTGAGGGCAGTCGTAGCTGCCGTATTCGACGACGGTGATCGGTGCGTCGCTCGGCCCCAGAATATGGTCCTCGCGTTCATCCACGGGGCGGTCGAGGCGAGTGGGCTCGTGTTCCATGTCGTTGCTCACCGTTCTTGCATGCTCCTTGCAAGCAAAATTCAAGGATCGGCTTCTGGCTCGCGACGGCAGGGGGCACGCCGGGGCCGGGGTCTTCGAGGATGTTTCGATGATTCTGACAAGCGGCGGACGAGATGGACAAGCGGCGGACGAGATGACGACCCATGCGACGAACCGTCAGGCTTGCACTCTTTCGGGGCGGCTAGCCGGCCGCATCAAGCGGTATCATCGGTTAGTACATCTGTCCATCGTTTCGATGCTCTGTCGAGGGCCGGCGATCCGCGCCTCAAGCGCATCTTGTTGGAGATTCTCATGGCACAAGCATCGCCCTGCAGTCACCTGGCGGAAGTCACGACCGTGAAGCATGCGCAGCGTCACCAGTGTGACGAATGCGTGAAGACGGGAGATTCCTGGGTTCACCTTCGCACTTGCCAGTCGTGCGGCGGGACGCACTGCTGCGACAGCTCGGTGAACCGGCATGCCACGCGACATGCGCAGGTCACCGGCCACCCCGTCGTCGCATCGGCGGAGCCGGGCGAGCGGTGGCTCTACTGCTATCCGGATCGGCTCACGGCTCGCTACTGACGCCGCGCCCCGTTGCGCGGGTGACTGCTCGGGCAGCCCTTACTCGGCCTCGATCCGCTTCGAGATGTCACTCCAATGCGCCGAGAAGCTCCCCGACGCTCGGCGCGGACTTGCTTCTACAGCTGAAAATCGGCGAGCGCCGGCGGCGTCACCGCTTTCTCGACCGGCCGCTCGAGCTGCGGGATCCAGTCGTACGGCAGGCGATAGGCGCGGTAGACCGAGTTCGACGAGCGCGGGCCCTCCGAGAAGTAGGGCACCATGTATTCCCAAACGATCCGTCCTTCCGGCGTCACCTCGAACACTCGGCCCGGCGCCCCTTCGGTGATCAACGTGTTGCCGTTCTCGAGCCGTTGAGCGCCGCTGATGTTCGTGCTGAAGAACTGATTCGGGGCGGTGTACGACCATACGAGCTCGAGCGTGACCGGGTCGATCTCGAGGACCCGTGAATAGGCGCGGGCAAACGCGCCGACGCCGTTCGGCGCGATCGGGCCGGCGAAGCCGTAGCCGCTCGATCCGCCGTTGTCGAATACGAGCACGTTGCCCGCGCCGGGCAATCCCTTCGGAATCAGGTGCGCGTGATGCTGGCCGATGATCTGCCCGATCGCGCGCAGCTCCTCCGACGCGCTGAAGTCCGGCCCGATGCGCCAGACGACATGGCCTTCGCGGTCGACGATCGCAAGCAAGCTTGCGGACCGGCTGCTGATGATGACGTTGTCCGGCGCGAACCGCTCGTCGCCGCCGTCGAACCAGCGATTGGGGCCGACGTACGTCGCCGAGTTGATGTGCAGCCAATCGAACGAGCCGCGCTGCGGATTGTATCCGGGCGCCCTGCGAATCACGCCGCGTGCGTCCTCGGCGAAGCCGAGCTCGTCGATGTGCCCGGCGGCCTTCCATTCCCAGAGGATTCGCCCGTCCGGCGCGATCTCGATCAGCCGGTCGTCTTCCAGCGGGACGTCCGCGACCTCGGGCACGGTGTGGTTCGTGTGCGTGAGCAGCAACGTGTTGGCCCCGCCCGGTCCCGGCGTGTACTCCGGAGAGTAATAGCCGGCCGGAAAGTCTGCGCGTTGCCAGTCATGATGCTGGCGGGACGACCAGATCGTTTGCCCGTCACGTGTCTCGATCCGCTCGTTCCGCGAGAAGCGCCAGATGACGTTGCCCTCGAAGTTGCGCATCACGAGCGCGGTCGCCTCCTGGTGCGGCGGACGGGCGCCGGCCGCCGCGATCACGATGCCGCCGGGGAGGATCCGCGCGGGGCCGCCGGCGGAGTCGTTGAAACCGTCCCAGCGCTTGACCTCGCGGCCCTGCATGTCGATGACGACGACGGCCTGCGTGCCGAGTAGCGAGAGCACGGTAAAGCCGTTCCACGTCTGCGAAGGATCGTAGATCGTTACGCCGGTCGGATAGACCGAAGGGGCCGCGTGTGCGAGGACGCTTGCCGCGACCAGCAACACGGCGGCAAGCCGTTGAAGGGCTCGACTCATGACGTTGCTCCCCGTCGTCTCGAGCTGCGCTGTCGGCGCAATCGGCGGATGCGCCGAGGCGAGTCTAACATCGGCTCGTTCGAGCGACGAGAGAGCGGCCCGGGCCGACGCCGCCGATTGCGGCCGCCTCCGGCAAAGGTAGACTTGATCCATGTGCCGCTCCGTGCGACGTCTCGGCCTGCTCGCGTTCGCGTTCGCCGCGGCTTGCGCGTTGCCGAGATCGTCCGCGAATGCCGACGGGCCCGAGGCGGACGGCGTATCGGAGTTTCATTTCGCGCGGCTCGCGTTCGGCGCATACGGCCGTCCGTTCGGCACGTCTCGCGGCGAGCCGTGGCTCAGGGACTGGCCGGAAGCCGACTTTCACTTCCTGCAGGGTCTGCGGCGGTTGAGCCGCATCGATTCCGCTCCCGGCTCGAGCCGTCAGGTGCTGCTGACAAGCGACGAGTTGTTCGACTACCCGGTCGTATACGCCGTCAAGGCCGGATTCATGCGGCTCGATGACAACGAAGCGGCCCGCATGAGGGAGTATCTGCTGCGCGGCGGTTTTCTGATCGTCGACGATTTCCACGGCCCGACCGAGTGGGCCGAGTTTGCGGCCTCGATGCACCGCGTATTTCCTGAGAGGTCGATCGTCGATCTGCCCGAGGACGACGAGGTTTTCCATGTGCTCTACGACCTCGACCAGCGGACCCAGATCCCGGGGCGGCAAGCCGTCGCCCGCGGCGTGACCTGGGAGCATCCGCAGGGCGTGCCGGCGCACTGGCGCGGGATCTATGACGACGACGGCCGGCTGATGGTCGCGATCAACTTCAATATGGATCTCGGCGACGCGTGGGAGCATGCCGACGACCCGTTCTATCCGGAGCCGCTGACCGCGCTCGCGTACCGCTTCGGCATCAACTACGTCGTCTATGCGATGACGCATTAGTCGGCTCCGGACGTATCCGGTCGGCCCGGCATATTTTTTGTTTCGACAAAGGGAACTATCCATTACAGGGACGTTCATACCCTTCTCTTCCGTCACAACCACAGATCCGGGAGGACCCCTATGCCCCTTTCGAGACGTGAGGCGCTCAAGGCCGGCGCCGGTGCCGCCGTGGCCTTGGGCGCCTCGGGCAACGCAACGAGTCTGTTCGCGCAGTCGGGGACGGTGATCCAGAAGACGATCCCGTCGAGCGGCGAGATGATCCCGCCGATCGGGATCGGCACCAATCGCTACGGCGTCGGCGAGTCCGAGGAAGAACGGGCGCCGCTGCGCGACACCATGGCGAGGTTCGTCGAGCTGGGCGGCAGAGTCATGGACACGGCGGCCGTCTACGGCACGTCGGAGGTCGTGATCGGCGATCTCGCGGCCGAGCTCGGCATTCGCGATCAGCTCTTCCTCGTCACGAAGACCGACATCCGGGGGCAGATCCGGGGCGAGGAGGGCCTGCAGAGGGCGATCGATCGCCTGCAAACCAACGTGATCGATGCGATGCTCGTGCACAATTTCGCGAATACCGCCAGCGAGCTCGCGGTGATGCGGGAATGGCAGGAGGCCGGGCGCATTCGCTATATCGGTGCATCGACGTCGTCCGAAAATCAGCACGACGAGATGGAGCAGCTCCTTCGCACCGAAGAGGTGCAGATCATTCAGATCAACTACTCGCTCGGCGATCGCCGTTCGGCCGACCGGATCCTGCCCCTCGCGGCCGACCGCGGCGTCGCCGTGATGGTCAATATCCCGTTCGGCGGAGGCGGGCAGAACTCGCTGTTCGATAAGGTGGAAGGCATGGAGCTGCCTGAATGGGCGGCCGACTTCGACTGTTACACGTGGGGTCAATTTTTCCTCAAGTACATCATCTCGCACCCGGCCGTGACCGTGGCGATACCCGGCACGCGGCGCGTGGAGCACGTGAACGACAATTTCGGGGCAGCGATGGGCCGCCTGCCGGACGCGGCCGAGCGCCGCAGGCAGGAGGAGTTCTTCGACAGCCTCTGACGTTCCCCTCGCCGTTCGTCGTGCACCTGCCAAGCGGGCGAGCGCCGCGGACGGCGAGGCTTCAGCAGGATGCGACCTGACTGCGATACACGCCGGGGTTCGGGCTCAGCAAGCGGCAATCGCGCCAGCGCTGGTTGTCCGTCTCGTTCGCTTCGGCCACGGCGTTGTTCGGGTCGACGTGCGCGTTCGCGTGCAGGTCCCAATCCTGGCTGCGGTTCGGCACGGTATAGCCGCCGCACAGCTCGGTCGGCCGCGCGTTCGGGCGCACGACGCCGAGCGGCAATTGCAGGGTCTGCGAGCCGACCGCTCCGAGCGTGCTCGGGTTGCTGACGACGACCGACAGCGAGACGGTCGTCGGGGTCGAATCCGCGTTGCCGGCGTTCGCTACGTCCACGCACACCTCGACGATTGCGCTCGACGCCGCTGCGCGGAAATGCACTCTGCTCGGCTGCAGGTTCGGCTGCGGCTGGTGCGCGGGTGCGCGCTCGATTTGTCGTACCCGCTCGTCGGCCGGCGGCCTGACTCGAATCGTCGGGACCTCCTGGCCGGCCGCGCGGCCGAGGAGCACCGCGCTCGCCGCGGCGACGAGAAACACGAGAGCGGATCGACGGCACTCGACGAGCCGCGAACGGCTACTTCGCGTTGTGCTCATGGGGCATCTCCTCCACTGCGGCCGGGATCGGCCGGTTCGGTCGTGAGCCGTGCGGTGTCGACGGCCCAGGAAAGCGCTGGGTCGTTTCCGTTTTAGTCCCGCCGAGAACGCGAGTCCGGAAGGAACGCCGACATTCAGCCGAAGGAGCGGTGAGACTGCGGTGAAATGTGAGCGCGGGCGGTGGCGGAGGTCCCGCTACGGGGCTCGATGGGGGGCGGCGCGTTCCTTGCTGCGTTGTACGAACGCGAAAGCGGGTGTACCGTCCGGTTTGAGCGAAAAGAACATCGGAGAGCGCGGGCCGGGCCGCTCGGCGAGCGAAAAGATCTGGCCGCGTCGGCGCCATCGAAGGCATGAGCAGCGAAAGACGCCTACCTCGCCTTTACGTCTTCGCCGGGCTGACGCTCGACCCGAGCCGCGCATGCCTGCTGCGGGACGGCGAGCGCGTGCCGCTGCGTCCGAAAGCCTTCGACGCGCTGCTATATCTCGTCGAGCATCGCGGCCGGCTCGTGACGAAAGCCGAGCTGATCGATGCGCTGTGGCCGAAGGTCGTCGTCACCGACGACTCTCTCGTGAAGTGCATTCAGGAGGTGCGAGGTGCGCTCGGCGCCGAGCTTCGCGGATCCCTCGAGACGGTGCCGAGGCGCGGGTACATATTCGACGCGCCGGTGGAGGTCCGGGAGCTCGGCTACGGCCGTGAGCCGGTCAGGGCGCCGTTGGCCGATGAGCCGACCGACGCGCCGTTGCAAGACGGGCCGGCGATCAATGAGTCGGTGAATGCGCCGTTGGCCGATGCGTCGGCCGATGAGCCGTCCTTTGATGGGCCGACCGATCTGTTGTCCGATGGTCGGATCGATGGACGGTTGGCAGGTGAGCAGGAGGAAGGGCGATTGATCGTTGCCCCGGCCGAGGCACGACCTACCGATTCGCCGCCAGACGCGTCGACCGTCCCGCGCTCTTCCGTCGCGCGGCGCGCCGGCTTCGCGGCGATCGTAGTGCTCGGCATCGCGGCGAGCGCGGTTGGAATGCACCTCTTGCTCGGAGGCGGCGACGGCGGCGACCGGGTGTCAAGTGTCACGACGCCCGAGCGATCGGTTGCCGTGCTGCCGTTCGTCAGCATCAGCTCCGAGCCGGATCAGGATTACTTCAGCGACGGGATCTCCGAAGAGCTGCTGAACGTGCTGTCCAATGTGCGCGGGCTGAGGGTCCCGTCGCGGACGTCGTCGTTCGCGTTCAAGGGCACGAACGCGGACCTGAAGACGATCGCGGCGGCGCTCGACGTCGACCACGTCCTCGAGGGCAGCGTCCGAAAGGCGGGCGACCAAGTCCGCATCACCGCGCAGCTCGTAGACGTCGCGACGGATTCGCCGATCTGGTCCGCGATGTACGAGCGCGAGCTGACGAACATCTTCGCGGTCCAGGACGAGATTGCATGGAGCGTGGCGGCGGCGCTCGAGGTCGAGCTCCTGGCGGACGAGCTCTCCGAGTCCGCGAGCGACCGAACGTCGAGCACGGAGGCGCACGATGCGTATCTGCTCGGCGTGCACCACGTGCGGACCTTGCGCTCGGAAGACATCCTGCGCGCGCGCGCGTCGTTCGTCCGTGCGATCGAGCTCGACCCGAGCTATGCCGCGGCACATGCGGGTCTCGCATCCGCGCTGGTGTTTGCTCAAGGGTACGGGCTCATCGATCGCGCGCAGGCACTGGCCGAGGCGGAAAGAGCCGCGACGAGAGCGGTCGAGCTCGCTCCCGATTCCGCGCCGGTCCGCTCGGCGAGCGCGACGGTGCTGCTGAACCGCGGCGATCTGGCGGCGGCCGACGCGGAGTTTCGCCGGGCGATTGCCGCGAATCCCGGGTTCGCTGCCGCGCACGCCGGCCGGTTCACGGTGCTCGGGCGCAGCGGCCGCGTGCAGGAGGCGCGCGCTTCGCTTGCCCGCGCGCTCGAGCTCGATCCTCTGAACGGTCAGCTGAACTGGTGGATGGGGAATGCGCTGCTGCAGCTCGGCGAAGCGGAGGATGCCGCCGCGTACTTTCGGCGCGGCATCGAGTTCGAGCCTTCCGTTCCGAACAACTATTCGGGACTCGGCGACATCGCGATCCTGTCGGGACGGATCGACGAGGGCCTCTCGTGGTACGTGGCCGGCCTCGAGCAGGACCCGGGGCAGGTTCACATGACGTCTATCGTCGGTCTGATGTACCTCTCGATCGGCGATCCGGAGCGGTCGCAGCAATGGCTCGCGCACGCGGCCAGCCTGCAGGGGGACGAAGCGCTGCGCCGGCTTTTTCGGGACTTCGCCCCGTTGATCGCTCGGAACGAGCGGCCGCGGGAGCTCATCGATCTGCTCCGCGACGTGCCGCCTTCGGCCTTCGTTGCGCTCGGGGGCCGGCTGTTCCGCAAAGCCGCGCTGGCTACCGGCGACGTAGCCGGGGCCGAAGCGCTTTTCAGACAGATATGGCCGCAGCTCTTCAATCCGGATCCGCTCGTCGACGCGAGCAGCCTCGGGGCGGCGACGGACGTGGCGTGGCTTGCACTCGCCGCGGGCGATGCGAATCGTGCAAGTCGACTGCTCGACAAGGTCTTCGAGGTCCTCGAGGATTCGAGCGCGCGCAGCATCGAGCCGATCGATTGGGGCTCAGTGATGATCGAGACCGAGGCGCTCGCGCTCGCGGGACGGCCCGTCGAAGCGCTCGAGGCTTTCCGCAGCACCGCAGACGGCGGATGGCGCTTCGACTGGTGGCAGGTCGAGCGCGATCCAGCGCTCGAGACGATCCGGTCGGCGCCCGAGTTCGCGGCCACGATCGACGCGGTCAAGGCCGACCTCGCAATGCAGCTCGAGCATGTACGCGAGCTCGAGCGTGCCGGCGAGGTGCCTGTCCGTCCGGAGGACGTTCGCGCTCGCGCGGCGCGGCGCCGTTGACGCGAGTCGGCGCGGCGGCCGCTGTCGGGACGAGTCGCTCTAGTCGCTAGAAACCGGTTGCGGCGCCTCGACCTGGGTGACGCCGGTGAACATCGGCTCGCCGTCCGCATCGTGGATCGAGCGCGCATAGGCGATCGTCGGAAAGTCCTTTGCGCGGGCCGCCGAGACGGTGACGCGGTCCCCGGGTTGCAAAGACTTCCGCGTCCAGCCGCGCCGCATCAGCGTCGTCGGGCTCGGCAGCTCGAAGTTCCAGTTGTCGACTTCGCCGTTCTCGTTGACGACGTCGACGTACAGCCGAGCATGCGGGCTCCTCCACGAGAGCTCGGTGACCGTGCCTTCGACGGTGACGATCGCGTTGAAGTCGAACTCGGACTGCGAGTGGTGCGCGGAAGCGACGGCCGGCAGCGCGAGCGCGAGGCTTGCCGCGGCGAGCAAATGCGCGAGGCGTCTCATAACGGTGGTCTCGGTCTTCGAAGTCTTGATCATTCGCGTTCGCTCGTCGTTTCGGGGAAGTGCATGTCCACGTTCTGCTCGTCGTCGAGGCAAATCTCCTCGAGCATCGTCGTGTCCGGCTGATAGGCCATCTGAATCGTGACGGACCACGGTTTCGTGTAGGCCTTCGGATCGTCCACCGCGATCTCGACCTCCATGAGGCCGAAATTATGGCGTGTCAGCCGCTCGGTCACGCGCGCCGATTCCGTCACGGGGCTGCCTTGAATGTCGAGCCACATGTCGTCGCGAATCCCGTTCGTCTCGATGACGAGCGTGTCGCCTTCCCAATGCGCGGTGGAGTAGCCGTTCCAGGTCGGGTTCGGGTCTTCGGGGAGCGGACGCCCGTCGAGGAAGACCTCTCTGTATGCCGCATTGAACTCGTGCAGCATGACCATCAGATCGGGCGTCTGCACGATTTTGATGTACTGCGGCAGTGTCCACGCGCGGGGGAAGTTCGGCGGCATGCAGTGCATGTGCGGGTCGTACAGCCCGCCTTCCCGTTGCCGCTCCACCATCTGCTGCTTTGACCATTCGGTGTAAGGCAGCCCGCCCTCGAGATTGATGCCGAGGTTGATCTGCTCGCGGGCCATGCGCTCTTCCTGAATGCAGTCGGCCGTCCTGCACATATCTCTCGCCGGGACGTTCGCGAACCACATGCCCGAGAAGTCCGGCTTGCCTTCCGCCGTGCGCGGGGCCGGTGCCCCCATGTCCGGGGAGCCGTCTTCGAGGCGAGGTATGCCCGGCGTCGGATAGCCGAGCCATTGCGCGAGCGCCGCGACGGGGCAGGCGCCGAGCACCAGCAGCACCGCTTTCGCGAGCTGGCCGCAGTTCTCGTTGGTGCCGCTGGATGACCGCGCTCCGCGAAGCAGCGTGGATGATGTTCGGAAAAAAGCCCGCATGCTTGTAGTCACCGTGTCGAATGTCGATGCAAGCATCGATGACGTGGCCGCGAGCGGTCTCTGACCGTTCTGGCGGCGCTCGATGCGGGGCCAAGGTAGGCAATGGCGTCGGCATTGTCCAGAGATCGTGCGGGAGCACTGGAAACGTGCTTGGAAACTTGCGAGGGATTGCAGGATTAATTCATGACGTCGGTGGACTCGGTCGTGGATCGTGTCATCGAGCGGCTCGACGACCGCTGCAAAGAGCAGTGGAGCTGCGACGAAATCGTTCGTCCGGCGGATGCTCGAGGACTCGCTGTTGTCGCGTCTGGCGTTGGGTCGAGCGCGTGATGCTACGCCGCGAATCTTGCGATTTCGCCTGGATTTTCATTTTCTTGAGGGGCTT
>Ga0079224_100011454_pt1 | contig 12217 bp, 10 predicted proteins | sample Stecom2015_FD_80414 | JGI IMG/M metagenome (GOLD analysis project Ga0079224, IMG submission 80414) | Agricultural soil microbial communities from Utah to study Nitrogen management - Steer compost 2015 | ecosystem: Environmental > Terrestrial > Soil > Agricultural land | place: USA: Utah... | reverse complement strand
GTGGAAGGTGGGGCCGGGCGCGAAGTCGGCGAAGAACTCGCGCCAGCTCTCGCTGACGGACTGGGGGTTCTCGAGGTACTGCGCGTAGAGGTCCTCGACGTACCCGGTGTTGAAGCCGAAGGGGTCCTTCTGGATGCGGTCCTTGCTCACGGCGGAGGGGCGGTGTTGGAGGGTGGCGCGAAGGTAACGCCCGCCCGTGAGCACAGATTCGGACGGATTGCGGAATTCGGATCGCGGAAGGCGGATTGGCGATCCCTTCAACCGCGATCCCCGAACCGCAGTCGTCAGAGCCAGCCGTGCGCCCGGTACCACGCGATGGTCTCGCGCATCCCCTCCTCGACCCCGATCTCCGGTGCGTAGCCGAACGCCGCGCGCGCCTTCTCCGACGACACCACCCACGACGCCTTCGCCTCGCGCGCCTTCTCGCGGTTGAGCGGGGGGTAGCGCCCGAGCAGCCGCGCGGCGCCCTCCACCGCCGCCCCCGCCGGGACGACGAGCGCGCGCGGCACGTTCACCCGCACGAGGCCGTGGCCGAGCGCCGCCGCGACGGCCTCGCGCACCTCGCCCCACGTGTACGGCCGCGGCCCGCCGAGGAAGTACGTCTCCCCGCCCGTGCCCTCGGACTCCGCCGCGTCGATCATCCCCCGCACGAGGTCGCGCACGTGGACGAGGTCGAGCCGCTCGCGCTCCCCGTCGCCGACGATGGGGAAGACGCGGCGCCTGGCCGCTGCCCGGACGACGGTGTAGATGTCGGCCTCGCGCGGGCCGTACACCGGCGGGGGGCGGACAACGACGACCTCGGGCCCGCGCCCTTCGGCCCGCCGCGCGGCGATGGCCCGCTCCATCGCCGCCTTGCTCGCGCCGTAGTGCGAGATGGGATGTGGTGGGTCGTCCTCGGTGAGCGGCCGGCCGGGGCTGGGGCCGGCGGCGGCCAGCGACGACGTGACGAGCACGCGGGGGACGCCCGCCGCCTCGGCGGCGTCGAGGAGGGCGAGCGTGCCGTCGACGTTGGCGCGGTGGAGGAGGTCGGGGTCCGGCGCCCGCGTCAGCCCGGCCACGTGGAAGACGACGTCGGCCCCCTCCATCTCCGAGGCGCGCGCGCCGATCTGCGTGACGTCGCCGGTGACGCGCTCGACGGGGAGGCCTTCGAGCCAACGGGGGTCGGAGCGAACGAGGGCGCGGACGTCGTACCCCCGCCGGAGCAGCTCCTCGACGAGGTGGCTGCCGACGAACCCGGTGCCGCCGGTGACGAACGCGCGCATGGCCGGAAGCTAATGCCTCGCGCGGCGCGGCCCGGCGCTCAGGTGTACTCCGGGTACTTCGCGACGATCTCGGAGAACTGCCGGGGGAACTCCGCCTCGGGGACGGCGCCGAGGCGGTGCTGGACGTCGAGGGCGCGGAGGCGGCCGAGGCACTCCGTCGCGCCGGCGATGCGGTCGGCGTGCTTGAGGTGGGCCTGGAGCCCGGTGGTGACGGCGGCGACGGCCGAGAGGAACGCCGCCGCGCCGCACGTCACACGCCACGTCCCGACCAGCGGCTGGTTCAGCGCCGCCGGGAGCGCCGTCAGCAGGGCGCTGAGCGCGCTCGCGGCGAGGGCGACGACGATGACGCGGAGGTTGGCCCTGCGGGCGCGCCCGAGGTGGCCCTCGGCCTTGCGCAGGGCCTCCGACAGCAGGCTCGCGTGGGGGAGTGCTTCGCGGGCGGCTTCCATCGCTTCACGGGGTTACGGAGCCCCGGAAGCATACGTCACCCGCTGTTCTTCAACAACCTGTGCACTACGGCAGGTAGTCGAGGTCCGCGAGATCCTTGAGCCGGCCGCTGGCCCGCTTGTTCTGCTTCAGGTGCTCCAGGCTGATGATGTGCACCGGCACCCCGTCCCACTCGTCCTCGATGCGGTCGGCCCAGCACGCTTCGAAGTCCACCCCCGAAGCCGAGGTCATCAGCTCGATCCGCTTCGGCGGCAGCCCCATACGGACGATCTGGTTCGCTCGCGTGAGCGACTCCACGCGCAGCTCCGGTACGTCGAAGCCGAAGTGGCGGATGGCCGCTACGACCCGCTGTGCGTTCTCCGGGCTCGGCCGCACCCACACGTCTATGTCGCCCGTCACACGCGGATAACCGTGGTAGCCGACGGCATAGCCGCCGACGAGGAGGTACTCAACGCGGTGCTCGTGCAGCGAACTCAAGAACGCGCTGAATTCCGGCGGTAGCTCGATCGCCATAGTTTAGCCGGCGGAGGTACTCCACCGCACGGAGCCGCTCGTGCGGGGACTTGCTTAGCCAGAACCGGCGGTCCTCCTCCTCGGCCTCCTCGTGGGAGCGGACGATGGAGAAGGCGGTGCGGTCTACGCGGAAGTCGTCGGGCGTCATGGCGGGAAGCTACGGTGCCCCGCTCAAACGGCCCGCAGGCCGACGACGTTCTCGACGTGGTGGGTGTGGGGGAAGAGGTCCACCGGCTGCACGGCCGTGATCCGGTAGCGGTCGCCGAGGAGGGCGAGGTCGCGCGCCTGCGTCTGCGGGTTGCAGGAGACGTAGACGAGCCGCTCCGGCCGCAGCCGCGCGATCTCCTCCACCACCTTCGGGTGCATCCCCGCCCGCGGGGGGTCCACGATCAGCACGTCCGGACGCCCGTGCTCTTCGACGAAGGCGGGCGTGAACAGCTTCAGCATGTCACCCGCGACGAACGTGCAGTTCGCGACGCCGTTGGCCGCCGCGTTCGCCCGCGCGTTCTGCACGGCCTCCTCGACCAGTTCCACGCCGACGACGCGGCGGACGTGCTCGGAGACGTAGAGGGCGATGGTGCCGGCGCCGCAGTAGAGGTCGTAGACGAGGTCACCCGGCCGGAACTCGGCGAAGGCGGCGGCGACGTCGTAGAGGCGCTCGGCCTGGCGGGTGTTCGTCTGGAAGAACGCGTTGGGCGCGACCTCGAAGACGTAGCGCCCGAGGCGGTCGTGGACGACGCCGGGGCCGAACACCGTCACCGCCTTCTCCCCGAAGGCCGTCTGCGCCGGGCCGCTGTTGACGGTGTTGACGAGGGTGGTGGTCTCGGGGAACTCGGCGCGGAGCCAGTCGGCGAAGGCGGCCATGCGCTCGGCGTCCTCGCGGCTCGTGACGAGGTTGACCATCCGCTCCTCGGTGTACGCGGGGGTGCGGACGACGAGGTGGCGGAGGTAGCCGCGCTGCCGCCTCGTGTCCCAGGGCTTCCAGCCGTGCTGCCGGGCGAAGGCGCGGACGCCGTTGACGAGGCGCCGGCTCCAGTCGCTCTGGAGGTAGCACGCGCGGAGGTCGAGCACCCGGTCGAACCGGCCGGGGACGTGGAGGCCGAGGGCGAAGTCGCGGTCGTGCGCCTCGCCGGAGGCGATCTCCCAGTCCGTCAGCCAGCGGCCGGCGGAGAAGGAGAACTCCATCTTGTTGCGGTAGAAGTAGACGCCGCCGGAGCCCTCGTCGCGGTCGGCCCCGAGCGTGGGGCGGACGTCGACGCCGAGCCCGTCGAGGTCGAAGCCGCCGGCGTGGGCGAGGGCGTCCGCGACGGCCTGCCGCTTCATCTCGAGCTGGGCCTCGTAGCGGACGTGCTGCCACTTGCAGCCGCCGCACGCCCCGAAGTACTCGCAGCGCGGGGCGGTCCGCAGCGGGCTCGGCTCGAGCACCTCCAGCAGCCGCGCCTCGGCGAACGCCTTCTTCCGCTTGACGACGCGCGCGCGCACGCGGTCGCCCGGCACGGCGCCGGCGACGAAGACGACGTAGCCGCCGCGGCCGTCGCCGGCCGGGCCGTCGTCGGTGCCGAGGCGGGCGAGGCTCTTGCCGCGGTCGGCGAACTTCTCGAGGGTCAGCTCGACCTCGGCGCCTCGGGCGAGGGCTGCGGGCGTCTCCATGCGGCAGTGGACCGCCGAGAGGGGGCGGCGTTCCGCGCGAGGGCGGCGACCCATCAGCGCGTGTCTATGAAGGTTGATCGTTCCCCCTCCCCCTGCGCAGCGGGGGGAGAGCCGGGGAGGGGGGCCTGGAGGCAACGCTGATCGAGCGGGAGGCCCCCTCCCCCTGGCCCCCGATGATCCCCGCGCTTCCTCTGCCGCGAAGCCTCCGGCTTCGCCCCCTCGCGAGGGGAGGGGGAGGACCCATTCATAGACCGGCTTTCAGGCTCGCCCTCGCGAGGCCCACGCGCCCTCGCGGAATCGGATGTGGCACGGGCCTTACTGCCCACCGCCCACGGCCCACCGTCCACCGCCGCCAGACGGGCGCGGCTTTTGAGCGTCACGCGGGCGCGGCATTTGGCCGCTCCAAACGGCCTCGCCGGGGGCCTCACCCCCCACCCGGCGGCTACGCCTCTACCCCTGCCGGGTAGAGACTACCCACCCGGCCGACGCCTCCCCCCCGCCAAGCTCCCCTCCCGATGTCGAACGCGCAGACCCCGCTCAACCTCAAGCTCTACCGCGTGCTGCTGCTCGTCGGCGGCATCGTCGTCATCGCGTTCGGCCCGCTCTACCGCGTGGCCGAGCCCGGCATCGACGACCCCCTCTTCCTCCGCCTGGCCGTGGGCCTCTCGTGCCTCGTCCTCGTCGGGCTCACGTTCGCGAGCGACTGGTTCCGGCGGAACGCGCTCACGGGCATCTACGGGCTGTTCTACCTCGTCTCGGCGTGGCAGGTGTGGCTGACGTACCTCAACGACCTCTCCGTCAACACCACGTTCGGGATGATGCTCGTCATCTTCGGGTGCGCGGTGGGGTTCCGGAAGCCGAGCCACCTCGCCGTCTACTCCATCCTCGTGGTGCTGGCGACGGCGACGACGGCGTTCCTCGTGAAGGACCCGGCCATCTCGCGCGTGACCTACCTCGCCACGCTGAGCGCCATCGCCGTCCTCGGCTACTTCGTCCTCCGCAGCCGGATGGAGATGGTGGACTCGCTGCGCGAGGCGATGGAGGCGGCCAACGTGGCGGCGAAGGCGAAGAGCGAGTTCCTCGCCACGATGAGCCACGAGATCCGCACGCCCATGAACGGCGTCATCGGGATGACCTCGCTCCTCTCCGACACCGACCTCACGGACGAGCAGCGGGACTACGTCGAGACCATCCGCGTCTCGGGTGAGAGCCTGCTCACCATCATCAACGACATCCTCGACTTCTCGAAGATCGAGGCCGACAAGATCGAGCTCGAGGAGCAGCCGTTCGAGATCCGGCAGTGCGTCGAGGAGGCGCTCGACCTGCTGACGCAGAAGGCGGCCGAGAAGCGGATCGAGATCGCCGCCCTCATCGCCGAGGACGTCCCCGAGGCCGTCCTCGGCGACGTGACGCGGCTGCGCCAGGTGCTCGTCAACCTCCTCGGCAACGCCGTCAAGTTCACCGAGCACGGGGAGGTCGTCGTCTCGGTCGAGAGCCGGAACGTGCGCGCGTCGGGGAGCCAGCGCGTCCACGAGCTCCTCTTCGCCGTCCGCGACACCGGCGTCGGCATCCCCGAGCACCGGCTGAACCGGCTGTTCCAGTCGTTCACGCAGGTGGACTCCTCGACGACGCGGAAGTACGGCGGGACCGGGCTCGGGCTGGCCATCAGCCGGCGGCTGGCCGAGCTCATGGGCGGGACGATGTGGGTCGAGAGCACCGTCGGCGAGGGCTCGACGTTCTACTTCACCGTGCTCGTGAGCGAGGCGACGATGCCGGAGGTGGCCGAGCGGCCCTCGCTGAAGGGGGTGCAGCCGATCCTCGAAGGCAAGCGCGTCCTCGTCGTCGACGACAACGCGACGAACCGGAAGATCCTCCTCAAGCAGGCGGAGAACTGGGGGATGCACCCGACGGCGTGGTCGTCCGGCCCCGAGGCGCTCGACTGGCTCGACCGCGGGGGCCAATACGACGTCGCGCTGCTGGACATGCAGATGCCGGAGATGGACGGGCTCGAGCTGGCCGAGGCGCTCCGCGCCCGCCCGGCCTTCCGCGAGTGCCCCATCGTGATGCTCTCGTCGGTGGGCCAGCGCGTCCGCGCCGGCGGCGTCCTCGACGCCGCGCTCACGAAGCCGGTCAAGCAGAGCCAGCTCTACGACGTCCTCGCCACGGTGGCGAACACGCAGGCGCGCCTCCGCCAGATGCCGGGCGAGTGGACGGCGCCCGAGCCGCCGGCCCCCATCGAAGAGCGCGCGGCACCCGCCCCCGCCTTCGAGGCTCCCGCCTCCGAGGCCCCCGCTCCCACCCGCGAAGCCCCCCCTGCGCCACCGGCCGAGGCTCCCGCCGAGGCTCCCGCCGCCGCCAACGGGGCGCCCGCCGTGCGCCCCTCCGCCCCGCCGACGTGGGCGGAAGAGGCGCCGAAGGCCCGCACGCCGCTGCGTATCCTCCTCGCCGAGGACAACGCGGTCAACCAGAAGGTCGCCCTCGGCATCCTCTCCCGCCTCGGCTACAAGGCCGACGTCGCCGCCAACGGGCTCGAAGTGCTCAAGGCGCTCGAGCTGGCCGACTACGACGTGATCCTGATGGACGTGCAGATGCCGGAGATGGACGGGCTCGCCGCCACGCGCCACATCCGGCAGAACGTCCCCCGCGAGAAGCGCCCCCGCATCGTCGCCATGACGGCTAACGCGATGCACGGCGACCGCGAGCGCTGCCTCGAGGCCGGGATGGACGACTACATCCCGAAGCCGGTCCGGCACGAGGACCTCTCCGCCGCGCTCGACCGCTGCGTCCGCATCGTGCTCAACCGCCTCCCGCCCGAGGAGCACCAGAAGGCCGCCGCGCCGGCGCCCGCGGTGCCCGTCGAGCGGCAGGCGCGCTCGCTCGACCTCAACACCCTCATCGGGCCCAAGACGGCCCGCCCGCGCCCCGCCGCCGAGCCCCCCCCGGCCGCATCCGCACCCCCGAGGCCGGCGGCGCCGGCCCCGCCGGCTGCGGCCCCGCCCACCCCGGCCCCGCAGCCCATTCCGAGCGGGCCTGCTCCGGCATCGCCGGCCCCGCCCATCGTGGCGGCGACGCCGGCTCCGGCGCCCCGGCCCCCCGTCGCACCCGCCGTGGCGGCGGGAGCACCGGCGGCGGCGCTCCCGCCCGTGGACCCGGCCGCCCTCGACGCCGAGGCGCACGCCGTCCACGCGCACCTCCGCGAGCTCACGGGCGTCGAGGACCTCGGCTTCGTGGAGGAGGTGCTCTCGAGCTACCTCCGCGCCGACCTCGTGCTCGTCGCCCAGATCCAGGCGGCCCACGGCGCCGGCGACGCCGTGAGCGTGGCGAAGGCCGTCCACAAGCTGAAGTCGTCCAGCGGCATCCTGGGCGCGGCCGAGCTCGCCGCGCGCTGCGCCGAGCTGGAGGGGCGCGCTCGCGCCGGCCAGCTCAGCGGCACCGAGGACCTCGTCGGCGCGGTCGCCCACGGCGTGCGGCTGTTCCACCGCGTCGCCGAGCGCGCCCTCACGCTGGTGCAGGAGCGCGCCGGGGCGACCTTGGCCGCCCCCGCCGCCCCCTGAGCGTTCCGCCGGCAAGGCAGGTGACCGCGCCTCCCGAAGAGAGGCGCGGCCGTCGCCGTTTCCGCCTGCGCCGTGCCCACGTGCCCAGAGCGCTCGGAACGGGACTCACTCGTCACCTGGGCCGTCTCACCCTGGTGCGCGGGGGCTTTTTCGGCGGCGATCCGGCGCGCGCGCGTGCCAATCCGCACGTGCGGAGGCCCGGGGCGCATCCCGGCGCCAGGCTTGACGATGTACCCGGCGTCCTCGCCTCCCTCCGCCCCGATGTCCCTCTCCCTCTCCGCCGCCGCCGTCTCGGCCTCGCCCCTCACCGTCTATCACCGCGGCTTCGCCGTCTGGCTGCGGCGGATGCACGGGCGTTTCGGGGCCGGCTCGTTCGGATACGTCATCCGCCACCGCGGCCTCGTGCTCCACGCATCCGGGGGCGCCTACGGCTCGGCAGCCAGCGCCGCCCGCGCCGCGCGCCGCTTCGTGGACGACGCCCTCGGCGCCTTCGACCTCGCCCACGTCCCCTTCGACGCGGGCACCTGACCCGGCGCTGCTGCTGGCCCGCCCGGGCCGCCGCGTCTTCTGGAGCGGGGGTACGCATGGTGCCGCTCCTCGGCGTGGCGGCCCGGGGTCTCCCCCGGCGAGCGCACGCCCGAAGCGCACCCCGGCTACTCGTCTTCGTAGTAGAAGTCCTCGTTGGCCGTCGGATAGTCGGGCCAGACCTCCTCGATGCTTTCGTACGGCTCGCCGTCGTCCTCCATCTCGCGGAGGTTCTGGATGACCTCCGGGGGGGCGCCGGTGCGGTCGGCGTAGTCGATGAGTTCGTCCTTGGTAGCGGGCCAGGGAGCGTCCTCGAGGTACGCGGCGAGCTCCAGCGTCCAGTACATGAGCGTGCGGTGCGGGGGTGATGCGGGGTTCCCGGCGCGGCGGCGTCGGGCAACGGGGCGACTCGTGGGGAGCCGCACGATAGGGCGCGGCGGGCTCAGATGCAACTGCCACGCGCAAGGCGGCGTGGGGACCAATGGGGCCTCGCCCGGTTCCGGGGGAGGAAAAAAACTGTGGGGCGGCCGCCGGCGCGACCGCCCCACCCGTCAGGAGGGGGAGGGGCCTCAGTCGAACGAGGCCGTCTCGAGCTGGGCCGCCTCGAGGAGCGCCTGGTACTCCTGCGCGCTCACGCCGGGGACGAACGTGGCGACGGGGTTGAGCGCCTCGTCGTCGGCGAGGCGGCGGACCTCGTAGTGGAGGTGGGGCGCCGTCGAGAGGCCGGTGTGGCCGCTGTAGGCGATGAGCTGGCCGCGGCTGACGGGCTCGCCCGCCTTGACGACCGGCCGCGAGAGGTGGGCGTAGCGGGTCATCCGGTTGGCGAGGGGGTGGCGGATCTCGACCACGTTCCCGTAGCCGCCGCGCGTGCCCACGAAGGCGACCTCGCCGTCGGCCGTGGCGTAGACGGGCGTGCCGACGGGCGTGGGGAAGTCCACGCCGGCGTGCATGCGGGTGGTGCGGAGGATGGGGTGGCGGCGCATCCCGAAGCCGGAGGTCAGGCGGGCCCTGCGGAGGGGGAGGATGGCCGGCTGCTGCCGGATCTCGGCCTGCCGGCTCCGCGCCAGCCGCTCGAGCTCCTCGAACGAGCGGGACTGCAGCTGGAGCTGCCGCCCGAGCCGGTCGAACGTCTCGCTCGTGGTGCGGAGGAGCTCGGCCGTGGGGGCACTGAACCGGTCGAAGTCGTCGGTGCGCGCGCCGCCGACGCCGAGGGTGAACTCGTCCTCCGAGATCGGCTCGGCCTCGAACACCGTCCGGTAGAGCTCGCGGTCGTGCTCGGCGAGGGCCTGGAGCTGGTCCGAGAACGAGGCGAGGTGGGCGTTGGCGCTCGCGAGCTGCTCGCGGAGCACCTCGATCTCCTGCTCCTGCGCCAGCTCCGTCGGCGACACGCCTGTCGAGGAGGCGATCCAGACGCCGACGGTGGCGAAGACGAGGGCGAGGCCGGCGACGATGCCCCCGCGGATGAGCCAGCGGGCGCGGTCGGGCTGCACCTCGACGAAGGTGCACGCCTCGTGGTCGTAGTAGTAATAGCTGTTCTTGGGCATGGGCGGCGGACGGCTTGGCGGGCGGTACTTGCCGGGCGTCGCAGCTTCGCCTGGGGGGCCTGCCGCAGGCGCCGTGGGTGAGGGCGGCGGCTGAGGGCGGGCTCTCCGGAAGAAGCGGCTCCCCGTCGGCGGGCGCCTGCAGGACAGCGGGGAGCGATCGCGGCGCCCCCGCTGACGCGGGCGTCGCAGCAGCACTCCCACACACGCCACCGCCCCGGCAAGGATTGAGCCGGGGCAACCTCGAAGCGCAGACGGCGCCGAGAACGACACCTAGATCGTGGTGGGGGAGCGCTTCTGCCGCCCCGAAAATAGGGGCAACCCCTAGGGGTGTCAACCTCGGCGTCACACGGGCCCGCCCGGCCGCGCTGCTCCCGCTCCGTTCGGGGCGCGCCGGCGCGCGGATCCCGCCAAATTCGAGCGTGGAGCGGCCCCACGCGGCCGGCCGCGCTCACTCGAAGTCGTGCTCGAACCACTCGATGCCGCGGCGCGGGCGGGCCGGGCCGTCGCCGCGCTGGATGCGCTCGGCGAGCCGCCGCGCGAACACCTCGGCCGGGTCGTAGCCGTAGTGCCGGAGGAGGTGGTTCATCGCGATCACCTCGCAGATGACCGTCACGTTTTTACCCGGGATGATGGGGAGTTTGACCGCCGGCAGCTCCACGTCCAGCACCCGCTCGGTCTCGTCGACCATCCCGATCCGCGTGTACTCCTCGGCCTCGTCCCACCGGTGCATCCGCACGATGACCTCGATCCGCTTCTGGAACCGGATGGCGCGGATGCCGAACATGGCGCGGACGTCGACGATGCCGAGGCCGCGCACCTCCATGAAGTGCTGGGCCAGCTCCGTCCCCGCCCCCATCAGCACCCCCTCCGCCTTCTTCGTCGCGATCACGACGTCGTCGGCGACGAGGCGGTGGCCGCGCTCGACGAGGTCGAGGGCGACCTCGGACTTCCCGATGCCGGAGGGGCCGGTGAGCAGGAGCCCGATGCCGTAGACGTCCACGAGCGAGCCGTGGAGGGTGAGCTGCTCCGCGAACTGGTCCTCGAGGAAGTCCCGCAGCCGGTACATGAACTCGACCGTCGGCATGGGCGTGCGGTAGACGGGGACGGCGGCGCGCTCGGCGGCGTCGAGGAGGGGCTCGGGGAGCTCGTTGTCCTCGGTGAGGACGATGCAGGGGAGGGAGAAGGCGAGGAGGCGCTCGAAGGCGCGCTGCCGCTCCTCCTCCGGGAGGTGCATGAGGAACCGGCACTCCGTGTTGCCGAGGACCTGGACGCGCTGGTGCGTGAAGAGCTCGGTGTAGCCGGCCAGCGCGATGCCGGGCCGGTGGAGGTTCACGTCCGTGACGAGGCGGGCCTCGGGGTCGGCCCCGTTGAGCGCCTCCATCGGCACGCCCACGCGCGCGCGCATCTGGTCGACCATGTAGGCCACCGTGATGGACTCCTTCTGGAACGGCTCGGGCTTTCGCATTGCGGATTTCGGATTTCGGATTTCGGATCTGGGCGGACTCAACCCGCAATCGCAAATCCGAAATCCGCAATCAGGGGACCTCCACCTTCTCCAGCACGCGCCCGACGACCTGCTCGGGCGTGACCTCCTCGGCCTCGGCCTCGTAGGTGACCGTGACGCGGTGGCGGAGGACGTCGGGGGCGAGGGCGCGGACGTCCTCGGGGGTGACGTAGGCGCGGCCGTCGAGGAAGGCGTGGGCGCGCGCGGCGAGGTTGAGGTGGATGGTGGCGCGGGGGCTGGCGCCGAAGGCGACGAGCCCTTCGAGGGCCTGGAGCCCGTAGCGCCGCGGCTCCCGCGTGGCGAGCACGAGGTCCACGACGTACCCCTCCACGCGCTCGTCCACGTAGAGGTCGTCGAGGACGGCGCGGGCGGCGAGGACCTCCTCCGGCCCCACCACCGGCGCGATGCGCGGGGCCTCCTCCGTCCGCGCCATCCGCCGCATGATCGCGAGCTCCTCCTCGCGCGAGGGGTAATCCACGACCACCTTCAGCATGAACCGGTCCACCTGCGCCTCCGGTAGCGGGTACGTCCCCTCCTGCTCGATGGGGTTCTGCGTGGCGAGGACGAGGAACGGCCTCGGCAGCGGGAACGTCGTCTCGCCGATGGTGACCTGGTGCTCCTGCATCGCCTCGAGCAGCGCGCTCTGCACCTTCGCCGGCGCGCGGTTGATCTCGTCGGCGAGGATGACGTTGGCGAAGATGGGGCCCTTCTTGACGGCGAAGCGGCCCTCGGCCTGGTTGTAGACGAGGGTGCCGACGAGGTCGGCCGGCAGGAGGTCCGGCGTGAACTGGATGCGCTGGAAGCTCGCGCGCACGGCGGCGGCCAGCGTCGAGACCGTCAGCGTCTTGGCGAGGCCGGGGACGCCTTCGAGCAGGACGTGCCCGCCGGCGAGGAGCCCGATCAGCAGCCGCTCCACCATCCGCTGCTGCCCCACCACCACCTGCCCCACGGCGTCGAGCAGCGGCCGGACGAACCGGCTCTGGACGGCGACGCGCTCGGTGACGGCGTGGAGGTCGAAGGCCGGGCGGGGCGCGGCGGCGGCGAGGGGCTGGGGCTCGGTCATGGGCGGGGGGATCGGCGGACGGGATGATACGCGCGTTTGAGCGCAGGTGCGCAGGAACGCACGAGGGCGAGCACGCCTGCACTCCTGCGCGCTCACACGCCCAGCCGCGCGCCCACCGCCAGCGGGTAGCCGTTGAGGAAATCGCGCGCGCTCAT
>Ga0079224_100011452_pt1 | contig 12218 bp, 9 predicted proteins | sample Stecom2015_FD_80414 | JGI IMG/M metagenome (GOLD analysis project Ga0079224, IMG submission 80414) | Agricultural soil microbial communities from Utah to study Nitrogen management - Steer compost 2015 | ecosystem: Environmental > Terrestrial > Soil > Agricultural land | place: USA: Utah... | reverse complement strand
TCAAGAACTCGGTGGTGACCCTGGCAAAGCAATCGCGGCTCCCCGCCACACCTTGCAGCGCAAACTGCTGGACGGTTTGCGCTACCTGCTCAAGGAAGAGTTCAAGATCAACCAACCCCAGGCCTCGGACGGTTGGCTGACGCAGGATGCACTGTGGCTGGTGAGCAAGACCGTTTCCGACAAACTGCGCGCTTATCTACTCTCCCAGGGTATCGACGGCATTCCATCCAACAACACGGCTCTTTTCAATATTCTGCAGGAATACAGCATTGTTCAGCCGACGCCTGACGGGAAGGCCATCTGGAAGGCGACCGTCACCAGTGGCACTGGCTGGGAGCACAGCTTCACCTTCCTGAAGCTCTCGCCAGCCGCCATCTGGGAGGGAAGCGATCGTCCGAAAGCTTTCGCCGGCACGGTTCAGCCAGGACTCGGCGCAGTGGATACAGCCGATTCTTCACCCGCGATGGAGAGCGCCGTCATTGACGAGACCCTGCCGGCCGAAAGCGCCGTCCGCGATCCGGTCGCCTCACAGAAAGATGGAGATGACTTGGGTGGTCTACTCGATTTACTGGAAGAAATTGAAACTCAAGACGATCAAGCGGTCGAGCCCGCGCCAGATACCGCGGTTTCGACTGAGACCGCCGATTCGGTCAGTCCCACCGAGCCTTCTCACGCTCCGTCAGGTGAACACTTCATGGAGTGGTTACGCACGGGCGTGCGGTCTCGAAAACTGATCATCAACGATGCCAAGGCGCTGGTGCATACCGTGAACGGCATTGCGTATCTCATCAGCCCCTGCATATTCCAGCGGTATACCCAGGAACATCCTCAGGTGGCAGCGCTGGCCAAAGCTGAACAGCTCTCCGCCTGGCAGTGGACCCAGAAACGCTTCGAGAAGCTGGGCTTGCACCGCAAGCAGGGCAACGGGTTGAATATCTGGACCTGCGAAGTCAAAGGTCCGCGTAAGTCTCGACGGGTGCATGGGTATCTGTTGAACGACATGCAGGCGCTGTTTGACGACGAACTAGCGGACAATCCGTATTTGCATGTTGTCGGCGACTGATCAAGTAGCCCATCACTCCCGCTCCGCGACCCTGAGCAGGTTTGTACGTCGCTCGGACAGAGGGCCAAAGGCTTCCATCACCTTGTCCATGGAGTCACCGCGGGTCAGGGCATCGAGGATATCCGCCCAGTCCTGCATGATGATCTTCCGGGATGAAATGTATTTGGTGTGGTCGTAAGGCGCCCGGGATGAATCCTTCTTCCGCTTGGAGTGCGCCAGCTGGAGGTCAACCCGGTTCTCCGGATAACTCAACAGACCAAGCAAAGTTGTGGCCGTGGAGCGGAATCCGTGTGAAGAGAACCGCCCAAGGTAGCCCATACGCTCCAACGCCTTGTTCAGTGTGGTAGCGGACATCACCTGACCAGGCTTGCGGTAGCTCGGGAACAGATAGTCGCCCCCTCCCGTGAGCTTGCGCAACTCATCAAGAGTCGTCATGGCTTGTTTCGAGAGCGGCACGATATGAGGCTGGCGCATCTTCATCCGTTCTGCAGGGATGATCCATACCGCATTATCCAGGTCGAACTCTGTCCATGTCGCCTTGCGCAGCTCCACTGTGCGCACAAACGTCAGCGCAATCAGGCGCAGCGCCAGTACCGTGGTTCGATAGCCACCGTCAGCATCCAGGCGATTCAGAAAATCCCCCAGCTCATTCCAGGCCAGGGGCGGGTTGTGCCTGACCCTGGGCCGCTTAACTGACCGCTTCAATAACGCCGTAGGATCAGCCTCGCAAAGCCCCTCCGCTGATGCGTAGGCAAAAATCTGCCCGCACCACTGCCTGATAAGAATCGCAACTGTCGGCGCCCCACGATCAACGACTGTCTGCAGAATTGGCCTCAGGTGCGAGGTCTTGATTGCCGCGAAAGGCAGCTTACCTATCTTGGGGAAAACGTCCTTCTCGAGGTAACCCTTGACTTGGCTGGCGTAGTAGTCGCTCCACTGTACGTTGATGTCCATCCATCGGCGCGCCACGGTTTCAAAGGTATACTCATTCTGGTCGATTTGCTCCGCGACCTTGACCCGCTTCTCTAGCAGCGGATCGCGCCCCTCGCGGACCATGCTGCGTGCCCAGTCCCTTTCTTTACGAGCAGCCTCCAATGAGACGTTCGGAAAGACGCCAATGGAGAAGTTCTGCTGAGACTGGCCAAGCCGATAGCGGTACCACCACAGCTTGCTGCCGTTGGGTTGAATACGCAGAAACAAACTGCCGCCGTCTCGCAGCATGTAGGGCTTGGGTTCGGGTTTCGCGGTTTCGATTTTGCGGACAGTAAGAAGATTCCGAGCCATGTGTATAACGCCCTCCGACAGTACCGTTATACACTTTGTTATACACTTTTGCAGTGGCTTGGTCTAGTAGTCGCCAGACGGCAATGGAACTTACACCTTTATAAATCAGAGACTTATAAATACTCAATAGACAGCAATGGAATCCAGTGGACGCTTTTCGTAGTTATCGATCATGAGAATCTTTGTCACACAAACCTCTTTATATTCAACGTATTATTCAAGGTCTTCACCTCGAAATACACATCGGCAAATATTTCAACACGGTGCTATACACGAACGAGTTTCGCAAACCTCAAGAGGGGCATTACATCGGCAGTTTTAAGGATTGGCATCAGTCATTTTCCTTGGGTTCTGGCGCTGCTGCACCGAAAATGCGTCTGCTGCTGACTCCGCCTGCCCCGAATCAGCGGCAAGTTGCAGTCGGGGCCACAATATCGCGCCAACTTCAAATGGAAGCGCCACCACAGTGCATTGTTGAAAAGCGATGCCGTTAAAGGTAAATCTGTGTCGAATGAACCAATCGGTAAGGATGCCCCACCTGCTGGGTCCAACCCAACGAACGGCCGCTATATTATCACGTTGGAGGATTTCGTGGCCTACAGCCTCGGACTCGCTCCCTTCAAGGCGCACCACAGTTGCGCGGCTGCGGGCCTGGTGAGCGATCAGCGGGAAGGGCAGTGGGTGTATTACCGGCTCCACTCGGACCTGCGACCCTGGCAACTGAAAGTGCCGGCGCTGACGCAGGAAGGTCTCGGGTCCGACATCACCTACGGCGAGGATCTGTCCCGCCTCCGGCATAGTGAGGCCCAGAGGCTGGCCGGAGATTGCCGCAAATTGCGCACCATGGCAAACAAGATTACCTTCACATGCAGAGACAAATCTCCCCCGCCAACCGCGCCAGAGGTGGCACACAAGGTGAGGGCCGCAACCGCGTCAAGGGAGAACCTATGACCAGTGAGTAACCTGAGAGTGTCGTCGCCCCCCCTTCTGACGGGATTGACCCCCATCACTCACAGCCATGCTTTGGCACCCCGCGAAGCCCGCCGATGGTGTATGGTTGCGCTGTATTCTACCGCCTCGATCAACTCTCCGGCACAGTCAAAACTGGCGCAGAAAACAGGCTAGCCTCGCGGACCACCAGGGAGTCCCCAGCAAATGGATAGGGAAACACTACAGAGACTTCAGGCCGGCGATCAGGCCCTGTTTGCCGATCTTGTGCGGGATCATCATCGCGCCCTGATCGCCCTTGCCGTACCCATCGTCGGCCACTCGGAAGCGGAAGAGGTGGTGCAAAACGCCTGGCTCAAGGCTCATCGGGCCATTGCCCGGTTCGAGGGCCGCGCCCACATTCGCACCTGGCTGGGCAGGATCGTGATCAACGAAGCCAAGATGCAACTTCGGCAACGGGGCCGGGAGCAGCTGTTCGCTGACTGGCAATCCGCTGACGAGTCGGGCGAGGCACTGGCGGAGCGCTTCAGCGCCAACGGCCACTGGCAATTGCCACCAACCCAGTGGGATATGGACACCCCGGAAGGCCTGTTGATGCGCGACGATCTGGCCAATTGCCTGGAGGAGCTGCTCAATGCCATGCCGGCAAATCAGCGCGCCGTCCTCGAATTGCGCGACACCACTGGATTTTCTTTTGAGGACGTCTGTAACGAACTCTCCCTCTCCGCATCCAATGCCAGAGTCATCTTGCACAGAGCGAGAAGTCAGCTGTTCAAACTTGTTGACCACTATGAGGAGACCGGCGAGTGTTGACCTGTCGAGAGATTATTGACAACGCCGATCACCTGCTGGACGGCACCACCAGCCGCCGCCAACGGCTTGCCGTAAAAGCGCACCTGCTGATGTGCCGCCACTGCCGCCGCTATGTGCGCCAGCTGCGAGCGCTGCTGCGCGCTGTTCCCTTTATGTACGGCAAGGCCAGCGACGCCGAGGTATCACGGGTGATGGCGCATCTCCACAGCCACCGGACAGTGAAACATTAACCACCCGGCCCGCACTCCAGACAGGGATCGACTTCAGCGGTGGTCTTTTTCAAGTTGTTGTGCAAGTCCTTGAGGGCGGTGCGCACCCCCTCCTCGATCACCGGGTGATAGAAAGGCATCGCCAGCATTTCCGCGACCGCCATCCGCTGCTGCGCCGCCCAGGCCAGCAGGTGGCCTATATGCTCAGCCGCCGGGCCGAACATCTCAGCGCCCACAAACAGGCCACTGTCAGAGTCGGCATAGACTTTCAACAGCCCCCGGTTCTTGCCGATCACCCTGCTGCGGCCCTGATTTTCAAAGCAGCTGGTGCCCACCACATAGCCTTGGCTTTCAGCTGGGGACATGCCACCAACACGGGTGCCAACCATGGCTATCTGTGGGCTGCTGAACACCACCGCAAAAGGCACCTGCCTGGCGACGGAAATCACCTGGGGATAGCGCCCCGCGTTGGTGCCGGCAATCCTGCCTTCGTGGGCCGCTTCGTGGAGGAAGGGCCGCTGGCGATTGGCGTCCCCCGCCAAGAAAACCGGGCTGTCGCCACACTGCAGCGTCGCTGGCTCGGTCAGGGGAATCCCCTTTTCATCCAGGGCCAGGCCACTGTTGTGTAGATCCAGGCCATCGAGGTTGGGTGAGCGCCCGGTGGCCACCAGGATATAGTCAAACTGTTCCGTCACCGCCCCCTTGTCACGATGAACAAAGCTGACGGAGACCCCGTTCTCAACCGGGGAGATCGCCATCACCTCGGAGCGGGTATCCAGGTAGAACTCCTCGTTGAAATACCGTTCGGCACAGGTGCGGATTTCCTCGTCGGCAATGCCGCCGAGGCTGCCACTCCGCCCGAACATGCGCACCCTGACACCCAGGCGACTCAACGCCTGCCCCAGCTCCAGCCCCACCACCCCGGCACCGAACACCGCCACGGATTCCGGCAGGGTCGACAGCGCGAACAGGCTGTCGTTCACCAGCAACCGCTCCCCCAGGCCCTTGAACATATCGGGAATATTGGGACTCGAGCCGGTGGCGATAACGATGCGATCCGCTTCAATTTCATGCCCGTCGCCAACCGCCAGCCTGCCCGGCGCGAGAAAACGGGCCCGCCCCAGCAACCTGTGGTCAGCGGGGATGGCCTCCACCGACGCCAGCACCGACGCGACAAACCTGTCCCTCTCCCGCCGGACGCGGTCCAGTACCCGGTTGCCCTCGACCACAATGTCTCCGACCTGAATGCCGAACTGGCGAGCCCGACTGGCGTCGTGGGCGCTTTCCGCCGCCGCGATCAGCAACTTGCTGGGCATACAGCCCACCCGGGCGCAGGTAGTCCCGTAGGTATCGCCTTCGATCAATACCAGGTTGTCGCTGTGCTTGGCCGCGGCGCTGTAGGCGGTGAGGCCCGCGGTGCCGGCGCCGATAATGGCAATGTCCACCTGTCGCTTATTCACACAATTGCTCCCCCGAATTCGCTGCAAGAACGCCGCCCCGGGGCGGACCCTCCGTGGGCTGGTTGAACCACGGACAAGCGCCTATTGGCGACATGGCCCATCCAGTCTACGATTGGTGACCCTACAGCAAAAGCGTCCAAAAATACCTTACTTGATGCGGTCTAGCCCTTTTTGCTACAGACTGGTGTAACAATCCCGATACTTTCGCATCCCATTGGCAACCGCCACCGTCCACCACAGAGGAACACCGGATGTACGACAAGGTTCAGCAATACTACGGCATTCGCCCCGCCTGCGGTCAACGCCTGCCCGTTGATAGCCAAGCCGCCGGACTCCGTGGAAGTACCGGAGGCTGTTGCCAATGAACCTGCTCAAAACCACGGACATCAGCCGCCAGGAAAACTGGCGCTATACCCGGACCGGAGAACCCCGGGGCTATATCGAGACCAAACAGCTGCGGGAGCTGTGGTTCCACACCGGCACCGCCTGTAACCTGGCCTGTCCATTCTGCCTGGAGGGCTCCAAGCCCGGCGACGACCGCCTCCAGCTGATGACCCTGGCGGACGTCAAACCCTTTGTGGACGAGGCCCTTCAGCTGGGGGTGGAAAGCTTTTCCTTTACCGGCGGCGAACCCTTTGTCGCCCGGGATCTGCACAATATTCTCAGTTACGCATCCCGCCACCGGCCGTGTCTGGTGCTGACCAACGCCACAGCTCCCCTGCGCCAGCGGCTCGACCAGATTAGCCACCTGGTGCAGGCGCCCCATCCCGTTCGCTTCCGCGTCAGCATCGACTACCCGGACCCGGAGCGCCACGACGCCGGCCGCGGCGAAGGCACCTTTGAAGAATCCCTGGCCACCATGAAGGCCCTGCACGATCTGGGCTTTGGCCTGTCCCTGGCACGCCAGTGGCAGCCCGATGAAGACACAGCTGCCGTGGAAGCGGGTTTTCGCGCACACCTTCGCCGTCACGGCCTGCCGGAGACGTTGCACCTGGTGTCCTTCCCGGATTTTTTTCCACCCGCCAGCCAGGTGCGGACGCCGGATATCACGGAAAACTGCATGACCACCTACCACACGCCGCAAAGCCGTGACGGCTTCATGTGCGCCTTCAGCCGCATGGTGGTAAAAAGCAACGGCCACCCCAGAGTCTACGCCTGCACCCTGGTGGACGACGACACCGACTACGATCTGGGGGGCACCTTGCGAGAAAGCCTCGCGCCGCGGGTAATGCTGGGTCACCACCGCTGCTACAGCTGTTTCAAGTACGGAGCCTCCTGCAGTGAGGGCAGCTGATCGGGGCCAACCCCCTGGCCTGCACATAACGCTTTCGACCCAAGTGGATAAATCCTATGTATAGAACAACAAAAAAGCTGCTGCTTCTGACAGTGGTTCTGGCCGCCATTGCCGCCTATTTTCTGCTGGACCTGGGGCGCTACCTGAGCCTCGACTTTCTCCAGCAACAGCTCAGTGCCATTCATCACTACCAGGCGCAACATCAGTTATTGAGCTGGCTGATTTTTCTGCTGGTCTATGTGGCGGTAACCGCCCTGTCGATACCCGGGGCCGCCATTATGACCATCGCAGCCGGCGCCATCTTTGGCTTGCTCGGCGGCGTGGTGATCGTCTCCTTCGCCTCGGCCATGGGGGCCACCCTGGCGTTTCTGGTGGCCCGCTACCTGCTGCGGGATACGGTGCAACAACGGTTTGGCGAGCGCCTGAAAATTGTCAACCAGGGGATCGAAAAGGACGGTGCCTTCTACCTGTTTACCCTGCGCCTGGTGCCAGTGTTCCCCTTCTTTCTGATCAATCTGCTGATGGCGCTGACACCGCTGAAAACCCGGACCTTCTATTGGGTCAGCCAGGCGGGGATGCTGGCGGGCACCGTTGTCTACGTCAACGCCGGCACCCAGGTGGCGCAACTGGAAAGCGCCGGCGATATCCTCTCCCCCGGCTTGATCGGCGCCTTTGTGCTGCTGGGGTTGTTCCCCTGGCTTGCGCGAGGCATCCTGGCGCCACTCCAGCGGGCGAAAATCTATCGCGGCTGGAACAAGCCAAGGCACTTCGACCGCAACCTGATCGTGATCGGCGCCGGCTCCGGCGGCCTGGTGAGCGCCTATATCGCCGCCACCGTCAAGGCCGGGGTCACCCTGGTGGAAAAGGAGCGCATGGGGGGCGACTGCCTCAACACCGGCTGCGTACCGTCGAAGGCCCTGATCAAAAGTGCTCAGGTGGCCTCCCTGGCGAGGCAGGCGCCGGATTACGGCCTCAAACCCCTGCGCCCGGAAGCCGATTTCGCCGCGGTGATGGATCGCATCCAGGGGGTGATTGCGGCCATCGAACCCCACGACTCTGTCGAGCGCTACAGCCAGTTGGGGGTGGACTGCCGCCAGGGCAGTGCGCGGCTGATCTCCCCCTGGGGGGTGGAAATCACCCACGGCGGGGGCAAGCAGACCCTGACGGCGCGCGCCATCATCATCGCTTCCGGCGCCAGCCCTCTGGTGCCCCCGTTCCCCGGACTGGAGCAGATCGACTACCTCACCACCGAGACCCTGTGGAAAATCCGCGGCAATCCGGGGCGCCTGTTGATCCTCGGCGGCGGCCCCATCGGCTGTGAGCTGGCCCAGTCCTTTGCCCGCCTCGGCACCCGTGTCACCCAGGTGGAAATGCTGCCCCGCATTCTGCCCCGGGAGGACGGGGATGCCGCCGACCTGGTGGCCAAGGCCCTGCGTCGCGATGGCGTCGCCCTGTTGCTGGGCCACAAGGCGGAGCGCTTCGCCGTGGAGGGCGACGACAAGGTGCTCTATGCCGAGCACGAGGGCCAAAGTGTGCGCCTGGAGTTCGACCAAGTGTTGATCGCCATTGGCCGCAAAGCCAATACCGACGGACTGGGACTTGAGGAACTGGGGATAGCGACCAACACCAACGGCACCATTGCCCTCAACGGGTATCTTCAGACCCGGTTTCCCAATATCTACGCCGTGGGGGATGTGGCCGGCCCCTACCAGTTCACCCACAGCGCCGCCCACCAGGCCTGGTATGCCGCGGTGAATGCCCTTTTTGGTCGTTTCAAAAAGTTCAAGGTCGACTACTCCATTATCCCCTGGGCCACCTTTACCAGCCCGGAAGTGGCGCGGGTGGGACTCAATGAACAGGAAGCACTTGAACAGGGCATTGCCTTTGAAGTGACCCGTTACGGCATCGACGACCTGGATCGCGCCATCGCCGACGGCAGTGCCGAGGGCTTCGTCAAGGTGCTCACCCCTCCCGGCTCTGACCGCATCCTCGGCGTGACCATGGTCGCCAACCACGCCGGGGATCTGATCGCCGAGTATGTGCTGGCCATGAAACACGGGCTCGGCCTCAACAAGATTCTGGGCACCATTCATATTTATCCGACCCTGGCGGAGGCCAACAAATTTGCCGCCGGGGAGTGGAAAAAGGCCCATGCGCCCCAACGGCTGTTGCAGCTGGTGGAGCGCTACCACCGCTGGCAGCGCTGAGGAAAAAATTATGTGGAAGGCCCTGGCAATACTCGCCGCCCTGCTGACTGCAGTACCGGCACAGGCAAACGAAGGGTTTGATCACCGCCACAGGGCCTGGGGCGAGTTGCTGGAAAAGCATGTGGTGTGGCGCGAAGGCGGTGTGGCCAGCGCGGTGGATTACCCGGGGTTTGTTGCCGACAAAACGGCGTTGGCGAGCTATCTGGCCGACCTCAGTGCCGTGTCGGAAACCGACTACAACAGGTGGTCCAAGGATCACCAGCTGGCCTTTCTGATCAACGCCTACAATGCCTTTACCATCAAACTCATCCTCGACCACTGGCCGCTGGAATCCATCAAGGACATCGGCGGCTGGTTTCGCAGCCCCTGGAAAATGCGCTTTTTCACCTTGCTGGGGAAAGGGCGACACCTGGACTGGATTGAGCACGAAGTCATACGCAAACCCGGCAATTTCAACGAGCCGCGGATTCATTTTGCGGTCAATTGCGCCGCCATCGGCTGCCCCGCCCTGCGTCCCGAGGCCTATGTGGGAGAGCGCTTGAGCAGCCAGCTGGAGGATCAGACCCGCCGCTTCCTGGCGGACAGGAGCCGCAACCGGGTCGATGGCGATATTCTCAGACTGTCGTCGCTATTCAACTGGTACCGAGAGGATTTTGAACGGGGCTGGCAGGGGGTTGAGTCCCTCGCCGACTTCCTGCTGCCCCACGCCCAAACCCTGGGCATTCCACCGTCGAATCAAGATCGCCAGTCCTTCGACCAACTCCCGTTGGAGTTTCTCGACTATGACTGGCGCCTGAATGGGGTGCCGCCACCCTGAGGGGCTTCCCCAGCCCCTATGCCCGTGGAGGCCAGCTGGCGCCCAGCCCCCTGGAGAGCCTGTAACAAATTGCGCCTCAGTGCATCCAAGCGGCATCCAGATCGCCAACCACCAGAGGTTATTAACCCGACAATAATTCATGCCGGGTTAATAACCCTGGGCAGCACACCAAAGGAGTCGCCATGTCCACCATAGCCCGAGTGTCCCGCCGAGTGCAGCGCTGGCTCGACGCCACCAGAAAACTGGATTTCATCGCGCCACTGTTACTGCGGCTGTTTCTCGCGCCGGTTTTTATTGCCGCCGGCCTCACCAAGATGGCCGCCTTTGACAGCACGGTTGCCTGGTTTGGCAATCCCGACTGGGGGTTGGGGCTGCCCTTGCCCTGGTTGCTGGCCCTTCTCGCCACCGCCACGGAACTGGTGGGTGGCTTGCTGTTACTGTTCGGCCTGGCAACCCGCTATATCGCCGCCCCCCTGATGGTCACCATGCTGGTGGCGGCCTTTGCCGTGCATTGGGATGAGGGTTGGTTTGCCATTGCGCCTTCCGACCCTTCCACCAGCATGGCCAAACCCCTGGCGGCCATAGGCTTTCCCGGCGCTGAAGCCAGTCTCGCCAACAGCGAGGAAGTCGCTAAACGGCTCGATGCCGCCCGCAGCATCCTGCGGGAACACGGCAACTACAGCTGGCTCACCGAAAAGGGCAATTTGGTTGTCCTCAACAACGGCATCGAGTTTGCCGCCACCTATTTGCTGATGCTGCTGTCGCTGTTTTTTACCGGGGCCGGGCGCTACCTGAGTGCCGACTACTGGATCGATCGCCGCCTCAATCGCGACTCGAATCGTCTCTCAACGTTGAAAGATCCAATGGCTAGTAGTCTTTCAATTTGATACTGCCTTATGTTCCGGTTCTATTGTAGGAGCCCGGCACCCAGGGCACTCGCTCCGCTCGCGGGAAGGCTCTCCTCCGGGCGAAGGGTGGTGATTCGAAGCGAATAGGGCGTATTTCCCACCGCTTTTCGCCCGGAGGACCGGGCTCCTACACAAATCCGATCCGGCCAAAATCAAATGGAAAGAGTAGTAGTTAGTCGGTGTGATATTCACGGGTAGGTTGGGTTAGCCCGCGGGGCGTAACCCAACAAAAGCTGAATCCACCATGCATAACCCTGGATACTGTCAGATTGCGCCACCCTCAGCGTGGCCCGCGAAGCGCAGTGGTCAAATCCGACACCTTGGCCTGGGCGCGTCAGGGACACGCTGCCCCGTCGGGTTACGCAAACAGCGCTAACCCGACCTACCCGCTGCTAGCTATTTTGCAGCTGGCTTTCGGGCAGCACCATGGCGGCGGCGCGAAACAGGGCGCGGGCCTTGTTCATGGTTTCCTTCCACTCCAGGGCGGGAATGGAGTCGGCCACCACCCCGCCGCCGGCCTGGACATGGAGCTTGCCGTCCTTGATGACGGCGGTGCGAATGGCGATGGCCATATCCATGTTGCCATTCCAACCCAGATAGCCCACGGCACCGCCGTAGATACAGCGTTTGACCGGCTCCAATTCATCGATGATTTCCATGGCGCGGATCTTGGGGGCGCCGCTGAGGGTTCCCGCCGGGAGGGTGGCCCGCAACACGTCGATGGCGGACATCTCCTCCCGCACCTGGCCGGTGACATTGGAGGTAATGTGCATCACGTGGGAGAAGCGCTCCACCACCATCTTTTCCGTCAGCTGGACACTGCCGATCTTGGCCACCCGACCGACGTCGTTGCGGCCCAGGTCGATGAGCATTAAGTGTTCGGCAATTTCCTTGGGGTCCGCCAGCATCTCCGCCTCCATGGCCAGATCCTCGGCCAGGGTGTGACCGCGCCGCCGGGTGCCGGCAATGGGCCGCACCGTCACTTCGCCGTTCTCAAGCCGGGTGAGGATTTCCGGGGATGAACCGGCAATTTCGAACTCACCCAGATCGAGATAAAACATGTAGGGCGAGGGGTTGAGGTTGCGCAATGCCCGGTACAGGTTGAACGCTTCGGCGGGGAACGGCAGGGTAAGGCGCTGGGAGGGCACCACCTGCATGACATCCCCCTGCTGGGTATAGGCCTTGATGCGCTCCACCGCCTCTTCGTAGCGCTCC
>Ga0079224_100011451_pt1 | contig 12218 bp, 12 predicted proteins | sample Stecom2015_FD_80414 | JGI IMG/M metagenome (GOLD analysis project Ga0079224, IMG submission 80414) | Agricultural soil microbial communities from Utah to study Nitrogen management - Steer compost 2015 | ecosystem: Environmental > Terrestrial > Soil > Agricultural land | place: USA: Utah... | reverse complement strand
GCCACACAATAATTATATTGCATATAAAATGATTTATGTAAGTTTGCACAATTTTAAAATCAAATGAGAAAAGTACTCGGTTATATCCTTACACCTATATTTTACATCTGTTTTGCACTCGCACTACTTATCTTCCATCCTATCCAATGGCTTTGTCTAAAACTCGGAGGATACGGAGCGCATAAAAGAAGCGTAGATATACTGAATGGATTGTTAGTCGCTTGTAATTACACGCTATTCAACCGTACACGTTTCATTGACAATAAAAATCTACCTATAGGCAAACCCATCATCTTCATTGCGAATCATCAGAGCACCTATGACATTCCGCCGATGATCTATTTTTTAAGAAGATTCCACGGAAAATTTATCTCTAAGATTGAATTAGCCCAAGCTGGCATTCCCAGCATATCGTTCAATCTTTTGCACGGAGGCGCGGCCAACATCGACCGCAAAGATCCAAAACAGTCTATCAGCGAAATTCTGAAATTGGCAAACAACATGAAGACCAAAAATTGGTCTGCTTTTATTTTTCCGGAAGGGACACGGACGAAGACAGGTAAAATGAAGCCATTTTCTGTTGGCGGGGTTGCAACTTTATTAAAAAAGAACCCTGAAGCATTGGTTGTACCTATAGCTATTCGTAATTCTTATTTGATGGTCCAATACGGCATGTTCCCACTCCGACCATTTACTTCTATGTCATGGGAAGTCCTGAATCCGATTGACACGACTGGTCTAAATCCTGAAGAAATAGTTAAAAAAGCGGAGGATATTATCCGATCAAAAGTGGAAGGTTAAAACTCAATTTACTTTTCTACCCTTCCAATCGTATTTACCGATATTTCCGGCTATGCCGATATAAACTAAATACACCGCGTGTACCAAGGACAGCAAAGGTAAGCACCATAGCAATTCCCTTCGACCACTAAAATTACATAGCGGCAAGACAAAGATGAACTCCGCAAAAAACTTCAGTCCGAATGCCATCAGGAACAAATAGTGTAGATGAGGAAGAGCAATAAGAAAATTCCCAAAACCAACGATTAGAGACAAATTAAACAGCCATATACAAATCCCCAAGGCAACGACTTTCTTGTCCTTATATTTCGTACTTTTCGAAGCCCAGCGCCTGCGTTGACTGATAAAAGAAGACAAAGTCGGTTTCGCATCTGTATATACAACAGCCTCCCTGCTTTTACAGAACCCAATCTTATCGGCATATTTCTCCGCAACCTTATGTAGGAAAAGCTCATCATCTCCTGAAGCCAGATTATCAATACCGCGGAAACCACCCATTTCGTAAAATATGGAACGACGATAGGCTAAATTTGCACCATTACATGTCGTTGGGTTGCCATTTCCAATACCAGCCGCCCCTAAACCAATCAAGTAGAGAAATTCTACTGTTTGCAAGCGTTCAAAGAAACTCTTTTCCTCGGAATACACTACGGGCGATGAAACCATATAAGCACCAGTTTCCTCAAAAAAACCGACTACAGTTTTGAGCCAATTCTTATCCATGCGGCAATCAGCATCCGTTGTCACGATAATATCCCCATTGGATTGTTCAATAGCACGTGTAATCGCCAACTTTTTATAAGAATTAAGTTTATCTCCTTCGTTAAGCTGAATAAGTCTGACACCTTTTTCCGCATAAGACAAGACAATTTTAGCAGTATTATCAGTAGAATGGTCATCCACTACAATGATTTCCAACAATTCTTTCGGAAAATCCTGTGCAACTATACAGTCCAATGTCCTGCCAATATTACCTTCTTCATTGCGAGCGGCAAGCAGCACCGAAACACGTGTTGATGATGACTTTTGGCCAACCCGAAAATAAGGGATACGCAGCCAGCCACGTAGCATATACAGCACCAGCAGCACATACACAATGGTCATGCATACCGAAAAAATATTAAGACTTATTACCACCAATATAGTTTACATTCATTACAAAAAATGCCCCGATAATCGCCGGCAATATTAAATTGACAAACCAGATACAGGAAACAATAGCCATCACAGCAATTTCTTGTGTAGTGATGTAGCTATACAAATTACTGGCGACAAAACTACGGATCGAGAAATCAAAAATATCCAGCGAAGGTACGGCAGATTGCACAAAAAACAAGATAAAAATCATGAAAGTCATTGGCATAAAAGGCAGATCGGGCAAAATAACCAACATCAGCACAATATATTGCGAGGTAAAAATGATAAATCTTGCCAATGACAACAACAATACATCCAAGAGTTCTTTGGTCGTTACTTGATCTAAAATAGAGAAAAAGGGCTTTATCCTTGCCAGAAACTTGAATTTACCAACCAAATAATCAACCCAGTGTACATTGAAGTATAAAATAACAAACGTCAGCGCATATATTCCTGAGAGGAGCCATACTGCAAATTTCACTTCTATTGGCGTTGGCAGGTAAGTAGAAACAAACCAAGCAATACTTAATGCCCCAAAAACACTCGTCAGCACCAACTGAGCAAACAAGCCGACCCCCATCGCTACGGCTCCCGAAGCCCTATTTTCTGGGCGCAAAAGCATCACCCGTCCGCCATATTCTCCGATTCGGTTGGGCGTGAATATTGCCCAAGTCAATCCACAAAAAACGGATTTCGTCGCTTTCCACCAACTAATTTTCTCAATCCTCCGGCTCAAGTATTTCCACTTGACAACCTCCAGCGCCCAATTCAGGAGCATCATGACCACAACGACAGCAAGCGTCAAGCGTATCACCAACGGGTCAATACTATTCACCAGCGTCTGAAATTCCCTTAAGTTTTTCTGATTGTTTACTTTTGAAACGATGAACCACATAGCCAAGCCCACAATGAGCAACTTGATACCAAGGTTCAAATATTTTTTCTGTTGTTTTGTCAAGAGCCAAAAATAAAAGCACAATGTTACTAAATTTTTAGGATATAGTCCATACCCTCCCCTGGCTTTAATTAGAGTACACGGCACAGCGTTAAATAAAGGTTTTTGTCTGACAGTTTTTCTGCCCTCTATATAAAATCGTATAATTGTACCATGCAAAGAGAGAAAGCGAAAGAGCGTATTATTTTAGGAATCGACCCCGGAACCGTCGTCATGGGATATGGTTTGGTTAAACAATCCGGACAGAAACTAACGCTCTTAAGCTTGGGTGTGGTAAAAATGGGACATCTGGATGATCATGGTCTAAAACTCCAACGTATTTTTAAGAAAACCATGGCCCTAATCCAAGAGTACAAACCTGATTGTGTTGCTCTGGAAGCACCATTCTACGGGAAAAACATTCAAGTCATGCTCAAGTTGGGCAGAGCGCAAGGAGTAGCTATGGCCGCGGCATTGAGTGTTGATATTCCCATTTTTGAATATTCACCCCGAAAGATAAAACAATCGGTAACCGGAAATGGAAGTTCCAGTAAAGAACAAGTTGCTGCCATGTTGAAATCATTATTAAAATTTCAGGAAACACCCGAATTTCTGGACGCAACAGATGGATTGGCTGTAGCAGTATGCCATGCTTTTCAGCAAAATCTGCAAACAGACACAAAAAGCTACTCCGGTTGGGAGGCCTTTGTAAAAGACAACCAGAAAAGGGTACGCTAAAGCTTCACCTGTCGGATAACATTCTTTACATTTAGCTCGACAATATCAGTCATGGATTTACAATTCGCATAAGCATCGTTGTCATAATATGCCCGATAACCTTCTCTTAACTGAATAATATTTTCTGGTGTAGACAGTTCCTGTAATTTGGAGGCATCACGCAAATCTTTAATACGGTGGCGCTCACTACGAACACGATGCACTATGGAGGATCTTTCTTCCTGCTGATACTGCAACACCGTTTTTTCATTGAGATGTTCCATTGCTAATTTCACATACGGAAAATTCTCCTTAAAATATTGTGGCATGTAGACCTTGGGATTGCCTTCATAAAACTGCTGATCAAAGTCAATCGCCCGAATACGAAATTGAAAATCATCAAAATCTGGCGTTATCTGCATCACAAAATTATAGGCTCGCATATCACCCAACACAGAAATAATGCAGCGTTCATTGAATTTCACAAACTCTTTTGCTATTCGGGTTCGGTTATAATCTTCATTATGAATCTGGTTTTTGCTAAATACATCCCCTGGGATCCCAACGATATGTTCCTCTATTAGCGTATCACGATCCACCAGATAATTCACCTGATTAGGCGAAAGAATCTCCTCCAGTTCCAGCCCATATATACGTGAGGCATCTGCCTGTTTTACATAGAAATAATCATACACATCATTAAGACGGTTAATAATACGTACCCGAAAAGGTTTTGTATTTCCGAAAGCACAATATTCTATCCGATCGATGATTTTATGCTCAACGATACGCGTGTTACCCGAAGCCTTCAGCTTCGCATAGACGACCTTTAGCCCCTCATACAACTGATCCTGAACAGATGGCGGATATAAAGGTATCTCCCAGAAAGTATCTTGACCAAACTTATCCATCACAGGCACCGTTTCCGTAAAGTTCAACATATCCCGATACGAAATAGGCAGTTTCGCATCGCGTTGATACATCCGTAAATATTTTATCAAGCCGTTTCCTACAGGAAAAATAGGTTTCTTCCGCGATATTTTTACATCCTCGATTTCCATATACTCCCTTTTGGTAAATATACCAATTATACCGGGCTTGAAGGCGCAATGCAAGAACAAAGCCCAAACTTTAAAAAAATAACAAATAAGTGTTTATTTTTTACAAATCACACAATCAATTACCGAAAAATCTTGTTATTTTTGAAAAAATTTTAATAAAGGAAAGGTTTTTAGAATTGGATAAAAAAGGAAGAAGTTCCCCGGGCGAGGAACTTCTACGCTAACCAATTATAAACCTATGTTATTTTGAGGGAAGTAACATGCTTTTTTATTATCAAATCGATATTTTTATTATCATTTTGACAAAACAAATATAGTTTAGATTATATTTTAATGCAAAAAATATTTTATTTTTATATAATTTTAAAAAAACACCCATTTTAAATACAAATAAACACCATTTTTATGGATAAAAAGTACGCAAATTACGATTTAGACAATCTAGATATTCAGATTTTGTCTATTTTAATGGAAAATGCCTCCATTCCTTACACAGAAATCGCAAAAAAACTAATTGTTTCAGGCGGAACTATACATGTTCGCATGAAAAAAATGGAAGAACTTGGAATAATTAGAGGATCTCAGCTAATTATTAATCCTCAAAAGGTTGGTTTTGACATTACAGCCTTCTTGGGAATCTATTTGGAGAAAGGTTCGCAGTATTCTGATGCTGTAAAACAGCTACAGGATATTAAAGAAGTAGTCGAATTGCATTATTGTACCGGTCAATACAGTATGTTTGCCAAAATTGTCTGCCGCGACACAGCACATCTGCGTAAAGTCTTGAACGAAGACATCCAGGCATTGAAAGGAATCCAGCGCACGGAAACTATCATCTCTTTGGAAGAAAGTATTAAAAGACAAATTACTTTATAATCAAAGAGCCGACTTTCAGTCGGCTCTTTGATTATAATACTTTTCCCAGCAATTCGATATAAAACCGAATTCCGTTCTCAATTTCCGTGAGGTAAATAAATTCATCGGCAGTATGCGAACGGGCTGAGTCACCAGGGCCGACTTTTAGGGAGGAATATGGAATCAAAGCTTGGTCGCTCATTGTAGGGCTACCGTATAGCTTCGCTCCTAAAGTCATGCCAGCTTTTACTATTGGGTGTTGGAGATCTATCGTGGAAGGGTTTAGCCGCGTAGAGCGTGCCTGCACAGAAGAATGAACATGTTCACGGATAATAGCCAACACTTCTTCATTGTTATAAACATCCGTTGTACGGACATCCACAACAAAAGTGCAGGAAGCCGGAACAACATTATGCTGCGAACCTGCCTGAATCATGGTCAAGGACATTTTCACCGGGCCAAGGTGCTCGGATACTTTCGGGAATTGATACGTCCTAAACCACTCGACATCCCGCATCGCTTTATAAATAGCATTTTCCCCTTCTTCCCGAGCTGCATGACCGGAGATGCCTTTGGCTTCACAATCCAGTACCATTAACCCTTTTTCGGCAACAGCCAAATCTAATAATGTTGGTTCGCCAACAATAGCAAAATCAATGTTTTTCAGATGTTTGATAGCTTCTTCCACACCATTCTTTCCCGAGACCTCTTCTTCAGCAGAAGCCAACAAACACAGGTTATAATCCAAATTCTCTTCCGCATAATAATACAGAAAAGCAGCAATCAAAGACACAAGACAGCCTCCGGCATCATTACTTCCCAAGCCATATAATTTCCCATCCTCCACTAAAGGTTCAAAAGGGTTCTTGGTATATCCCGGATTGGGTTTCACTGTATCATGATGGGAGTTGAGTAAAATGGTAGGCTTCGAAGCATCGAAATACTTGTTATAAGCCCAGATATTATTCTCCACACGCTCAACCTTTATACCTCTTTGCTCAAAAAAAAGACACAACTGAGCAGCCGTGTTCTTCTCTTCCCTACTAAATGAGGGGATGGAAATAAGCGCTTTGAGCAACGCGATACTATCCGCTGTCAGAAGCATTATATCCTTATTCATTATACAGTCCTCCTGCCTTTTTAGCAGATAATTTAATGCCTTTGATGAAAGCCGAACTAAAGCCATTATGCTCCATTTCATTCAGTCCCGCAATAGTACAGCCTTTAGGAGAAGTAACTTTATCAATCTCTCCTTCTGGGTGGTTTTGGGTTTGTAATAAAAGATCGGCAGCACCTTTGGCTGTCTGCACCGCCATTTTGAGCGCATCATGTGCATGGAAGCCAATTTCCACCCCACCCTGTGATGCAGCACGGATTGCACGCAAGAAGAAAGCGATGCCACAGGCACAAAGTGCCGTTGCGGAAGTCATCAAATCTTCTTGGATCACCACAACAGAACCAACAGATTCAAATAAGGTTTCAATCTGCTTAATTTTAGCTTCTTCCGCATTATCCGTAGCAATACAAGTCATGGATTGTCCGATAGCAATGGCGGTATTAGGCATCGCGCGAATCACTGTCTTCTCTTCTCCCAAAACAGCTTTTACATCTGAACAATTTACTCCCGATACCACAGACACAATAATCTGTTGGTGGTTCAGAGCAGGCTTGATATCTTCCATTACCTTACGAAGCTGTTGTGGCAAAATCGCCAACACCACAATCTCTGCGGTTTTCGCTGCTTCCGCATTGTTATCACTGATCTGAAATCCCAATTCCGCTTCTTCTTTCAAAGAGGAAAGACTACGACGTGTCAAGGTTATATCCGATGTCTGATAAAGTCCTGATTTCACTAAGCCTTTCGCTAACGAAAAGCCGATATTTCCACTGCCTATAATTGCTATTTTGCCCATAATTTTATTTTGAAACTAAACAAGTGCCAAATCCTCCCTGCTGAAACAGATGTAGATTAGCCGCATTTCCAATATACACATTTTTCACGCCTTTGCCAATCGCGTGAAACGCGTTTTGCAGCTTGGGAACCATGCCTTCATAAATTACACCCTCCGATTTAAGACTGTCAAAATCTTTCTCGGTAATTGATTGGATAACAGAATTATCATCGTTTACATCCCTCAACACACCGTTTTTCTCAAAGCAATACACCAAACTGGTTTCATACAAATCAGACAGAGAGACAGCCAAGGCTGAAGCGATCGTATCCGCATTAGTATTCAACAGTTGACCAAGTCCATTATGTGTAATCGCGGAGAATATCGGTGTAAATCCTGCCTCCAGAAACTTTTTGACGCCCAATTTATTGACCGAATCCACCAAAATATCACCTACAAAACCGTAATCAATATCCTTTACCGGACGCTTTACCGCCTTTATGCTATTCGCATCAGCTCCGCTCAGCCCCAAGGCATCACAACCATGCTTTTGAAGGGCCGCAACGATTTTTTTATTGGTTAGACCAGCATAAACCATCGTTACCACATCCAACATTGGTTCATCAGTGATACGCCTGCCTTCCACCATCTTGGCCTCAATACCAATCTCCGCAGCTAAGCGTGTAGCAATCTTTCCTCCGCCATGCACCAATATTTTCTTACCCGGCAAGGCAGCAAATTTTTCAAGAAATCGTTGCAATTCACTTTCATCGTCAATCACATTTCCACCTATCTTAACGATATTCAGCACACTTCCCATCTATTTCTTTTTCTATTATTTATTTAATCGTCTCCAACATTCTTTTCAATACAACCTGAGCTGCCCAAACACGATTACTCGCCTCTTTGATGACCAACGAGTTTGGACCATCCAATATTTCTGAGGAAAGTTCCAAATCACGTCTCACAGGTAAACAATGCATAACTTTAGCATCATTCGTAATGGCTAGTTTCTCGTTGTCCATCATCCAACTTCCTTCAACCGGATATACCTTGCCGTATTCTTTATAGGAAGACCAGTTTTTCACATATACAAAATCAGCACCTTGCAACGCTTCTTTCAAATCATGTGTAATAGCGGCTCCCTGTGTAAAATCCTCATTTAGGTCATATCCTTCCGGATGAGCGATGGTAAATTCCACCAATCCTTGTTCCTGCGCTTTGCACATCCACTCCGAGAAAGAATTTGGCACAGCTTGCGGTAAGGCTTTTACATGTGGTGCCCAAGCTAAAACGACTTTGGGTTTAGCCACATTTTTATGCTCCGTAATTGTTATCAGATCCGTCAAACTTTGCAACGGATGACGGGTAGCACTTTCCAAGGACACCACAGGCACACCACAAAATTTGATGAACTTATTGAAAAGATCTTCATTATAATCTGCTTCTTTGTCTTTCAGGCTCGGAAACGAACGCAAACCTAAGATATCGCAATACTCACCCATTACCGCTGCCGCTTCACGAATATGCTCCACCGTTGTACCATTCATCACCACACCATCCTGCGTCTCCAAGGCCCAACCATCCTTATCCATATTCATGACCATAACATTCATACCAAGGTTCATTGCTGCTTTTTGTGTGCTCAAACGTGTACGCAGACTCGGATTCAAGAATACCAGACCCAATGTTTTATGTTTTCCCAATGATTCATTTGCATTGGGTTTAGCTTTCAGCTCCAAGGCTTCCTTTACAATCTCTGATAGATTGTCTACATCAACTACCGAAAAAAATTTGTTCATTTTTCAAATTAAAAAGTCAATCCCCCTAACCCCCGAAGGGGGAATAATCCACTTTGCTCCCCTCCTTGCCGTGCCTCGGCCAAGACGAGGGAGGGGCTGGGGGAGGAATTATCTCAACCGCTCCTCAAAAGCCGTCAAAAATCTATCAGCGATTTCCTTAGTAATATTCAGCGCCGGTAAGATACGAATAACATTGGGTTTCGCCTCGCCGGTGAAGATTCTATTTTTAAGCAACAGATCTTTTTTGACATGATTCAATTCCGCAGGCAAATCGATACCGATCATCAAACCACGACCACGGACTTCCTGAACTTTATCAAATTTCTTCAATTCATCAATAAGATAATCTCCTACAGCTCGCGCATTTTCTAAGAGGTTCTCCTGTTGAATGATATCCAACACTGCTACTGCTGCCGCACAAGCCAAATGATTCCCACCAAAAGTAGTACCTAAAAGTCCATAAGAAGCTTTAAATTTCGGAGCAATGGCAATCCCTCCAATTGGGAATCCGTTACCCATTCCTTTGGCCATTGAGTAGACATCCGCTTCTACTCCTGCATAATCATGCGAGTAAAAATCTCCTGTACGTCCATAACCACATTGTACGGAGTCCGCAATGAAAACACTGCTATATTGATCGCACAGCGTTCTTATCAAACGTAAAAACGGAACAGAAGCTTCACGAATACCGCCAACACCTTGAATACCTTCAATAATAACAGCAGCGATTTCCTCTCCAAAATCTTCAAAAGCTTTCGTCAAAGCCTCTTCATCATTGAAAGGCAAAAAGACTACATTTTCGGTCTCATTTACCGGTGCAACAATCGCCGGATTATCAGTAGCAGCTACAGCCAAAGATGTCCGACCGTGAAACGACTTACTAAAAGCAATGATTTTCTTTCTCCCCGTGTGAAAAGAAGCCAGTTTAAGTGCATTTTCATTAGCTTCAGCCCCGGAATTACACAAGAACAAGGTATAGTCATTCTTCCCGGAGATTTCGCCTAATTGTCGTGCCAATTGTTTTTGGATTGGGATTTCAACAGAATTGGAATAAAAGCCAATTTTATGCAGTTGCGAAGTCAAAGTTTCAACATAATGTGGGTGCGTATGTCCAATAGAGATCACCGCATGTCCGCCATATAAATCCAGGTATTCATTACCTGCCGCATCCCAAACAGTGGAGCCTTCTGCCCGCACAATGTTGATGGGATTGATGGGATAAACATTAAACAAATCCATTTTTATGAATAAGAATATGTGGGTTTAGATAAAATACTGTGTACAAATATAAATAACAGCCTGATAATAATACATCAGAAAATAAAAAAGCCCATCAAATACTGATGGGCTTCCCTATAATTGAAATAAGATAAATTAATCTTTTTTCTCTTCTGTTGCAGGAGTTTCTTCCGCCGCTGCTTCTTCAGCTTTAACTTCTGTAACTTCTTCTGCAACCACAGCCTTTTCAGTAGTAGCTTTTTTCTTAGCACCACCGCGTCGGCGTGTAGTTTTCTTCTCAGTTTTAGCTGTTGTTCCGTAAACCTCGTTGTAATCTACCAACTCGATGAATGCCATTTCAGCGTTGTCACCAAGACGATTTTCCATCTTGATAATACGTGTGTACCCACCTGGACGAGTAGCTACTTTTTCCGAAATTTCACGGAAAAGGATTGTTACAGCTTCCTTGTCTTTCAAGTAAGCAAATACAGTACGACGAGAGTGAGTCGTATCGTTTTTAGATTTTGTAATCAAAGGCTCAACGTAAGTACGCAATGCTTTAGCCTTAGCCAAAGTAGTAGTGATACGTTTGTGTTTGATTAATGAAGTCGCCATGTTAGCTAACATCGCCTTACGGTGACTGTCAGTGCGCCCTAAGTGGTTTACTTTTTTTCCGTGTCTCATTTTTTGTTTTGTTTTTTGTGCGTACCGTTCTTATTTAAAGTAAAAAGTAAAAGTAAAAAGTAAAAAATCTCTATACTCAATACACTGTACTCAATACTACAGAGGAATTACGCAACAGGTCGCTTATTTGTTTTTACTTAATTATTATTCTTCGTCTAATTTGTATTTTGCTAAGTTCATTCCGAAAGACAAGCCTTTTGATTTAACAAGTTCTTGAATTTCGCTCAATGACTTTTTACCGAAGTTACGGAATTTCAACATATCCGCAACGTCATAGGTCACAAGCTCAGCCAAAGTACGGATATCCGCTGCTTTAAGACAGTTCAATGCACGCACTGAAAGATCCAAATCAACCAATTCAGTTTTCAAAATCTTACGCATGTGCAAGATTTCTTCATCTACGACTTTAGTCTCTTCTTTAGTTTGTGATTCTAACAACATATTCTCATCAGAGAACAACATGAAGTGCTGGATCAAAATCTTAGCTGCTTCTTTCAATGCCTCCTCTGGATGGATTGAACCGTCTGTAGAGATATCCAACAATAATTTTTCATAGTCAGTTTTTTGCTCTACACGATAGTTTTCAATCGTATATTTTACATTCTTGATTGGCGTAAAGATAGAATCTACAGCGATAAGACCTACAGGACCATCAGTAACTTTGTTTTCTTCAGCATTTACATAACCACGTCCTTTAGCCACTGACAACTCTACTTCGATAGTGATTGAGTTATCCATGTTACAAATCACCAACTCAGGATTCAAAACAGTGAAATTATTAGAGAACTTAGTAATATCGCCCGCAGTGAACTGTTCCTGACCTGTGATAACCACAAAGATTTTCTCACTATCACCTTGCTCACCCGTTTTTTGGAAACGAACTTGTTTAAGGTTCAAGATAATCTCGGTAACATCTTCAACAACACCCTTGATAGTAGAAAATTCGTGCGAAACGCCTGAAAACCTTACCGACGTAATTGCATATCCTTCTAACGAGGACAATAAAATACGGCGCAAAGCATTACCAATAGTTACACCAAAACCAGGCTCTAATGGACGAAATTCGAAAGTACCATCAAAATCTGTTGATTTTTGCATGATAACTTTATCCGGTCTT
>Ga0079224_100011450_pt1 | contig 12220 bp, 7 predicted proteins | sample Stecom2015_FD_80414 | JGI IMG/M metagenome (GOLD analysis project Ga0079224, IMG submission 80414) | Agricultural soil microbial communities from Utah to study Nitrogen management - Steer compost 2015 | ecosystem: Environmental > Terrestrial > Soil > Agricultural land | place: USA: Utah... | reverse complement strand
GACATCTGCGACTTCCCGCACACCGTGGAGGGCAGCGACTTCACCACCGTCGGCGAGATCTTCTCCGCCGAGGCCAACCCGGACCGCAAGAAGCCGTTCGACATCCGCACCGTGATGCGGGCGGTCTCCGACCAGGACCACCCCGTGCTGGAACGCTGGGCGGGCATGGCCGACGCCGACACCGCGGTGGTGCAGGACGCCCACCTGGGCGGTATCCCGGTGTGCCTGCTCGGCATCGAGTCGCGTGCGGTGCCGCGGCGCGGCTTCCCGCCCACCGACGGCCCCGACACCTACACGGCGGGCACGCTGTTCCCGCAGTCGTCGAAGAAGGCGGCCCGGGCCATCAACGCGGCCAGCGGCAACCGTCCGCTGGTGGTGTTGGCGAACCTGTCGGGGTTCGACGGCTCCCCGGAGTCGATGCGCAAGCTGCAGTTGGAGTACGGGGCCGAGATCGGCCGCGCGATCGTGAACTTCCGCGGGCCCATCGTGTTCTGCGTGATCTCGCGGTACCACGGCGGCGCGTTCGTGGTGTTCTCCAAGGCGCTGAACCCGAACATGACCGTGCTGGCGGTGGAGGGCTCCTTCGCGTCGGTGCTGGGCGGCGCCCCCGCGGCCGCGGTGGTGTTCTCCGGTGAGGTCAACGCCCGTGTCGCGGCCGACGACCGCGTGCGGGAGCTGCAGGCCCGTGTCGCGGCCGCCTCCGGCACCGACCGTGCCGCGCTGACCGCGGAACTGGAGGAGCTGCGCTCCGCGGTGCGCGCGGAGAAGCTCGGTGAGGTCGCCGCCGAGTTCGACCGCGTCCACGACATCCGGCGCGCGGTGGAGGTCGGCTCCGTGGACGCCGTCGTCCGCGCCTCGGAGCTGCGGCCGCGCATCATCGAGGCCATCGAGGCCCGCCTGCGCTGATCCCTCTTTGCCGGGTGCTCCCGCCGGATGCTGCGGCGGGGGCGCCCGGCGCCGTTGTCAGGGGTTCCAGTCGCGGGCCCGCGAGCACAGCTCCGCGAACCCCGCCAGGACCCGCAGTTCGCTCACCGACCGGGGGGTCGCGTGCAGCAGCGACGGCGAGTACACGAGCGCGGCCAGCACCTGGGCGCGCGACAGGGCCACGTTGAGCCGGTTGCGGGACAGCACGAAGTCCAGGCCGCGGGCGGCCTCGGCGGCTCCCGACACCGTCATCGAGCACAGCACCACCGGTGCTTCCTGGCCCTGGAACCGGTCGACCGTGCCGACCCGTACCGTGTCCAGTCCGGCCTCGGCCAGGGCCGCGCGCAGCGCCCGCACCTGCAGGTTGAACGGCGCCACCACCAGGATGTCGGCGCCGGTGAGCGGCCGCGGTTCGGCTCCGGGTTCGCGGAACTCCGTTCCCACCAGGCGTGCGGCCAGTTCCACCACCGCCGTGACCTCTTCGGGGCTGTGCGTGCTGCGTCCGGTGTGCTCCACGACGCAGCGGTACAGGCCCGCCTCCACTCCCGCGAGGCCGCGCAGTGCCGCCGTGGGGTGGGCGTGCAGCCGTCCCCGGTAGGCCAGGTGCGACACCGGTTCGCACACCCGCGGGTGCATGCGGCGGCTCTGGTCCAGGAAGTAGCCGCGGGAGGCGTCGATGATCTCGGTGTCGCCCACCAGGTGCTCCAGTGCGGAGCGGTCCGCGCCCTCACCGTGGGTGCCCTGCACCACCTGCGGCAGTTGCTGGGGGTCGCCCAGCAGCACCAGGTCGCGGGCGGCGGTGGACACCGCCAGGGTGTCGGCGAGCGCGAACTGGCCGGCCTCGTCGATGATGAGCACGTCCAGCGCGACCTCGCGCATGCCGGGGTTGGCGAAGTTCCACGCGGTGCCGCCCACCAGGAAGCCGCCGTCCTGCTCGGTGCACCAGCGCACCAGGTCGCGGACCTGGCGGGGCTGCTGCCAGGGCAGGTCGGGGTCGGGTTTGTCGGCGGGGCGTTTGGCGCACGCCAGGACCGTGCCGTTCTCCTCGGCGGCGCGTACGGCCGCGGCCATGACGTTCTCGATGGCTTTGTGGCTGGTGGAGCAGACCCCCACGCTTCTGCCGGAGGCGACCAGGTGGGTGATCAGCCGGGCGGCCAGGTAGGTCTTGCCCGCTCCCGGTGGTCCCTGCACGGCCAGGTAGGAGCCGTCCAGCGCGTCGACGGCGGCGATCACCGCGGCCACCACGTCCCCGCCGAAGTCGTGCGGGTCGGGCAGGGGGGCGCCGCCGCGCAGCCGGGGCGGGGTGCGGCGCAGGACGTCCAGTCCGGCCGAGCGGGCGGTGTCGGGCAGGGCCCGCACGGCGTGCTCGGCCAGTTCCCACAGTGCTTCGTCCTTGGGTGAGGACCGCACCGGGGCGCCGGGCAGCACCGCCACGGGGCGGCGGTCGTCCTCGGCGCCCACGTCGCACTTCTCCACCACGACCAGCCGGTCGGCTCCCGCGTGCTCCACCGTGGCCGTCACCGTTTCGGCGGCCTGTCCGGGAGGTCCGGGGTACAGCAGCCGCACCTGCTCACCCGTGGTGAAGGGGTGCGGTCGGCCGGCGTCGGCCCGCAGCTCCACCCGCCGTGCCGCCTTGCGCTGCCGTCCCTGCGGCTGGACCCAGTCGTGGGCGTGCACCCGTAACGGCACCAGGCAGTCGGTGTCGGCCTCCAGTTCTTCCACCGGGGCGGCCAAGCGGCGGAAGAAGTCCCACCACAGCGGCGCCTCCTCCCGCCGGTAGTAGCCGACCAGCGCCGCCAGCAGCGCTCTGGCCTGCTGTTCGGCGTCGCGCTGCGCCTCCTCGGCCGGCACCTGCGCCAGCAGGGGCCCGGTCAGGGCCCGCATGCGTTCTTCGGCCTCGGCGCGGCGCCGCGCGGCCTGCGCGGCGCGTTCGGCGTCCTCTTCCGTGACGATGTCGGAGGCCACGGGGCGGGCGCTGATGCCGTGTTCGACGCGCAGCTTCTCCAACCAGTCGCGTAGCCGCGCGGTGGACACGCAGTCGTCGCGGTTGTAGGCGGCGATGTCGGCGAGGATCCGTTCCGCCTCGGCGTCGTCGCCGGCCTCGCGTGCGCTGAGGTAGGCGGCGTAGGCGTCGATGCTGGACGCTGCCGTGACCACCGCGCCGGAGCGGCCCTGTTCCAGGTAGAGGGGTTCCAGGGACTTGATGGAGTAGGAGCGTTGGGAGACGCGCAGGCTCTTTTTCACCACGGTGTACAGGTCGACCAGGCGGCGCTGCCGCAGCAGCTCGTCGACCTGGGTCTCGCGGGTGCCGAACGACGCCGCCAGTGTCTTGAGCCGGTCGGCCTCGTAGGAGGCGTAGTGGTAGACGTGTGCGCCCGCGTCGGCGTCGACGCGGGCGCACACGAAGTCCACGAACGCCTCGAAGGCCTGCCGCTCCTGGGCGCGGTCGTGCGCCCAGAACGCGTGGAAGCGTCCGTCGTCGCAGGTGAAGGCGCCGAACAGGTATTCCAGGCCGCGTCCTTCGTGGTAGGGGTAGCCCTCCATGTCGAAGAACACGTCGCCGGGGGAGGGTTCGGGCAGCATCGCCAGCCCGTCGTCGGCGTAGACGGTGGCGTAGACGGTGCCGGTGGGGTCCTCGGGGGTGCGGGTGGCGTCCTGGCGGACCTGCAGGGCGGCCTGTTCGCGCAGCCGGGTGTAGGAGTGGCGGGGCAGCAGCGGCGGCCGGTCCTCGTCGCGGGCGCGCGCCAGCGCGTCGATGGTGGTGATGCCGGCGTCGCGGAGTTTCGCGATCTGGTCGCCGCGGATCCCGGCCACCAGGCTCAGGTGCCGGTCCTGGGCGCGGCCCTGCGCGCACAGGGTCGCATAGCCGCAGTGGTCGCAGGCCGGGCACGGTGGCGCCCACAGGGGGCGGGGCAGTGCGGGCCGGTCGGTGAGTCGGCGCAGCAGCCGGTGGCGTACCTGCGGCAGCAGCGGCAGGTACTCGGCCACCCGCAGGGAGTGGACGCGGCCGTCCCCGGTGAGCAGGTGCATGAACTCCGGTTCGCCCGGTCCGGTGCGGCCCAGCGCCTCGGCGTAGGCGGCCAGTTGCAGGACCGCTCCGGGGCGGACGTGGTGGGCGAGTTTGGTGTCCCACGGCTCGTAGCGGGGTTTGCCGCCGCTGTCGCGGCGCTCGCCGGTGGCCGGGTCCACGGCGGTGCTGATGAGGAAGTCGGCGCGGCCGTGGAAGGCCACTCCCGGACTCACCGGCTCGTAGAAGACGCCCTGGTAGATGACGGGGACCCCGGCGTGCATGGCCTCGCGGGTGGCTTCGGCCGCGGCGGTCAGGTCGGCGTGGGTGGGGCGGGGGTTGTCGATGCTCACCACGCCGTCGCCGAACAGGCCGGTCAGGCGGTCCAGTTCGGCGTGTTCGTGGGCTTCCCCGCCGCGGGCCACCAGGGGGTCCAGGGCTTCGGGGGCGGGGGCGCCGTCCACGCCTGCGGCCAGGGCGTGCTTGAGGGTGCTGCGGTGCTGACACTCCATCGCGTCCACGAGATCGGTGGGGGAGAACACCCACCCCGATCCGGTACGGAACACTGGCCACCCCCGCGGGTTCGACGAACTCGCGGGGCATTCTGCCACGTTCCGCTGTCAGCGGCCCCGTGCCGCACGGGGCGGCACGGGGCGGGCGGTGCGGAGCCCTTTTTCCGCCGCCGCGGGTCAGCTCTCGATGCTGACGCGGCGGGGTTGGTCCTCGGCGCTCTTGGGTGCCGTCACGGTGAGCACCCCGTTGTCGAGTTTGGCTCGCACCCCTTCGGTTTCGATGTCGCCGGGCAGCAGGGTGCGGTACTCGAACTGGCCGTAGCGGCGCATGCGCCGGTGGGCGCGCACGCCCTCCTTCTCCTCCTTCTCGACGTGGCCGGAGATGATCATTTCGTTGCCGTTGACCTGGATGTCGATGTCGTCCTTGGACATTCCCGGGACCTCGACCTCCACGATGTAGGAGGTGTCGTCCTCCGACACGTCCGCCAGGGGCGTCCACGCCATCGGCGTGGCCGCGGGTTCGCCGAAGGCCGTCTCCAGCAGCCGTCCCATCCGGTCGTAGAGTTCCTCGAACTCGGGGAACGCGCTCCACTGGGCGGGAATGAGCCGTTCCCGGCGGCGGGTCACGGGAAGCGCCATCACGATCACCTTTCTCTTCGGTGGCAGTCTCGGATGCGGCTGCCGGCGGACCGGGCCGCATCACCGGGGCGTCTACCGAACGCCGCTCCTGTTACACCTGCGCCGAAGCGGCCTTTACCGGTGATCTTGGGTGGCGGTGCGCCCTGCGGTCGGGGTGGACCGTGCCCCGGGCGCCGCCGTGGCGGCCGAGGCACGGGTCCCCGGTGCCGAGGGGGTCCGCGCCTCGGCGCGGAAGGAGGTCCGGGAGCGGCGGCGCGGCCGCCCCGCGGCCGGGCTCACCCCACCACCCTCCACGACACCTGCACCACGCCCTGGCTGGGGGAGGCGATCGCGGAGAACGCGGCGGTGCTCAGGTCCAGGCAGCGGCCCTCGATGTAGGGGCCGCGGTCGTTGATGCGCACCGTCACGCTCTGCCCGTTGGCGATGTTGGTGACCTCGACCATGGTGTCGAAGGGCAGGGTCTTGTGCGCCGCGGTCATCGCCGTGGGGTCGAAGGTCTCCCCCGAGGCGGTGGGCTGCGGGTCGCCGTACATGGACGCCTCGCACTGCCCGCTCTCACCGGAGGCGCCGCCTGCCCCTGGGTCGGGGGACTGTGCGGCCGGTGCCGCGTCGGCCTGCGTGGTACGCACCCCGTCGGCCACGGCCTCCCGCAGGCTCTGCACGGCCCGGTCGCGGTCGTCTCCCACCAGGGGGGCCGCCGAGGCCTGCGGCGGGGGCGGCGCCTCGGGCAGCACGGCCGCGCCGAGGGCCTGCTCACCGCCGTCCAGGTCACCGAACGCGAACGCCGCGGTGGCGGTGGCGGTGAGCACCGCCACCGCGGCGGTGACGGTGGCCGCGGCACGACCGGGTCTGCGTAGTCGGACAGGGAATCGACCCACGGTGAGACTTCCTTCGACGAGGCGACAGGGCAGACACCACGCACACACGACACCGCCACGGGCGTGGGACGCGGGGACGAGCAGGAGGGGCTGCGGCGCCCGGCAGGGCACCGCCGCACCCGGTCCGGTGGGACGCCCCGCGCCAACCGGGGCTGCCGTCACCGGATCGTGACCCGCACCCGTGTCTACCGGCCCGCGCCCCGCCCGGTCAAGCACCCCGGGGTGCGGTTCACCGGCGCGGCGGCACCGCCACCCGCGTCAGGTCCTGGGCCAGGACGATCTCCCCGTCGAAGTGGGCGGCGGCCTGCTCCACGAACCGGGCGTCGTCGTCGCGGTCGTAGCGTTCGGAGATGTGGGTGAGCACCAGGCGGCGCACGCCGGCGCGGGCGGCGACCATCCCGGCCTGGCCGGCGGTCAGGTGCCGGTAGCGTTCGGCCAGGCCGGCGTCGCCGTCGAGGAAGGTGGCCTCGATCACCAGCAGGTCGGCGCCCTCGGCCAGGCGCACCGCGTTGTCGCACAGGCCGGTGTCCATCACGAACGCGAACACCTGTCCGCGCCGCACCGTGCTGTAGTCGGCCAGTTCCAGGCGCTGCCCGGACTCGTCGACGAGGAACCCCTCGGCCTTGAGCCGGCCCACCGCGGGGCCGTGCACGCCGCGCTGCGCCAGGCGGTCGGCCAGCATGTGCACCCGGTCGGGTTCGGCCAGCCGGTAGCCGTAGGTGGGGATCGAGTGGTGCAGCGGCAGCGCGGTGACGGTCAGGTCGTCCTCGCCCGGCGCGGCCGCCTCGTCCCCGGTGAGGGGCTGGGCCTCGATGACGTCGGTGTCGACGAAGGAGGTGGCGTGCCGCAGGTGCTCCCAGTACCGCTGTCCGGCCGCCGGATAGGCCACCCGCACCGGGTGGTCGACGCGGTCGCGGGCGATGCGCTGCACCACCCCGGGCAGGCCCAGGCTGTGGTCGCCGTGGAAGTGGGTCACGCACACCCGGGTGATGTCGTGTGCGGACAGGCCCGCGTGCCGCATCTGCCGCTGGGTGCCCTCCCCGGGGTCGAACAGGATGCCGTGGGCGTCCCAGCGCAGGAAGTACCCGTTGTGTCCGCGCCGCTTGGTGGGCACGGCGCTGGCGGTGCCCAGGATGGTGAGTTCGCGCGTCGACATGCCGCCGATTCTGCCAAGCCCGCGCGTTCCGGGGGTCCGCGCCTTTTCGGTCACCGCCGTCGCACACGCCCCGGCCCTGCTCCGCCCGACAGGGGTTTCGGACACTTCCCCTCCGCGTTTCCACAGGTCATCCAGGTCTTGTGGGTAGCCTCGGCGGGGCGGGGGGAATTTCGGACACGGGGGTCGGCGGTGTCCGCAATCCCTTCCAGGGGTTTCAGCCGTGTCGGGGACGGTCGGTCCACACCTCCTCGCCGTGGTGGTCGCCGCCGCGCACCAGTCCCAGGGAACGGGCCACCGCCGCCGACGCGGTGTTGCGCGGGTCGATGTGCGCGGTGACGGTCCGCACCCCCCGTCGCCGCAGCCACTCCACCAGCGCCTGCGCGGCCTCGACCGCGTAGCCGCGCCGCTGCCAGGCCGTGCCCACCATCCAGGAGATGACCGCGCGCAGCCCGCCCACGTCGGGTCCCGTGACGGCCTGCACCATGCCCACCGCCCGCCCGCCGTCCAGCTCCCGCACCGTCCAGGTGCACCACGACACCCCCGGCTCGTCGGAGCCCTCCACCAGGTCGGCGTAGCGTCGGCGCAGCTGCTCCTCGTCGGGGGCCCGCCCGCCCAGGAAGCGGTACAGCGCCGGGTCCGCCAGGGCCCCGGCCAGTTCCGCGGCGTCGTCCACCCGCAGCGGGTCCAGGCGGAGCCGCTGCGTGCGGATCGGCTCGGCCCGCAGGATCCGCACCCGGCGGGCACGCGGTCGGGTACTCATACCCCCAGGGTCGCCGCGGCCGGCCGCCGACCGCAAAGCCCGGTCCGTCGCGGCCGCCCCTCCGGGCACCCGCTTCCCCGCGGCAGCCGCACGACCGGGCCCGGGGTCAAGTTTTCCGGCCCCACGCCGCGGGGGCCTGCGCCCGGCCCACCAGCCACCGCCCGGTGCCTTCCAGGTCCACCGAACACGGTCCTCCCGCCGGGCCCCCGAAGAAGGATTCGCCTCCCCGTCACTCCGACGGGCTGCGGGACCGGGACTTCGCGCGCCGGGTACGTGGTGGTGCCGGAGGTCCTGCGGGTTCCGGGCCGACGGCCGGGCCGGTCCCGGTGGCCGCCATGAGCGCCCCGTCCCGGGGTGCGGGCCCCGCCGCCGCTGCAGGGGACACGGCCTCTGCCACGGGAATGCGCCTGTCCCCGCCGTCCTCGCCCCGCATCCGTGGACGTGTCGGGCGCCGTCGCCCCGGCTCACGCCGGTCTGGTGCTGCTCACCAACGCGCGGGAGGCCTCGGGCACCCGGGGAGGAGGCCCGGGACGCGAAGGGCCGGCCACCGCGGACGCGACCGCCCCGCCCCGGTCGCCCCCGTCGGCGTCGGCAACGGGGACGTCGCCGCCCGCAGCGTGGCCTGCGACCGGTCGCAGGCCACGCTGCGACCCACGCTCACCGGCCACGGGGCCGCGTCCGTGCGGCCGTACCTCAGGCGGTCCTGCGGGCCAGAGCGGCGACGAGGTCGACCGTCCGGTCGACCTCGTCGCCGGGGGTGTAGTAGTGCGGGGAGAACCGCACCAGAGGGGGCAGGGCCCGCCGCTGGGCGTCGAACGGCGTGTGGTCGGGGGCGGTGACCGAGACGTTGACGCCGTGGCGGGCCAGAGCGGCGGCCACCTCGGCGGCGGGCAGCGCACCGACCGTGCAGGTGACGATGGCGCACCGCTCGCGTCCCAGGTCACGGACGGCCACCCCGGGCACCTCGGCGAGCCGGTCACGCAACCGGGCGCCCAACGCGACGGCGCGCCGGCCGATCCGCTCCACTCCCAACTCCAGGGCCTGGCGCACCGCCGCCCCCAGCCCCAGCACGTTGGCGCCGCTGATCTCCCAGGTCTCGAACCGCCGCGCGCCTTCGCTCCAGGTGAGGCCGCCCCCGCCGTCCCAGGTGGCGCCCTTCAGGGTGGCCAGGGGCGGTTCGAGGAGGTCCAGCGCCTCGGTGCGCACCCACAGGAAACCGATGCCGCGCGGCCCGCGCAGGAACTTGCGGCCGGTGCCGCAGAGCATGTCGCAGCCGATCCGGGTGACGTCGACCGGGAACTGGCCCACCGACTGGGTGGCGTCCAGCAGGAACGGCACGCCCGCGGCCCGGGTGATGCGGCCGACCTCGGCGACCGGGTTGACCAGGCCGCCGCTGCTGGGGACGTGGCTGAGGGCGACCAGGCGGGTGCGTTCGTCGACCAGGCCGGCCAGTGCGGCGGTGTCGACCTGGCCCGACTCGTCGTCGGGGACCACGACGAGTTCGGCGCCGGTGCGCCGGGCGGTGTGCAGCAGCGACAGCGCGTTGCTGCCGTACTCGGCCCGGCCGGTGAGGATCCGGTCGCCGGGGGCGAAGTGCATGGCCGAGAACGCCGCGCCCCAGGCGCGGGTGGCGCTGTCGAACAGGGCCACCTCCCCGGGCCGGCCTCCCACGAGTGCGGCGAGGTCGGTGTAGACGGCGTCGAACCGTTCCGCCTCCCGGGCCTCGGCCTCGTAGCCGCCGAGGGCGGCCTCCAGCTCCAGGTGGTCGGTCATCGCCCGCAGGGTCCGCCGCGACAGCAGTCCCGCTCCGGCGTTGTTCAGGTGCACCCTGTGGGCGCATCCGGGGGGGTCCGCGCGCAGCGCCTCGATGTCCATGCTCTCCTCACGTCACGCCGTGACCGGGTGTGCCGCGGGGCGGCCCGACAGCGGTCCTCTCGGGCGCCTTCCGGGGGCTGCGACGACGGGCCTTCCGGTGCCGTCCCCGCAGCCCCTCCGATTCTCCGTGAAGGCCGCCGACCGTGCCACGGAACCGCGTGCCGTCGCCGTCACGGCATCCGAGGCGAGGCGAGGGGGAGGCGCCGCCGCGGCGCGCCCGGGTGCGTCCCCCGCCCGCCGGGGCGGGGGACGCCCGCCCGCCGCCGCCTGCGGTCTCAACGCAGGACCGGGAAGTTCGCCCGGAACACCCCGTGCGGGTCGCGGTCCTGCTTGATCGTGCGCAACCGGTCCAGGGTGGGGGCGTCGAAGGCGTCGGCGGCCCGCTCTCCCGGTGCCAGGAAGGTGTAGGGCTTGGCCGTGCCGGTGCGGCCGTCGAGTGCCTCCACCAGTTCGGTCATCCGCCCGGCCACGGCCTCGCGCAGGTGCGGCAGGCCCAGGCCGATCAGGTACAGCAGGTAGGGTTCGGCGACCGGGCCGCGCGCGCCGCAGCCGGGCCGGGGCTCGGCCAGTGCGCCGCCCAGGTGCCGTACCTGGATGGTGAGCAGCGGTGCGACCGGGCTGTCGACCACGGCCCGCACCGTCTGCTCGTCCAGTCCGCAGAGCAGTTCGGCGTGCCCCAGCCCCGGCACGGGGTCGGTGGGTTCGGCGGTGATCTCGCCCAGACGGTCCGCCGACAGCACGGTGCGCGTGTCGGCGACCGCGCCGCCGATGCCGTCCAGGCGGGCCAGCGCCGCCCTGCCCGCCTCGGCGTCTCCGAGGTAGGCGGCGTCCACGGCCACCAGGGGCGGGGCGTCGGGGAACTGGAGCCGCTGGAACCACACCGACAGTTCGCGTGGCGCGGTCTCGGTGATCTCGCGGAACACCTCGAACACCTCGGCGGTGCGCTCGGCGGGCCACACCAGGCGTCCGCCGTACAGGCCCGGCGCGGGGTGCAGGTCGATCTCGACGGCGGTGACCAGGGCGAAGTCGCCTCCGCCGCCGCGCAGCGCCCAGAACAGGTCGGGGTCGCTCGCGGCGTCGACCCGTGCCCGGCCGCCGTCGGCGTCGACGATGTCGAAGGAGCGGACCGAGTCGGACGCCCAGCCGTGGGCGCGGCCGAACCAGGACAGGCCGCCGCCCAGGGTGTAGCCGACCACGCTGACGCGGGGCATGCTGCCGGCCAGGCCGGTCAGGCCGTGCGGTGCCGCGGCCCGCTGCACCTGTTCCCAGCGGACTCCCGCACCGAGGCGGGCGGTGCGCCGGTCGGGGTCCACCTCCACGCCGCCGAGGCGGCCGGTGCGCAGCAGGACGACCCCGTCGGTGTCGCCGGAGGCGCCGTGCCCGTTGGGCTGGGCGGCCACGGACAGGCCGGTACGGCGGGCGTGGCGCACCAGGGCGGCGACGTCGTCGGCGTCGGCGGCCTCCACCACGGCGGCCACCGGCTGCTCCACCGCCAGGTTCCAGGCGCGGGCCGCTGCGGCGAAACCGTCGTCGCCGGGGCGCAGCACGGTACCGCGGACCGCGGTGGCGAGGTCGGGTGCGGACATGTGGGCTCCTCACTGCTCGTGGTCTCCTCGTGGCCGGCCGGCTCCACTGGCCGTTTCCGCCACGGTTTCACCGCATTGACGGTGCGGAGGCAGCGAAGGTGACCGGCGATCCGCGGCTTTTCACTGTCACCTTGGCTGCCCTCGCACCGTCAATGCAGTGGAAGCCCTTTGGTGAAGAATGGACCGTGGACGTGAACGAGTTCGTGACCGAGCAGTTCGAGGAGCACCGGGCCCGCCTCAGGGCGGTGGCCTACCGGATGCTCGGTTCCCTCGACGAGGCCGACGACGCCGTGCAGGAGGCGTGGCTGCGGCTCAGCCGGACCGACACCGACGTCATCGACAATCTGGGCGGTTGGCTGACCACGGTGGTCGGCCGGGTGTGCCTGGACATGCTCCGTGCCCGCACCGCCCGACGTGAGGACCCGTTGCGGCTGCGGCTGCCCGATCCGGTGGTCAGCCGCGACGACGGCGACACCCCCGAGCAGCAGGCGCTGGTCGCCGACGCGGTCGGGCTGGCGCTGCTGGTGGTGCTGGACTCCCTGAAGCCCGCCGAGCGGTTGGCGTTCGTGCTGCACGACCTGTTCGGGGTGCCGTTCGCGCAGATCGCCGACATCGTCGACCGCTCCCCGGACGCCGCCAAGAAGCTCGCCAGCCGCGCGCGGCGGCGTCTGCGGGGCACGGTGCCGCCCACGCGGCCGGATCCGACCCGCCAGCGCGAGGTCGTCGAGGCGTTCCTGGCGGCCGCGCGCGGCGGCGACTTCGCCGCGCTGCTGTCCGTCCTCGCCCCCGACGTGGTGCTGCGGGCCGACACCGGGGAGGGCGGGGTGCGCAGCATCGTCGGTGCCGCGGCCGTGGCCGGGCAGGCCTCCGCCTACCACCGGGG
>Ga0079224_100011449_pt1 | contig 12220 bp, 10 predicted proteins | sample Stecom2015_FD_80414 | JGI IMG/M metagenome (GOLD analysis project Ga0079224, IMG submission 80414) | Agricultural soil microbial communities from Utah to study Nitrogen management - Steer compost 2015 | ecosystem: Environmental > Terrestrial > Soil > Agricultural land | place: USA: Utah... | reverse complement strand
TTGCACGCCTTGCCTGGAAATTTTCAAAGTTGCTGCATGAAGAAGCTTCAAGCCAGCGGTTTTCGGCAGGAGACCATGTTTCAATATCATAACACTTTGCCGCAGAAAAGCTCAAATCACCTGTGCACAGCAGTAAAATTCTGTAAGGAATTTTTAATGCTTTAAGAATATCTTCAGCATCATTAACAAGCGCTTCAAGTTCATCATATGAAGTTTCAGGTTTTACAAATTTAACCATCTCAACTTTATTAAACTGATGAACGCGCAAAAATCCTTTTGATTCTTTGCCGTAAGAACCGGCCTCACGCCTGAAGCATGCTGAGTATCCAACAAATTTAACAGGAAGACTGCTTTCATTCAGAATTTCATTCCTGTAATAATTTGTAATTGGTACTTCTGCAGTTGGAACAGGGAAGAGACCGTCTTTATCAATACTGTACATATCTTCTTCCATCTTTGGAAGCTGTCCTGTTCCTTTCATTGAATCTCTGTTGACAAGAAAAGGAGGAAAAATTTCCTGATATCCATGATGCTGAAGATGATAATCAAGCATGAAATTAATTAATGATCTTTCAAGTGTAGCTCCTTTTCCAACATAAACCGGAAAACCGGAGCCAGAGATTTTTGCGCCTCTTTCAAAATCAAGAATGTTCAGCTTCTTTCCAAGTTCAATATGATCAAACAGTTTACCGTTTTCATATTTAAATGAAAAACCATCCGGCACCCATTGCCTAACCTCAACATTATCTTCTGCACTTTTGCCAACAGGAACAGATGAGTGAGGTATATTGGGAATGTACATCAGGATTTCATCAAGTTCATCTTCAACAGTTTTTAATTGTGAATCGAGATGAGTTATTTCATCGGACACTCTTTTCATTTCAGCAAGAACAGAGGTTACATCCTGACCTGCTTTTTTCATCTGTGGAATTTGAGAAGAAACCACGTTCCGTTTTGATTTCAATTCATCTGTCTGAACGATAAGTTCTCTTCTTTGTTCATCAAGTTTCAGAATTTCATCTACCCTGCTTTTTTCATTCTTGTTTTCAATCCCCTTTTTAACTGTTTCGGGATTTTCACGAATAAATTTCAAATCTAACATTAACTTATTTTCTCCGTTAATTATCCGTTGAATTCACGGATAAAATTTTCATTAATTTTATTTTACAACGATGTTATAAATTTTATTCTTAACAAATATTTCTTTTACGATCGTTTTACCTTCAATGTGTTTTGTAACCTTATCACTTTTAAGCAGGAGAGATTTTACAAATTCCTGATCACTATTTGCTGCAGCCTGAATTGTATCTCTCAATTTTCCATTTACCTGGATTGCAATATTTACAGTCTCTTTTATGAGCGCTTTTTCATCAACTGTGTACCATACAGGATTTTCAAATAATGTTTCGGTATTTCCTGCAAGCTGCCAGCATTCTTCTCCAAGATGAGGAGCAACAGGAGCGAGCATAACAGCAAATCTATTTAAAACAAATTTCTGAATTTCAGGTGAACATTTTTCAATATTTTTATTCACTTCATTCAGCAGTTCCATCAACGCTGCAATTGCGGTGTTAAATCTGAAGTTATTAATCTCTTCTTCATATTTGTTAAGAGATTCATTTACTTTTTTATAGAGAGACTTTTCCTCAGCAGATAATTTATCTATATCATATTTATCGGCGGGATTTTCATTTTTAACAGTTTCAGATAATCTGCTGAATAAATCATATGTGCGCTGAACAAATCTATCTGTTCCTGCAATGCCTTTATCGCTCCAATCTCCTCCTTGTTCATACGGTCCCATGAACATCAGGTACAAACGGAAAACATCAGATCCATACTCCTTTGTGAACTCATCAGGATTTACAACATTGCCTTTTGATTTAGACATTTTTGCACCCTGGTTTGTAATTGTTCCCTGGTGAATCAGATTTTGAAACGGTTCATCAGAAGATGCATAACCAATATCTCTTAAAAACTTATGAATAAATCTTGCATAAAGTAAGTGCATAGTTGCATGTTCAGCACCGCCAACATACATATCAACCGGAATCCATTTCTCTGCAAGTGTATTATCAAACGGCTGATTATCAATATGCGGATTAAGATAGCGGAAATAATACCATGATGAATCAACAAACGTATCCATCGTATCGGGATCGCGCTTAGCATCACTTCCGCATTTGGGACAATTAACATTTATAAAATCTTTATTCGTTGTTAAAGGTGATTCCCCCGCCGGTTTAAATTCAACTTCATAGGGAAGCTTAACGGGAAGAGCTTTTTCTTCAACCGGAACTTCACCGCACTGCGGGCAGTGAATAATCGGAATTGGGGTTCCCCAATATCTCTGCCGGGAAATCAGCCAATCTCTTAACCGGTAGTTAACCTTTTTCTTTCCTATTCCTTTTTCTTCCAGCCATTCAATAATTTTTTTCTTTGCATCTTCAACATATAATCCGTTAAGGAAATCACTGTTTATTGCAGGCCCATCTTCAGTATATGCTTTGCCGTTAAAATCTGCCGGCGGCTGAACTGTTCTTACAATTGGCAGATTAAATTTTTCCGCAAATTCCCAATCGCGTTCATCCTGCCCGGGAACAGCCATTATTGCGCCTGTGCCGTATGTTGTTAAAACATAATCTGCAATCCATACCGGAATTTTTTTACCGTTAACAGGATTTATTGCAAAGGCTCCGGTGTTAACGCCTGTTTTTTCTTTAATAGTAGATGTTCTGTCAATTTCAGTCATTGATTTTATAGAATCACGGTAATCACTAATCGCTGATTTAAATTCATCTGTAGTTATTTCATCTACCAGAGAATGTTCCGGAGCCAGAACCATATACGTTGCGCCGAATAAAGTATCAGGCCTTGTGGTGAAAACTTTTATCTCCCTATTACTACCATCAATCTTAAAAGAAATTTCTGCGCCTGTGCTTTTGCCGATCCAGTTTCTCTGCATCAGCTTTGTTTTTTCCGGCCAGTTGATTGTATCCAAACCGCTTAATAATTCTTCTGCGTAATCTGTAATTTTAAAAAACCATTGGGTAAGATTTTTCTGAATTACAACCGCACCGCACCTTTCACAAGTTCCGTCTGCCTGAACCTGTTCATTTGCTAAAACCGTTTGATCATTCGGACACCAGTTAACAGGTGCGTTTTTTCTGTACGCTAATCCTTTTTTATAAAGTTCTAAAAACAGCCACTGATTCCATTTATAATATTCAGGTACGCATGTCATCAATTCTGCATTCCAATCATACATACAGCCGATGCGTTTAAGCTGTGTACGAATGTCATCAATGTTTTTCATCGTACTGTCTTGCGGATGTATACCGGTTTTTATTGCATAATTTTCAGCCGGAAGCCCAAAAGCATCATAGCCCATCGGCTCAAAAACATTATAACCTTTAAGTTTTTTAAATCTTGCCCAGGTGTCTGTTGGTCCGTAATTATACCAATGCCCGCAGTGTAGTTTCGCACCAGACGGATATATGAACATCACAAGGCAGTATAATTTATTTTCAGTTGAGTTGAAATCAGTTTTGTAAACCTTATTTTCTTCCCAGTATTTTTGCCATTTGGATTCTATTTCATTAGCCGGATATCTCATATCTCAATTCAATAGTTGTAAAAAGAAATTAAAAGTGAGCGCAAATTTACCCAAATCGGCAGGCAATTCAAATTTTAACGTGAAAGTAAAAGACGGGTAATTTTAAAAGGTAATTTTATGCAGAAGAATTATCAATAAGTATAATTTCATTGTAGATGAACAAATTTTGAAAAGTTTTTTTAATACAATTTTTATTGTTAAAAACATTTGCGGCTGAATTATTTATATATTTGCAAACCAAAATCAATCACGGAGTTTTATTAAATGGCATCTCAGTTTATTTACAGAAATGATGAACTTTATTGTGAACAAGTTAAAATTGAAGATATAATAAACAAGGTTGGTTCGCCTGTTTATATTTACAGTAAGAAAGCCGTGCTTGATGCCTATCGTAATTTTGAAGCTGCGTTTGCCGGGATTGATCATCTCGTTTGTTATTCAATGAAAGCTAATTCAAATTTAACAATTGCTAAAATGCTTGTTAATGAAGGATGCGGATTGGATTGTTACTCCGGCGGTGAATTTTATAAAGCATTAAAAACCGAAATCGATCCGAAGAAAATTGTTTTTGCCGGAGTTGGAAAAACTGAAGAAGAAATCCGTATGGTTCTGGAACATGATGTGCTTATGCTTAAAGCTGAATCCCGCAGCGAGATGAAAAAGATTAATGAAATTGCAGGTCAGTTAGGTAAAAAAGCAAATATTGGTATCAGAATAAATCCGGATGTTGATCCTAAAACTCATCCTTATATTTCAACAGGTTTATCATAAAATAAATTCGGTATTGATTCTTCACTCGCCTTTGATGCTTTCAACCTCGCTCAATCTTTACCAAATTTAAATATAGTAGGACTTGATACTCACATCGGTTCTCAGATTACGGATATTGAGCCGTTCATTGAAACTGCTGTGAGACTTGCGGTAATGACTCTTGAATTAAAGCAGGCGGGATTCAACATTGAACATCTTGATATTGGCGGTGGATTGGGAATAACATACAAGGATGAAAAAATTTCCACACCAAAAGAGTTTGCAGATGCATTAATTTCTAAATTGAAAATTACCAACTGCAAAATTATTCTTGAACCGGGAAGATATTTTGTGGGAAATGCCGGAATTATGGTTACAAAAGTTTTGTATACAAAAAAACACAAGCAGAAAAATTTTCTTATTGTAGATGCCGGAATGAATGATCTTATACGCCCCAGCCTGTATGATGCTTATCATAAAATCCAATGTGTAAAATTAAAGAAAGAACCATCGATCATTGCTGACATTGTTGGGCCTGTTTGTGAATCAAGTGATTTCTTTGCGCGGAACAGGGAAATATGTAACTGCAAACAAGGTGATTTGCTGGCTGTTATGTCTGCGGGTGCTTACACTTCTGTTATGGCATCAAATTATAATTCAAGATTAAGACTTCCCGAAATAATAGTAGACAAAGATAAATTTTATGTTGCGCGTGAAAGAGAAAGCTTTGAAGATCTGATAAGAAATGAAAGAATAGTTGATGAAATTATCTGACCTGACTTTTTCTATTATAATTAATCTAATAGGATTTTAGTAAGTATATTATTTTGAAGTGAAACTTTTTTAAGTTTCTGATTATACCGGATCTTAGCACATCATTATCGCGAATCCCGCCGATGCACTAACTTATATAGAATATCAATTTTGTTTTCTGAAAAAACTGTTATAAGTTTCGAATGTATATTGTATACATTATACAGTATCTGAAAGGGGAATAATGATTCAGCAGCATGAAAAAAACTTACTTGCCTTAGACCCGGGGGAATTAAAACCACTCAGAGAAAGAATTGCACAATCCATTCGTGATGCGATAATTACAGGAAAATTAAAACCGGCAGAAAGACTTCTTGAACCAGAAGTGGCAGGTAATCTTGGAATCAGCCGGACCCCTCTGCGTGAAGCTTTTCTGCAGCTTGAGAAAGAAGGATTCTTAAAAGTTTTACCGCGTAAAGGAGCAGTTGTTACCGAGCTGTCTCTTAAAGATGCCGAAGAAACATATCTTATAAAATCTACACTTGAAGTTCTGGCTGGTAAACTTGCCGCTAAAAATATATCTGCTTCAGTATTAACCCAACTGAAATATTTAAACAATAAAATGCGCAGAATTGCTGGGTCAGAAAAAAAAGATTATAAGCAGTTTTTAGAATTGAATGCACAATTTCATAAACTGGTTTATCAGGCATCAGGCAGTGAAAAATTGTGCAGAATTATTGAACTATTCAGAAATCAGACATTAAGATATAATTATATTTATTTATCCATCCTTTCACACTTCAAATCATCAGTTGATGAACATGATAAACTGATTAAGCAGCTTGAATTAAAAAACAGTGCCGGTGTTGAAAGAGTAATCAAGCAGCATTCCGGTGCTGCCTGCAAATCTTTATATGAATATTTAAAATGAGATTAACAGGTTAATCCAAAAAAATTTATGGGGAATAAATGGGAAAAATTAAAGTTGCAGTTGTTGGTTACGGCAATGTAGGTTCCTGCGCAGTTGAAGCAGTTTTGCAGGAACCTGATATGGAACTGACCGGTGTTGTAGAATTAGCTGATCTTGGAAAACGTAAATCCACTAATGGAAAATGCTCCAGACTGCCGGATGTAAAGTTTGCCAAAGATATTTCAGAAATTAAAGATGTTGACGTTGCCATAGTTAGCTGCCCTTCACGTTCGGTTAAGGCAACCGTTTCGCGGATACTTCAAATGGGGATAAATACAGTTGACAGCTTTGATGTTCACCCGGAAATTCCTTCGATGCGCAGAGAGCTTAATGCAGTAGCAAAAGCTTTCAACGTGGTTTCAATTATCTCCGCAGGCTGGGATCCGGGAATTGATTCGGTTATCAGGGGCTGGTTTACTGTTATGGCTCCGAAAGGAATAACCCACACCAATTATGGTCCGGGAATGTCTATGGGACATACTTGCGCGGTAAAATCTATCAATGGTGTGAAAGACGCCCTTTCAATTACTGTTCCCGCAGGAATGGGCATTCACCGCCGCATGGTTTATGTGGAGCTTGAACCAGGCGCAGATTTTCATCAGATAGAGCAGGCAATCAAGCATGATCCATATTTTATAGAAGACCGAACCTACGTCTATGAAGTTGCGGATGTTAATAATCTGATTGATGTTGGTCATGGGGTTTTAATGGAACGCAGGGGAGTATCGGGAATTTCTCACAACCAGCAGATGAGATTTGAAATGAGAATTAATAACCCTGCCGTTACTTCACAGGTAATGGTTTCCGCTGCCAGGGCTGCTATACATCAAAAACCCGGCTGCTATACAATGATCGAAATTCCGGTTATAGATTTCCTATCTGGTGAAGTTGAAGATTTTGTAACAAAATTAGTTTAAACATCATGAGCGATCCTTACGAAAAAAAACTGGTGAACTTAAATTTTTACCACAGCAAATCTGAAATAAAAGCAAAAATAATTGTTGTGCTTGATGGTAAACTTGAAAACCGCGGACTTAATCTCATCCATCCAATCTCAAGGGTTTTTCCTGAAAAATCAATAATAGAATTAATTGCTACAGATGATAAAGAAGCTGCGCCGGGCAAAGTGGTAGATAATATTGCTTACGTTGGTTTTGCAGAACTGCAGAACGGCGGTGTTCTGCTTTCCAAGGATGAAATTTATTGGAACGGAAAATATCTGGGCAGTATTATCGGTTTTGATGATACTCATATGCCGAATCATCAGAATACAATTATAAATGTTAAAAAAAGAGTAAGCGGAAAAAAACTGGGCATGAAGATAGGTGATGAAATAATTATAAAAGGATTTATTAAAAAATAAAATAATTCAGAACAAATCTTAAAAAGGAAAAAATAATGGCTGCACCAAAATTCAAATTTCAGATGTACAAAAAATTACAGCAAAATATACCACAGATTTATGCTGAGGCAAAAAAAGCTGCGGAAACATTAAACATCCCTGCTGAACTTAAAGGTGCTTTCGGATTAACAGGAGCAATATCCGGATGTCCTTCCCCACTCAGGGAGGATATTGAAAAAGCTATGGCGGAGGAAAGCAAAAAAGTTGTACCGCTTGCAGTTTATGTTGAGCAGATACGGGAGGTTATAAAAGATTTTTATGGTGATGAATATGATGCCGCGCCTGTTAATACATGTGAAGCAGGTTTATGGGTTGCTTATCAATCACTTGTAACTCCGCCGATGCAGGGAACAGGCGATAATTACCGTGTTCGTTATATCGCACCGCTTGAAAGACATTCTCATCATCATGCCGCTTACGGAAGACCTTTCCCGCCAAAGTACAAAGATTATCTTGCTGACAGAGGAAGTACCGCGGGAGAATTAGGTTTTTACGGCAAACGCCAGAATAATCTTGATACCGTTCTTGTACCATTATCCGGAGCAGATTATTCTGTTCATGGAATAAAATATCACCCCGTTCCCTTATTGAAAAATGTGAATGCAAAATCATCATTAAAAGCAATTCAAAATGCCGCTGAAATACATAAGGAATTTTTGGGTGCATTCGCTTCGCTTGGTTATGATACTGCAGGTTATGGCTATGGCGATAAAGATAAAAACGGAACTCCCGAATTATCAAAGGGAATTGCTTCAATTGCACAGAAGTATAATGTGCCTTATATAATTGATAATGCGTGGGGAATTCCATTCATCGGAACAAATATAAAAGATGTTGGCGCCGATATAATGGTTTACAGTATGGATAAAGCAACAGGTTCCGCTACATGCGGTTTGATTATCGGTAAAGAAGATGTCATGGTTAATATCCGCAGAGCGCTTGGCATGCATGGCAACCGTTATGGCACAACTAATTCATACGGCAAAGCAGCACTTGTTACGCAGGATCCGGGAAAAGAAGGATTGACCGGACAGCTTGCGGCGCTGAAAGTTATAAGGAATAATCCGGAAGTACTCACAAAACCGGTTGATGAACTCTATCAGATTGTTGTTGATGAGTTTTCCAAAATTGATCCGGCAATTAAAGAATATTTTATAATCAGCAAGAGCAGAAACAGCGGCGCAGTTGAAATAAATTATGAAGACAGCTGGAAAGGTGGGAAAATGGGAATTCCAATTTTCTCAATTGAGGATATGTACTCCGGATCAAATCTCTTTCAGGACGGCCTGAGCCAGATGGGTATAATTCCAACAATCTCATATGATGCAAATATTTTTATCTCTCCCGGTTTAGGTACAACAGATTCTCACGGACAATTGATTCACGAAAGAGCCAGAATGGCTGTTCGCGGGCTTGTATTGCTTATTGAAATTGTATGTAAACATGCCGGTATTTTTGATTAACATTTTAATGTTGATTCCGGATTTCCCGGAGTCCCGGATTTTTTTTGGGAGTTATTATGGATAATGCCATTAGTCATGTATTAGACACAATAGACATTGAAACATATATCATCTGCAAAGATGCCGATGAGGGTAAGAATCTTGCCATGCAGCTTGGGCATGAAATGAATCTCGGTAATGTTGATGTTATGTACAGTGAATTTGATGGTTACGGTGTACGAGTGCGGATACGAAAATATGTATACAAACCTGGTGATAAATATTTATGGATGGAAAAATGATGGCAAAGAAAATATTATGCGTTCCGCTGGATCCGGTTCATGATGTTGGCATAAAAATTATACGTGCCGAACTTGATAAAAATGGATTCATCACGGAACTCCTTTCGCCTGATCTGTCCGTGCATGAAATTATTAAAAAAGCTGCTTCACGACAGTACGATTTTATTCTGGTAAGCAGAACACTCGGTTACGGAGTAGCTGAACTTCTTGCATCGTTTATTGATCAGCTTGATGCTGCAGGCATTAGAGAAAAATCAAAAGTTGTAATTGGCGGAAAAGCAATTACTCCGCAGCTTGCTGCTGAATTGGGCTTTGATAAAGGGTTTGATGAACATTCAACTATTGAAGAACTGATTGCTTATCTGAACGGATCAGAAATTAATTTTAAATCATCCGGAATTAACCGCTGCAAAAAAGATATTTCTGCAGATCATGCCTATAAATTTTTTGATAAGGAAGTTGAAAAACTGCTCAATCAAATTGCAGATAAACTTTTGTTGTTTGTAAAAGATAAAACTACACCCGGAGTTGAGCGTGCAAAAATCAGAAGAGAGATTATTCATTCAGGCAGCACCGATTCCAGAAAAAAACTGGTTAAAAAATATATTGAATTATGTGATGCTGTAATTGTAAAAAGCTATTCAGATAATCAATTTCCGCTTGCGGTAAGAAGAATAAGTGAAAGCGAAATTACTTCTTTGAAAAAATTTTTATCAGAGAAGAATCCCATTCATTCACGAAAAATTCAGCATAATGAACATCAGCCTCTCGTATTTAAATTTTTAGGAAGCGGCTGCCCGATGATGGATATTGTTCATGGTAAGATATGTGAACGAAGCGGAATAAATGGTTTTCTGATAATCAATCCTTCATGGGAAGCACGTTATGAAGGTTTGCTCGATGGATTATTAACTCATCAGAATGACGGTACGATCACTTCTTTCGGGAATATAAAACTTATACGTGATAGTCTGGATAAATCAACATTGCTTACAGTGCGTGCACACAGAGGCTTAAACACGCCGGAAACAATTGTACTTGCCGGTGAAGCCGGCGCTGATCTTACAAAAATAAACTTAGTATATGGAGCGCTTGGAGCAGGCACTGATCCTCTGCGCCTTGCAGTTGACGGCATTGAAGCGATTAAGCTTGCAGCTGAGTACAAAATGCCTTTTGATATTCCGGGTAATGATGAACTGAGCGGTGTGCCCGCGTGGAAAACACTTGCAGGATTATTGATTAATGTGATGATCGGACTTAAACTGAACGCCAAACCGGTTCTGAAACCATTATTCTGTTATGGTCCTCATATTGTCATCAATAAATTGATGAGTGAAAATTATATCGATTACAACGCAGCAAAAATAGCTGCTCTGAAAAATATTGTTGATGCTCCAATCTGGCCGGGCGAACCAATTGCATTTATGACGCAGACCGAAGACCGTGTGCAATCTGCTAACTCAACTTCGTATCATGCGGCACTTGCTGCGGGAATTGGAGTAGATGCAATTACAATTGCCTCTACTGATGAAGCATACTCACGCGGGCCTATTTCTGTTTCTTCAAGATTAGATTCTATTCATGCTGCCGCAGATGGATTTAATTTTATGGGGAATTCAAAATTTTCAACAACATCAAATTTTGAATTATATACGGAGATGATTCAACAAAAAATTAAAGATATTTTAAGAACTGCTGCTTCAAAAGATAATCTGCCGGAAGCAATTTATGATGGTGTGCTCGGCAGTAAAGCAGACGGTGCTTATCCGGGTAAATTTGGATTGAATACGGTTGCTAAGAAATGAGCTGTAAAATTACAGGGATAGTAGGCACCGCTAAAAATACAGGTAAAACCACAACACTTACCTATTTGGTTGAATTAGCCGCGCAAAAAAAAATTAAAACGGCAATAACGGGTATTGGTTATGACGGCGAAGAAATTGATAATATTACATCTCTGCCCAAACCCCGGCTTAAGCTTCTGCCGGGAACAATAACCGCTACTTCGGAAGCGTGTTTGGCACGGATGAATAATTGTTATGAACTTTTGGAAAGAACGGAATTTGAAACTGCTTTGGGACAGATTGTTATTGTCAGAATGACAAAACCAAATTTGATTGTTATCGCAGGTCCGAACAGCCGAAGTGCTCTTGCAGGAGTCCTGAATAGAATCAGAAATTATAATCCGGGATGGATATTTATTGATGGTTCCTTAAATAGAATCTCTCCTATATATCTCGCGGATGAAATCATCTTTACAACAGGAGGCGCCAGAAGTACTGATATCAATTCTCTGGTAACAGAAATGAAAATAATTGAAAAGGTATTTTCATATCCCCAAAATAATCTGGAAGGTGCAGGTTATTCTTATGCTGATATTACTTCTGTTGAAAGTGATTTCATCCCGGATTTTACATCTGAGAAAATCATTATTAAACATCCGGTGCAGTTAAAACATCTTAAAAAAATTCTTGAAAAGAATAACGAGGTAATATATCATTCACCAATTTATCTTTTACTATCCGGTGATCTTAACGGGCTTTATGATTTCCTTTCTTCCGGAAATCTAAAGTTATCATACCTGTACAAGCCTGAATTGAAAGCCGTTACTGTAAATCCTTTCTATCCCGATTACAACGGATTATCATACTCCGAGAGTTTTATAAATGCCGATCAGCTTTTACGGCAGATGAAAGAGAATCTATCTACTCCTGTTTATAATATTAAAACAGATCATCCGCAATTTTAAAATATTCTTTTTATATTCTGAATATATTTTTCAACAAAAAATTCAATCAAATTGCAAAGAAGAAATTTTTTAAAAACAGTTTCAGCCGCAGCAATTGCAGGCTCAGTTCCTTTCTCATCATCATTATCTTTTCCTGCCGATCAGACATCCATCATTAAACCGCAAAGAATAAAACCGGGAGATACACTTGGTTTAATTGCACCCGGCAGTTTTATCCGTGAAGATGAACTGCAGGA
>Ga0079224_100011448_pt1 | contig 12221 bp, 10 predicted proteins | sample Stecom2015_FD_80414 | JGI IMG/M metagenome (GOLD analysis project Ga0079224, IMG submission 80414) | Agricultural soil microbial communities from Utah to study Nitrogen management - Steer compost 2015 | ecosystem: Environmental > Terrestrial > Soil > Agricultural land | place: USA: Utah... | reverse complement strand
GAGATTGCTTATCTGCGTGATGAGAAGCCGTCGGGTACAGTGGGTGGATCTTGTAGCGGTACAGGATGGCAACAACGTGAACTTAATGTTCTTGGTGGTGATACAAATTTCATTTCACTTAATAATTCTCAGTTCACACTTCAACCAGGTAAATACTTTATTGAAGTTCATGCTCCTGGATATCAATTAGGATATCACCAAGCAAAACTATTTACTGTTAACACTGGTGCTGATGCACTCATTGGTACCTCTAATATTGCTCACCCTAGTTACGGGGTAACAAACTACTCAATTATATTTGGTGAAATTATCGTATCTGCGACGTCTACATTTGAAGTCCAGCATCGTTGCGGAACAATGAAACCAAATTTAGGATTTGGAGTGCCTGTTAACTTCGGAACTCCTGAAATCTATACTCAGGTTAAAATTATCAAAAAAGAATAGTACTTGCTCACCTCATAGGACAGGTTAAACTTGTCCTATGAGTTTCTTTTTACTTCTAATGTTAATGACCGTTTCCTTCTCTGCTCAAGCTTGCCCAGAGAGTACACTGGCTTCTGCAACTTATCCTCTCAGCTGTAGTTCTTTATCAATTAATTCTGATATTAATCTTTCTAATATTTCTTCACCCATCATCATTAATGTGACAGGTGACGTTTCTATTAATGCGCAAGTCATTATCAATGGCCAAGCAGGAAACTTAATTGTTGGAGATATCATTGATCTGCCTGGTGGAGCTCCAGGTCCAGGTGGATATGCTGGGGGTGGTTACTCTGCTCTTCAGCCTGAGTCTGGAAAAGGTTCCAGTGGAGGGAGCGTAGGAGAAAGAGATCTCGTTAATTGCGGAGACGGCGGAGCAGGCGGTGGCTTAGTAACATCAGGACTCAATGGAACTCCTTGCCTTGGCTCTACTTTAAGTCCTAGTAATGGTGGGCTTCCATTTGACTTATCTAATATTGAAATTGCTTTATCTGGAGGTCATGGTGGGGGTGCCGGAGGAGAAGTTGATAACTCTGCAATTGCCAGTGGTGGCGGAGGCGGTGGAGCAATTTATATCATAGCAGGTGGAAAAATAACTCTCTCATCTAAAGCTTCAATTCTTGCAAACGGTGGGAACGGAGCAAACTCTATCAATGAAAATGGTGCCGGAGGTGGTGGTTCAGGTGGAGTTATTATTCTTGAGGCCAGTGACCTTGATATTCAAGGAAAACTTTCTGCTTTAGGTGGTAAAGGCGGTAGAGCTAGTGACGGCGGACATGGCGGCAACGGCTCCAACGGTCTCATTCGATTAAAAGACTTAGAAGGTGTAACGGATTATATTGGTGAAAAGATTCCACCTGTAATCCAAGAATTAAAACTTGATTCGAGTATTAGTTGTGGGACGGTTGCGATAGCAAAAGAAAATAATGGTCCTAGCTCTTTCTTCTTTCAAATTTTCGGGCCTTTGTTTCTTTTAGTTTTCTTGAATCACCTTAGAAGGAAAGACCAATCCCCAGTTTCAGAATAAGTCCGTTCTTTTTCTGATCTTTAAAATCAATACTTTCAAAACCAAGTCCTGTGAACAAATTGAAACGTTCAAGACTTCTGCGGTAACTAAGTTCTGATAATATCCCCTTCACCCCTGTAGCAAATACATATTGATCGAAGAAAATATCATGATCACCGATATTTCGTCCTAGCCGGAGATGTCCGCCAAGCGTGAACTGAGACTCGCTTTTGGCCCTTACTTTATTCTCAATAGTAAAAATCGGAAGGCTCCACCATTTAACGACTGGCCCGACGGAAAACTTCCATTCATCGTTTTTGATTAAATAATCAAGAGAACCTTCAATCGAGTATTGCTGATAACTCTCCCCTTCAAAGACTTTACCCATTACAAAGTCGGCTTTGATGATTGAGAGATATTTATCAACTCTTTCAAAACGAAGCTCTGTCGCTGCTAAAACTTCTCCCTTAATCTTTCCCGTTTCTCCATCGCTAAACTCCATATTGTCGATAGATGGGCGATACAAAAGGAAAAGTTGATTTTTATCTGCTTCTTCTAAAACATTATTTTTAAAACTAATGTGAAAACTTTTTTCTTCGAACTTACTTTCTCCAAAATCATTAAATGATTTGACTCTTACAAAGTAGCGACCTGAGTTCACTTCAAACTTGTAATTATTTTCAGGCGAATTAATAACCTTTGGATCCGTGAAGTCTTTATTATTTGCAATTTCAATTCGGTAGAAAGAAGCAAGATTATCTTTCTCCCAATTCACTGACACTGACTTTTCCTTCACTGTGAGTTTTAAATCTTTAGGAGTTCCTGGCATCAGGTGTTTAGAAGTTACTTCTAAAAGCGAGGCTTCACTAAATTCACTTTGTCTTCCCCAGTGGTCAATGATGGCGTAACGGTAAAAGAACTTTCCACTTCGGGCCCCTTCCCAGGTGATCTGATTTTTTACCGACGTTCTTGTAAAAAGAAGCTCCCTTAGATTCTCATCTCGATAAATTTCTAACTTATAAAACTTTGCTTCTTCATGCTTAGGAAGCTTAAGCGAAACGAAAGTAGCTTCGCTCGCTATAGCTCTCGGTATGAAGTTAAATAATGATGTACTCTTCCTTAACTTTAAAGGCACTTTAAGCTGCGGAAGACTCTTTGGTTTCTCAGGAGCAGGAGTTGGCTTAATAATGATTCTCTTTGGAGGAGATACTTTCCATTTACCATCTGAGAGGATACGGCTTCTCCAAAAATAAGAACCAACTTCCGGAATACTCACCTTGAGGCTTGGGTCTCTTACTTTCTTAGATAAGATAATATCTTTGAAATCTTGACTACGAGACAGCTCAAATAAGTATTCCCCCTCTGAACCATTCCAACTAAAATTGACATCCTGATCTGGCCGAGAGAGTTCAACTGTATAGACCTCTAAGTTTTTCTCTTTTGATAAATCCTTAACCCAAACCCGAGACTCTGGAGACCATTGATCAAGAGGATTATTAGCTGATTTAACTTTAACAAAGAACTCACCTTCATCAGAAATATTCCAGATGAAACGGTCCCTTGCTTTAAAAGTTTTTGTTCTCCCCATATGGTGGCGGATAGAGACAATGACTTCTCCTGGATAGTTCCAAGAAAATTCTACTCTCTCCGAATCGAGATCATAAGTCTGCACTTCATAGTCACGAGGAAATAGATTCGTCGGAATATCTTTTTTAAGATCAAATACTTTGAAATTCTGCCAAGAAGACCAAGTTGTATCCTGATAATCTGGATACTTCTTTCGAGCTCTCCATCTGTAGTCTCCTTCTTCATCTATCGTGGCCTGAAAGAGGCTTCCTCTTATAAATTCATGAAAGACTATTCTTTCTCCTGAGTAAATTTCAATTTCTATTTCTTCCTCACTGGCCTCCCATTGGAAGTTTAAACTCTCCGGAAGATCTAACTTGAACACTGATTCATCAAGGGGGCGAAATAACTTTGGAGGAGTATCTTTGATAATCTCAAAATTAAAGATAAGAGACTCCTGAGAGTCAGCAATCACTCTCCAGTAATAGTTACCTGGTGCAAATGTCTGCCCTCTTCTATAGACCTTAGGGTTCTTAAACTCTTTTGAGTCCGAGATATGGATTGTGCCAGGGTAATCCCCAAAAATGATTTCGAAGCGATCTCTAGTGGTATAGAAGCGCTCCATCGGTAAAGGCTGAGGAGTAATATCAAGTCTCTTTTTGACTACGACTTCCTTAGATCCCACTTCGACAATATTGGTAGAAGAAGCTTCAATCACTTTTTTATCTTGGTCAATAACGTCCACTTTCCCTGAGACTACCCCTATCAGAGTTTTTTCTCCGGCCTTTTGAATGGCAACTTGTGCTTCATCTGACTTTAATTTAAAAGTTTGGTCCCCTACTTGGATTTCTAAATCTTTCCCACTCAGTCGAGTCGATAGCTCTCCTTTAACAAGATAAAGATTACTAGCACTCACTCGTACTAAGCTATTTTCACTGACCTCAATTACATTTCCGTTATTAAAACTTATCTTGGCCGAAGAGCCCTGAGCGGTGAATACCAATTGATTATCTTGAATTGCACTTCCTTGGGATGGAGTTTTCCAAAAAAGCTCAGATCCTTGTCTCGTCTTCACTGTCTGTTGAATCATTTCAAGCAAAGCAATTCCTGTCTTCGAAGAATCTCGATGAGAGGACATTAGTTGATAAGAACTAGCAACTACTAATAATAATCCTATGAGACCCATGAGAAGGTCTGCTCGCTTTAAGTGCATAATTAATTCTAATGACTTATGAGGTAGGTAAAAAGGGTAGGCTTAATTTACCACCCTATCGGGATTATAATCAAATCATGAACTTAACGATTAAATACCCACTGAAGCTAAAACTTCTACTACTGCTCGCTTTTATGATGGTGATAAGCTTGGCTATCTTTGTCACTTTCGCGGTTCAAATCTTTCGAGCAGATAAATCGGCCTACATCTATGAGGCCCTCCTTTCGAAGGCCAATACAGAGAAAATAATTTTTGAAAACCAAATCCGTTTAAGTTCCTCTTCACTTGAAGTTAAAGACAATAATTTATTTCTAAAAAATGAACAGCTCAGAAAAGATGACTTAGGCTTTGAGGAAGGGATCATCCAAACAGATCTGATTTTCCCTAAAGACAATAAGTTCTATCTTCTTGGTGAAGAACTTCAAGAAGTTCAGAATGAAAAGTCTGCAGTACTGCAAGATATTTTCACTAAGAATATTTTTGAGACAGTTAGAGAAATAACACTCGATGATAAGAAATATCTTTTCTCTTTTTCTTATCAACCCGAGTTTAATTTTATTATCTCTACTCTTATTCCTTATGATGTAGCCTTTAATGCTACTAATGAACTCATTGAACAATCCCTATTCTTTGGGACCTTCATTTTAGGATTATGCCTAATCCTTTCCGTCTTTTTAGTGAGACCACTGACGAGACAACTAGAAGAGTTATTTATTCATACTCAAAAAATAGCAGCTGGTGATTTTCAATCACGAATACCGGTTCGAGGTAGTGATGAAGTGGGTGCTCTCACCTCATCTGTGAATAACATGTCTCAGCAGATTGGCCACTATATTGAAGAAATGAAGGAGAAAGCTCGCTTAGAGAATGAAGTGGCAGTTGCTCAATTAGTTCAGTCGTCCTTTTTCCCTGAACCCAGTTACCAGGATAATAAACTCAGCTTTTTCGCTCACTATCTCCCTGCAAGTGAATGCGGTGGTGACTGGTGGGGAGTTTTCCACACCCCTACTCATAAAATATTTTTTATCGCGGATGCAACAGGGCATGGTGTTCCTGCAGCTCTTCTAACGGCTACCATGAACTGTTGTAAAACATCACTGAACTTCTTACTTGAATCTAAGCCCGAACTGATCAATGCCCCAGACGAAATTCTTCGCTATATGAACCAAGCCGTTCTGGGAGCCGGGAAGGAAATTCAAGTGACATGCTTTGTTGCCATTTTAGAGCTCGACACTAATAAACTCACTTTTGCCAATGCTTCTCACCCTCTGCCCCTCCTTTTCAATTCATCGGTCCAAGCTCTTGAAAAGAGTGATATTATTCCATTACAAGGACCTAATGGTCCTCGCTTAGGGGAAAGAGAAAGTGCCGTCTATGAAAAACAAAGCATTCAACTCAAAGCCCATGATACAATCATTCTTTATACAGATGGAATTCTTGAAGCAACAAATGTTGAGGATAAACGCTGGGGTGAGAGAAGATTTATTAAAGTCATTACCGAAAATCACAAACTAGATTCTCAGCAATTGCTTACAACTGTGATGTGCACGTTGGAAGATTTTATGAAAGACTCAAAACAGGATGATGACTTCACCTTACTTAGCTTTAAGGTACTTTCATGATTAAAATAATTCTAAAACTCCCGGCAGATTCTCAAAAAGAAGTTCAAGACTTTCTGTCCCCTCATTTTCTGATCAGTGATGAGGAAAGTGTTGATGAGTACGTGATAACTGATGTTCATTATGTTCTCAACAATCAAGTGCAAGTTACTCCTCGAACATTTGTCATCTCAAACCTTAGCGACCAGGAAAACGTACTATTAATTCACAAGTACAGAATCCATCACCTTATAGGGAAAAACCCTCAGGTTTACCTGGATGAGATATTAGATAATTTACGAAAACTTACCTCTAAGCAATTCTGGGGTTTTAAGCATTACTTTGGAGAAAATCTGCAAGAGAGAATAATCTCTTTTTCAGACTCAACAAATATCCAGGAAAAGATGACTGAAGAATTAAGTAACTTTCAATTTGATGGTTATTTTTCTTCACCAAATGACTACCTGAGGCTCATGGCCAATGAACTTCTCTCCAACTCTCTTTACAAGGGACCTAATAAAAAAAGACTTGAGAAAGGACTAGAGTCTTCTGATCGAAGGTCCCCGGTTTTCCTCAAGGGTTCCGATTTAGTTCAAGCAACACTCGGTGCCAATGATAAGGGAGTTGCTCTCTCTGTGCAGGATTCATTTGGAGAACTTACTCATGAGATTCTCATCACTAACCTTGTTAGAAGTTTTGAAGAGAAAACGCCCTTAGACAAAAAAGATGGCGCAGGACTAGGACTTTACCTTACCTATCTCCACTCCAATCAACTTATCGTGAATCTCAAGCCAGGGTTTCGCACAGAGGTCATTTGCATCATCGATAAGAACAAACGTTTTTTGAATTATAAAAGTAGAATTAGATCATTTCATTTTTTTGAAGAGGTAGTTAGTGAAAAGACTCACGCTTAATAAGAAACTCAACGATGGAGTTTTGCACGTACAGTTAATTGGTAATATTGATGAAGACACGGATCTCACAGAAATATTAGAAACAAAAGCTTCTGAAGTTATATTTGATTTTGATCAAGTAGAGTTAATTAACTCTTGCGGGATCAGAGAATGGATTAAGTTTTTAGATAACCTCTCCGCTGAATCGGTTCAATACGAAAACTGTCCTCAGATAATTATAGAACAAATTAATATGGTTCATGGCTTCATTCGCCCTGGAAGCAAGCTTAATAGTTTCTACGCCCCCTACTACTGTGAGGATTGTGATAAAGAACGAAAGACCCGTATCACAAGTAATGATGTGAAGAGTAAAAAAGCACCGAAAATGAATTGCCCTGATTGTGGCAGTGAAATGGAGTTTGATGCCCTTGAAGCTACATACTTCAACTTTTTAGGGAAATAGATCATGCTCTCAACCTTCGATCACATCTTTGATGCAACGATTGGGCTCGATATCAAAGGCCAGATCATTTACTTTAATCATCAGGCCACAAGTTTTTTTAAGCTTTCTCCTCGACTATTAAAACAGAAAAAGCTTCTCGAAGAGATATTCAGGACCGATGAATTTGATCTCACCGAATGGATTGATAAATCACTCTTAAGCTTTGAAGTAAACCTGTCTCCTGAAATTCAGATAACTCTCCTCCATGAGCCTGTTACTTTCGTTGTTGTTTTAAAGATATTTCCTGTTGAGACTCAGGAAGGAAACCGTTTTATAATTCTGTTCCAAGATAAAACGATAGAGAATAATCTTCATACAAAATATAAAGATCAAGTCGAAGAATTAAGAAAGACTCATGAACAGATTATTCAAGCAGATAAGCTTTCTACCTTAGGTGAACTCACTGCAAGTATTTCTCATGAGATAAATAATCCCTTAACTATTGCTTCGGGCCACTGTGAGCTTCTTAATGAAGGGCTCAGTTCTAAAGACCCTATGGCAAAGATTGATTTTTTAAAACTAACTGCCTCAACAATTCAAGAGTCTCTTGATCGGGTCAACCAAATCATCAAGAACATGCAATCTTTCCTTCATAAGAAAGAAGATAAGAAAGAATACTGTAACCTCTTTACTATCATTGATAATGCTCATCGCTGGGTTAAAGGACAAGATCCAGAAAATAAAATAAATCTGAAAATCGAAAACTGTCAGAATGCGATTGTATTGGCCAATAGCCTTAAACTCGAACAAGTGTTTCTTAACTTTTTTAAAAATGCTTACGATGCTCTTCTTGAATCAAATACAAAAAATCCCTTCATTGAAATAAGCTTCGAATTAATTGATCATCAAGTTTTAATACACATAAAAGATAACGGTCCAGGAGTTCCCTCTTCACTCAAGAAAGATCTTTTTAAACCTTTTAGTACTTCTAAGGAGTCAGGTAAGGGAACGGGTCTAGGACTATCCATTAGCGCAAAAATTATTGAATCTCACCAGGGATCAATTCAGTTAATGGAATCAACAGTTGGCGCTCACTTTTTGATTACACTCCCTTCCATAGAAAAGTACAGTTATTCACGCACTGACTTTTTTAGAATTGACCAACTTCGAAAACGTATACTCATTCTGGATAATGAAGCCCTTATTCTAAATCTCATGAGTAGTTTTTTAGAAGAAACTGGCCATTATATCATTGGCTCTTCAAGTCCTGAAGAAGCTTTGGATCTCCTTGATAAGGCCAATATCGATATCATTATCACTGACTATACAATGCCCTCGATGAATGGTTCTCAGTTTTCTAAACTAGCAAGATCTAAGGATTTTTCCGGTCCTATTTATTATATGACGGGGTCACAAAATATTGAGCGATATAATGTCGATAAAGATAAATATAAAATAAGTGGGGTCATACTAAAGCCCTTTCACAAGGATGAGATTGTACGAATTATTAATTCTGCGGTTAAAGGACTAGCAAATGAATAATAAAGCGATACAAAACATGAACATTTTAGTTGTGGACGATGAAGAAAAGATTGGTGAACTCATTAAGATTTTCCTTCAATCGGCCTTCCCTTTCAATTCAATCATTGTCGCTCCCAATGCTCTTCAAGCTTCACAGAAATGCTTGAATCAGGAATTCGACTTGATGATTATTGACCACGTGATGCCTGGGAAGCCAGGTCTCGAATATATTGAGTCTTTAAAGAGTTCATTTAAATTTCAAAAAACTAAAATTATTCTAATCTCTGGTTACTTAGAGCAAGAAGATGTTTTGAAGGCCATAAACTTAGGGGTAAAAAACATTATTGTGAAACCATTTAACCGACAACAGATCATTTCAAAAGTTGAGGAAGCATTGGAGATAACGGCCAATATTTAATCGTCACAATCCTCATCTTCACATTGATGTTTCTTCTTTTCGACACACTCATCTTTCATGTCACAGATATCACAACTTCCCATAAGGTTGGCAATACCACCGCACGAGCCAGAAATTGGCTTTCTTTTGAAGATCACCCCTACTGACATAATAAGAACTGCACCTAGAAATGCACCTACGGTAAAAATCATTATTTCCATAAGAACTCCACTGGCGTAAGCCATATTGTGAGCACTATAATACCTCGAAGATGGATATAAAACTAGTTTCTGGCCTCTTGTTGATACATTTTATGGCCCTCATATCCCCTGGTCCTGACCTCATTCTTACTCTTAGGAATGCCGTCAACTATGGTATGAAATCCGGAATACTTAGCTCGTTAGGCTTTGGAACAGGTATCTTCTTTCATTCGTTACTGGCCTTGATAATTATTCAAGGGTTTGGCCAATTTCCAGATGATAAACTCCCATTATTGGGGCTTCCTGGTTCAGCTTTTCTAATCTATCTAGGAATTAAGATATGGCCGAGTAAGTCTTACGAGGAGCAAGAAATTGATCTCTCTCAAAAAAGTTCCACTAGTCCTTATCTTCAAGGTTTTTTTACAAACCTTCTAAATCCGAAGGCATCAATTTTTACGATTGGACTCATTACCACTCAAGTAAGACCAGATACGGCATTGATAACTCAATTTACCCTAGTGATTGGAATCGTGCTCCTAACTATCTTCTGGTTTAGCTTTGTCTCTCTAGCACTCTCTCGTGCTAAGATAAGAGATCTCTACTTCAAGCAAAGTAGAGTGATGAATTATCTATTCAGCATTTCGTTTATTATATTTGGATTTATGCTTATCAAAGATGCACTTGGTTTGCTTTCAAATAATCTTTCATAAGTTTATTTGAAAGTTCCTTATACTCCCCAGGTTTCACAGCTTCAAGAAGCAATACTTTAAGTCCTAACTGATCGGCAATCTCAATTCCTTGATGACCTAAAACCATGAGGGCAGTTCCCCACGCATCAGCTTCAAGTGCTGTACCAGCAATCACTGTTGCAGAAGCAATCTGATGTTCTACCGGCCTTCCAGAACGAGGATCAATGATGTGGGACCTTCTCACTCCATTTTCTGTAAAAAATTGACGATAGTTTCCAGATGTCGCAATTGATTTATCTCTCATACGAAGAGCTACCTGAACCCCTCGACCTTTATCTTGAGCAGGCTTTTCTATTCCTATGACCCAAGGACTATTAGGAGATTTCTCCCCTTTAACGAAAAACTCTCCGGAGATATCAATCATATAATTTTTAATTTTATGATTTTCTAAGAGAAGTCCTATGAGATCTGCTGCCCAACCAGGAACAAAAGAGTTAGTATCAATCTCGACTTCATCCATCAGCTTCCAAGCTTCCTGCTTCTTAGTATCCCATTGAATGTTTCGCATCCCTACTTTAGTAAGCGCAAGTTTAATTTCTTCTTCTTTTGGGGACTTATTCTTTTTCTTTGCCCCGGCACCAAATCCCCATACCTTAATAACAGGCCTTAAAGTTGGATCAAAGGCACCTAAACTGAGCTGGTTCATTTTTTTACAAAACTCAAGCATCTCTATAAAGCGAGGAGAAACTTTCATCTTTTGATTGGCCTTCAAATTGTTAAATCGAGTTACCATCGAGTCACTCTGATAATTTGAAAACTCGTCATTCACATCTTTGAAAAGCTTCTCAAGCTCTGCTTGCAGTAACGTGGCATCTGATTCTCCTACCCATTTGATAATGTAGTAAGAGCCAAAAATATCGCCTTGTAATTGGTGAATTGTCGGAGTTTTTTCTGAACAGCCAGAAATAAAAATGAAGAAGAAAAGAAAAAACCCTCGAAACAAATTTGTTCCGAGGGTTTGAGTTGTTTGATTAGCCACCGAAGTCATCGAGCATAATATCTTCTCTCTCTACACCGAGTGAAAGAAGCATATTAATTACAGACTCGTTCATCATTGGAGGTCCACATAAGTAGTACTCGCAATCTTCCGGAGCAGGATGATTTTTGAGGTACTCTTCATAAAGAACGTTATGGATAAAGCCAGTTGGCCCAGTCCAGTTATCCTCAGGAAGAGGCTCAGAAAGAGCTACAGTCCATTTGAAGTTCGGGTTCTCTGCTTGAATTCCATTGAAGTCATCAACATAGAACATCTCGCGAACAGAACGAGCACCATACCAGAAAGTAACTTTACGATCAGTGTGGAGACGCTTGAATTGGTCGAAGATGTGTGAACGCATAGGCGCCATCCCTGCTCCACCACCAACAAAGATCATCTCTTTCTTAGTGTCACGAGCAAAGAATTCACCAAATGGTCCAGAGATAGTAACATCATCACCTGGCTTTAAGTTGAAGATGTATGAAGACATCTTACCAGGAGGAGTTCCTGCTGGAGCTTTTGGATGTGGAGTCGCGATACGCACGTTAAGCATAATCATACCCTTCTCTTCAGGGTAGTTGGCCATTGAGTAAGCACGTACTGTTTCATCTTCAACAACTGATTTGTATTGCCAAATATTATACTTATCCCAGTCTTCGCGGAACTTTTCTTCAACATCAAAGTTCTTGAAGTCAATTGAAAGACCAGCTGGACGTTCAATCTGAATAAATCCACCGGCACGGAATGGAACATCTTCTCCTGGTGGAAGTTCTAGTACAAGCTCTTTAATGAAAGTAGCAACGTTATTATTAGATCTAACTTTACACTTCCACTTCTTAACTCCAAATACTTCCTCAGGAACTTCGATTTTCATATCTTGCTTACATGTTACCTGACATGCCAAGCGCATCCCTTCGCGGGCTTCTTTCTTCGTAATGTGTGAAAGTTCTGTAGGAAGGATATCTCCCCCACCAGTGTGAACAATGGCCTTACACTGACCACAAGTTCCACCACCACCACAAGCTGATGATAAAAAGATCTTCTCAGCAGCAAGGGCAGTTAAAAGCTTTCCGCCTCCAGCAATCTCGATATCTTTTTCGTTATTAATGTTTATTTTAATGCTTCCAGTAGAAACGAGCTTTGACCTTGCGATTAAAATAATCGTAACAAGTACAAGGAT
>Ga0079224_100011447_pt1 | contig 12221 bp, 7 predicted proteins | sample Stecom2015_FD_80414 | JGI IMG/M metagenome (GOLD analysis project Ga0079224, IMG submission 80414) | Agricultural soil microbial communities from Utah to study Nitrogen management - Steer compost 2015 | ecosystem: Environmental > Terrestrial > Soil > Agricultural land | place: USA: Utah... | reverse complement strand
TGTAGCGCTGCGGGTCCAGGTTCAATTCCTGGATGCAGGCTTTGAGCAGGGCCCGCTGGTCGGCGTCGTCGGCGATGAGGAAGCGGGGATCCCAGCCCAGGCGGTCGCCCCAGCGCCGCAGGATGCGCACGCAGGCGGCGTGGAAGGTGGACAGCACCATGGCGCCGGCGGCGCCGCGCCCCAACAGCTGCTCCACCCGCTCCCTCATTTCCCGGGCGGCCTTGTTGGTAAAGGTGATGGCCAGGATGGACGCCGGGTCCACCCCGCGGCACACCAGGTAGGCGATGCGGTGGGTAAGGACCCGCGTCTTTCCGCTGCCGGCGCCGGCCAGCACCAGGCAGGGGCCCTCCAGGTGAGCGGCGGCCTCGGCCTGGGCCGGGTTCAGCCCGGCCAGCAGTTGTTCGCAGTCGCTCAAGACGTGGTGACCTCCGGCGTCTGGGGCGGGAGGAGCGCCGCCTGGACCCGCGTCCCCCCTTCCCGGGGCCCGTCCAGGGGGAGGCGCACGGTGACCACGGTGCCTCGACCCTCGGCGCTGGCCACGTCGATGGTGCCGCGGTGGCTGCTGACGATGGCGCTGACCACAGCCAGGCCCAGGCCGGTGCCGCCCGCCTTGGTGGTGAAGAACGGCTCGAAGATGCGTTCCCGATCGGCCTCGGGGATCCCGCGGCCGGTGTCGGACACCCGCACCGTTACGACGGGCACCCCGTCGACGCCTTCCGACAGGGTCTCAAAGCGCAGTATACCACCCCGGCCCATGGCCTCGATGGCGTTCCGCCCCAGGTTGAACAGGACCTGGCGCAGCCGGCGGCTGTCGCCTTCGATCTCGGGCAGGCCAGGGTCCAGGTGGGTTTCGATGGTGATGCCGTGGGGGCGCGCCTGGGCTTCCAGCAGCACGGCCACTTTTTCCACCAGCCGGTTCAGGCTGCAGGGCGCCGTCTGCACCGGCGCCGGCTTCGCCATCAGCAGCAGGTCGTCCACCAGGCGCTCGATGCGCTCGATCTCGCTGAGGACCACGTCCAGGTTCTCGTACTCCTCGGGCAGTTCCGCCCGCATCAACTGGATGAAGCCTTTGATGGCGGTCAGCGGGTTGCGGATCTCGTGGGCGGTGCCGGCCGCCAGCTGGCCCACCGCCGCCAGCCGCTCCGCCTCGCGGACCTGCCGCTCCAGGCGGTGCCGTTCCGTGATGTCGCGGGCGGTGCCCACCGCCGCCACCACCGTGCCGTTGAGGGCGCAGACCGGCGTCACCTGCACGTCGAAGACCCGGGTGCCGCAGGGCGCGTCCAGGGTCAGGGCACCGTCGTGCCAGACCTCCTTGCGGGTCAGCGCCCGCTCCATGTGGGCCCAGCGCCGGTCCAGGCGCGTCCAGGCCTTCAGCGGCAGCCGCTCCAGGCGCGCGGGGTTCAGCCCCAGCGTGGCCAGCACGCTGCGGGCCGTGTTGTTCATCAGGCGCAGCTCGCCGTCGGCGCCGAAGGCCACCACGGCCACCGGCAGCACGTCCAGCACCTGTTCGGTAAAGCGCTTCAGGGACGACACTTCCGTCAGCTTCCCGCGCAGCTCGTCCCGAAGGCGTGCGTTGTCCAGGGCCAGGGCGCCGGCGCCGGCCACCGCCTCCACCAGTTCAGGCTCGCCGGGCATGAAGGGCTCGTGCAGCGGCCGGGCGGCGCCCAGCACGCCGATGACCCGGCCCCGGGCCACCAGCGGAACGGCATGCACGGTCCACCGTCCAGGCGGCAGCACGTGGCACCAGGGGCTGTCGGATGCGTCCACCGGCGCCGTCACGCTGTCCAGCCGGGTGACGGCCCGCAGCATGGGCCCGGGCTGGCCCTCCACCAGTTCACGGCCCGGCGGCCGGGTGCCGCGGCCGGCCTCCAGCCGGAAGACTCCCCAGCCGCTGTAGGAAGCCACCCAGCACGGCTCGCCCACGGCCTGGGCCAGGATGTCGGCGATGCGCTCGTAGGCCTGGCCGACGGTCAGCGCCTCGCTCAGCAGCAGGTTGAGCCGCAGCGCCAGGCCGGCGTCGATGAAGCGGGCCCGGAACAGCGCTGCGCCCGTCGGCGGCGCCGGCTGCGGCGCCTGGCCGCCGTCGGATAGGATGGCCCGGAGGGCGTCGGCCAGCTGCCGCAGCCGCCCGTCCGGCGCCGGTTCACCGCCGCCGTCCAGCATCCGCCGCATCGCGGGCTCGTGCTCCAGCACCAAGCCGATGAAGGCATCGGTCAGTTCGGGGTCCAGCAGCCGGCCCCGCTGCTCTTCCAGGATGCGCAGCGCCGCCCGCAGCCCGATGGGGGCGCCGCGGCCCGTGCCGCCGGTGAGGGCATGGAAGGTGTCCAGGATGGCCAGGATGCGGGCGCCCCGCGGCACCGCCTCCAGGGAGGCCCGGTCCCGCGGCAGCCCGTGCTCCTGCAGGAAGCGGTACCCGGCCAGGATGCGGTTGATCCCCGCCATGGCCATGGCCCTGCGCAGGCCGCGGGGAGCGGCGCGGTCGGCCTGGGTGCCGTGCAGCAGGGCGGCGAAGCGCAGGTCCCGCAGTTCGTGTTCGGGAAGTTCCAGGTAGCGGCCGAACGCCTCGACGGTGCGCACCAGCCGTTCCGCCGCCCGGCTTTCCAGCCGCGGCGAGTTGAGCAGGCCGGCCAGCTCCTGTTCCACCAGGTTCAGTTCCTGCTGCCGGGTCCGGACCAGGATGCGCTCCAGCAGCCCCGCCAGGATGACGTAACCGGCCAGCACCGGCCAGCCGTAGGCGGCGACGCCGGCGGCCACGGGGATGCTGACCCCCGAGAACAGCAGGCTCCGGTTGAAGTGGGAACGGTAGACGGCAGCCATCGCCGGCAGCAGCCGCTCTCCCCGCTGCAGGGCCACCATGCCGCCCACCAGGCCGCCGTTGACCACCACGAAGGCGAAGGCCGCCAGGATCAGCGCAGGCAGGGGTTGCCGGCCCAGGGCGACACCATGGGTGCCGCCCAGCAGGTGGAAGACCGCGGCGGCGGCCAGGACCGCCAGCGAGGTCTGGGCGGCGTTGAACACGGCGGCCCGGTTCAGGCGCCGCAGGTACGCGGCGGCCAGCAGCCACCCCGTCATCTCCACCAGGGCGGCGCCGGCCGGGGCCGTGAGCCAGACCGCCGCCAGGCCCATCACCCCCCCGGTGGACACGGCCTCGCCCGCCGGCAGGCGCACGGCGCGAACTTCGCCCACCGCCACGCCCAGCGCCAGCAGCAGCGGCAGCGGTCCCCACGCCGGTGGGCCCCACCAGCGCCAGGCGCAGGCCACAGCCACAATGGCACTTGCCGCGACGAAGCCCGCATAGCGTCGAGGAGCCCGAACCGTCGGCCCTCCACCCATCGTCCCGTCAGTCCCTGCCCCCCATGGTGACAAAGGGAGGGCTCAGAAATGAGCCCTCCCCAACGTGCTTCTCTCTATATGTGTGGACCGGTCTCACGGACTCGTCTCGATTACGGGATGTCCGGCCAGCTGATCTGGGACAGCCCAGCCAGGGCCAGGGTCGCCAGGAGCGCCAGGCTCCAGAAGATGCGGCGAACCATGGCGATCCCTCCCTTCTCCGAGTTGCCCCTCTCACCAGGAGCAAAAGAGGCAACCTCCCCGCCCCCAATCCCTGTCGACGGGCCAACTGGAGTAAGGGATTTTACTCAAGGCATGTCCAACGGTTCGCCGAGGTGGGGATGATTTCCTGCTGGGCGGCCTCACCGGCCGCCGCCGCGATGTCGGTGCGGCAGTGCTTGCCCTCGAAGCGGATGAGATCTGCGGACTCGTATGCCCGGCGGCGGGCCTCGCCCAGCGTCGCCGCCGTCGCGGTGACGGCCAGCACCCGCCCGCCGGCGGTGAGCCACCGGGATCCCTCCCGCCGGGTGCCGGCGTGGTAGACGGTGACGCCCGGCCGCGCCTCGGCCTGCTCCAGGCCGTCGATGGGCAGCCCCGTACGGTAGGAGCCGGGGTAGCCGCCCGACGCCAGCACCACGCACACGGCGCCGCCGGGCAGCCAGCGGGCCGGGGTCGACGGGTTCCCGGTCGCCGCCTCGGCCAGCAGCGCGGCCCAGTCGCCGTCCAGGCGCGGCAGGATCACCTGAGCCTCGGGATCGCCGAAGCGGCAGTTGAACTCCAGGACCCGCGGTCCCTGGGCCGTGATCATGAGGCCGGCGTAGAGGACCCCGCGGTAGTCGATGCCCTCGGCGGCCAGGCCCGCCGCGGCCGGCGCGATGATCTCCCGCTCCACGCGGGCCAGCGTCGCCGCGTCCACCCAGGGCACCGGCGAGTAGGCGCCCATGCCCCCCGTGTTGGGGCCGCGGTCGCCGTCGAACACGGCCTTGTGGTCCTGGGCCGGGGCCAGCAGCAGGTAACGGGGCCCCGAGACCAGCGCCAGCACCGAAACCTCGCGGCCCACCAGCCGCTCCTCGATCACCACGCGGCGGCCGGCGGCGCCGAACGCGCCTCGCGCCAGGGCGCTGTGGGCCGCCTCCACCGCCTCGTCGTGGCTGCAGGCCACCACCACGCCCTTGCCCTGGGCCAGGCCGTCGGCCTTGACCACCGGCGGCTGCGGGCAGGAGCGGATGTAGCGCTGGGCGGCGCCGAAGTCGTCGAAAACCCGCGCCTCGGCCGTGGGGATGCCGTGCCGGGCCATGAATTCCTTGGCCCAGGCCTTGCTGGCCTCGATGCGGGCGCCGTCCATGCCCGGGCCGAAAGTCGCGACGCCGGCCTGCCGCAGCGCGTCGGCGCTGCCGGCGGCCAGGGGCGCCTCGGGACCCACCACCACCAGGTCCGCCCGGGCTTCCCGGGCCGCGGCCAGGGCGTAGGCGGGATCATCCAGGCTGCCCGCCGCGCCCACGGGACGGGCGCCGTCGCGGAACATGGCGTCGCTGCCGGGAGCCGCGTACAGGGCCGACACCGCCGGCGAGCGGGACAGCGCCCGCACCAGCGCATGCTCGCGCCCGCCGGAACCCAGGACCAGAACCCGCACCGTCCACACCCCTCAGTGACGGAAATGCCGGATGCCGGTAAAGACCATGGCCACGCCCAGGCGCCGGGCCGCCTCGATGACCTCTTCGTCGCGGACCGAGCCGCCGGGCTGGACGATGACCGCCGCCCCGTACTGCGCGCACAACTCCACCGTGTCGGGGAAGGGGAGGAAGGCGTCGGAGGCCACCACCGCGCCCCGGGCGCCCTCGCCGGCGTGCTCCAGGGCCAGCCGGGCCGCCAGCACGCGGTTGGTCTGACCGCCGCCGATGCCCAGGGTGACGCCGCCGCGGGCCACCACGATGGCGTTGGAGCGCACGTGCTTGACGGCGGTCCAGGCGAAGACCAGGTCGTCGGCCAGCTCCGGCGGCACCTGCCCGGCCACCGTGCGCCACGACGCCGGGTCAGGACGGGCGCGGTCGGCTCCCTGGACCAGGACCCCGCCCGGAACCGACCGCAGGCGCCAGCCGTCCAGGCGCCCCCGGCCCGGCTGCTGGTCCATCACCAGCAGCCGCAGGTTCTTGCGCCGGGACAGCAGGGTCAGGGCTTCCTCGTCGAAGCCCGGCGCCAGGACCACCTCCAGGAAAAGGTCCGCCAGGGCCTCGGCGGCGGCGGCGTCCACCGGCCGGTTGAAGGCCACGATGCCGCCGAAAATGGAGACCGGATCGGCGTCCCGGGCCCGCTGGAAGGCGGTGCGGGCGTCGCCGGCCACGGCGATGCCGCACGGCGTCCCGTGCTTGACCGCCACCGCCGCCGGCCGGTCGAACTCCACCACCGCTTCCCAGGCCGCCGCCGCGTCCAGCAGGTTGTTGTAGGACAGTTCCTTGCCCTGCAGCTGCCGGGCCCCCGGCAGGCCCGCCGCGGGGCCGGGCGCCTCGGCGTAGAGGGCGGCGTCCTGGTGGGGGTTCTCCCCGTAGCGCAGGCCCTGGCGCCGGACCAGCGGCAGCGCCGTCCGCTCCGGCCACGGGTCCAGGCCGGTGCCCGCGCCCAGGTGGTTGGCGATGACCGCGTCGTAGTAGGCGGTGTGGGCGAAGGCCCGCGCCGCCAGGCGCCGGCGCTGCTCAAGCGTCAGGCCGCCGGCGGCCAGGGCCGCGGCCACCTCGTCGTAGTCGTCGGGGCTGCACACCGGGATCACGCCCTGGTGGTTCTTGGCGGCCGCCCGCAGCATGGCCGGCCCGCCGATGTCGATCTGCTCCAGGGCTTCCTCCAGGCCCGCGCCGGCCTGCACCGTCTCCTCGAAGGGGTACAGGTTGACGCAGACCAGGTCGAAGGTACCCAGACCCAGGCGTACCAGGGCCTCCAGATGCTCGGGGCGGTCGCGGCGCGCCAGGATGCCGGCGTGGACCGCGGGATGCAGGGTCTTGACGCGGCCGTCCAGGATCTCGGGGAACCCGGTGACCGCCTCCACCGGCGTCACCGCCACGCCGGCTTCCCGCAGCAGGCGGGCCGTCCCGCCGGTGGACACGATCTCCCAGCCCAGCGCCTGGAGCCGGCGGGCGAATTCGGCCGCGCCCCGCTTGTCCGACACGCTGATCAGGGCCCGGCCGGCCGGTTGGGCGCCGTCGTCGAGGATGCGGACCCGCCGCCCTTCCACCCGGATCCGGCCCTCGGCCAGAAGCCTCACGGCCCGGGGGTACAGCCGGTGTTCCGCCGCCTGGATGCGGGCCAGAAGCGACGCCTCGTCGTCACCCTCCAGCACCGGCACCGCCTGCTGCAGGACGATGGGGCCCGTGTCCATGCCCTCGTCCACCAGGTGGACGGTGCAGCCGGTCTGGCGGACGCCGTGCTCCAGCGCCCGGCGGACCGCGTTCAGGCCGGGGAAGGCCGGCAGCAGCGAGGGGTGGACGTTCAGGATGCGCCAGCGGTAAGCCTCCACCACCTCGGGCCCCAGCAGCCGCATGAAGCCCGCCAGGGCCACCAGGTCCACGCCGCGGTCGTGCAGCAGCTCCAGCAGGCGCCGGTCGAACTCCGGTCCCGTCCGCCCCCGGCGCGCCCCCACGGGTTCCAGGTACACGGCCTCGATGCCGGCGGCCCGGGCCCGCTCCAGGGCAGGCGCGTCCGGTACGTCGGACACCACCAGCCGGATCTCGGCGCCCAGGCGGCCTGCCCGCTGGGCGTCCATCAGGGCCTGCAGGTTGCTGCCCCGCCCCGAGGCCAGCACCGCCAGGATCTTGCTCATGCTTCCGGCTCCTTTCCGGGCAGCCCCGTCACGCCCCGGCCGCGGGCCACCTCGCCGATGATCCAGGCGGGGGCGCCCAGGGCCGACGCCAGCTGCGCCCGAACGTCCTCGGCTTCAGCGGCCGGCGCGATCACGGCGAAACCGATTCCCATGTTGAAGGTGCGGTACATCTCAGCCGGTTCGATGCCGCCGGCTGCGGCCAGCCAGGCGAAGACCGGCGGCACCTCCCAGGCCCCGGGGTCCAGGCGGATGCCCAGGCCCGGACCCAGGACCCGCGGCAGGTTTTCGGGCAGCCCGCCGCCGGTGATGTGGGCCAGCGCCGAGACCCGCCCGGCCTCCAGCAGCGGCCGCAGGGCCCGGACGTAGATGCGGGTGGGGGCGAGCAGGACGTCCACCAGGGGCCGGTCCCAGCCCTCCGGCACGTAGCCCGTATCCGGCCGGCCGTTTGCGTCCAGCAGTCCCGCCCGGGCCAGCACCCGGCGCACCAGGGTGAAGCCGTTGCTGTGGGGACCGGTGGAGGCCAGGCCGATGACGGCGTCGCCGGGGCTGACCCGCCTGCCGTCCAGGAGCCGGTCCTCCTCGCAGATGCCCACGGCGAACCCGGCCATCTCCAGGTCGCCCTCCCGCAGCAGGTCAGGGACCTCCGCGGTCTCGCCGCCCAGCAGCGTGCAGCCGGCTTCCACGCAGGCGTCGGCCATGCCGGCGGCGGCCGCTGCGATCTCTTCGGGTTTCAGGCGGCCGGCGGCCACGTAGTCCAGGAAAAACAGCGGCTCGGCACCGCAGGCCAGCAGGTCGTTGACGTTCATGGCCACCAGGTCCACGCCCGCGGTGTGCATGCGCCCGGCGGCGCGCAGCAGCAGCAGTTTGGTGCCCACGCCGTCGGCCGCCGCGCACAGCACCGGGCGCCGGTAGCCACCCGGCAGGGCCATGGCCCCGGCGAAGCCGCCGATGCCGGCGATCTGCTCGGGACGGCGGGTCCGGGCGGCGTGGCGGGCGATGGCGGCCACCGTCCGGGCGGCCCGGTCGCGGTCGACGCCGGCGGAGCGGTAGTCCAGAGGGTTCACGACACTTCCACCTTCCCGGACCTGGCGGGGGACCGCGGCCGGCCCGCCTGGGCCCCGGCGCCTCCCGCGGCGTCGGGGGCCACCGGGTACCGTCCGGTGAAGCAGCCCAGGCAGAAGGATTCCGAGTCCAGGCCGGTGGCCGCCAGCATGGCCTCGGCCGACAGGAAGTGCAGGCTGTCGGCCCCCACCGCGGCCCGGATGTCCTCGATTTGCCGCTGGGACGCCATCAGCTGGCTGCGGTCGGCGGTGTCGACCCCGTAATGGCAGGAGAACCGGTAGGGCGGCGAGGTGATCCGCAGGTGAACCTGGGCGGCGCCGGCGTCCCGCAGGAGCCGGACCAGGCGCGAGGCCGTGGTGCCCCTCACCAGGGAGTCGTCCACCAGCACCACGCGCCGGCCCTCCACCACGCCGCGGATGGGGTTCAGCTTGATGCGCACGGCCTCGGCGCGGTCGGCGCTGCCGGGCCGGATGAAACTGCGGCCCACGTAGCGGTTCTTGATCAGGCCCAATTCCACCGGCAGGCCCGCTTCCTCGCCGTAGCCGGCGGCCGCCGGCAGGCTGGACTCGGGCACGCCGATGACCACGTCGGCGTCCACCGGCGCTTCCCGGGCCAGCAGCCGGCCCAATTCCTTGCGCACCTCGTGGACCGCCCGGCCCTGGAAGACGCTGTCGGGCCGGGCGAAGTAGATGAACTCGAAGATGCAGAAGGCTCGGGGCCCGGGCGGCGCCACGCGGCCGCCCCGCAGCCCGCTGCCGTCGATCCACAGCCACTCGCCCGGCTCCACCTCGCGCAGCAGGCGGGCGCCCACCGTGTCCAGGGCGCAGGTTTCCGACGCCAGCACGTAAGCCCCGCCCAGGCGGCCCAGCACCAGGGGCCGGATGCCGTGGGGGTCCCGGGCGGCGAAGATGCCCTCGGGCGTCAGGGCAGCGATGGCGTACCCGCCCTGCACCTGGGCCACCGCCGCGGCCAGCGCCTCGGGCCAGGAGCCCTTGCGGCGGGCCGCCAGGTGGGCGATGACCTCGGTGTCGGTGGTGGTCTGGAAGATGGCGCCCTCGGCCTCCAGGCGCCCGCGCCAGCCGGCGGCGTCCACCAGGTTGCCGTTGTGGGCCAGGGCCAGCTGGCTGCCGCGGCAGGACATGACCAGCGGCTGGGCGTTCTCGATGCGGCTGGCGCCGGTGGTGGAGTAGCGCACGTGACCCAGGGCCACGGTGCGGGGCCCGAGCCCGCCGGGCCCGCCGGCCAGCCGCTCCAGGGTTTCGGCGTCGAAGGCCTCCGACACCAGGCCCATGGCCCGGTAGTGGCAGATCTCCTCACCCGGGCGGCAGGCGGCGATGCCGGCGCTCTCCTGACCCCGGTGCTGCAGGGCGTAGAGGCCGTAGTAGGTGAGCCGTACCGCCTCGGGGTGGTCGTGGACGGCGAACACGCCGCACGCTTCCCTCAGGCCGTCCAGGGAATTCCTCAGGCCATCCATCGGGCCATCGCCTCGCTCCAGGGGCGGTGCAGCCGCTGCACCTCAGCGTCCACGGCCAGGGCGCCGCCGATGCGGATGCGCAGGCGCCCGCCGCCGGCGGCGCCGATGACGGCGGCCGGCACCGCCAGGCGGCCGGCCAGGTCCAGCAGCCGCTGCAGGTCGCCCGGAGCGGTGCTGACCAGGACCCGCGACGGCCCCTCGCCGAAGAGGACCTCGGCGGCGCTGCCCGCCTCCGGCAGCGCCACCTCGGCGCCGGCGGCGCCGGGCTCCGCGGCGAAGCAGGCCTCGGCCAGGGCCACCGCCGCGCCGCCGTCGGACAGGTCGTGGGCCGAGCGCAGCAGGCCGGCGGCGGCGGCCTCCACCAGCAGGTCGATGAGCCGCCGCTCCAGGTCCAGGTCCACCAGCGGAGGCCGTCCCCGCACCAGGCCGTGCACCACCTTCAGGTACTCGCTGCCGGCCAGGCCGGCGGCCGGCGCCCCCAGCAGCACCAGCGCGTCGCCTTCAGCCTTGAAGCCGGGGGTGACCACCTTCTCCAGGTCGTCGATGACGCCCAGCATGCCGACCACCGGCGTCGGGTAGACGCCGCGGCCCATGGTCTCGTTGTAGAAGGAAACGTTGCCGCCGGTGACCGGCGTGCCCAGGGCCCGGGCGGCCTCGGCCATGCCGTCGATGACGGCCGAGAAGGCCCACATGGTCTCGGGCCGCTCGGGACTGGCGAAGTTGAGGCAGTTGGTCAGGCCCAGGGGCCGGGCGCCGGTGCAGGCCACGTTGCGGGCGGCCTCGGCCACGATGAGCCGGGCGCCGCGGTCGGGGTCCAGCCAGGCCAGCCGGCCGTTGCCGTCCACGGCCAGGGCGATCCCCTTGCGGCTGCCGGGCACCCGCAGCACCGCGGCGTCGGCACCGGGGACCACCACGGTGTTGGTGCGCACCTGGTAATCGTACTGCTGCCAGATCCACCGCCGCGAGCACAGGTTGGGGGAGCCCAGGAGCCGCTCCAGCGCCGCCGTCCAGTGGGCGGTGTCGCCGGGGCCCGGCTCTTCCAGGCGCGGCAGGCGCCACCGCTCCTCCAGGTCCGCCGGCGGCGCCGCCGGCCTCCGGTAGACCGGCGCCTGCTCCGTCAGGATGCGGGCCGGCAGTTCGGCCACCACCCGGTCCCCGTCCCGCACCCGGAACATGCCGTCGCCGGTGACGCGGCCGATCTCGGCGGCCTCCAACCCCCAGCGGGTGAAGACCCGGCGCACCTCGTCCTCGCGGCCCGCCCGGGCGATGATCAGCATCCGCTCCTGGGACTCGGAGAGCATGACCTCGTCGGGCGTCATGCCCGGTTCCCGCCGCGGCACCCGGGCCACGTCGATCTCGATGCCCTGCCCGGCCCGGGAGGCGGTCTCGGAACAGGCCGACGTCAGGCCCGCGGCGCCCAGGTCATTGACGCCCACCACCGCGTCGCCGGCCGTCAACTCCAGGCAGGCCTCGATCAGCAGCTTTTCCAGGAAGGGATCGCCCACCTGAACCTCAGGCCTGAGGTCCTCGGCCTGCTGGTCGAATTCCCGGGACGCCAGCAGGCTGGCGCCGTGGATGCCGTCGCGGCCGGTGCGGGCACCCACCACAAACACCGGGTTGCCCACGCCCTCGGCCCTGCCCCGGACGATGCGGTCCCGGGGCAGGACGCCCACGGCCATGACGTTGACCAGGGGATTATCCGCGTAGCAGTCCTCGAAATACACCTCGCCGCCGACGGTGGGTACGCCCACGGGGTTGCCGTAGCCCGCGATGCCGGACACCACGCCGCCCAGCAGGTAGCGGTTCCGCTCCCGCTCCGGCGGGCCGAAGCGCAGCGAGTCCAGCAGGGCGATGGGCCGGGCGCCGACGGTGAAGATGTCCCGCAGGATGCCGCCCACCCCGGTGGCCGCGCCCTGGACCGGCTCCACCGCCGAGGGGTGGTTGTGGCTCTCGCAGCGCAGGGCCACCGCCGTCCCGTCGCCCAGGTCCAGCACGCCCGCGTTCTCGCCGGGGCCCATCAGCACCTGGGGACCCTCGCTGGGCAGCCGCCGCAGGTGCACCTTCGAACTCTTGTAGGAGCAGTGCTCGGACCACATCACCCCGACCATTTCCAGTTCCAGGTCGTTGGGCTCCCGGCCCAGCAGGTCCACCAGGCGCCGGTACTCGTCTTCCGTCAGGCCCACCCGTTCCCAGCGGGCGGCCGGGGCAGCCCGGGCGGCTTCAGCGTCCACCGGTCACCAGCTCCCTCCGGGCGGCCAGCCAGCGGACCGCCGCCCCCAGGACCCGCCGGCCGTCCTCGCCGCCGATCAGGCGCTCGACGCAGCGCTCGGGGTGGGGCATCAGGCCCACCACGTTGCCGGCCTCGTTGCAGATGCCGGCGATGTCGTGGGCCGACCCGTTGGGGTTGGCGTCGCCGCCGCGGCGCCCGGCGGCGTCCACGTAGCGGAAGACCACCTGCCCCCGCCGCTCCAGTTCCTCCAGGACCTCCGGCGGCGCGGTGTAGCAGCCCTCGCCGTGGGCGATGGGCATGCGCAGCACGGTGCCGGG
>Ga0079224_100011446_pt1 | contig 12221 bp, 9 predicted proteins | sample Stecom2015_FD_80414 | JGI IMG/M metagenome (GOLD analysis project Ga0079224, IMG submission 80414) | Agricultural soil microbial communities from Utah to study Nitrogen management - Steer compost 2015 | ecosystem: Environmental > Terrestrial > Soil > Agricultural land | place: USA: Utah... | reverse complement strand
TGGACGCGGACGCGGCCGTCGTAGTGGAAGGAGGGCTTCATCGCCGACCCCTCGCAGGGGCGCGAGCTGTTGTGCCGGCCACCGCGGGCGTACCACGCGAAGTTGTCCGAGCGGTCGGAGGCGCGGTTCACCTTGACGTAGCCGGTGATCTCCACGTTCCGCCAGTCGTTGGGATCCTGCATGTATCCCTGCGCGGCGAGCTGGTCGCGGTTGAAGGTGCGGATCCGGCTGGGGTTGTAGCCGGAGGAGGTGAAGACGTTCATCCGCACCTTGTCGCTCCGCATCTTCCACGAGCCGTCGGAGTTGCGGCTCACGGTGTTCTGGGGATCGAAGCGCGAATCGCGGTTCGGATCGTCGCCGAGGAACCAGGACTCACCGCCCGGCTTGCTCGGGTAGATCATCTTCACGCCGAAGCGATCGAGTCCCGAGCCGGGATTGCCCGGCTCCTGCGGCTCTTGCGGCTCCTCGGGCTCTTCCGGCTCCTCGGGCAGCTCGTCGGCGCCCCCGATGGGAATGACGACGACCCGGGTGATGCTGTTCCAGGCGTTGTCGGAGTTCCCGTTGGCGGAGATGCGGATCCAGCGGCCCTTCGCCGGGGCGGAAAAGACGTAGGCCTCGAGGCCCGCCGTACGGCCGCTGGACCGGCCCTGGTAGACGCGGCGGAAGCTCGCGCCGTCGTCGCTCACCGCGATTTCGAAGGCGGTGGTGCGCTCGTTGCCCCGGTACCAGGCGATGCGCACGCCCTCGAAGGTCCGGATGGCGCCCAGGTCGAGGTCGAGGGTGCAGGCGCCGGCGCAGGACCAGCGCGTATCGTCGTTGCGAAGGACGTTCTCGGGAGCGTTGCCGTCGTGCGCGCTCGCACGGACGCCGACGATCTCGATCGGCCCTTCCTCGCCCGGATCTTCACCGGGATCCTCGCCGGGGTCTTCGCCCGGATCCTCGCCCGGATCCTCACCCGGGTCTTCGCCGGGATCGGTCGAAGCGGCGATCACCCGAAGCTCGCTGATGCTGTTCCAGGCGTTGTCGGAGTTGCCGCGCGACGCGATGCGCACGTAGCGGGCCTTCACCGGCGCGAAGCGCGCTTCCTCGAAGTCCGTGGTCCGGCCGCTCGAGGTGCCGGAGTGGACCTCGGTGAAGCTCCGGCCGTCGGTCCCGACCAGGACGCGGAAGGTGGTGGTGCGCTCGTTGCCGCGGTACCAGGCGATGCGCACGCCGGCGATGTCGATCGCCTTGCCGAGGTCGAGCTGCAGGTAGCAATCTCCGGCGCAGGACCAGCGGGTTCCCATGTCGCCGTCGAGGACGTTCTCGGGGCGATTGCCGTCATGGGCGCTGGCCGTGGCCTGGCCGAGCGGCGCGGGTTCACCGCCGCCGCTCGAGGCCGCGCTCACGCGCAGCTCGCTGATGCTCGCCCATTGGTTCTGGGTGTTGCCGTGGAAGACGATCCGCACGTTGCGGGCCTGCACGGCGGAGAAGGCGGAGCGCTCGAAGTCGGTGGAGCGCCCGCTGGAGCGGCCGCGGAAGACTTCGCGGTAGTCGCCGGTTTCACCGCGGACGAGAACGGAGAAGTCGTTGCGGCGCTCGTTGCCGCGGTACCAAGCGATCTCGACGCCGTCGATGGTCGTCGTGGCCGCCAGGCGCAGGTCGAGCCAGGAGCCGGCGCCGGCGGCGGACCATCGGGTCGAAAGTCTCCCGTCCACCGCGTTGGCGGGGACGTTGCCATCGTGTGCGCTCGCCGACACCGATGCCACCGGCGCATACGTGAGCGCATGCGTCGCTGCATCGAGGTCGTCGGACGCGTCTCCGCACGCCGAGAGGGCGAATATCAATGTCGTGAGGGGGGTGAGTCGGTGCAACCAGTCTTTCATGTCTCTCTTTCCTCTCGCGGGCATGAGGAAATGCCGCACGGAGGATTAGAGAAAGACTGTTCGGACCGAAAAAGCGGCGAGGTCCCGAGCGCCTGCTCGCTCGGCTGGCTCGGGGTTGCAAGGAATGTATCTTCCAGTGAGCGCCCGAAACTTCGAAACACTCGTGGTTGTCCCGCGAGGTGCGAGGTGTGTGCATTTGGGATCGGAAACGACGAGAATCGTTTCGGTTTTCTCGCGCGGTTCGATGGATGTGTGCAGGGATGGGATGGGGTCGCAGTTTTCCTCACCCGCGCCGAAAATTTTTTTGAGCTTCTTCGGAATTTTTCCGGGGCGCGGGCGCGGATCGCCCGCCGCGCGCCGAGGATCGATCAGCCGCGGTTCGTCGCGCGGGCTTCCTTGAGGCGCTTCATCCGCTTGCGGATGCGCTCGCGCTTGAGGCTGGAGATCCGATCCACGTAGAGCATGCCGTCCAGGTGGTCGCACTCGTGCTGGATGGCGACGGCGGAGAGGCCGGTGGCCTCCATCTCGACCTCGTTCCAGTCGAGATCGCGGAAGCGGAACCGCACCTTCGGCGCGCGGATCACTTCCTCCACCTCCCCGGGGATGGAGAGGCAGCCCTCGCGGAAGCGGATGCTGCCCTCGAGGGCGAGGATCTCGGGGTTGATGAGGACCATCGGGCCGATGCCGCCTTCCTCGGAGGACGAGGTGTCGACCACGGCGAGCCGCAGGTTCACGCCGATCTGGTTGGCCGCGAGGCCCACGCCCTCGGCGGCGTACATCGTCTCGTACATGTCGTCGACGAGCTTGCGCAACTCGTCGTCCACGCGCTCGACGAGGCGGGTCTTCTCCTTCAGGCGCGGGTCGGGCCAGATGAGGATCTCGCGAACCATGCGGCCGAAAAGCTAATCGGGACCCTCCCCGGGGTCAATGGAATGCGCCCGGCCGCAGCCCACGCCGGGCCGCCTCCTTCTCTGGTCACAGCATCGAGACGGGATCGACGTCGAGGACGAGGCGGACGCCGCCGCGCGAGGTCGGCGCCTCGGCGAGGAGGGCGTTTCCGATCGCGCGCAGGGTGGAGGGGCGGGCGGCGAAAACGAGGATCTGGAAGCGGGTCTTTCCGCGCAGCCGCGCGATGGGCGCGGGCGCGGGACCGAGGACCTGGGCCCGGCTGCCGGCGAGGCGGCGCAGGATCGTCCCCACGGTGCTTGCCGCGGTCTGGGTGGCGGCGGGGGAGGGGCCCTCGACGCGCACGGCGAGCATGCGGCGAAAGGGGGGATAGCCCAGCGCGCGGCGACGCGCGGCCTCCCGCTCGGCGAAGCCGAGGGGATCGTGGCGGCTGGCGAAGACGATGGGATCGGCCTCCGGGTGGAACGTCTGGACGATGACCCGGCCGGGCGCATCGCCGCGCCCGGCCCGGCCCGCCACCTGGGTGAGGAGCTGGAAGGTGCGCTCACCCGCGCGGAAGTCCGGCAGGCCCAGGCCGATGTCCGCCAGGACCACGCCGACCAAGGTGACGCCTGGGAAATCGTGCCCCTTGGCCACCATCTGGGTGCCGACGAGGACGTCCGTCTCCCGCCGCGCGAAGGCCCCGAGGATCGACCGGAGCTTCTTCGCCGAGACCGCCGTGTCCCGGTCGAGGCGGGCGATGCGCGCCTCGGGAAGGTGGCGGGCGAGGCTCTGCTCCAGCCGCTCCGTCCCCATGCCGAGCACCAGCAGCTCGGTGCGGCAACTCGGGCACTCCTTCCACCGGGGCGTGCGCAGGTCGCAGTAGTGGCAGCGCAGCGACTCGGTGGAACGGTGGTAGGTCAGGCCCACGTCGCAATTCGGGCAGGAGGCGCGCTCGCCGCAGGTGGGGCAGAGCACGATCGGCGAATGCCCGCGCCGGTTGAGCAAGAGGAGGGCCTGTTCCTTCTTCTGGAGGGTCTCGCGGAGCGCCTCGAGCAGGCGCGGCGAGAGCGGTTCGACCTCGTCCTCGGCCGGCGGGGCGTGAGCACGGAGGTCGACGATTTCCACCTCGGGAAGCGCGCGGCCGTCGGCGCGGCGCGAGAGGACGAGGCGGCGGTACTTGCCGCGCCGAACGTTCTCCAGGCTCTCGAGGGAGGGGGTGGCCGAGCCGAGGATGCAGGGGATCCCGGCGCGCTCGGCGCGGACCACCGCGAGGTCACGGGCGTGGTAGCGGAACTTCTCCTCCTGCTTGAAGGAGGCGTCGTGCTCCTCGTCCACCACGACGATCCCCAGCTTGCGCACCGGGGCGAAGACGGCGGAGCGCGCGCCCAGGGCGATCGACGCCTCGCCGTCGAGCAGGCGGCGGTGCTCCCGCACGCGTTCCTTCTCCCCCATCGCGCTGTGCAAGACGGCCACCTGATCGCCGAAGCGCGCCCGAAAGCGCGCCGCGAGCTGCGGCGTGAGGGCGATCTCCGGGACGAGGACGAGCGCCCCCTCGCCGCGCCGCCGCACCGCCTCGATCGCGCGCAGGTAGACCTCGGTCTTCCCCGAACCCGTCACGCCCTGCAACAGGAAGCAGGCGTAGGTTCCGAGCGCGCCTTCGACGGCGCGCAGGGCCTCCTCCTGTTCCGCGCTCAGACGCGCGGGCGGGGCGACGGCGAAGGCGGTCTCCTCGACGATCGGCTCCGCCTCGTGGGAGAGGCGCAGCCAACCGCGGGATGCGAGGGCGCGCACCACCTCGGGGGAAAACTCCCCGCGCAGCGCTTCGAGCGGGAGGGCGCCCCCGGCCTCCAATAGGCGCGCGACAAGCGCGGCCTGGCGCGGCGCGCGTCGCAGCGCGCCGGCCGCGGGCTCTTCGCCCCCTGCCAGGGCGGCGCGGACCGCCTCGGGGGGAACGGCGAGCTCCACCCGGTTGGGCGGGGGAGGGCGCTCCTTGCCCTGCCGCACGCGGCCGAGGTCGGGCGGGAGCGCGGTGCGCAGCGCATCGCCCAGGGGATGGAGGTAGTAGTCGGCGGCGAAGCGCAACAGCTCGAGCAGGTCCGCGGGCAGGACGGGCGCCTCGTCGAGGACGGCGAGCACGTCCCGCGTCTCGCCCGGCGGCGCCTCCCGTGCCTTGCCGAGGGAGAAGCCGATGGCCTTGCGGGCCCCGAAGGGGACGAGGAGCCTTCGCCCCGGCTCGAGGGCACGGGGATCCTCCGCCCGGTAGGTGAAGGTTCTGCGCAGGGGGGCGGCGACGGCGACCTCGACGAGCACGGCGCCAGGATAGCAGGAGCCCGCGCAGTTGCGTCCTCGCTCGGCAGGCTCTAGGCTGCCCGGCGATGCGAAATCGGGTGCGCAAGTGCGTGGTGCCGGCCGCGGGCCTGGGGACCCGCTTCCTGCCGGCGACCAAGTCGGTTCCCAAGGAGCTCTTGCCCATCGTGGACAAGCCCACCCTCCAGTACATCGTGGAGGAGGCCGCCCACGCCGGGATCGAGGACGTGATCCTCGTCACGGCCCGCGGCAAGACCTCGATGGTGGATCACTTCGACCTCTCGCCGGAGCTCGAGGAAACCCTCCTGGCGCGGGGCAAGACGGCCGAACGCGACGCGCTGCGCGCCATCTCCTCGATCGCGCGCCTCTCGTCGGTGCGGCAGCACGAGCCCAAAGGGCTGGGGCACGCCGTGTTGCAGGCGGCGAACCTCGTGGGCGACGAGCCCTTCGCCGTCATCCTCGGCGACGACGTCATCGACGCCGAGACGCCCGCCATCGCGCAGCTCGTCGCTTGTTACGAGCGGACGGGGATGGGTGTGGTGGCGCTGATGGAGGTGCCGGAGGAGGAGACGCACATGTACGGCATCGCCTTCGGCGAGATGGTGGACGAGCGCACCATGCGGATCGATCGGATGGTCGAAAAGCCCAAGAGCCATCCCCCCTCGCGCCTGGCCGTGATCGGCCGTTACGTTCTGCCGCCTCGCGTCTTCGACTACCTGCGCGAGGTCGAGCCCGGCGTGGGCGGAGAGATCCAGCTCACCGACGCGCTCGCCTTGCTCGCGCAGCGGGAAGGGCTCGTCGGCTACTGCTTCGAGGGAAAGCGCTACGATGCCGGCGACCGGCTCGGCTACCTGAAGGCGAACGTGGCCTTCGCGCTCAAGCGGCCCGAGCTGCGCGAGGGGCTTTTGGCCTGGTTGCGCGAGGTGGTCGAAACGGCGCCGTAGCCCCGCGCGGGCCGGGCGCACGCCCGGCCGACGGTCTGGATTTCCGTTTTCCCCCCGGCCGAAGGGGGGTAGAGTGCCGGCCGATGCGACGATTCGTCCGCGCAGCGGTCCTCGGCTTCGCCCTGATCGCGCTTCCCGTGATCGCCTCGGCGGAGGCGCAGGTTCCCGCGGTCCAGCTGCAGAACGTCCAGAAGACCCCGCCGAAGCCGGGCATCTTCCACTACACCGAGGCCAAGGCCAACGCGCTCAAGCTCGCGGGGGCCGTGGCGCTGGCCGCGCTCCTGGTGTGGGGATGGAACCTGGAGGAGAAGGGCGAGGGGAAGAAGTACCGGCGGCAGCGCCGCCTGGCGATCGGCCTGCTCGGCGTCCTCGGCGTTTTCGGCTGGTTCAACTACGGGAAGTTCCACAGCGGGAAGTTCATCCACATCTGGGAGCACTACCACTACTACATGGGCTCCAAGTACTTCCCGGAGCTGCGCTACACGCGCCTGTACGAGTGTAGCGCGGTCGCCGAGGCGGAGCTCTACGGCAAGGAGCGCGTGGCGCGCCGGACCATGCGCGACATCGCCGAGACCAACCTCATCGGCTCGACCGACGCCATCCTGGCCCATCCGGAGAAGTGTACGAGCCACTTCACCCCGGCGCGCTGGGAGGCCTTCAAGAAGGACACGGCCTACTTCATCCGCAAGCTCGGGGGGCGGTGGGCGAACTCGCAGAAGGACCACGGCTACAACGGCACGCCGTGGTGGTCGATCGTCCCCTCGCTGCTGACCAACGCCCTGGGGGAGGCCAACGACCGCACCATCCTCCTGCTCGGCATCCTCGATCCGCTGCTCATCGTGCTGATGTTCGTCGGGATCGGGTGGGCGTTCGGTCTCGAGATCTTCGCGGTCGCCGCCACCTTCTTCGCGGTGAACTTCCCCTCGCGCTTCTACTGGAACGGCGGCGCGTTCCTCCGCTACGACTACCTGGCCCTCTCGGTCCTCGGCATCTGCATGCTCCGCAAGAAGAAGGACGCGCTGGGCGGAGCGATGCTCGCCGCGGGGGCGGCCTTCCGCATCTTCCCGGTCTTCTTCGCGGTGGGGCCGGCGATGCAGGGGCTGTGGCGGTGGGTGAAGGAAAAGGCCATGCCACGGTCCCACCGCCGCATCCTCGTCGGCGCGCTCGTGGCCACCGCGATCCTCGTTCCCGGCTCGATGATCGCCGCGCGGGGCGGCATCGAGGTCTACCAGGACTTCACCCGCAACACCCTCAAGCACGCCGAGACGCCCCTGACCAACCACATGGGGCTGCGGACCGTGCTCTCCTGGCGGCCTTGGAGCAACGCCCGCCACCTCAAGGACGAGACCCTCGTCGACCCCTTCCAGGTCTGGAAGGAGCAGCGCCTCGCGAACTTCGAGCGGGTCAAGCCCCTCTTCTACTTGCTCAACCTGGCGCTTCTCTGGCTCGTCTTCCGGCGGTCGCGAAACGAGGAGCCGTGGTTCGCGGCGTCGCTCGCGGGCATCGTGATGATTCCCGCCGCCACCGAACTCACCTGCTACTACTACGCCTTCATGATCCCGGCCGCCTTCCTCATGGAGAAAAAGAGGGAGATCGGCCTGTGGCTCTTGGTGCTGGGCATCGGCACCCATGCCATCACCAAGCTGCCCATCTGGAGCGACGACCAGTACATGTGGATGGGCCTCGCCACGGTGGCCTACGGGGTGATGGTGCTGTGGACGCTGGCCCAGCCCGAGGGCGCGCGGACGCCCGTCGCCCAGCCCGCCGTCGCCCCCGTCCGCAGCCGCAAGAAGTAGCGCTCGGGAACGAATCGGTCGCCGTCCGTGTCCTCTGAAGCGATGAGTCCGGAGGAGTTCGCGCGGCGGGTGAGGCCCCATCTCGGCCTCCTGCATCGGATGGCACGGAGGCTCGCGCCCACGCGTGCCGAGGCGGAGGACCTCGCGCAGGAGGGGCTGATCCGCGCCTTCGAGCGCCGATCGAGCCTGCGCGATCCAGAAAAGATCCGGAGCTGGTTGCTCACCGTCTTGCGCAACCTCCATCTCAACCGCGTGCGGGATCAAAAGCCGCACCTGCTCGTGCTCGCGGGCGGGAGCGAGTGCGACCGGCGCACCGGCGACCTCGAGGCGGAGATGCAGGACCGGGCGCTCTCCGACGAACTCCTCCTCGCCCTGCGCCGGCTTCCGGAGGAGCAGTCCACGGTGCTGTGGTTGCGCGCGGTGGAGGGGCTCTCGTACGACGAGATTGCCGAGGTGATGGGGACGCCCGTGGGCACCGTGCGCTCCCGCCTCTCCCGGGCGCGCGAGGCCATGGTGGCCCGCCTCGAAGCGCAGGGCGTTCGGGCTTTCGGAGGACGACGATGAGCTGTCTGACCGAGGACGTCCTTTCCGCGGTGGTGGACGGCGCGGCCTCCGCCGAGGAGATCGAGCACGCGCGCACCTGCCCGCATTGTCGGGCCCACGTCCTCCGCTTGCGCGAGCTGGACGAGGCCCTGCGGCGCCTCCCTCTCGCCGGCGAGGGGCCGAGCCCGACGCTCGTGGCCACGTTGCGCGGTCTCGGCGTCGGTCGCGGACGTCCCTTCGCCCGGGCAGCGCGCGCCGCGGCCGGCCTGGCCGCCGCCCTCCTCGTGGCCGCGACGCTCTTCCTATCGCCGCGCACCGGCACGGTGACCGAGGCGCTGGCCGAGCAGGCCATCGCCAGCCACGTGCGCGCCTTCACCACCGGGCGTGCGAACGGATGCGAGGTGGAGAGTGACGACGCCGGCGTGCTGCGCGCCTGGCTCGAGAGCCGCGTCGGGCGCGCCGTCCCCGTGCCGGATCCGGCCTCCGCCACCCTCGTCGGCGCCCGGAGCTGCCAGCTCTTCGGCGAGGCCACCCCCGCCGTGGTCTACCGCACCGAGGAGGCGCCGGTGACCGTCTTCCTCCCCCAGCCCGGCACCGAGGCCTACGCCGCCTGCGAGGCCGCCATGGGCGACTGCTTCGAGGGGCGCGACGGCCAGACCGTCTGCGTCCTCCCCGGCGAGGACGGCACCCCCCTCGTGCTCGTCGGCGCCCTCGCCCCCCAGCGCCTCTGCCAGGTCGTCCGCACCTGATCCCCACCACCCCCTCCCTCGGACCCTCCCCGCCACCCCGGTGGATGTCCGCCGAATCGGACCCAGGGGCCGTGCACGGATGTCCGCCGAATCAAGCCGGGGTGCCCGTCCCGGATGTCCGCCGAATCGGACCAGGGTGCCGGCCCCGGATCTCCGCCGAATCGAATTGGGGTGCCCGACCCGGACGTTCGTCGAATCGCGGCGGACATCCGTCGAGGACGGCCGTCGTCCATCCCGGTTCGACGCCGGAGCGGGGAACCTTTCCCGCCCCGGTCGGGTCTTCCTCGGGCGAGATGAGCACCGTGACCGTCCTCGGCGCGTTGGCCGCCGGCAGCCTCTCCTTCCTCTCCCCCTGCGTCTTCCCCCTCGTGCCCGGCTACCTTTCCTTCCTCGGCGGAAGCGGCGCGGACGTGGTGGAAGGCAGGGGGAGGCTGCTCGGCCGGGCGCTGGCCTTCGCGCTCGGGCTGGGGCTGGTCTTCGTGGCGATGGGGGCCACCGCCACCTCGCTCGGACGCCTCCTCGGCGAACATCGCCGGGTCTTCGAGGTGCTCGGCGGGACGGTGGTCGTGCTCTTCGGCCTGCACATGCTCGGCGCGCTCCGCATCGGCCTGCTGCTGCGGGAGGCGCGCTTCCACCGCCTGCCCATGCCGTCGGGCTTCGCAGGCGCGCTGCTGGTCGGCGCGGCCTTCGGCTTCGGCTGGAGCCCCTGCGTCGGTCCGCTCCTCGGCGGTGTCCTCACGCTCGCGGCCGCGGAGGAGACGGTGAGGCAGGGCGTCTTCCTCCTTTCCGCCTATGCGCTCGGCCTTGCGGTCCCGTTCGTCCTGGCGGCGCTCCTCTTCGAACGCTTCGTCCGCTTCTCCCAGCGGGTGCGGCCTTTCCTTCCGTGGATCGAGCGGGCGAGCGGCGCGCTGCTCCTCGTCTTCGGCCTGCTGCTCATCGCGAACCGCCTGCACTGGCTCGCCGCTCTCCTGCCTGGCCTCGAATCGCTCGCGCTCTGATAGACTTTCGCGCGATGCGACGCCTATCGATCCTCGTCTTCGTCGCCGCCGTGGCGTCGGCCTCCCCGGCGCTGGGTTTCGCTCCCCCGCAGATGGGCGATCTCTTCGGCACGCGCTCGCTGGGGATGGGGAACGCTTTCCGGGCGGTCGGCACCTCCAACGAAGCCCTCTACTTCAATCCCGCCGGCGTGGTGGTGACCCGGCGCTACCAGGTGGACGGCCACTACGGCTTCTCGCCGGGCGACCGCATGACCCTCTGGAACGCCTCCATCGTCGACTCGAAGACCGCGAACGTCGGCGTGGGCATCGGCTACAGCCACCTCTCGGGCATGGGCGGCCCGCTGGAGACGAGCGGCTCGCTCGTCCACTTCGGCCTGGGCGTCCCGCTCTCGAGCCGCGTGGCCATGGGCGTGAACTTCAAGTATCTGGGCTTTTCGCGCCCGGAGGACACCAACTCCGTCACCGCGGACGCGGGCCTCATCGTGCGGCCGCTGCCCATCCTCAGCCTGGGCGTGGTCGGCTACAACCTGATCGACGTTGCCTCGGACCTCGCGCCGATGCGCGTGGGCGGTGGCATCTCGGTGGGGAACGACACGCTCTTGCGCCTCTCCTTCGATGCCGTCTTCGCGCTCGAGGAGGGCGATCCGCTCGGCACGACGTACCACGCCGGTGCCGAGTACTTCTTCGACGGCGTCCTCCCCATCCGCATCGGCGCGGAACGCCGCGAGGGCGAGGACCGCAACTTCCTCACCGCGGGCATCGGCCTGGTCTCGCCGATGGCGGCGCTGGAGGCCGGCTTCGCGCAGGGCGTGGGCGGCGGCGGGCGCTCGGACGAGCGCATCTTCAGCTTCGCCCTCAAGCTCTTCCTCTGATCGGATGGACTGGGGCAATGTCGCTGGTGGCACAGGCCGTGGGCGAGAGCCGTCTCTTGCCCGAAGGGGAGGCGGCCACGCTGCACGATCTCCTGTCGCGCCTCCTCGCCCACAATCGGCTCCACGGCTCCCACCTCGTGGCGGTGCGCGTGGGGCTCCCGAGCGGCGAGCCGGCGCCACAGGTGCTGCGCGCGCTCGGGGTCGTGCGCATCCCCGTCTTCTGGGAGCGGAGGCCGACGCCTCGGGTGGAGATCCACGCGCGGCTCGGCCGCCGCCGCCGGCTCCGCTCCCTTCCCCTGGAGGAACCATGAACGCCACGCTTCCGTCCCCTCCCTATGCCGTGATCGGGCTGGGGCGCATCGGCTCGGCGCTCACGCGGGCCCTCTCGCGGACCTTCCCCGAGGTCCCGGTGTACGCGGTGGAACCGGATCCGCGCGCCCGGGCCAAGGCCCTGCAAGATCGCTTGGTGAGCGATGCCTTCGAGGCGCCGACGGCCGCGCTCGCCTCCTGTGGGCTGGTCTTTCTGTGCCTCCCGCTCGGCCAGCTTCCGCAGTTGCTCGACGGGCTGGCGCCGCACCTGCGGGAGGGGGCCATCCTCACCGACACCATCATGGTGAAGGGCGCGGTGCGGGAGGTGGTCGAGCGCGCGCTGCCCGGCGTCACCTTCGTGGGCGGCCATCCGATGGTCGGTGGCGACGGCCGCGACCCGGGAGACCGCGCCGACCTCTTCGTTGGACGCCGCGTGGTCCTCTGCCCGCGCGAGGGGCAGGAGGAGGCCGCCGCTCGCGTCGGTGCCGTCTGGGCGGCGATGGGCGCCCGTCCCGTCGTCCTCACGGACGAGGAGCACGATCGCCTGGTGGCGGCCACCACGCACGCGCCCTACCTGGCTGCGCTGGCGCTGGTGCGCGTGGCCGGCGCGCTCGAGGCGGCGGAGCGGGTGGTGGGCAAGGCCTTCGCCGACGCCTCCCGCCTCGCGGCCCTGGCGCCGGAGGTCGGTGCGGCGAGCGTGGCCAAGAACCCCTTCGCCGCCGCGGCGGCGCGGGTGCTCGCCGACGAACTGCGCCGGTTCGCCGATCTGGCCGAGAGCGCGCCCGAAGAGCTGACCGCGGCCGCCGCCGAAGCCCGAGAACCGCGGGGCCGCCCCCTTCCGGGCGGCCAGGAACCGGTTCCGCTCCTTGGTGGGCCGGGGCGCCCCGGCCCTCCCGCCAAAAAAAAAAACCGGCCGGGGCGCCGGGCGGCGGGCGGGCAAACCTCCGAAC
>Ga0079224_100011445_pt1 | contig 12221 bp, 9 predicted proteins | sample Stecom2015_FD_80414 | JGI IMG/M metagenome (GOLD analysis project Ga0079224, IMG submission 80414) | Agricultural soil microbial communities from Utah to study Nitrogen management - Steer compost 2015 | ecosystem: Environmental > Terrestrial > Soil > Agricultural land | place: USA: Utah... | reverse complement strand
GCTCGCCGCAATGCTTCGACGATATTCCCTCGATTCGTGTTGAATATTGGCAGTGGCACCGAAACCCCCACCACGACTTGGTTATGGTCGATTTCTTCTTCGCGCTGAACGCCGACGCCGACAGTGATATCCGGATAGCGCCGTGCGCGTTCTACATCAACCAGTGCATCTCGCCGAGCGACCTCGAGCTGCATGCGCTGAAGCGCTGTAGCTTGGTCTAACCGATTGACTAAGAACTCGAGGGATGGCGCTGACGTAAGGTTTCCTGGCGTGCCTTGCAGTTCATCGAAATCGGGCCGCGTAGCGCCGAATATGGCGGCAAGTTGCTGACGGGCGGTCGCCCATTGACTCTTTGCCTGCGCCAACTCGGCGCGCGCGGCGCTGGCCGCTACCCGGGCGCGGGTCTCCTCAACTGGGGAGATTTTCCCGGCGGCAACGCGCCGAGACGCCGCATCCAGAGAGCGTTGCGCCAACTGCGCAGAGGACTGCGCAATGTTCAACCGCTCTTGCGCGCTCAATGCCTGGAAAAATGCACTAATGGCAGCGGCGCGGACTTCAGCACGTTTGGCGACGAGCTCCGATGAAGCGACGTCCATGGCCCGTTCGGCGGCGGCCACGCGCGCGGCGCGCTTCCCGCCAAGCTCGATCGGCTGATTGATGAGGAGGGTCGTTGTCCGATTGGACTCCCCTGCCCCCTCCACCTCTGCCGAGAATTCCGGATTGGGAAAGGCGCCCGCCTGTATTACACCGCCTTCGAGCGCGGCCACTTCGTGCGCCGCCGCGGACAATTCTGGGTTTTGGCTGAGCGCCCGCTCTATCGCCTGAGCAAGTGTAAGCGCTGTCCTCTCAGCCGCAGCTGTGCTTCCGCCATTCGGTGTGGTTTGCCCCTCGAATATCGCAGGCGGCTCCGCCGTCGCGCACGTTGCGGTCAGCATTGCAATAAGCAATGCGCAAATACGAACCATCGAATTCTCCTTGTTGAAGCAAGCAAGAGAATCCGGCGGGACCGCACGCAGCGACGCTGCGCGCTACTTCAATGTATTGGAAATCAGGTCCGCCGGATTAAACGGCGGCTGACCATTTCGGCCGTTCGGGCCGTGGAGGAGAAAGCGAATGGGCGGATGCGGGTTCGTTTTGCGCAACTCGGTCGCTGATCCGATCCTGAGGTTGGTCGAAGCTTGCGACGACGAATGTAGCGCTACCTAAATGACACGATGCGCAGTCTGCGTGTTGACCGAAGCTCTCCCCGTCGGGCTGCTTGTCCGAGGCGTCGCCGCCGCTTTGCACATGCTTGTGCGCATGGTGGCCGAAATGCCAAGGCCCGTTCGTCTCGTGCGCACAATAAGGCGCGGCGATCGCGTAGGCCGCCTGAAACAATAACGTTGCGAGGAGCAACAGGGAGAAAAGGCGCTTCACGGGGCAGAATTATACGGGAGTAAGAGCCAACGACTAGAGCTTTATGGGAGCCGCGAGTGATTTAACAACTGTTCGTGAGCACCATCAGCATGCATTTGTTACCGCGCATTGCGGCAGCCGCTTTGCTGACGCGGCGTTACATCAGGTCCGTGTCAGCCGCCGGAGGGCACGTCCGCTACTTTCAAAGACGGCTCTGTAGAAACCATCTTGGGCACGTTCATCAACCGCAAGCCGTTGAACACCACAATCAGACTCGCGCCCATATCGGCGAACACGGCCATCCACAACGTCGCCGCGCCCATCAGCGTCAGCACGAAGAAAATGAATTTGATGCCGAGCGCGATTACGATGTTTTGCCACAGCACGCGCGCCGTTTGCTGGGAAAGTCGGATGAATTCCACCAGCTTGGTGAGATCGTCTTGCATCAAAGCGACGTCGGCGGTTTCTATCGCAGTATCGGTGCCCGCCGCGCCCATCGCGAAGCCGATATGCGCCTTCGCAAGCGCCGGCGCGTCGTTAACCCCATCGCCCACCATTCCGACCGGCCCTCGGCTGCTATAGGCGTCAATAGCCGCGAGCTTGTCCTCAGGTAGCATATCGCCGCGTGCTTCTTCAATGCCCACTAGACGGGCGATCGCGTTCGCCGTCTTGCTGTTGTCACCGGTCAGCATGACGGGTTTGATTCCGAGCGCCTTAAGTTCCGACACCGCCGTCTCGCTCGAATGACGTACCGTGTCCGCGACTGCAAGGACCGCGATTACGCGCTCATTGGTGGCCAGAATCATTGCTGTTTTAGCCTCGTCTTCGAGACGGTCCAGCACTTCTTCGACGTCCGGCCGGCAAACACCGAGCTCGTCCGCGAGACGGTGATTCCCCACGAAATAAGCCACGCCTTCAATGGTCCCGCGCAAGCCGCGGCCGGTGAGTGACTCGAAATTTGTGACCTGTGCGAGGTCGCCGTGTTGCGCGGCGGTAATGGCGTGCGCAATGGGGTGTTGGGAATGGGCCTCAAGGCTCGCCGCTATTCTGAGGGCTTCATCTTTGTCGCCACCTTCAAACGCAACGACGTCGGTGAGTGCCGGTCGCCCATGCGTAATGGTCCCCGTCTTGTCCAATGCGATGAACTTAAGCTTGTGCCCTTCTTCGATATAGAGCCCGCCCTTCACTACGATGCCACGTCGCGCGGCCGCCGCCAGACCACTCACCACGGTAACCGGCGTCGAGATAACCAGTGCACATGGGCAGGCGATTACCAGAAGGACGAGTGCCTTATAGAACCAGTCGTACCACTCGCCACCCATCAACAGCGGTGGCACGAACGCGACCAGCAGCGCGATGATGAATACCAACGGCGTATAGACCCGCGCGAAGCGATCGACGAAACGTTGTATCGGAGCGCGTTGTCCTTGCGCCTCCTGGACAGAGCGTGCAATGCGGTCCAGCGTCGTTTCGCCTTTTTCCGCGGTTACTCGATATTCCAAAACGCCCCGTTCATTGATAGTGCCCGCGAACACTTGGTCGCCGGCTTTCTTATCCACCGGCATGCTTTCGCCCGTAATCGGCGCCTGGTTGACGCTCGACTCGCCGCTTATCACCACGCCGTCGAGCGCGATGCGCTCGCCCGGACGGGCTCGCACAAGCGCTTCCTTGTGTACCTCGGCAGCACGCATCTCTACCCACGCACCACCATCTGTGCGTATCAAGGCCATTTCGGGTGCGAGCGCCATAAGCGACCGGATCGCATTTCGCGCGCGATCTAGACTTGCTCCTTCAATGAGCTCGGCGATGCCGAAGAGCCAGATGACGACCGCCGCTTCCGGCCATTGTCCGATGAGCACTGCGCCAATCACAGCAACCGACATGAGGAGATTGATGTTCAGCGTGAAAGTTCTAAGCGCCGTGAATCCCTTGTGCAGGGTCTCTCTACCGCCCAACACAATGGCTAGAAGCGATAGGGCGATGACAGCTGCGCTTTGCTCGTTACCGCTGACATACGCCATAACTTCCGCGCCTATGGCAAACACGCCGGCAATCCCTGCCATCAGCCATTCTTTGCGCGAGGACTCGGGCGTGTCCGCCACATTCGGATCCGTGTCGCCACCTGTCCCTGCCTCTTCCTCGCTCGGCTTCATGCCGATCGCGTTCAACTTATCGACAAGCGGTTGGTTTTCCGGCAAGGCGTGATGAATCTTGAGTACGCGATTGATCAGATCGAATTCCAATCCGGCGACGCCGGGATGCTTTTCCAGTGCGCGACGGATTAGCGCTTCCTCGTTGGGACAATCCATTGCCGGAATGACCAGACGAAGAACATGCGACGCGTTTTCCGACTTGACCGCCTTATGCGGCACCGATACCTGCGGACTGCACGCGGAGGAGCAACACTGATTTTCCATATCCCGAACCTTCTTCCGATATCGCGCCTAGTCTGAACCTTGTAGTTGCTATAAGGTCAAATCGTCACGTAATAGTAGGCAGGACTGGAGAAAAGGAATGCGAATCGGCGAAGTGTCTAAGAAAACCGGGTGCGACGCGCAAACCATCCGCTATTACGAACGCGCAGGGCTTTTGGGCCGTCCGAGCAGAACTGCGGCCAACTATCGCCTCTACACAGAGGCGGATGTTGATCGTCTTTCCTTCATCCGCCACTGCCGCTCTTTGGATATGTCGCTGGAGGAGGTGAAAGTCCTTCTCCGCTACCTCGATACCCCAGAGGAACGGTGCGACACCGTCAATGCGCTGATTGATCAGCACATCGCACAGGTAGTGACCCGAATTGCGGAGCTGAAAAGACTCGAGACGCAGCTGAAGGCATTACGTACCCGATGTAACAACCCCGAGCGCGCGCAAGATTGCGGCATCTTGGAAGCCCTAAGTGGCGAAGGGGTAAAGACGCCGGATGCCACCCTCAAACGCGCCACTTGCACACGCTCGTCCGGTGTTCATCTATAAGCTGCACCGCTTGACTAGCCGCTGAGACCACATCGCGGGAGCGCGCGCGATTCTTATCCTTCGCATTTTCGTTTGCCGCTCGGCTCTTATTTCGATATTCTTAGAACTATGGAATCTAAAGAAGCCGTCCAGTCGCTCGCTGCCCTAGCCCAGGAAACGCGTCTGTCGATCTACCGGATCCTAGTGCAGCAGGGCCCGTCAGGCCTAGCCGCCGGTGTTCTGGCCGAACGACTCGGCGTCCCGAACGCAACGCTCTCCTTTCATCTGAAGGAGCTTTCGCATGCCGGACTCATTACATCGCGGCAGGACGGTCGCTTCGTCTATTACGTCCCGAATTACGAGCGCATGAATACCCTGCTCGGGTACCTCACCGAAAACTGCTGTCAAGGCGCCTCCTGCGAAATGACAGACGCACTCGCACCGGCCCGCCGCAAGCCAACGACACGCAAGCCCGTTTCCACGTGATTCTTTAGGCCCCCCATGAACCACCCGTACCACGTACTCTTTCTCTGCACCGGCAACTCCGCCCGCTCCATCCTCGCCGAAGCGCTGCTGAACCACCTCGGGTGCGAGCGTTTCATTGCCCATAGCGCAGGCAGCCAACCGGCCGGCACGGTAAACCCCTACGCACTCGCGCTGCTGGAGCGAAACGGTTTGGCGGTGGACTCGCTACGCAGCAAAAGCTGGGACGAATTCGAACGCCCCGAAGCGCCGACGATGGATTTGATCATCACGGTCTGCAACAGCGCGGCCGGGGAAAGCTGTCCGGTCTGGCCGGGTCGACCAGTGACGGCGCACTGGGGAATTCCCGATCCCGCTGCGGTCGCGGGCAGTCACGGCGACAAGCAAAAGGCTTTCGCCGCTGCCCATGACATGCTTCGTCATCGCATTTCCCTGCTCGTAAACCTCCCTGTCACGCGATTGGACCGCATGAGCCTGCAGCAGGAACTGCGCAACATCCATCTCTCCGCGCCCGGCCATGACTGAACTCGCGTTGGATGCGCGGAGCGCACCTTCCATCGGCTTCTTCGAACGCTACCTCAGCGTCTGGGTGGCGCTGTGCATCGTCATCGGCGTCGCGCTCGGACAACTCTTTCCGGCCTTCTTTCAGGCAGTGGGACGGATGGAACTGGCGCACGTCAACCTGCCGGTCGGCTTGCTCATCTGGGCCATGATCATTCCGATGCTGTTGAAAATTGATTTCAGCGCATTGGGTCAGGTGAGACAGCATTGGCGCGGCATAGGCGTCACGCTGTTCATCAACTGGGCGGTGAAGCCCTTCTCCATGGCGCTTCTCGGCTGGATTTTCATCCGTCACGTCTTCGCCCCCTGGCTCCCGGCGGAGCAGCTCGACAGCTATATCGCCGGACTGATCTTGCTTGCCGCTGCACCGTGCACGGCGATGGTCTTCGTATGGAGCCAGCTCTGCAAAGGCGATCCCTATTTCACGCTGTCGCAGGTGGCGCTTAACGACGCCATCATGATCGTCGCCTTCGCCCCAATCGTGGCGTTGCTGCTTGGCTTGTCGTCAATCACAGTGCCTTGGGACACGCTCCTCACCTCGGTGGCGCTCTACATCGTTGTTCCGGTCGTTCTCGCTCAACTGTGGCGCAAGCGGCTGCTACGCAGCGGTCCGGCACGCTTCGATGCCGTTACGCGCGCCCTCGGTCCTTTCTCGATCACCGCGCTGCTGATTACGCTGGTCCTGCTGTTCGCGTTCCAGGGTCAGGCGATTCTCGAACAGCCGCTGATTATCGCGCTGCTCGCCGTGCCGATCGTCATTCAGGTGCTGTTCAATTCGGGACTCGCCTATGTGTTGAACCGCAAGCTCGGTGTCGCACACTGCGTCGCCGGCCCCTCCGCGTTGATCGGGGCGAGCAATTTCTTCGAGCTTGCGGTCGCGGCGGCGATCAGTCTGTTCGGCTTTCAGTCGGGCGCCGCGCTGGCAACGGTCGTCGGCGTCCTAATCGAAGTCCCCATCATGCTGCTGGTGGTGCGCGTGGTGAATCGCACGCAGCCTTGGTACGAGCGCGCACAGGCCTGACATGGATATGCAACTACCCAACATCGTCGCCGAACTTCTCGATCGGCCGAGCACCGAGCGCTTCCGTGAAGTGGCAACCTCCACCCATCCGCCCCGCATCCTGCTGCTTTACGGTTCATTGCGGCCGCGCTCGTACAGCAAGCTCCTCGCACTGGAAGCCGCACGCTTGCTGCAGCAGATGGGCGCGGAGACGAAACTGTACGACCCTGCCGAGATGCCCCTTCCCGATGGCGCGCCGGACGATCATCCCAAGGTTCGGGAACTACGAGAACTGGTCCAATGGGCCGAAGGCATGGTGTGGTGCTCGCCGGAGCGCCACGGCGCGATGACGGGGATTATGAAGGCGCAGATCGACTGGATTCCCTTGAGCATTGGCGCAGTGCGACCCACGCAAGGCAAGACCTTGGCCGTTATGCAAGTCTGCGGCGGTTCGCAATCCTTCAATGCAGTGAATCAGATGCGCGTGCTCGGCCGCTGGATGCGGATGCTAACCATTCCGAACCAATCCTCAGTGGCGAAGGCGTTTTTGGAGTTCGACGACGCGGGACGCATGAAGCCCTCGTCCTACTACGATCGCGTAGTGGATGTGGTGGAAGAGCTCTACAAGTTCACGTTGCTAACCCGCGATGTGGCGCCCTACCTAGTCGATCGCTACAGCGAACGCAAAGAAAGCGCGGAAGAACTAGCGAAGCGCGTAAATCAACGATTAATCTAATCGTCCCTGTGCAAGCCGTCACGTTTCCGCTTAATGGGTGGAATGATGCCTCCGTACAGTCTCCGATTCTCCGGTGAGACGGTCCGCGCGTTAGGTTTTGAACTGACGGGTTGATGTACGATGAGTAACAACTCGAACAAGAGACGCGTGAGAAGCCCCCGCAACTGCCGTGTGGGAATCCCCATTCAAAGGTCGCGCACGTAATCCTGCGTCTGCCCTCACCTAGGGACCCAAGCGCTAACGGCTGCTGGTCAAGAACGGGCACATCAGAAGAAGTCTCACGACGACGCAGTCAGGCGCTCGTGTTTAACGCGGGCCGATCATCACGTTGCTATTTCTACGGCCGGACATTTCGCGTGCTACGCGAGGCACGGCCGGGCAAATACAGGAATCAAATCGCGCCGACCGGCACAAACGGCCGCTCCGACGACTCGCTATGTCGGCAGGACCAGTAGAGCGCCTTGTTGTGCCCGTACTAGTGAATCGGCCAGAGTGGCGGCTGCTTTGACGGGGTACGAAAGGATGTGACGTATGTGCCAATCACGCCGCATCAACCGCATCGGTGCCTTACTTATACAGATTCGTTCGCGCCACCCCACCTAATACCCGTTAAATTTAAGCCCTCGTAGCGGAGTCGCTTCATTGCAAGAACCAATGGTTCGAGCGGAAAGCTCTCTCGCCCATATTGTCGCCCTTCACTTTTTCCATTGCTGCTGTGCCCCATCAGGGCGTCGGCCACCTCCTCCTCAACGCCGCATATGCGAAGCTGGTTTCTAAAGGTGTGCCGAAGGCTATGGAAATCATAGCTATTCTCAGTAATGCCAACTTTTACATCGAGGTACCGGTTAAACCACTTGGAATACGCGTCCGAATAGCGGCCTCTACAACCCGGCTGGAGCAAAGGAAAGATACGTGCCTCACCCGTGGCGCGGAGAGTCTCGAAATACTTTAGGAACCCCGCCTCAATCAGCGCAGCATGCACAGGAATGTGCCTGATCGCAGCGCCAGTTTTGACTTGCTGCCCCTGACCGTAATCGCAAATACGCAGCACCCAGGTTCCCTGTAGTTCTATGACGTCCTCGGTACGGAGTTGGGCAATCTCTTCTTCACGACATCCGGAGAACAGTGCTATCAAGGGCATAAAAAAGCCGGCCGCCCCTTTCGCGCCTTTCGGTCGATAGCTCTTCTTGTAAATCGGCGAATCAAACAACTGCTGTAGCTGGGGCACCGAGAAAGGTCTGCGGCGCTTGACTGCATGTGATTTCACCTTGGTTTTCCATACCGTCACTTCCGCGAACGGGCTCTTCTCGATTGTGATGTGAGCTTCTTTTCTCGCTGAATTCACGACGGCGTTTAGGAGAGTCAGCTTCTTCTCAATCGTCTTTCGGGCTTGGCCTCGCCCGATCAGAGTGTCTCGGTACCTCAGTCCATGATGTTTGGTGATTTGGTCGACAGCCAACTCGCCGAACTGCGCTTGAAAGCCTCGAACGATTGCCCGCACGTCTTTCACTGTCTGCGGCCTCGGCGCAGCGTGAACCGCCCAGAAATCGATAAGATCTGCCAGGGTCGTCTTGTCCCGCACCGCGGGTGGTACAGCAGGCGATGAGCTGGGCCGCCCTTCAAGGCGGGCGAGTTGTTGCTCAACGATTTGTAGGTCAAGAGGTAAGAGTTCCGCGCAGAGTTTGCGTAACGCGGGGGAGTTGTGCCGAGGCACCAACCGTTCTGCTCGCACGAGCGCCTCTGCCGTTTCGAGCATCACCGATTCGTCGTGGGAAATAACCGCATCCCTTAGCTGTCTGCGCGCCTCTTCGAGCAACTCCATCCGCTCGGCTAACAACTCGCGACGCTCGCTTGCTGGTGCGCGGCCTATGGCGAAACGCTCCTCATCGTCGCAAGCGAGCGTAATGGCGCGATATCGCTCGGCGAGATGAGGTATGTGGTGCGCTCGGAGGAGGTCCAATGTGCCTTTTGAACCATGCCGGCGCTCTGCTTTGAGGGCGTCGAGCACTCCCAGGTCATTGATGGCGTTTAACTTGAGCCGCGCTGCCGCGAACTCAGTCTCGATATGCTGATATTCGACGCGCGCAAGCACTTGCGCCCGAACCGCATCGGAGGTTTTCAGGCTGCGCCAGATTTGCGAGCAGCCGAGCACCGGCTGTATCGCCCGAGGCACATTGCGTTTGATGTAGTAGGTGCCGCCCCGAAGAAAAATTTTTGGGGCGTGAGAAGACGTACGAGGTGAAGCAGAAAACATAGGGCACTCCAAGTTGTTAGTAGCAACTTGAAGTAGCAACCGGGTTTTATCCCTGTGCCTGCACCCTAATTTCCTATTAAAAACAGCCGTTTAGCGCTGTCTTGGCGGAGAGCGAGGGATTCGAACCCTCGATGCAGCTTTTGACCGCATACTCCCTTAGCAGGGGAGCGCCTTCGACCACTCGGCCAGCTCTCCGGATGGGCGTCGATGTTACGTGTTCCGGCCCCTTCGGGTCAAACGTACGAAATCGATCCGTTATCCCCCTCAGGCGGCCTGTTCGAGGCCGAAGGCCTTGTGCAGGACCCGCACCGCGAGTTCCAGGTACTTCTCGTCGATGACGACCGAAATCTTGATCTCGGAAGTCGAGATCATCTGGATGTTGATGCCCTCTTCGGCCAGGGTGCGGAACATCTGGCTGGCGATGCCCACGTGCGAGCGCATGCCGACGCCGACCATCGACACCTTGCACACCTTGTTGTCGCCCATGATGTCCTTCGCGCCGATGTGCGCCTGCACCTTCTTCGCGATCTCCATCGCCTTGTTGTAATCGTTGCGATTGATGGTGAAGGAGAAGTCCGTCGCGCCGTCCGCGCCGGCGTTCTGGATGATCATGTCGACGTCGATGTTGGCGTCCGCGATCGGGCCGAGAATCGCGTAGGCGATGCCGGGACGGTCCGGCACGCCGGTCACGGTGATCTTCGCTTCGTCGCGGCTGAATGCGATGCCGGAGATGACAGCCTGTTCCATTTTCTCGTCTTCCTCGAAAGTAATGAGCGTGCCGTCCCCCTCATCCTGGAAGCTGGAGAGCACACGTAAGCGCACTTTGTATTTGCCGGCGAATTCCACTGCACGGATTTGCAAAACCTTGGAACCGAGGCTCGCCATTTCGAGCATTTCCTCGAAGGTCACGGTCTTCAGGCGACGCGCTTCCGGCACGATGCGCGGATCGGTCGTATAGACGCCGTCCACGTCGGTGTAGATGTGGCACTCGTCGGCCTTGAGCGCGGCGGCCAGCGCGACGGCGGAGGTGTCCGAACCCCCGCGGCCCAGGGTGGTGATGTTGCCGTCGGCATCCATGCCCTGGAAGCCGGCCACGACCGTGATGTAGCCCTGCGCGAGATCCGCGCGCAGGCGATCCTCGTCGATCGCCCGGATGCGCGCCTTGGTGTGGGCGTTGTCCGTATGCACGCGAACCTGTGCACCGGTGTAGCTCTTGGCCTTCAGGCCGAGGTCCATGAGGGCCATGGACAACAGGCCGATGGTGACCTGTTCGCCGGTGGCGGCGACCACGTCCAACTCGCGCGGGTCGGGATTGGCCTGAATCTCCTTGGCGAGTGCGATCAGGCGATTGGTTTCACCCGCCATGGCGGAAGGCACCACGACGATGTCGTGCCCCATCTGCTTCCAGCGGGCGACGCGTTGTGCGACGGCTTTGATGCGCTCGACGCTGCCCACCGAAGTGCCGCCGAACTTCTGGACGATCAGTGCCATACAGAGTCCGAAAAAAGGGCAGATTTTAGCTTAATACTGAGGATTCACGAAGCGGCCTTGCTGCGAGAATTACGCGACGACTGCAGGCCGGACCGGCCTGCGTCGGGCGCCGGCCCTGTGCTAGGATTGCCACGCGCTCGACAAGAATGCGCCCGGAGACAAGAGGATGAAGCTCTTCAATTTCGCCATCAACCCCAAGGAAGTCCGGCAGAAGCTGGGCCTGAACCAGGAAGAGTTCTGGACCAAGATCGGCGTCACCCAAAGCGGCGGCTCCCGCTACGAGAGCGGACGCACCATGCCCAAGCCCGTACGCGAGTTGCTGCGCCTGGTCCACATCGAGAAGCTCGATCTGAGCAAGGTGAAAAAGGAAGACTTCGAGATCATCGAGTATCTGAAGAGCGAACAGCCCGATCTGTACCGCAAGCTGCGCAAGGTCGCCAAGGCGAAGCGGCGCAAGGACGGACCGGCCGAAGAAGCCTAAGCCTACTCGGAGATGGATGACGACCGCGGCGCGCGCCGCCGGCGGCCCAAGCGAACAAGCCCGCATTGCGGGCTTTTGATTTTATGGCGGAAGCGGTGGGATTCGGTCACATACTGCGACCCCGGCGCGGCGGTCGGCCCGACATCGCCGCGCCTTTCGCCTCCCACTCGCGACTCAAGCAGTTGAGTCGCTCGCCTCGGCCAAAACCACAAAGCCCGCATCGCGGGCTTTTAAAGTTTCTGGCGGAAGCGGTGGGATTCGAACCCACGAACGGTTGCCCGTTGCCGGTTTTCAAGACCGGTGCCTTCAACCACTCGGCCACGCTTCCAGTTTGCTGCGCCAGCTTGCCGGTTTTGGCTCCGACATCACGCGGCCTTTAGGCCGCATGAGTCTACGCCGCAACAAGCCGCAAGCGGCATGTTGTCAAGACCGGTGCCTTCAACCACTCGGCCACGCTTCCAGTTTGCTGCGCCAGCTTGCCGGTTTTGGCTCCGACATCACGCGGCCTTTAGGCCGCATGAGTCTGCGCCGCAACAATAAATCGGGTTGTGACTCCGACATCACGCGGCCTTTAGGCCGCATGAGTCTGCGCCGCAACAAGCCGCAAGCGGCATGTTGTCAAGACCGGTGCCTTCGACCACTCGGCCACGCTTCCCCGACTGATTTTTGCTACACGGCGGAGTTTTGTGCGGCAAATGCCCTCATCGGGGCTCGACGTTCTTGTTTTTCAATGACTTGCAAGCGACGCGATTATATCATCGGCCCTTTGCGGGTTTCGGCATTTTTGCGCCGTGCTGCCCTATACTTCGTTGAACCTTGAATGGCAGACCCCATCTAAATCAGCGTCCCGTCAAGGACCTAACAGGAG
>Ga0079224_100011444_pt1 | contig 12221 bp, 15 predicted proteins | sample Stecom2015_FD_80414 | JGI IMG/M metagenome (GOLD analysis project Ga0079224, IMG submission 80414) | Agricultural soil microbial communities from Utah to study Nitrogen management - Steer compost 2015 | ecosystem: Environmental > Terrestrial > Soil > Agricultural land | place: USA: Utah... | reverse complement strand
GGGCGTCCGACCGCGGAGTACCTCAGCTACGTGCTCTCCCGGATCACCCTGCCCGGCTCGCTGTACCTGGGCATCGTGGCGATCCTGCCGAACTTCTTCATCGGCCTCACCGGCCAGGGGGCAGCGCAGAACTTCCCGTTCGGCGGCACCGCTGTGCTGATCATGGTCAACGTCGGCCTCGACACCGTGAAGCACATCCAAAGCCAGCTCCAGCAGCGGAATTACGAGGGCTTCCTCCGGTAGGCTTGCCCGAGTCGGTCGGTTGCCGGCAATTGCCGAGGCAGGTGTTCGGTATTTTCCGGCCGGTGCGTATCGTTAGCGGCGGTTCCGGTTGCCCGGTAGAGGGAGGGCAGGCGGGTTCGTCAACAGCTGGCGCGCGATCGGATTGATTCGGAGGCAGACCCTTGGTGCGATTGGTTCTCGTCGGCCCGCCCGGTGCGGGCAAGGGCACCCAGGCGGCAGTGCTCAGTGAGAAGCTCGAAGTCCCCCACATCTCGACCGGGGACCTCTTCCGCGCGAACATCGGCAACTCCACGCCCCTGGGCCAGAAGGCGAAAAGCTACATAGACGCCGGTGAGCTGGTGCCCGACGAGATCACCAATCAGATGGTCCGGGAGCGCCTCGCGGAACCCGACGCGAAGAAGGGCTTCTTGCTGGACGGCTACCCGCGCAACATCGCTCAGGCGGATGTGCTGGCCGGGATCCTCTCCGAGAACGACTACGAGCTGACCGCGGTGCTGCAGTTCGACGTCCCGGAGGAGGAGCTGGTCCGGCGGATGCTGGAGCGGGGCCGTTCGGACGACAACGAGGACGTCATCCGCCGTCGCCTCGCGGTGTACCACGAGGAGACCGAACCGCTGCTCGACTACTACCGCGACCTGGTGGTCAAGATCGACGCGGTGGGGGCGGTCGAGGAGATCACGGCCCGCGCTCTGGAAGCGGTGAAGAACCGCTCCTGAGCGGGAACGGGTCGGAGCACGTCAGGAAGACCGCGCCGCGAGCGCGGATGAAGCGATTCGAAGGTGGCTGCGTTGTTGCGTCGGGGAAAGGGCATCGAGCTCAAGTCACGCGGTGAGGTTGAGGCGATGCGGGCGGCGGGCCTGGTGGTGGCCCGGGCCCTCGCGGAGGTGACAGCGCACGCCAAACCGGGAGTCAGCACCGGCGAGCTCGATGCGATCGCCGAGCAGGTGATCCGCGACGCCGGTGCGGTTCCCTCCTTCAAGGGCTACCACGGGTTCCCCGCTTCCATCTGCGCTTCGGTGAACGAGAAGGTGGTGCACGGCATCCCGTCCCCGAACGAGGTGCTGTCCGCCGGTGATCTGCTCTCGGTCGACTGCGGGGCGATCCTGGACGGTTGGCACGGGGACTCGGCGGTCACGATCCCGGTGGGCGAGGTCGCAGCGGCGGACCTCGCCTTGTCGGAGGCGACCAAGGCGGCGATGTGGGCCGGCATCGAGCAGGTGCGGGCCGGCAACCGGCTGACCGACATCTCGCACGCGATCGAGCAGGCGGTGCGGGCCAAGGCCAAAGCGGATCGCGCCGACTACGGGATCATCGCCGAGTACGGCGGCCACGGCATCGGTTCGCAGATGCACATGGAGCCGTTCCTGCCGAACCTGGGCAAGCCGGGGCGCGGCCCGAAGCTGAAGGTCGGCATGGCGATCGCGGTGGAGCCGATGCTGACGCTCGGCTCCCCGGAGACCGAAGAGCTGGACGACGAGTGGACCGTGGTCACGCTGGACGGTTCGCGGGCCGCGCACTGGGAGCACACGGTGGCCATCACCGAGGACGGCCCGTGGGTGCTCACCGACCCGGAGCAGTGAGCAGCGGCCGCCGGCACACGTAGATCCGCGCGGGCGGCACGTTCGGCCACACCGTGGCGCGCGGCACCACTTCGTCGAAGTGCTCGTGCAGCGCCTGCACGAAGGTGCGGGTGGCGCTTCGCCACAGCGTCGTCACGTAGGTGATGGTGGTGAACACCCCGTTCGGGGCGAGGCTCTGCGCGGCTTCCCGCAGCAGCCGGTACTGCTCGGCCGGCTCCAGCAAGGTCCACGGAATGCTGGTGATGAGCGCATCGACCCGGGTGACGTCGACCTGCGCCAGCAGTTCCCGCAGCTGACCGGCGTCGCCTTCGACGACCTGCAGCCACGGCTTGTCGGAGCGCAGGAACCGGACCATCTCCGGGTCGAGCTCGACCGCCAGGTGACGGCCGCGGGTACCCAGCCGGCGGCGGATCGCGGTGCTGACCGCCCCGGTGCCGGGGCCGAGCTCCACCACGACGGGATCGCCGAAGCTCGGGATCACGCCGGCCACGGCGTTGGCGACGTGCCCGGACGTGGGCGCGATGGCCCCTATGGTCGCCGGGGCGTGGATGGCCCGGGTCAGGAACGTCCAGTACTCGCGCGCTTTGCTCACAGCCAGCCCCCGTCTTGCCTGTTCCTGGGCAGAGCATGCCGTTGCCGCCGGCCGGCCGCAGCTGGAGGGGGCTGGCGTCAGCGCAGCGGGCGTCGGCAGATGTAGTGCAGGATCGGCGGGAAGTTCAACCACGTGGTGTGGGTGAGCACTTCGTCGAAGGTGTCGTGGAGCCGGGCGCGGAACCGCCGGCCGCCTTGGGTGCGGTCCGCCCCCAGGTAGGTCAGCGCGGTGAAGGCGCCGTGCGGGGTGAGCGCTTCGGTCGCCTGCCGCAGGATGTGGTCCTGCGCGTTGGGCGCCAGCAGGGACCAGGGAATGCTGCTGATCACCGCGTCCACTTCCGTGACGCCGGCTTTGTCCAGCAGGGCCAGCAGGTCGGCGGCGTCGCCGTGGACGACTTCCAGCCAGGGCTTGTGCTCGCGGAGGTGGTCGACGAGTTCGGGGCTGAGCTCGATGCCGATGTGCCGGGCTCCTTCCGGCAGGCGGCGGTGGATGCCGTCGCTGAGCGAGCCGGTGCCCGGCCCCAGCTCCACCACCACCGGTGTTCCGGTGGTGGGAACCACTTGGGCCACGGTTTCGGCCACCGCGGCGGAGGTGGGGGTGGGGGCGCCCACGACCCGCGGGTTGCGGATGGCGGTGGCCAGGAAGGTCTGGTACTCACCGAACTTCCGTGCGGCGAATTCTGCGCACCTGCGAAGCGCTTGAGCAGGTTGTTCAGATTTGTGCTGCTGGATTGCCACCGATTCTCCTCGTCTGCACGACTGTCCGGCTTTCCGGTGTGATCGAACGTAATGATCACCGAAGTGGCCGTGCAAGCTGAGGGAACCCGCGTACCGCTCCTCGGGATCGGTCACGGGGAGTGCCGGCAGCCGCTATGAGCTGCCCCGATGTGCGGTGCCGGAAATGCAGCGCGTACAGTAGTAAGTCGGCGCACTGGTAGCGTCTGTCCGACTGTGTTCGGGAGCAGTCCCGTTCCGGACTTCGCTGCGGGCCGCTTGCTACGGGGATCGGGAAACCGGTGTCTGTAGGAGGGACTCCTGTGGAGTCTGCAAACCGTCACCGTCACGAAACGCGGAGGACATGGGCAAGAAAGACGGGGCCATTGAGGTCGAGGGTCGCGTGATCGAACCGCTCCCCAACGCGATGTTCCGCGTCGAGTTGGAGAACGGCCACAAGGTCCTCGCCCACATCAGTGGCAAGATGCGTCAACACTACATCCGCATCCTGCCAGAGGACCGGGTGGTAGTGGAGCTGTCGCCGTACGACCTTTCCCGTGGGCGCATCGTCTACCGCTACAAGTGACCTCCACGGTGTCCGGGAATCTGGGCACGCGTCTGAGCAGGAGAGCATCGACCGTGAAGGTCCAACCGAGTGTGAAGAAGATCTGCGACAAGTGCCAGGTGATCCGCCGGCACGGGCGGGTGCTGGTCATCTGTGACAACCCGCGTCACAAGCAGCGCCAAGGCTGAGAGTCGCAGCAGGAACTTGAACAAGTAAGAACTCCCTCAGCCTGCCGGCCCGCGAGCAGGGCTGGTTGACCCCCGGACCAGGCCGGGGCTTCGCGGCAGCGAAGACGGTGGGGGAGCAGACCTGGAACGGAGGAGAAGGGACCTGCCTGATGGCAAGGCTCGCCGGCGTTGATCTGCCGCGCGAAAAGCGCATGGAGATCGCGCTGACCTACATCTACGGAATCGGCCGTAGCCGGTCCAAGGAGATCTTGACGGCCACCGGCATCTCGTTCGATGCCCGGGTGAAGGACTTGTCCGACGAGCAGTTGGCTTCGCTGCGCGAGTACATCGAGGCCAACTACCGGGTTGAGGGTGACCTCCGCCGCGAGGTCCAGGCCGACATCCGCCGGAAGATCGAGATCGGCAGCTACCAGGGACTGCGGCACCGCCGTCACCTCCCGGTGCGCGGGCAGCGGACCAAGACCAACGCCCGCACCCGCAAGGGGCCGAAGAAGACGGTCGCCGGCAAGAAGAAGGCCGGAAAGAAGTAAGCCTCGCTAGGAGATCACGACAGCTATGCCACCTAAGTCGCGCGCCGGCGCCGTCAAGAAGGTGCGGCGCAAGGAGAAGAAGAACGTTGCGCACGGCCAAGCGCACATCAAGAGCACGTTCAACAACACCATCGTGTCCATCACGGACCCGACCGGTGCGGTGATCAGCTGGGCCTCTGCCGGTCACGTCGGCTTCAAGGGCTCCCGCAAGTCCACCCCGTTCGCCGCGCAGATGGCCGCTGAGAACGCTGCTCGCAAGGCCGCTGAGCACGGCATGAAGAAGGTCGACGTTTTCGTCAAGGGTCCGGGCTCGGGCCGCGAAACGGCGATCCGCTCGCTGCAGGCCGCTGGCCTCGAGGTCGGCACCATCCAGGACGTGACCCCGCAGCCGCACAACGGCTGCCGCCCGCCGAAGCGTCGTCGGGTCTGAGCCGCGGGAAGGAGTAGACACAGATGGCTCGTTACACCGGTCCCGCGACCCGTAAATCCCGCCGGCTGAAGGTCGACCTCATCGGTGGCGACCAGGCCTTCGAGCGTCGGCCGTACCCGCCGGGGCAGCACGGGCGTGCGCGGGTCAAGGAAACCGAGTACCTGCTGCAGCTGCAGGAGAAGCAGAAGGTCCGCTTCACCTACGGGGTGCTGGAGAAGCAGCTGCGGGCCTACTACGAGGAGGCGAACCGGCGTCCCGGCAAGACCGGTGACAACCTGCTCCAGCTCCTCGAGTGCCGGCTGGACAACGTGGTCTACCGCGCTGGTCTGGCCCGCACCCGCCGGATGGCCCGGCAGCTGGTCAGCCACGGCCACTTCCTGGTCAACGGGAAGAAGGTGAACATCCCCAGCTACCAGGTCACCAAGTGGGACATCATCGACGTCCGGCCCAAGTCGCTGAACACCACGCCGTTCCTGATCGCCAAGGAGACCCTGGGCGAGCGGCCGATTCCGGCTTGGCTGCAGGTCGTCCCGTCCAACCTGCGGATCCTGGTGCACCAGCCGCCCGAGCGGGCGCAGATCGACACTCCGGTCACCGAGCAGCTCATCGTTGAGTTCTACTCGAAGTGACGTTTCCAGCCGGCGGCCTGCGGGCCGCCGGCCGGAAAGCCCCGGCTGTCGGAACGGGAATCCGGCAGCCACGCCCGCGCCAGGCGGGCAAGCCATCTCCCATCGGCGTCATATGGCGGGCGCCGTGAGGAAAGGAAACTGAAGTGCTCATCTCCCAGCGACCCACACTGTCCGAAGAAGCGGTGTCGGAGACTCGGTCGCGGTTCATCATCGAGCCGTTGGAGCCGGGCTTCGGTTACACCCTCGGCAACTCGTTGCGTCGGACGCTGCTGTCCTCGATCCCGGGGGCGGCGGTCACCAGCTTGCGCATCGACGGTGTGCTGCACGAGTTCACCACCATTCCGGGTGTGAAGGAGGACGTCACCGACGTCATCCTGAACATCAAGGAGCTGGTGATCAGCTCCGAAGAGGACGAGCCGGTGACGATGTACCTGCGCAAGCAGGGCCCGGGTGAGGTCACCGCCGCTGACATCGTGCCGCCGGCCGGTGTCACGGTGCACAACCCGGATCTCCACATCGCCACCTTGAACGCAAAGGGCAAGCTGGAGATTGAGCTTGTCGTCGAGCGTGGTCGTGGCTATGTCCCCGCGATGCAGAACAAGCAGACCGGTGCCGAGATCGGCCGGATTCCGGTCGACTCGATCTACTCGCCGGTTCTGAAGGTGAGCTACAAGGTCGAGGCGACCCGTGTCGAGCAGCGCACGGACTTCGACAAGCTGATCCTCGACGTCGAGACCAAGCCGTCGATCACCCCGCGGGACGCGGTGGCTTCGGCTGGTCGCACCCTGGTTGAGCTGTTCGGCTTGGCCCGGGAGCTCAACGTGGACGCCGAGGGCATCGAGATCGGTCCGTCGCCGGCCGAGGCCGACACCATCGCGGCCTACGCGATGCCGATCGAGGACCTCGACCTCACGGTGCGCTCCTACAACTGCCTGAAGCGGGAAGGCATCCACACCGTCGGTGAGCTGGTCTCGCGCAGTGAAGCGGACCTGCTGGACATTCGCAACTTCGGTGCGAAGTCCATCGACGAGGTCAAGATGAAGCTCGCCGGCCTGGGCCTGTCGCTGAAGGACAGCCCGCCCGGATTCGACCCGTCCGCTGCGGCGGCCGAGTACCCGACCGCGGGCTGGTCGTCGAACCAGGGCACCACTCCCACGGTGGGTCCTGTCGAGGACAACGGCTACGACGACGGTCAGGACTACGCGGAGACAGAGCAGCTGTAGCTGTGTTGCGCGACCGGGTCACCGGCGCGCGCCCCTGAGAGGAGCAACCCGATGCCCACCCCGACCAAGGGACCGCGTCTCGGCGGGTCGCCGTCGCACGAGCGGCTCATCCTGGCCAACTTGGCCACCGCGCTGTTCGAGCACGGGAAGATCACCACGACCGAGGCGAAGGCGAAGCGACTGCGTCCGTTCGCCGAGCGGCTGATCACCAAGGCCAAGAAGGGCGACCTGCACAACCGTCGCGAGGTCCTCAAGACCATCCGCGACAAGGACGTCGTGCACAAGCTCTTCGCCGAGATCGGCCCCTTCTTCGCGGACCGCAACGGCGGTTACACCCGCATCATCAAGACGATGCCGCGCAAGGGTGACAACGCGAAGATGGCCGTCATCGCCCTGGTGAACGAGAAGACCGTGACCGCAGAAGCGGAGGCGGCGCGCAACACCAAGTTCGCCAAGGACGAGCCGAAGGCCACCGAGGAGGCCGAGAACACCGAGGCCACCCAGGTGGAGGAGGCGGCCGACGAGGGCGCCGAGGCCAAGGCCGAGGACAACGCTGCCGAGAAGAAGGACGAGTCCTGATTTCGGTTCGCGAAGATGCTGTGAACGAGCCCGCTGTTCCTCCCGAGGAAGGCGGGCTCGTTCGTCTGCGCTTGGACCTCTCCTACGACGGGACTGACTTCGCCGGCTGGGCGAAGCAGCCGGGGCTGCGCACGGTGCAGGGCCTCCTGGAGGATGCGCTGGCCAAACAGCCCCCGGGCCGCTCGGTGCCGCGTCCGGTCGTGGTGGCCGGCCGCACCGATGCGGGAGTGCACGCCAGCGGCCAAGTGGTGCACGTGGACGCGGTACCGCTGCGCCCGGGAGAAGGCCGGGTGCCGGTGGACGAGCACGGCATCCCGGACCTGCAGCGGATGCGCCACCGGTGGAACCGCATCTTGCCGCCGGACGTCCGGGTGATCGATGCCCGGATCGCCCCGGACGGCTTCGACGCCAGGTTCTCCGCGTTGCGGCGCCACTACCGCTACCAGGTTTCGGACGCGCCGTGGGGCGTCGACCCGCTGCGGCGGCGCGACACCTTGGCCTGGAACCGGCCGCTGGACGTCGAGACCTTGAACGAGGCGGCCGCGGAGCTGCTGGGGCTCAACGACTTCGCCGCGTACTGCAAGCCGCGAGAAGGCGCCACCACGGTGCGGGAACTGCAGCGGTTCGAGTGGGAGCGGGTCGACGAGCACCTGGTGGTGGCCCACGTGACGGCGGACGCGTTCTGCCACTCCATGGTGCGCAGCCTGGTGGGGACGCTGCTGATGGTGGGCGACGGTCGTCGTCAGGTGCGGTGGCCAGCGGACCTGCTGCGGGAACGGCAGCGGACCACCTCGGTGGCCCCGGCCCACGGGCTGACCCTGGTGGGCGTGGAGTACCCGCCGGACGAGGAACTCGCCGCCCGCGCCGCCCGAGCCCGGGCCGTGCGCACGCTCGAATAGCCGCAACTGCTCGGACCGGCGGCAACAGTGAAGGCCGGAGCGGAGGATTCCGCATCCGGCCTTCGACGTTTCCTGGGGTGGGGCTTTCCGCCGAGGTGGCGGGAAAGCCCCACCGCTCAGTCCCCTCGGCGGATCGGGCCGAGGATCTCCTGTTCCTTCGGGCTGGTGATCAGCTGAACGCGCGTCCACGTCCAGTTCCCCAGCACGATGACCTGGTCGTCCTTCAGCTGGGTCAGCTGCTGCGCCTGCTGGGGCTGCAAGCTCCAGATGCGTTGCGCGTGGTTGGCCCCGCTCAGCTGGAGCCGCTGCAGCAGCACCAGGTCCGCGGCGTTGGCCGCGGGCGTGCTGGCGACCTGCGGGTGCAGGTAGGGCAGCACGTACATGGTGGTCTGCCACGCCGCCCGGGGCGGGAACAGCTCCTGCTGCGGCACCGCGCCGCCGTCGTGGATGACCAGCAGCGGGGTGTCCTCGTCGAACTGCGGCAGCGGGAAGTGGGTGAGCCGCCGGATCTGGAACAGCGGAACCGGCTTGCCGTCCGGGGTTTGCCCGGCGGTGTGCTCCAACATCTTCCAGGCGGCCGGGCGAGCGGTGGCGATGATCACCCACGCGCCGGTGGCCAGCGCTCGCAGCGCGAGCTGGCGGGCGAAGTACAGCCCGCCGACGCTGACGATGCGGGTGGGTGCCGGTCGCAGCAGGGACACCGCCACCGGCTGGCCGTCCGGTCCGGATCCGAGGATCATGCCGCCGCGATCACCGGGCAGGCTGACCGCGTCCAGGGTTTCCGGCGTGACGATGAATTCCGGGGCCGGCCCGTGAGCGCCCGGGACGTCGATGGTTCGGTTTCGGTTCATGCCGCACCTCCGAGCGGCAGCGTCGCGGCGTAGCCGGCCAGCTGCGAGCCGTGCAGCGGGGTCAGCGTCAGGCCGAGCCGGGTGCTGATCTCCTTCAGGCGCTTGTCAGCGGCGTCCAGCGCTTTCTGGTTGCGGGCGCTGACCCGGACCAGCGAGCGCAAGCCCACTTCGCCTTCTTCGCCGACCGGGGAGATCGACATGGCGATGCTCGTGGACAGCGCCCGGATGCCGGTGAGCGCGTTGAGCGAGTTGCCGAGCTGGCTCGGCCAACCGGTGATGGCGTAGCTGGTGTGCCCGACCTCGCCGGCTGCGACGCTGTCCCAGCTCTCCTTGAGGCCGACCGGCTTCTGCCACTGCGACCTGAGCACGCTCTGCAGCTCGGCGGACGAGATCCCGGCCTGCAGCAGTTCGTCCGGGTCGAGTGGGCGGCTCGGAATCCCCTGCTGTTCCAACGCGTTGCGGACGCGCGACATAGCCCCGATCAGCGCACGGTGGGCACCGAGCACACCGCCGCCGCGCTCACCGATGGCTTTCGCGCACTGCTGCGGGTCCAGTCGGACCGTCACCCAGGTGGTCCGGCGGGCTGCCGTGCCCTGCGGACCGAGCAGCTCCAGGTAGGAGTTCAGGGCGGCCGAGTTCGGCAGCAGAGCGGCGCTGCCCGGGTAGCAGTGCCAGATCACCTGGATGGCGTCCAGCACGACCCCGCGGTCCTCCAGGCAGGGCGCGAGCACGCTCAGCGGGAGGTTCGGGGAGCTGTTGACCGGGTTCAGCATGCCCTTGGTCGTCTCCACCAGCAGCACCCCGGTCCACTTGCCGTTGTGCCAGGCGAGTCCGACGTCGTTGCGGTCGTGGTCCTGGGTGCGGGCGATCACCAGGTCGTCGACGACCAGGCGCAGCAGGGCGACCCGGTGGTTCTCCTCCGGGCTGATGACGCCGTCCCCGTTCTTGTCCTCGACGGTCGAGTCCAGGTCGCTCAAGTCCGGCGGCTCAACCGAGCGGAGGTGGTTGCGGAATTGGTACTCCAGCACCAGGCCGAGCCACTGGGTGAACCAGCGGCCACGCCGCCGGAGCAGGGCGATGACGATTGCCAGGGCGGCGATCCCGATGGAAACGGGCCAAAGCATCTGGTTGATCAGGAAGAGGCCGAAGCCGATGGCTAAGCCGACCTCGATCAGCACTACGTTGGCCGCCGGGATGCCGCCGAGGGTCACGCCGTTGATCCGACGCCGCCGCGCGCGTATCCGGGCGCGGGGCGGGCTGGCGGGCTCGGGAGCTTTCGGCTGGGCCGGATGTTTCGTGGTCACGGACATCCGTCTGGTCTCTCCCCCTCGCAGGTAGATGCGGCGCGCGGCGCGCGAGTAGGCGGTCTGGCGAGCAACCGCGTGATGAGAATACTGATTGAGTCGGCCGAACCGCACCCATTCCGTATCTCTCTGCGGCTATCCTGCGGAACCGTACCTCGGACGGGAGAGCTGTAGGCGAAGAATGGCATCAACACCCACAACAAAGTCACAAGTTCAGGCGTACCGGTTCGTGCTGCGCCGCATGGAATCGGCGTTGGTGCGCAAAGACGCGGTGATGCTGCACGACCCCATGGGCTCGCACAAGCGGTCCACCCTGGTCGGTGCATTGCTGTCGGTCATCGGCATGATCGGCTTCCTGGTTTGGGGGCTCTTCAGCGGGAAGGGCACCGTGCCGGACCCGGGATCGGTCGTCATCGCCAAGGAAAGCGGAAGCGTCTTCGTGGTGACTTCCGACGAACAGGCCGACAAACGGCTGATTCCGATGCTGAACATGGCCTCGGCCAAGCTGCTGGTGATGGCGCAGGGCGGTGGCCAGGGCGGTGCGATCCAGCCGACGGTCGTCAAGGAAGCCGCATTGGCGGAATACCCGCGCGGTTCCCTGACCGGTCTGGTCAACGCTCCGACGTACCTGCCGGACGCCAAGAACATCGCCGTTCCGGCCTGGGCCATCTGCGACGTGGGCCAGGTGCGGGACAACCTCAACGAGGCCAAAGTGGAGCGTGCCGTCAAGGTGCACACCACGGTGATCGGCGGCTACGACGAGCACGGTCCCGAACTGGCGCCCGACCAGTCGCTGTACGTCAAGGACCAGAGCTCGGGACGCGAGTACCTGGTCTTCCGGGTCGACGGTCTGCCGGGCCAGCCGAACACCAAGGTGGCCAAGGCCATGGTGGACAAGAGCGAGACCGCGGTGATGGACGTCTACCGGTTGAACGGAGCAACGCCGCGGACCATCAGCACCAACATGCTGAACGCCATCCCGGAGGTGCCGGCGCTGACGCTGCCGGACATCCCGGGGGAGAACTCGTCGCCGAGCTACATGAGCGGCAGCAGCTACAGCGTTGGCGACGTCGTCCGGCGCAGCGTCCCGGGCCAGAAGGACCAGTACTTCTTGCTGCTGCAGAACGGCAAGCAGGAGATCACCGCTGGTGCGGCGGCGGTGCTGCACGCGTCGAAGTACAACAGCAAGGAAGTGCCGAACGCCACCGGCGCGGTCACCGACGCGCCGAACGCTCCGGAGGAAGAACAGCTCAACCTGTTCAACTTCCCGGTGGAGGTGCCCGAGCCCGTCACCTTCCAGCAGTCGCCCACTTCCTGCTTGAGCTGGAAGAACGTCAACGGTGACCACAACATCACGGTCACCTTGAACAAGGAAGCGCTGACCCCGAAGGCCCCGGTGAAGCTGGCCCAGCACGACGGTGACGGGCCGAACGTGGACTACTTCTACATGCCGGCCGGCAAGGCCGCCGTGGTCCGCGCCGCCGCCAACGAGGCCGGTGCTTCCAGCGGCCCGATCGTCCTGGTGTCCGACCAGGGGGTGCAGTACGGCATCAAGGACGTCGCGACCGCCCAGGGGTTGGGCGTCATCCGCGGCGGCGGTGACATCAAGGCCGCCCCGGCTTGGTTGACCCGGACCCTGCCCAAGGGCGACTTCCTGGACCCGGCGGCGGCGAGCGTCACCTACGACTCGGTGCCGGTGGAAGAGGGTGCGGGGGTCAACCGCACGCCGAACAAACAGCAGCAAGCGGCGTCGACTGCCGGGGCCTGATCCCGTTCCCGGGGCCGCAATTCGGCTGAATCGGCCCGGGAACCGCCCCGGTGGGTGCGAACGTCCGAGGAATATGCAATCCGCCCGCAGTGACTTCCCGCTGCGGGCGGATTGTGCTTGAGTGGCC
>Ga0079224_100011443_pt1 | contig 12222 bp, 7 predicted proteins | sample Stecom2015_FD_80414 | JGI IMG/M metagenome (GOLD analysis project Ga0079224, IMG submission 80414) | Agricultural soil microbial communities from Utah to study Nitrogen management - Steer compost 2015 | ecosystem: Environmental > Terrestrial > Soil > Agricultural land | place: USA: Utah... | reverse complement strand
ATTATTAATTGTAATGGCCTGTGTTGTTGCTCCAGTATTCCATTGATATGTTACATCATTATATGGAGGTTGCCAAGCCCCTAGTTCATATACAATATCTTGACACAATTGAGTATCTTTTACTTCTGTATATAAATAAGGTGGGAAATATATATCTTGCGTTGTTGTCATATCACAGAAAGCGTCGTAAAACTGTACTGTATAAACACCTCCAGTAGAAACTGTCATACCAGGTTGCGCATTTGTATTTCCAAAAATGAATGTTGAAGCTGTATCTTCTAGCCAAGGTGTATTTGGATTGTCTAATACAGTCCATGTTCCGCCATCATAGGTAACTGAGTTCAAATCGTATGTCGTTAAATTACAAGCCAAAGAAGGTATTTCGACTGTTCCTGCTGGTACAAATAACAATGTTGCGTTGTCTTGTAAATTTGGACAATATGCATCTGAATAAGTTACTTGTAATTGGTATGGAATTGTATTTACTGTAATTATTGGGTTCTCAATTGTTGTATTTGAGAATGTTGCAATATTCGGATTCAATGTTGACCAAACCCCTTCGTTTTCTGACCAAACTTGTGATGAATCTACTTGATAAGATGTGCCACAAATCGTGTCATCAGCAAAAATTGTAGGTGGAGCAGGGATGATTATTTCGGCGATCTGTGGATATTGACAGGTGTTGTCTAAGAAGCCTATTTGATAAGTGCCTGGTCCAGGGAATGTAATCAATGGGTTGTTTGAAGTTGTACTTGAGAATGTAGCCGTTGGAGTTGAACTCCATACCCCTCCATTGAATGTTTGTGTACCCGTTACTTGATACTGGTTGTAACAAATCATTGTATCTTCAAAAATAACTGGTAATGGTCTTACGTCAATGATTACAGTTGTATCATACGCACATCCAAAATCATCAATAACATTGAATGTATATGGATGAGGACCTACAGTGTTGGGTAATACAACGATAGCTGTATCGTTTTGACCAGAAATAATTGAAGGGTCATTTGTCCACCAAGATTGTTCTACTGTATTTTGGTAGCTTGATAATCCAGGGAAATAAGATGCATCAAAGTATAAACTCCATTGGAAGATTGTACCATCATCAATACTCAAGTTGTCTCTTACCTGAATTGTCCATTGCCCGTTCACAGGACATCCAGTTAAGTCTGTAAAAGGCGTCACAGGTTGATAAACATCATTCGGATTCATTGATGTACCTGAAGAAAGTTGTGGAGGTCCTGTTTGTGCAGTAACAGGAACAGTATTGGCATATCCACCAGTAGACATAAGACCATATGTATTGAATGCTGAACTAAAACAGTACTCCCATCCGATTCCCGCATTACCACCTCCAAAATCATCATATGGATGTCCTAAAAATTTACCACCTCCACTGATTCCTCCTGGGATAGCTCCTCCATTGTATGAATCAATAAGAACTGTTCTTTGACCTGTAGGACATTCTAACCAAATTTCAAGGTCGCCAATGTATGAGTGTTCAATTACTAAGCATACTTCATTCAAGTCAGAAGCATTTTGAATTGTTGATCCTTGAGGAAATCCTGAAATTTGAATACCTGTGCTATAGTTGATTCCAGAACCGTCAGGTAGATAAGTTGTACCAGCATGGCTACCTCCAAGTTGAAAAGATCCTGCAGGAATACTAACTCCAACTGTATCACTCGGAGTCACCCCTCCAATTAAGTTTGTGGATTCTCCCAAACAAATTATACTTTGTACAGGACCAGTTGTACTAAAATCTGGCAATTGAGAAACACGAACCTTACAATTTAACCAATTTGTTGTTGGGTAAGGGTCTCGAACAGCTAATTCGATTAAGTAACCATTTCGTGCAGGTGGCTTAAACCAGATTGAATCATTGTTTGGATAAGTACCGCCATCGCTAATATTCCATGTATAGTTGGAGTTAGTTAGATTTTGAGAATATCCGTATCCAGTTGATTCAAGCGAATATGGGAATATAGGTTTTGCAACGAGAAGTATACTATCTCCAAAACATACATCGATGAATCCAGTATCAAGTGGATTTAATGCATTGTTACCCTGTCCATTGATATATGCTTCCATGTGCACTTCAAAGGGTTGGAATGGGTTACCGCACTGAGCAGTAGCAATCCAACCAGTACCTTCATTCGCACCATCCGAAACAAAACGAACTGTTAAACATCCTGAGGTATTATTCCATGATGCTTGAAAGTTAATTCCATTTGGATTAGTTGCAGAGTTAAAGGCTCCTAATAATGGAGCAGAAGTATCGGGACCATCATATACATAAATCGTATCAGAAGCATGTACATCGAATTGTGCGCCAGCGTTGATACCAAACATCAAACTCATTTTTGTTCCTATAGTCAAATCCGGACAAAATGTAGTAACACCATCAAAATTTGGGGTATAATTACCACCAGCTCCGTTGTCTAAGAAGTTTCCTCCACCGACACCAAACGTGTTACAATTGGCTGGGTTTGATAATTGATGCCCTGGTTCTCCCATCAAGATAATCTGAGCACTTGAAATCGTTGCAAAAAGAGATAGTGCAACAACTAACGGAAATGTAAGTAATTTTTTCATTGTTGCTTATTGTTAAGTTCGTTCTTAAGTACTAAACCTGATTTAACAACCAATAACTTATTGGTGCCATTGATTTTGAAATATTGATTTTGATCCTCAATAATTTTTATTCCGAGTGACTCGAAACTGAAATTATCTTTAGGAATTGTAATTGACGGCAGATTTTCAGTTTCCTTTCCAGAAGGTAGCTCTGCGATATAGTAAATATTGTCAAATCCATTTATTAATGCTTTGTATAATTGCGCATCTTTTTTCTTCATCTCCGCAATTTCTTCTGAGCTATAAACTTTTAAGAGTTTTTGCTCTACTTCTTGAGAATATCCTATCGTTACTAATAACGAAAAGGTAATATATAATAGACCTCGTTTCATACCTTAATTTTTAGCGCTTTAATAGTATAGACTCCAAAGTTATTGAAAAAGTTGCATATTTAACAAAAACTAGTTTAATAGGTTAAAAAAAATACATCGAATTTCGTTTGTTGAATTAATAATAAAATGGAATAAAAAAGGGAAAGCAACAGCTTTCCCTTATTAAGACTAGTCATTGGATACGTAGTCAATCTAATAAAATTAGTGTACAACATGGATAAATCCATGTTTTGTGACTACTTCACCATTTTCATATGTAGCTTCTAATGAATAATAATAAACACCTTCGCTTACAATATTTCCTTGCATGTCTCTACCATCCCAAACAGCATTTACATCGGTGTATTCATAAATTAGGTTACCCCATCTATTTAAGATGATACATTTGTATTCTGTTACTCCGTTACTATTTACATACCAAACATTGTTACCGTCTTTTGAAGAAAGAGAAATAACATTTGGAGCATCTATATCACAAACTTTGTATGAAACAATTGCTGAATCAGTTAATGAATAACATTCATTTGAAACAGTAACGTAATACAATCCAGCTTGATTGGCTGTCGTTTCTGGTCCTATAGCTCCAGTGCTCCAAACATAGTCTTGAACAATTGGTCCTTGCCAAGCTGTTAAAGTAATACTTGTTCCTGTACATACACTTGTGTCATTCACTTCTGTCCAAGGATATTCAATAAAGTTTAACGTTACTGTAGTGGAATATCCACAAGTTGGGTCTGTAAAAGTCAAATTGTATGTTCCAGAAGTTGGTAATGACATTACTAATGTGCTATCAAGTGTCATATTACCATTTGTTAAGTTGTCTGGAATGAATGTAATTGCTGTATCCTCTAACCAAGGTGTTGAAGGGTTGTCATTTACAGTCCAGAATCCTGGTCCATATGAAATTGAAGTTAATATTTCAGACATGTCATTACAAGAATATGCCGGAGGTGTCGATACTTGCGGTTGTGGTGGGAAAATTACCACTACGCTTGCAGTATCACAGGCATCGTTGTAAGTTAATGTATATTGATAATTATTTCCTAATGGAGTGAATGTTGGGTTTAAGCTATTTGGATCGCTGAATGTACCTGTTGGTGTACTTGTCCAAACTCCAGCTCCTGTTCCAATTACAGTGTTTGGAATTTGGAAGCTTGTAGCACAAACTACTGTATCTGCAAATAAAGCAACATCCACAGGAAATACTAAGGTAAAGGATTGTGAATAATTACATTCTGTGTTTGTGAATGTAACGGTGTAAGAGCCTGGAGATGCTGTGGCACTTACTTGTTCGTTTGTTAATCCTCCAGTTGTATTTGCACTTGGAGTAAATGTTACCCCATTTCCTGTCCAGCTACCTCCTGAATATGAATTTGATACTAAAACTTTAGGGTCATCACATAAACCTGAAATTGAGTTTGCTACTGGATTTGGAATAATTGTTATGTTAACAGAGTCAGATTCTGAACATATTGAGTCAGTTACAACGAGTGTGTAATTAACAACAGATGGATCGTTTGGAGTAAATGTAGGAGTTAGACTTGTAATGTCATCAAACGTTCCTGTGTTTCCTACTACAGACCATTCAAATGTTCCATTGACTTGGGCACCTCCTGCAGGTACTTGGAAATTATTGCCACAAATTGAAGTATCTCCAAATAATGTTGGTGGAACATTTCTAGCTACAAACATAGAGTCAATAGCTGAACAGTTGTTAGTTGGATCTGTTACTGTTAAATAGAACCATGCTGAAGTAGGAACTTCAGGATTTGCGATATCTGAAAAACCATACATCCAGATATTCCCATCTGTTGCGTCCCAATTGTAAGTTACACCAGGAGTACTTGAAGAACCTTGCAATGTAACAGTACCATTTTCACAGATAATTAAATCTGGTCCCGCATTTACATCAGGTAAGATTGTATTTCCAGTTACAGGTACGTTGATTACTGTCGAACAGTGATTGATGTTGCTTGTTACTGTTATTGTGTAATTTCCAGCAAGGTCAACAGCAGCATAATAACGATTTAATGTATCCAATTGAGCAAGGATATTACCATCTGTTGTTGTCCAATTGTACGTAAAATTGGCATCGTATGGTGATACACCTAAGAAAATTGTCGGGTCATCACATGAAATTGGGTCGTTTGGTAAAACAGATACCTGAGGTTCTTCCAAATCACCTAGAACTTCAATAAGTGCACCATCTGAACATCCTGTTGAAGGGTCTGTTACAATTACTGTGTAAACACCAATTCCACTCACTTCAACGTCGGCCAATGTGTTTGATGAATTTATAACACCATCTGAAGTAGACCATTCATATACAAAAGGCCCATTTGGAGATGCAACAGACGTAACATTAGTAACAAGTGTTGTTGTGTTGTTTAAACAATTTAGCAATCCTGGAGGATTTATACTAGCATGAGGTTCATTTCCATCACCGATTACATCAACATTTGCCGTATTAACACACCCTGTTGCAGGGTCGGTAACTGTCATAACGTAATTACCCATTAAATTAACCGTTGGTGTCGCTGTGTTCGAGTTGGCGATAATACCAAATTGTCCTCCATATTGGTCTGTCCATTGGAATGTAGCATTTGGAGTGGTTGAACTACCTCCAAGATCTACATCAGTTTCAATTGAACAAAGGAATACCACAGGGTTTGGAGAAATAACTGCATTTGGTTTTGGATGCACAACTACTGGATGTGGAGTAACTGGCGAACAGTAACCATTTGCAGGTGTGAAAGTGTAATTCGTTGTTCCAGCGGTATTGGTGTTAACCACTGCAGGTGACCAAGTTCCTTGAATACCATTTGTAGAGGTAGTAGGTAATGTTGGTGCAGTATCTTCCTGACAAACAGAAATAGGATCAAATGTTGGTGTTGACGTTGGAGGGGCTTGATGGGTCAACACGTGAGAACAATTGGTTGTACTTGTGAAATAAGCTTCGATGGTACACGATGGAGTTCCTAAGTTTAAATTAGCGATAGAGTAAGAATACGAACCTAAGTTAAATGGAGCACTTGCAACAATTTGTTCTACACCGTTACAGTCTCTTACGACTAAGTTTCCTGTTGCAGGTGGACTAGATACTTGAATTTCACCGTTAACAGAATATCTATTGTTGTCAACATCACACGTTGTAGAAGTGATTGCATTCTCAATGTAGCAACAAGGTTCAACATGGATTGTTAGAGTATACGTGTTTGTAGACGGACATCCTGGAACACCTCCTCCTGATGATTCTACGACATAAACATAGTCACCTGGAGTTGTAGGTGGAGTGATTTTCACTGTTGCTGCGTCAATAGGAGTAATGTCAGGCGAGGCAGTCCATGTATAAACTCCGTCACCTCCAATTGCTGTTGTTACGACAGATTCACCCGTACAGATTGTTACCTCTGAACCTGTTGATAAACTTAAAGGAAGGGCGATACCATCTGTAGCAACAAACGTGTAGTCACAGACATCTCCTGCATATCCATCTATCATGATGTAATATTGATTTCCAGGGGTCAAACCAGTTGCGGTGACGTCATAGGGAGTGTTTTGTGCGTACATTTCGTTTACACAAACATGGCTTGTTACAGGACCACTACCACAGTTCGCAGCTGAGAAAATAAAAACTTGGATAGCTTCTCCTCCTGAACAGTTGTAAACATATGCATCAAATGAAATTGTACTCGATTCTGCTGTAAATGTCAAGAACGCGTTGTTTTCAATTGATCCACAAAATGCAGAGTTTAAGTTACTCCAATAATCTGCGGTATATGAACCATCTGTAGTTCCACAGAAACCGTGAACGTTACAGATTGGTGTTGCTGTACAGGTTGTTGGACCTGGATCTGGGTTGACTGCACAAGGGGGCATTCCTGGAGGGGGAGCAACAACTCCACCACTTGAACCTCCTGAAAATGAATTAAAAGTGACTAATGTGCTACAAAAAAACAGTAGCAAAAATAAGTAAATAGACTTCATAATTTTACTTTATAAGAGTTACGTTTTCAGTTGTACCATTGGGATTTGTGATTACGAAATTGTATTCGTTCTCATCAAGTTTGACGACTTTGATTTTCATAAGTTTACGGTCGCGATTTGCAGTGTAGTCAATGGAAGTAGTTCCAGGTTTGGTTACTTCAAAAATGTATATATCGTTAACATTTTCTAAAACAAAGAAAGTTCCAATCAATTTATCATTTTGATAGGTGTTGATTGAATGTTCTTTTATTTCGACCTTATCAAAATAAGTGTCGTTTGTTACTTTGTAAATTCCAGTAATAGGCAATTTTACTTGACTAAATGAATTAAAATATAGAAATAAGGAAAATACTAGTAGAATAAAAGAATTTGTTTTTTTCATAATAGCTTTTTTGTTAAAAAAAATAATTTAATATAACAACGAAATTGACAGTGAATTAGTTGCATCATTTTCAAAATCACCTACAAATATATTAAAAAATGTTTTCTATGAAAGTTTACATGTATATTTGTCAATACTTCAATTATCTACATTCATGATTACCTTAATTCTTACAGTCTTATCTATTTTACTAGGTTTTTTTGCTTGGAATGTTACAGGTTGTTCTGTATTAATTTTTGTAGCAATTGTTCCTTTCTTATTAGGGATTTATTATTCAAATTTTATAGGTAAAAGTGCAAGGTTGAAGTTGCTTGTGTTGTTAATCTTATTCAAGTTTTTTTGGGTTTTTAGTCAGGTTTTTTGGTTGAAGGATGTAACGTATGATACGTTTTTTGTCGCGGTAATTTTACATACCATTTGTTTTGTAACAATTCAAATTCCAACAATTCTAACTTATAATCGTATAGGTCGTATCTATTCAGTTCTTTTGTTTCTATTGGGGTGGGTTGTGTTTGAATACTTCATGCAACATTTTGCTTTGTTGAGTCCTTTTTACATTTTGGGGGTGATGTTGGGTGAATATGAAACTTTAATTGCTTGGTTTCGTTGGTTGGGAATTGAAGGAGGGACTCTATGGATTTTGTTGGTTAATCTCGTCTTATTTGCGGTAATATCTGGTGTGATAAAACATTGGTCTTTGAAAGTTAGAATAACTGCTGTTTCGCTTTGTTTTTTACCAATTGTTTTGAGTCTTTTAACTTCAAGTTTTGCGACTAAAGAAAGTAAATCGATTGAAGTAGCAGCGCTTCATACCAATTTTAATCCAGTGAATCGAAGTTATGAACTAAATCCAAATCTTGTGATTGATTCATTGTGGAATTTGTCTAATGGAATTTCTGAAACAACAGACTTGCTGCTTTGGCCGGAGACAATTGTTTCGAATATCGGCTGGATGCAAGTGCTTCAAACAATTCCTGCAATGGATAGTTTGAATCAAAAAATTGAAGTGTTTCCAAATCTGAGATTAACTTTCGGAACGAATATTTTTGATACTTCGATAGATAATACTGATGAACGATTGAATTACAGTGAAGAGTACAATTTGTACTATTATGTTCACAATGTTGCTTTGACGAAAAGTTATAATACTCCAGTAGCGTTTAGAAGTAAGGAGATTTTTGTTCCTTTTCAGGAATCTGTTCCTTATGTGCAAACATTTCCAAGTCTCAAAAAGCTGATTTCAGTTGTTGGAAATAAAAATCTTTACACACATTATGAGTACGATGTTGATTTACAATATTTGAAAAATCAAACGTCGTATGTTCCATTACTATGTTATGAAATTTGTTTTCCGATGTTTACTTCCAAGATTACTAAGGATGCTGATTTCGTTGTCGTATTAGGAAATGAGCATTGGAACACGAGTAAGAAAGGAAGTTTTTTGTATTTTAATATTTTAAAATCAATCACAGCTCAAAATGCGAAGCCTTTGGTTAAAAGTTCAAATAATGGAATTTCTGTCGTATTGACATCCACTGGAGAAGTTGTGGAAAGCCGTCTTTTCAATGATACGGGGTTGTTGAAACAGCAAATTTCTATTTCAAAAGGAAATGCATTGTATCATTTTATTAGAGGATATTCATACATCTTGTCTCTGATTGGAATCTGTTATATTTTGCTACGCTCGAAACGATTGAAAAATGAATCGTGATTTTTCGTATAATTACATCTTTATTTAATTGGTATTTTTGTCAATTATTGTAAATTTAACCTCTCAAAATTATAGATTATGCATATTGCTATAGCTGGAAATATTGGCTCTGGAAAAACAACATTAACTCAATTGTTGGCAAAACACTATGGATGGGAGTCGCATTTTGAAGATGTGGAGCAAAATCCATATTTGAATGACTTTTACGAAGACATGCAACGTTGGTCGTTCAATTTGCAAATCTATTATTTGAATTCGCGTTTTACTCAAATACAAGAGATTAAGCAGAATAAAACGAATGTTATCCAAGATCGTACAATTTATGAGGATGCATTCATTTTTGCTCCTAACTTACACTCGATGGGATTGATGACGACACGTGATTTTGAAAATTACTTCTCGTTGTTCAACCTAATGGATTCCTTTGTTTCAGCTCCAGATTTGTTGATTTATTTAAGAGCAAGCGTTCCAACATTGGTGAGTCACATCCAGCAAAGAGGTCGCGATTACGAAGAAAGTATTCGATTGGATTACTTGAAGCGTTTGAATGAACGTTACGAAGCATGGATTTCTACATACGATAAGGGAAAATTATTGATTATTGATATCGATAACAATAACTTCCCAGAAAACCAAGAGGATTTAGGACGTATAATCAATAGTATTGATGCTGAAATTCATGGTTTATTTTAATAAAAATTGAATCATCAGAGTTTTCTAATTTTTCAATTTTTCAATTTTCTAATTAAATGATAGTAGTTACAGGAGCAGCAGGGTTTATTGGGAGTTGTTTGGTTGGTCATTTGAATAAAAGTGGCTACACAGACATCGTGGTGGTGGATGATTTTTCTAAAACTGAGAAAGAGAATAATCTACAAGGCAAAACGATTCTTTCAAAAGTTGGAAGAGCTGGTTTCAATGCTTGGTTCAGAGATTTTGCAAAAGAAGTTGAATTTGTTTTTCACATTGGTGCACGAACAGATACGACAGAATTTGATAAACGTATTTTTGATGAATTGAATGTCAATTTTTCAAAAGAGGTTTGGAAGACGTGTGTTGAATTCAATATTCCTTTGGTATATGCTTCTTCAGCAGCTACATACGGTTTGGGAGAGTTTGGCTACAAGGACGATCATGCAATTATACCAAATTTAAAGCCTTTGAACCCTTATGGTGATTCAAAGAATGATTTTGATAAGTGGGTGTTGACTCAAACTGAGTTTCCTCCATTTTGGGCAGGATTGAAGTTTTTCAATGTTTACGGTCCGAACGAATACCACAAAGGTCGTATGGCAAGTGTGATTTTTCACGCGTTTAATCAAATAGGAGAAAGTGGAGGAATGAAATTATTCCGTTCACACAATCCAGATTACACGGATGGGGGACAATTGCGCGATTTCGTTTACGTCAAAGACGTAGTAAACGTGTGTAAATTCTTAATGGAAAAGCAACCTGAAAGCGGTATTTACAACCTTGGTTCTGGTAAGGCTCGTACATTCCTTGATTTGGCTAAAAATACATTCAAAGCGATGGGGAAGGAAGAGCACATTTCTTTCATCGATACACCAATTGATATTCGAGATAAGTACCAGTACTTCACAGAAGCAGATATGTCCAAATTAATTGGGCAAGGATATAATACGCCATTCCACACGTTGGAAGAAGGGGTGGAGGATTATGTGAAGAATTATTTGACAGAACATAAATACTATTAATTCTAGCAGTCTAGCGTTTAGTTGTCTAATAGCTAGCTATCTAAAAATCAAACAATATGTACGGAAAAATTAAAGATTATCTTTCTACAGAATTAAATGCTATCCGTGAGGGGGGTATTTTCAAAAAAGAGCGCATTATTACAAGTCCACAAGGGGCAAATGTAACAATCAATACTGGAGATGAGGTAGTAATCATGTGTGCCAACAACTATCTTGGGTTGTCATCTCACCCAGAAGTGATTCAAGCTGCGAAGGATGCCTTGGATACACATGGGTTCGGTATGTCGTCTGTACGTTTTATTTGTGGTACTCAAGATATCCACAAAGAATTAGAAGCAAAGATTGCAAAGTTCTACGGAACAGAAGATACAATTTTATATGCAGCGGCTTTTGATGCAAATGGTGGGGTTTTTGAACCTTTGTTTGGTGAAGAGGATGCGATCATTTCGGATGAATTGAATCATGCGTCTATTATTGATGGTATCCGTTTGTGTAAAGCAAAACGTTTCCGTTACAAACATTCAGATATGGCCGATTTGGAAGCACAGTTGATTGCTGCGAAAGGCTGTCGTCACAAAATTATTGTAACGGATGGTGTATTTTCTATGGATGGCGACATTGCGAAAATGAACGAAATATGTGATTTAGCAGATAAATACGATGCGTTGGTGATGACAGATGAGTGTCACTCTGCTGGATTTATCGGCAAGACGGGACGTGGAGTTCCAGAATATCATAATGTTATGGATCGTGTAGATATCATCACGGGGACGTTAGGAAAAGCATTGGGTGGTGCAATGGGAGGTTACACTACAGGTAAAAAGGAAATCATCGAAATGTTGCGTCAACGTTCTCGTCCTTATTTGTTCTCCAACTCGTTGGCTCCATCAATTGTTGGTGCAGCAAACAAAGTATTTGATATTTTGAGTTCAACAACTGAATTGCGTGACCGTTTGGAAGAAAATACGAAATATTTCAAAAAAGCAATCATTGAGGCTGGATTTGATATCAAACCTGGAGACTCTCCAATTGTACCAATTATGTTGTACGATGCAGCATTATCACAGCAATTTGCGGATGAATTGTTGAAAGAAGGAGTTTACGCAATCGGATTCTTCTATCCTGTTGTTGCAAAGGGACAAGCACGTATTCGTACACAAATTTCAGCTGCTCATACAAAAGCCGATTTGGATAAAGCAATTAACGCATTTATCAAAGTTGGAAAACAGCTGAATGTGATTAAATAAATTTTAATTTACACTTTTATTCGTAAGCGGTTTTTCTTCGGATTAACCGCTTTTTTGTTTGTGAGTTTGGTTACTTTCATTAGTTGTTATTGATATTCACTTTCACTTCAAAGAAATATAGCCAGGAGTAGTAGTGTTAAGCTTGTGATTAAGGCAAATGCAGCGATGAGCAACGCTATTATTAAGAAAATTTTTAGTGTCAATGTTAAGTCTT
>Ga0079224_100011442_pt1 | contig 12222 bp, 13 predicted proteins | sample Stecom2015_FD_80414 | JGI IMG/M metagenome (GOLD analysis project Ga0079224, IMG submission 80414) | Agricultural soil microbial communities from Utah to study Nitrogen management - Steer compost 2015 | ecosystem: Environmental > Terrestrial > Soil > Agricultural land | place: USA: Utah... | reverse complement strand
TATTGGTCAGTTGTAGATTTTCGGCAAAAGACCTCGTACCTTATGTTATAGCACAATTGGTTGGGGCAACATTAGCAGCAGCGAGTCTATATACCATTCTCAATGGAGCCGATGCATTTTCAGTAGAAGGAGCAGGCGCGTTTGCAACCAATTTCTACGAAATGCCTGGGTATCATGGAAGAAGTTATAGCATGATGGCTGCATTCTTGACAGAATTTTTACTAACTGCATTCTTTCTTATTATCATTTTAGGAGCAACAGACAAATGGGCAAATGGCAAATTTGCGGGAATCGCTATCGGCTTAGCATTGACTTTGATCCATTTGATTTCTATTCCTATTACCAACACATCTGTTAATCCAGCGCGCTCTACTTCGCAAGCGTTATTTGTACAAGGAGAAGCGTTGAGCCAATTGTGGCTGTTTTGGGTGGCACCGATATTGGGAGCTATCTTTGGTGGGCTCACATATAAATATCTATTAGAAAAAAAAACAGATGAACAATAAATGACACAAAAGACAAAACTTTTTTAAGTTTTGTCTTTTTAGTTTCTATAGCCAATATGTATCCATATCAGGGTTTTTCTTTACCTTTGTAGTTTAATTCTTTAAATATATGATCTATTCAATGACTGGCTTTGGTAAAGCATCTGTGCAGTTACCATTGAAAAAAATTACAGTAGAAATCAAATCTCTCAATTCCAAAAACTTAGATTTGAGTGTGCGACTGCCACAAGCCTATAAAGAGAAAGAATTAGAAATTCGAAACATAATTGCTCAAAGTTTAGAACGAGGAAAGATCGAATGTTCGCTATTTATCGAAATTACAGGGGAAGAAACTTCTGCAACTATCAATGCACCCATTGTAAAAGCATACATACAGCAAATGGCAGCAATCATTCCGGACGCAGATCCTACTGAATTGATGAAAATGGCCGTGCGTATGCCCGATGCTCTCAAAGTAGAACGCAGTGAAATCGATGAATCGGAATGGCTTATCATCAAAGATCTTCTGATAGAAGCTATAAAAAATATCAACGAATTTAGAGCGCAAGAAGGAGCCAAACTCCAGACCGATTTCCAAAATAGAATTGCTACTATTCGTCAATTGCTAAGCCAAATAGCAACTTTTGAACACGAACGCATCGAAACGGTAAAAGAACGTTTGAGACAAGGTTTGGAAGAACTTCAGGTCAATATAGATCAAAATCGCTTCGAACAAGAGCTGATATATTATATAGAAAAATTAGATATCAACGAAGAAAAAGTTCGCTTGAGCAACCACTTAGACTATTTTGAAGAAACCATGCAAGATTCGGAAGCCAATGGTAGAAAATTGGGCTTTATAGCACAAGAAATAGGTAGAGAGATCAATACTACGGGATCTAAATCCAATCATGCCCAAATGCAAAAATGTGTGGTATTGATGAAAGACGAACTCGAAAAAATCAAAGAGCAGGTACTAAACATACTATAATAATACAATGACAACACAACAAGGAAAATTGATTGTTTTTTCTGCTCCATCAGGTTCTGGAAAAACAACTATTGTAAAACATTTGCTTACTTTTCCCGAATTGGCTCTCGCATTTTCTATCTCAGCTACCTCAAGATACATGAGAGAAGGAGAAATAGATGGAATAGATTATTATTTCATTTCAGCACAAGAATTTCATAAAAAAATTCAAGAAAATGCCTTTATAGAATACGAAGAAGTCTATAAAGACAATTTCTATGGGACCCTAAAATCCGAAGTAGAACGTATATGGTCAGAAGGCAAAAATGTCATATTCGACATAGACGTAGTGGGCGGTCTCAATATCAAAAAGCAATTTCCTGAACAGACATTGGCTATATTTGTCAGTCCACCTTCTGTTGAAGAACTCGAAAGAAGATTGCGTTTCAGACAGACCGAATCGGATGAAAAGATAGCCATGCGCATAGAAAAAGCTGAGCGTGAAATATCTCGTGCGCCCGAATTTGATATTATCCTGAAAAATCACGATCTGGAAACAGCTAAAGAAGAAGCATATCAGTTGGTAAACCAATTTTTGAACAACAAATGAAAATAGGTCTGTATTTTGGAACTTTCAATCCTATTCACGTAGGACATCTCATCATAGCAAATCATTTGGCAGAAAACAGCGACCTCGATGAAGTATGGATGGTAGTAACACCACACAACCCTCTAAAAAAGAAATCGGGACTACTCGAAGATTATCATCGCCTACATATGATTTATTTGGCTACTGAAAGATTTTCCAAAATAAAACCATCTGATATCGAATTCAAATTGCCACAGCCCAATTATACGATACATACATTGGTGCATCTCAAAGAGAAATATCCCAAATACCAATTTTGCCTCATCATGGGTGAAGATAATCTCAAATCCTTTCATAAGTGGAAAAATTTCGAAGTGATACTCGATAATTATCCTATCTATGTATATCCGAGAATTTCGGAAGGAGAAATTCCCGAACAATTTACTAATCATCCCAATATACATAGAGTAGAAGCCCCTATTATTGAGCTTTCGTCCACTTTTATTCGAAATAGTATCAAAGAAGGCAAAAATGTACAGCCCATGCTCGATACCCAAGTGTGGAAATACATCGAACACAATTTGTTTTATAAAAAATAGAAAGAATCCCTTTTTCGGATTCTTTTTTTATGTAAATGCCCATGAAAATCAGTGTGTTGAAAAGCTTAATAAAAAAATAATATTAATATTGACTAAAATAATTTAACTTTAAATAATCTTATACGAATTGATAAAGCTATTGTCTGGATTTTTACACCAGCAATATTCTATTTACAAATCAAAAATATCAGCTCGAAAACAATTAAAAAAGTTATTTTTGCAGTTTCAAATTTTCAAGAAATAATGGAACAACCAAAATTTGCAGTAATAGGTGGTGGAAGTTGGGCAACAGCAATTGCTAAAATGTTATGCCATAATGTGGAGCAAGTAGCTTGGTATATGCGCAATGAATCTGCAATTGAAGAAATTAAGATTAACAAACACAACCCAAATTACCTCAGTTCGGTTGAGTTTGATACGGATCAACTCCTACTTACAAGCGATCTCAATGTAGCAATTGAGTACGCAGATTACGTAATTTTTGCTATTCCATCCGCTTTTTTAGGTCAAGAACTGAAACAATTAAAAGTTTCTCTAGAAAACAAAATCATCATATCTGCCATCAAAGGTATCATCCCAGAAACGGGGCTTATAGTAGGTAGTCATTTTATGAATACCTATAATATACCCTTGGACAACATTGCCGTGATTGCAGGTCCTTGTCATGCCGAAGAAGTAGCGTTGGAGCGATTGTCTTATCTTACTATAGCTGGAGGCAACCTAGATATAGCCGAAATCATAGCTACCAGTTTTCGCAGTCATTATATCAAAGCGAAAGTTTCAGACGATGTTATAGGTGTAGAATATGCCGCCATGCTCAAAAATATTTATGCTGTAGCTGCAGGAATCGCACATGGATTGGGCTATGGAGATAATTTTCAAGCATTATTGATGAGCAATGCCATTCGAGAGATGAAAAAATTTATCAAAAAAGTATATAAAATGAAACGCAATATCAACGATTCTGCTTATTTAGGCGATTTGTTGGTTACAGGTTATTCATTGTTCTCTCGCAATCGCATGTTTGGAAATATGATAGGGAAAGGCTATACCGTAAAATCTGCTCAGATGGAGATGAATATGATTGCAGAAGGATATTATGCTACCAAAAGTGCCTATGTAATGAATCTGGATATTCAAGCCAAAACACCTATTATAGATGCGGTGTACGATATCTTGTACAATGGGAAAGAACCCAAAAAAGTATTTAAAAAATTGATCGATAAAATAGACTAAAATGAATAATTTGCCAGAAGATCACATGATCAATCATCCTTGGCTAATAGGAGGATTTGCTATTGCTGTAGTGATAATGCTCCTGTTGGATTTAGGTGTTTTCAACAAAAAAAGCCATACGATATCCAACAAAGAAGCTCTCAACTGGACACTCGTTTGGATTGGTCTTTCGATGGTGTTTTCGGGTGTGGTGTATTGGGTATTAGACAAACCTTATGGTATTACAGAAAATTTTTCCAAATATCAAGCGGCTTATTGGATAGAAAAAGCCTTATCCGTGGACAATCTTTTTGTGTTTATATTGGTTTTCAAGTTTTTCAAAATACCAAAAGATTACCAACACAAAGTATTGTTCTGGGGGATTTTAGGCGCATTGTTTTTTAGAGCTATATTTATTTTTGCAGGTGTAGAACTCATCAAGCACACCTATATCACTCTGCCTTTCTTGGGTATAGATCCAGAGACCAATGCACCGAGAGAGCTCAATATTATCTTATTTATATTTGGTATATTTCTGATAGTAGCAGGAATCAAATCGGCCTTGCCGACTAGGGATGACGAGGAAGAAGATATGTCTAGAAACCTAGGAGTACGTATAGTGCACAAATTTTTCAAAGTAGCTTCTAATTTTGATGGAGATAAGTTTTTTACCGTGCAAAACGGTATCAAAATGGTAACGCCTATGTTTGTAGCATTAGCGGTTATCGAGATTACCGATTTGGTTTTTGCAGTAGATAGTATTCCTGCTATCTTTGCTATCGCACCAGACGATCCTTTTATTTTATATACTTCCAATATCTTTGCAATTTTAGGACTGCGCTCGATGTATTTCTTACTTGCCAATTCTATGGATTTGTTTTCCAAATTGCATTATGGGCTGGCAGTAATCCTTACTTTTATCGGGGTAAAAATGATTATCATGCCGTATTATCATTTTCCATCTACCGTTTCGCTTAGTATTATCGGGTCAGTGTTGGTATTGTCTATCATTTGGTCTTTAATGAGCAATAAGAAGAATAAAGCATAAAAAAACTTTCCTATGGAAAGTTTTTTTATTTAATCAGAACGCCGCGTTCATTCATAATAGGTATGTCTGAAAGGGCTTTGTCGTTAATGCTATTTGGAGAAAAAACAAATTTTTTATCATACAATTGATTTTCTAAAAAATAGGTCACACTAAATTCGTTATTCAATTGCAACACTTTGTTATCAAGTAGCTCTATTTTTACAAAACTCAATGCGGGAACTTCTTTGAAAGCGTGTCTAAACTGACCTGTTTTACGCATTTCTCCGTCTATCATTCCGTAAGCTTTCGAAACCACAATGGCCATTTCTATCGGTTTGTCATTTGCATTGATGAGGTAGGCGTACCAGCTGTTTTCCTGAAAGTCTTCGTTCCATTCTTTTACTGCGGCAACATGTACTTTCTCACTCTTGGGTATATGTATGTCTTTTTTCACGGATTGAAAATTTTTTGCAAAGTTACGTTATTTTATCATTTTACCTTTTATAAGATGTATAATTGCATTGAATTTTATATTTTTACAAATTATCCCAAAAAAAATATAGCAGAGCTATATACGAAAATCGAGATAAAATGAGTTAATAGTAAAAACTTGAATAACATTGAAACCAAATCAATTATACAGAGTTGCTATATTAATATTTATCGGCTTTTTGGTAGCATGTTCTACCGAAAAGACAGGAGTATTGAATAAAAAATATCACGCTACTACCACCAAATACAATATCTTGTACAATGGCAATGTGTCGTACGATCGAGGTGTGCAGATGGTAAAGAAAAAATATCATGACAATTTTCAAGAAATACTTACAGTAGAGCAAACACAGCAAGACGAACAAGCTATCATAATCACTCAATCTCAAGAAAAAAATCCACATTTTCAGAAAGCAGAAGAAAAAGCTATCAAAGCTGCTCAGTTGCACTCTATGTATGCAGCAGGAAAAGAGCACAATCCACAGATGGATGAAGCGTATATGTTGTTGGGAAAATCTCGCTACCACGATATGAGATTTTTGCCAGCTATAGAAGCCTTTAATTATATTATACTCAAATATCCAGATAGTGATTTGTACTACGATGCTATTGTATGGCGCGAAAAAACAAATATCAAACTCAAATATTCTGATTTGGCCGTAAGTAATATCAAAAAATTACTAAAAAACGACCAGATCAAAGATGAAGTAAAATCGGATGCTCTGGCAACTTTAGCCCAAGGATATATCAATCTCGAGCATCTAGATTCGGCTAAGTTGCCTCTAAAACAAGCCATCGAGTTGACCTCCGATGTAGAAAAAAAAGGAAGATATACCTATATCTTAGGACAATTGAACTCGAAAACGAATGCCAAATCAGAAGCTATCCAAAACTTTCAAGACGTCATCGATTATAACAGACGCATACCTCGTGCGCTGGTAATCAACGCATATGCTGCAAAATTTCAAAACCAAGATTTTTCTCAAATAGATACTGCACAGTTTACTAAAGAATATTTGACTCTCTTAAACGATAGAGAAAATAGACCTTATGCAGATGTTATTTTTCATCAATTAGGAGTGATGAATGATAAAGCGAATAATGCCAAAGGTGCTGTAAAAAATTACAATCAATCCTTGAAAGTAGGAAAAACCAACGACTTTTTGAAATATGAAAATTATTCCAAATTAGCCGATTTGTATTACCGCAAAAAGAATTTTGAAACAGCAGGATTGTATTATGATAGTACCATGATGTATATCAATCCTTTATCAAAAGAATACGTTTCTATGAAACGCCGAAGAAACAATATGGTAGATATCGTAAAATACGAACAAATAGCTCGTACCAATGACAGCTTATTGCATTTGGTAAATTTGGATGAACCCACACGCCGAGCTACTATTCAGAAAGTCCTTGACGATCGGAAAATAGCCGATGAAGAAAAAGAAAAAGCACAACAAGCAGCTAATGCTTCTACATCTAAAAAAGCCCTCACTGCACCAGGTCAAAGCTCATCTTTTTACTTCTATTCTACCAATGCATTGACCAAAGGTAAAGATGATTTCAAAAAACGCTGGGGAAATCGTCAGGAAGGTGATAATTGGCGCTGGGCCAACAGAGTGCAAACCACTACAAACAGTGAAGCAAATATTGCTACTACAGACACGACTACTCCAAATCCTGCCAATCAAGCAGTAGAAGACATGCGCTACAACGTAGATTTCTTCATGGCACAATTGCCAAAAGATAAAAAAGAGATTGCTCAACTCAAAACCGAAAGAGATGACGCATATTATCAGTTGGGAATGTTGTATTCTACCAAATTGGATGAAAACGAAGTAGCTATAGACAGATACGAACGATTGCTGACTTTCGAACCCGAATCGGAATTGGAACAAGCTACCAAGTACCAATTGTACAAATTGTATCTAAAAATCAATCCAGCTAGAGCCCAAGCCTTGCTACAAGATATGAAGTCGAAGTATCCAGATTCGAGATATACTAAAATAATGCTCGATCCCAATGCTGTAATAGACAATACAGGTTCAGCAGTAGCTTCGTATGAAAATATTTACTCTATATATCGCACAGGAGCTTATGTAGAAACATTGGAAGAATTGGAGCGAATCATTCCTACTATTTTCAATGATAATATAATCAGTAAATACGAATTGCTAAAAGCTACCACAATTGGTAAACTATACGGATTAGACGAATACCAAAAAGCGTTACAACACGTAGCCATGACCTATCAGTCTACCGAGGAAGGTAAAGAAGCGCAACGCATATTGAGTAAAGAAATACCTCAATTGAGAAAAATGACATTTAAAAATGATTTGTCTAAAAACTTAAAGATGATCTACGTAGTCAATTATCCACTTTCTTCGGAAGATCAAGAATTGAAAACCAAATTGGAACGCTATGCCATTGACCGAAAACATACAGGAATCAGTTTTTCGGCAGATATGTACGATGAGCATACCATGTTTCTCGTGATACACGGAATCAAGTCGGGTAATTTAGCAAAATCAGCACAGATATATCTCGAAATAGACGAGCAGTACGGCATTAAGAAAGAGCCAATACTTATTAGTTCGAACGATTATGCGGTAGTGTTGATAAAGAAAAATTGGAATGAATATTTACAATCACGCAACTGATGCCCCAGAAGCCAAAAGATAACAGACCTAATAAATGGTTAATCCTCACACAGATACCTGTGCAAATGGGATTAACCATTTACATTTTCTATAGAGTAGGAATATGGCTCGATGAAAAATATAAAATTGCTGATGAAATTGGAAAAAATATGTTGACACTATTAGGTGTTTTTGTAGCTTTGTACCAAGTGTATAGTTTAGTAAAAAAACTCAATAATTGATAGATGAGTAAACAGTTAATAATTTTTGCTTTCCGCCTGATTATGCTTACTGTATTATCATTCGGAATCCATTATTTGGTAATAGAAGTATTTGAGATGCAATCTCTATGGAAAAAGGAATATTACTCGCTATTGCAAATCTATTTCTTTCTCTTTTTGATAACGCTTGCCATGACCGCAGCAATGGTATTTATCAGTAAGTCCATGTCTCACAACATCGGATTTGCTTTTTTGGCGTTGCTTACCATCAAGTTGATTGTCAATTATTTGTTTATTCGACCAGTACTCGATGCTGGCTCGAAAGCCGATTTTATCAAGTACAATTACCTCATAGTATTTTTGTTATTTTTAATATTTGATGTATATGCAACTTACAGATTGTTAAATAATAAAAATTAATAAAAAAAAAGTTCGTTATATAGAGTTGAGGTATGGATAAAATGTGTATTTTTGCACAAAATTTTTGAACCATAAAAATTTAAAACAACGGTATGGTGACTCTAAAAAAATCACTTCATTTACTTACGGCAGCATTGTTTGCACTTATGCCTTTAGCTTCTCAAGCTGAGACTGTACAAGATTCTCTTGAGACTCCAACGGCAATAGAGGCAGAAAAAGCACATGCTGTTGATCATGCTACAGATCATCATGAATCTCATGCAGAGCAGACAGACAAAGAGTTTGTTAATGGCTTTATCAAGCATCACTTAATGGATGATCATTATTATTCGTTTTTTGCTGACAAAGAAGAACACAAGCATTACGGATTTGCTCTTCCAATCATCTTGGTTGATGAAGGTTTGCAAGTGTTTATGTCTTCTGAAGATTTTGTTTACAACGGAAAAGTAGTAGAAAAGAATGGAAAGTATTATAAATACTATCACGGGAAAATCTATAAAACAGATGCTACAGGTGATTTGAAAATAATAGATCATCATCCGACAGTAGAAAAACCACTCGATCTGTCTATTACAAAAAATGTAGTTGGATTGTTGTTAGCTACCACTTTATTGTTTTTAGGATTTACAGCTTTAGCAAAAACATACAAAAAATCAGCCAACAGTATTCCTACAGGAATCGGTCGTTTCTTAGAGCCTTTGGTTATTTATGTAAGAGACGAAATGGCACGTCCGAATATAGGAGATAAAAAGTACAAACAGTTTATGCCTTATTTATTATCTGTTTTCTTTTTAATCTTTTTGTTAAACTTATTAGGATTGACACCGTTAGGATTGAATGTTACAGGTAATATTTCCGTAACTGTGTGTTTGGCATTATTCACGTTTTTATATACAAATATCAAAGCAAACGGAGATTACTGGAAACATATTTTCTGGATGCCCGGAGTGCCAGTGCCAATGAAGATAGTTTTAGCACCAATCGAAGTGTTAGGAATGTTTACCAAACCATTTTCATTGTTGATACGTTTGTTTGCTAATATTACAGCTGGTCACTCAGTAGTAATGGGGTTGGTAGCTGTAGCCTATTTGATGAAAGAAACATTATCTACACCCGGCGCGATTGGAGTGTCTTTCTTATTGACATCATTCCTTACTGTTTTGGAGCTATTGGTAGCGTTTCTACAAGCGTTTATCTTCACTATGCTGTCATCTTTATTTATAGGATCAGCAGTACAAGATCACGATCATCATTAATATAAAATAAAAATCGAGTATTAAAATTTTGTTTAATTATATTTAAATCATTTATTATGACAATTCCAAATTTAGTAGGTGCTGGTCTAATCGTTATCGGAGCAGGTATCGGTTTAGGTAAAATCGGTGGTTCAGCAATGGACGCTATCGCTCGTCAACCAGAAGCTGCTGGAAAAATTCAAACAGCCATGATTATCATTGGTGCGTTATTAGAAGGTTTAGCATTCGGTGCTTTAATCTTAGGAGCTTAATTAAGAAAAACAATATCTGTAACGGTTGGTTGCAGATATTGTTTAATTAAACAAAAAAAAAGATAAAATTTAAAAATTACATATATAAGATATAATGGAAAAGTTAATCAATGATTTTAGTTTAGGTTTATTCTTTTGGCAATTAGTCATCTTATTGCTTATCATTTTCTTGTTAGGAAAATTTGCATGGAAACCTATCGTTAATGCTTTAGAAGCACGCGAAGAAGGGATAGCAGATGCCTTAGCAGCAGCAGAAAATGCGAAAAGAGAATTAGCCAACTTAAAAGCTGATAATGAGAAATTGTTGGCAGAAGCGCGTGCTGAAAGAGATGCTATGCTAAAAGAAGCTCGTGAGATGAAAGACCAAATGATCGTTGATGCCAAATCAGAAGCACAAGCAGCAGGAGCACAAATGATAGCGCAAGCGCAAGCAACTATAGAAGCAGAGAAAAACGCTGCAATGGCTGAAATCAAAACACAAGTTTCTTCATTATCTATTGAGATTGCTGAGAAATTATTGAAAGGTCAATTGGCAGATAAAAATGCTCAAGAGCAATTAGTAGAAAATTTATTAAACGATATCAAATTAAATTAATCATACGTTATGACAGGAACAAGAGCAGCCATAAGATATGCTAAAGCCATTCTTGACGTGTCTAACGCTAATGGAAATGTAGCTTCTGTAAGCCAAGATATGCAAAGAGTATCAGTTGCAATTTCAGAAAATCTTGAGTTGAATCAATTTTTACAAAACCCTGTAGTAAAAGGAGAGGCTAAATTAGCCGCACTAAACGAAATCTTCTCTACTGCAAGTGCTGATACAAAATCTATGTTTCAGTTGTTGTTTCAAAACAAGAGATTAGATATTTTAGAAGCTGTAGCTACGCAATTCAACGTATTGTACGATGAAATGCAAGGCAAGCAAATCGCTTACGTAACTACTGCTACGCCTATGTCTTCTGATTTAGAAGAAAAAGTGTTAGCTAAGATCAAACAAATTTCTACAAAAGAAGTAAGTATTGTAAACATAGTCAATCCTGATATTATCGGAGGGTTTATCATCCGTTTGGGAGATCAGCAATTCAATGCTTCGATTGCAAATCAATTGAGTCAATTAAAAAGAGAATTTAATAATTAAAATCACACACGTATAACGTGATTAAATAAGAAACAAAACATGGCAGAAATTAAACCTGCTGAAATTTCAGCAATTTTAAAGAAACAGTTATCTAGTTTTGGAGCAGAAACTTCAGTTGAAGAAGTAGGTACAGTACTACAAATCGGTGACGGTATTGCTCGTGTTCATGGATTAGCGAACGCTCAATATGGAGAGTTGGTTCAATTCGAGAACGGATTGGAAGCAATGGTTCAAAACTTAGAAGAGGATAATGTAGGTATCGTATTATTTGGTCCATCTACTGGTGTAGAAGAAGGTGCAATTGTTAAAAGAACAGGTCGTATCGCTTCTTTGAAAGTAGGTGAGCAAATGTTAGGACGTGTGGTTGATACATTAGGTAACCCTATCGATGGTAAAGGTCCTATCGGAGGTGACTTATATGAGATGCCAATCGAGCGTAAAGCTCCTGGAGTTATCTTTCGTCAACCCGTTACGGAACCTATGCAAACAGGTATCAAAGCGATTGATGCAATGATTCCAATAGGACGTGGACAACGTGAGTTGGTAATCGGTGATCGTCAGACAGGTAAAACAACGGTATGTATCGACACGATTTTAAATCAAAAAGAATTCTATGATGCTGGTAAACCAGTATACTGTATATATGTAGCAGTTGGTCAAAAAGCTTCTACTGTAGCTAATATCGCCAAAACATTAGAAGAAAAAGGTGCTTTAGCTTATACGATTATCGTAGCTGCCAATGCATCTGATCCTGCGCCAATGCAAGTATATGCTCCTATGGCAGGAGCTGCTAGCGGTGAGTATTTCCGCGATACAGGACGTCCTGCTTTGATTGTTTATGATGCTTTATCAAAACAAGCAGTAGCATATCGTGAGATGTCATTGATCTTACGCCGTCCACCAGGTCGTGAGGCTTA
>Ga0079224_100011441_pt1 | contig 12222 bp, 13 predicted proteins | sample Stecom2015_FD_80414 | JGI IMG/M metagenome (GOLD analysis project Ga0079224, IMG submission 80414) | Agricultural soil microbial communities from Utah to study Nitrogen management - Steer compost 2015 | ecosystem: Environmental > Terrestrial > Soil > Agricultural land | place: USA: Utah... | reverse complement strand
CATCCAGGCGCAGCAGGCGAACGGTTCGGAGGCCGGCGGTGCCAGCGCGGAACAGGAGGCCCCGCCAGTGCCTGACTCTGAACGAACACCGACCACCGAGGCCCCGTCGACCGCCGCCGAGGCCCCGTCGACCGCCGCCGAGTCCTCCGAGAACGGCTCCGCCGAGGAGACCGAGGCCAAGGGCGGCGGCGCCCGCCGTGCCACGCGCCCGGCGGGACCGCCGCAGCCGCGCCGTCGGCAGCAGGAGGCGTCCCGAGAGAACGACGGCGAGCGCGCCGAGGACACCGCGCCCGCGGCCGAGTCCGATGAGGACCGTCCGGTCCGACGCCGCCGCGTCCGCGGCGAGCGGTCCGAGCAGCACGAGCGCCGCACCGAAGAGGAGCCCGCCGCCGCCGAGGGCCGCGGCGAGCGCCGCGGCGACCACCGGAACGAGCGCGACGATCAGCGCGAGCAGCGGGACCACCGCAGCGAGCGCGACGACCAGGGCGAGGGCAACCGCCGCCGCAAGCGCCGCGACCGCTCCGACCGCCGCCGCTCGGGCAACAACCGCGGCTCCGACGACTTCGAGCGCGGCGGGCAGAACGACGAGCAGCTCGTGCCCGTCGCCGGCATCCTCGACATCCTCGACAACTACGCGTTCATCCGCACCACCGGCTACCTGGCCGGACCGGACGACGTCTACGTCTCGATGTCGCAGGTGCGCAAGCACCGGCTGCGCCGCGGCGACGCCATCATCGGCGCCGTCAAGCCCGGCCGAGGCGGGGACGAGGGCAACGGCGGAGGCGGCGGCAAGCAGCGTCGCGAGAAGTACAACCCGCTGGTCCGCCTGGACACCGTCAACGGCATGAGCCCGGACGACGCCAAGGACCGCGAGGACTTCTACAAGCTCACGCCGCTGTACCCGCAGGAGCGCCTGCGCCTGGAGACCGAGCCGAACGCGATCACCACCCGCGTCATCGACCTGGTGGCCCCGATCGGCAAGGGCCAGCGCGCCCTCATCGTCTCGCCGCCCAAGGCCGGCAAGACGATGGTGCTCCAGGCGATCGCCAACGCGATCACCACGAACAACCCCGAGTGCCACCTCATGGTGGTCCTGGCCGACGAGCGGCCCGAAGAGGTCACCGACATGCAGCGATCGGTCAAGGGCGAGGTCATCGCCTCGACCTTCGACCGCCCGCCGTCGGACCACACCACCGTCGCCGAGCTCGCGATCGAGCGCGCCAAGCGCCTGGTCGAACTCGGCCACGACGTGGTCGTCCTCCTCGACTCCATCACGCGGCTCGGCCGGGCGTACAACAACGCCTCGCCGGCCTCGGGACGGATCCTGTCGGGCGGCATCGACTCCACCGCGCTCTACCCGCCGAAGCGCTTCCTGGGCGCGGCGCGGAACATCGAGCACGGCGGTTCGCTGACGATCCTCGGCACGGCGCTGGTCGAGACCGGCTCCATGGGCGACACGGTCATCTTCGAAGAGTTCAAGGGCACCGGCAACGCCGAGCTCAAGCTCGACCGCAAGATCGCCGAGAAGCGCACCTGGCCGGCCATCGACGTCCACCAGTCGAGCACCCGCAAGGACGAGCTCATGATGAGCCCCGAGGAGCAGGCGGTCATGCTCAAGCTCCGCCGCGTCCTCGCCTCGCTGGAGCCGCAGCAGGCCATCGACCTGCTCATCGACCGGTTGAAGAAGACGCAGACGAACGCCGAGTTCCTGATGTCGATCGTCAAGCAGACGTCTCCGGACTAGTGATCACGACCGCTGAGGCCGCTCTGGTCGAGAGCGGCCTCACGGCTTAACATTGACCGTCGGCGCGCCTCCGGGCGCACGGCCATGGCGAAACCAGCGAGCCACGAATCGGCTGGATCCAAGCGCCCCGTGCCTCGGGGCCCGATGCGGTACCGGTTCACGGCCCCGACCTTCGCGAGCGGAGGAACGGCGAGGGGCCGACCCGGCGACCGAACAGAGAGGGAAACTCATGAAGCAGGGCATTCACCCTGAATACGTCGTCACGGAGGTGATCTGCTCCTGCGGGAACAGCTTCACCACCCGCTCGACGGAGACCAGCGGCAAGATCCAGGCTGCGACCTGCAATAAGTGCCACCCGTTCTACACGGGCAAGCAGCGCATCCTCGACACCGGCGGCCGCGTGGCCAAGTTCAAGGCCCGTTACGCCAAGGCCCAGGAGAAAGCCGACAAGTAGCTCAACCGTGCAGCGCCCGTGCCCGAGGCACGGGCGCTGCACGTGTTTTGTCCGTCTTTCACCGGTATCCAAACCGAAGGGTCCACCATGTCCACCGCCGCCGACAACCGCCTGGCCGCACTCCTCGCCGAATACCACGACCTCGAAGCGCAGATGGGCGACCCCGCCCTCCACGCCGACCCCGCCGGGGCCCGCCGCGTCGGCCGCCGCTACGCCGAACTCAGCCCCATCGCCAAGACCGCCGCCGAGATCGCGAGCGCCAAAGACGACCTCGAGACCGCCGAGGAGCTCGCGGGCGAGGACGCCGACTTCGCCGAGGAGGCCGAGCGGCTCCGGAAGACCATCCCCGAACTCGAGTCCAAACTCGCCGAACTGATGATCCCCCGCGACCCCGACGACTCCAAGGACGTCATCATCGAGATCAAGGCGGGCGCCGGCGGCGAGGAGTCCGGCCTGTTCGCCGGCGACCTCATGCGCATGTACCTGCGCTACTTCGAACGCCGGGGCTGGGCGGTCGAGACCCTCGAGCACGCCCCCACCGATCTGGGCGGCGTCAAGGACGCCTCGATCGCCGTGCGCACCAAGGGCACCCCCGAAGGGGGCAACGGCGTGTGGTCCCGCATGAAGTTCGAGGGCGGCGTCCACCGCGTCCAGCGCGTCCCGGTCACCGAGTCCCAGGGACGCGTCCACACCTCGGCCGCGGCCGTGGTCGTCATGCCCGAGGCCGAAGAGGTCGACGTCGAACTCAACATGAACGACGTCCGCGTCGACGTCTACCGCTCCTCCGGGCCCGGCGGCCAGTCCGTCAACACCACCGACTCGGCCGTGCGCCTCACCCACGAGCCCACCGGCATCGTCGTCACCAGCCAGAACGAGAAGAGCCAGCTCCAGAACAAGGAGGCCGCGCTGCGCGTCCTGCGCGCCCGCCTCCTCGCCAAGCAGCAGGAGGAGGCCGCCGCCGCCGCCGGAGAGGCCAGGCGCTCGCAGGTGCGCACCGCCGACCGGTCCGAGCGCATCCGCACCTACAACTTCCCGCAGAACCGGCTCACCGACCACCGGATCGGCTACACCGCCTACAACCTCGACCACGTCATGGACGGCGACCTCGACGAGGCCCTCGACGCGCTCGCCGCGGCCGACCGGGCCGAGCGCATGGCCGGGGGCGATGGAGGCTAAGCGCAGGCCGTCGGGGATGCGGCCCTGGCCGCGGCTGATCGCCGAAGCGGCCGAGATGCTCGCAGAGGCGGGCGTCCCCTCGCCGCGAGTGGACGCCGAGCTGCTGGCCGCGCACGTGGCCGGAGTGCCGCGCAGCAGGCTGCTGACGGCCGACCCGCCGAGCGTCCCCACAGGGCTCGTGTTCACCGAACTGGTCGAGCGCCGCTGCCGCCGCGAACCGCTCCAGCACCTGACCGGCGCGGCCCCCTTCCGCTACGCCGAGATCGCCGTCGGCCCCGGCGTGTTCGTGCCCCGCCCCGAGACCGAGCTGCTCGTCGACTGGGCCCTCGAACACCTCCCGAAGGACGGCCTCGTCATCGACGCCTGCTCCGGTTCGGGGGCGATCGCCCACTCGATCGCCACCGAGCGGCCCGACAGCCGGGTGTGGGCCGTGGAGGCCGACCCCGACGCGTTCGAATGGCTCAAGTCCAACCTCCAGGGCACCGGCGCCGTCCCCGTCCTGGCCGACGCCCTCGCCCCCGGCACGCTCGCCGAGCTCGACGGCCAGGTCGACCTCGTCGTGGCCAACCCGCCGTACGTCCCGATGGACATGGAGGTCGCCCCCGAGGTCGACTTCGACCCCTCCGGGGCCGTCTACGCCGACGAGGCCGGCCTGGCGGTCATCCAGCCGCTCGCGCTGCGCGCCGCCCGCTGGCTGCGGCCCGGCGGCTGGTACGGCTTCGAGCACGACGACACCCACGGCAAGGCCGCGCCCGAGATCCTCCGCGTCTCCGGCTTCACCGACGTGGCCGATCACGACGACCTGGCGGGCCGCTCGCGCTTCGCCACGGGAAAGCTAGGCTTGTCGCCGTGAGGCTCTTCAACTGTAAGAAGATCAAGGACCGCGCCACCGGGATCAAATCGGCCACCCGTGCCGTCAAGGGCGGCAAGCTCGTCGTGCTCCCCACCGACACGGTCTACGGGATCGGCTGCGACGCCTTCTCCCACACCGCCGTCCGCGCGCTCCTGGCCGCCAAGGGCCGCGGCCGCGACATGGCCCCGCCGGTGCTCATCGGCTCCAAACGCGCCCTCGACGGGATCGCCTCCGACATCTCGGCGTCCGCCAAGGAGCTCATCGAGGCGTTCTGGCCCGGACCGCTCACCGTCGTGGTGCCCTACACCCCGACCCTGACCTGGGACCTCGGCGACACCGACGGCACGGTGGCCGTCCGGATGCCGCTGCACCCGCTCGCGCTGGACCTGCTCAAGGAGACCGGCCCCATGGCCGTCTCCTCGGCGAACAAGACCGGCCAGGCGCCCGCCGACACCGCCGCCGAGGCGAAGGCGCAGCTCGGCTCCGACGTCTCGGTCTACTTGGAGGCCGGCGCCTCCGAGGACAACCGGCCCTCGACCATCGTCGACTGCGTCACCGACCCCCCGCAGGTGCTGCGCGAGGGCGCGCTGAGCGTCGAGCAGATCCGCAAGATCGTGCCCGGCGTGCTCGACACCGACGGCTACGGCCCCGGCGAGCGCCCGGAGGACCGCGAAGCCGAGCCGACCGAGGAAACCCCGGCATGAGCTCGCCCTTCACGGTCCTGCACGTCTGCACCGGCAACATCTGCCGGTCGCCGATGTCCGAGCGCATCCTCGACGGGCTCACCGGCGAGGACGTCCTCAACCACGGCTCGGGGATCTCCGCCTACCACGAAGGCGAGGCGATGGAGCGCAAGTCCGCGCTCGAGTTGGAGGAACGCGGCTTCGACCCGGCCGGGCACCGCGCCCGCCACATCGACCGGGGCCAGGTGGCCGGCGCCGATCTCATCCTGGTGGCCACCGTGACCCACCGCGAGTACATCGCCGAGCGCTTCCCCGAGGCGGTCGACAAGACGTTCCTGGTCCGGCAGTTCGGGCGCATCACCGAAGACCTCCTCGCGCGCGAGGGCAACGCGGCACTGCCGGAAGGCGAGGCCGCCGTCCGAGGGAAGGCCCTGGTGGCCCTGCCGCCGAGCGCCGCGAGCAGTACCCCGAGGACGACCTGTCGGACCCGTGGGGCCTGAGCCGCGCGGTCTACTCCCAGATCGCCGACCAGCTCGAGGACGCCCTCGAACCGGTCGCCGACGCGCTCGAGGGAGACGCGTGAAGGCGGCCCGGGGCTTCCTGCGGCCGTGCTTCGCCGTGGCCGGCGTCGCGACGGTCCTCGCGGCGATCATCGGAGCGATCGCCGACGGCGTGAACGGCGCGGCGGGCGCCGCGCTCGGCGTCGCGCTCGCCTCACTCGGATTCGCGGGCTCGGTGTGGGCCGTCGCCGGGGCCGAAAAAATTGACCTTCGTCTCACTCTGCCAGTGGCTTTGGTCACGTACGCCGCGAAGCTCGGTCTGTTCGGCGTGGTGCTGGGCATCGTCCGGGCCAGCGGCTGGGACGTGATGTGGCCGATGGCCATGGGCATCATCGGCGGGGCCCTGGCCTGGCTCACGACGCAGGGGATATGGCTGTTGCAGGCGAAAATCCCCTATATCGAACTCGACGAGCGCGTCTGACCGACCGCCGCCGCCCGTTTCTTTGCGGTTGACAAACACGCACCGGCGCTGCTCACGCCGGAGAGCCCGGCGCTCGTTTGCCGCGCAGGTCCTGTTAGAGTTCATCCCGACATGGCCGACAGGAAATCCCCCGATGACAAACCTCAGCCCGACGGTTCGGAAATGGGCTGGCGTGCTCTGGGATATCTCTTGTCCGGCATCATCTTCTGGGGTGGTGCCGGCTATCTCGTCGACCTGTGGCTCGGACTGCCCAAAGTCGGGCTCTTGGTAGGGATGCTTGTCGGTGCTGCAGCGGGTATGTACCTGCTGATCAAGCAGATGTCACAGTTATTGACCTTCACTGACTGAGAGGCGTGACTCGGTGACCGACTCAGCCAAGGTGCTGGCCGCGGACGGCCATTTCCCTCCTGGAATCGACAGCTTCGACTTCCGGGACTGGTTCTCGGGCCTCAGCGGGACCGCGCTCGCCAATGTCTTCACGACGATCACGTTCGCAGTGTGGCTCACCGTCGCCATCCTCATCATCTTCTTCCTGTGGGCCTATCGCAAACCGCAGATCGTCCCCACCAAGCGGCAGTGGATCGCCGAATCCGCTTACGGCTTCATCCGCAACTCGGTCTCGATCGATCTGCTCGGCAAGCAGGCGGGCGTTCGATTCGCGCCCTATCTGGCGACCCTGTTCTTCTTCATCCTGGTCATGAACTTCTGGGCGATCGTCCCGGGCATTCAGATCTCCCCGAACGCCCACATCGCGTTCCCGATCACCATGGGCATCATCTCCTGGCTGGTCTACAACTACGTGGGCGTCAAGAAGCACGGCTTCATCGGATACCTGAAGGTGACCTGCATTCCGCCGGGGTCGCCGGCGTTCATCCTGCCGCTGCTGATCCCGCTCGAGTTCCTCCAGAACGTCCTGCTGCGCCCGGTCACGCTGGCCCTGCGACTGTTCGCGAACATGTTCGCCGGCCACCTCATCCTCCTGGTGTTCATCCTCGGCGGATTCGAGCTGCTGAACTCGGGCAACATCTTCATCCAGGGCATGTCGGTCTTCTCGTTCGCGCTGGGCATCGCCATGTCGCTGTTCGAGCTCATCGTCATCGTGCTGCAGGCCTACGTCTTCACCCTGCTGACCGGCATGTACATCCAGGGATCCCTCGCGGGCGAGCACTGATTCGACTCCGCCCCCCAGCAAGTTTCGCAATTGAACACAACGTGCGCGTGACGGACACGCCACGCTGACACCTAGGAGAAAAAGCCATGGAAGGCACTCTCAACGTCGTCGGTTACGGTATCGCTGCGCTCGGCCCGGGCCTCGGCGTTGCGCTGATCTTCGCCGCATGGATCACCGCGACCGCCCGGCAGCCCGAGTCGGCCGGCATCACCCGCCCGATGCTCTTCATGGGCTTCGCCCTGGTCGAGGTTCTGGCCCTGTTCGGCCTCGTCCTCGCCTTCGCCCTCTCGTAATCGACCCACGGAGCGAACATGATTCACGCCGCCGAAGGAGGATCGGAAATCCTGTTTCCGATCTGGCAAGAGATCGTCGTAGGGGCGATCGCCTTCGGTCTGCTGTGCTTCGTGCTCATGAAGTTCGTCTTCCCCCGCATGGAGAAGACCTTCGAAGCACGAGTCGACGCGATCGAAGGAGGCATCGAGCGAGCTGAACGAGCCCAAGAAGAGGCCGATCAGACGCTCGAGGAATACCGCCGCAAGCTCGCCGGAGCCCAGGAAGAGGCCGCCGCCATCCGCGATGAGGCGCGAGCCGACGCCATCGCGGCCAAGGAGGAGATCCTCGTCTCCGCCCGCGAAGAGGCCAACCGCATCATCGCGGCCGGTCACGCCAATGTCGAGGCCTCGCGCCAGCAGCTCATTCGCGAGCTGCGCGGCGAGGTCGGCAACCTGGCGGTCGACCTGGCCGGGAAGATCATCGGCCAGCGGCTGGCCGGCGAGACCGCCACCGAGCAGACCGTCGACCGGTTCCTCGCGGAGCTGAACGACGAGACCGCTAACGAAGCGAGCGGAGCACGCTGATGTCGACGACTGGACGCGAAAGCATCGAGGCCGGTCGCGCGGCCCTGGAGGCGTTCGCCGCCGGGGCCACGACCGAGCAGCTCACCGAATGCGGCGAACAGCTGCTGGACGTGACGCGGTTCCTCGTCGACCAGCCTCGGCTGCGTCGCGCCCTGTCCGACCCCGCCCGTGAGGCGGACGACCGGGAGGGCCTGGTCCGGCGACTCATCGCCGACCAGGTCGGCGCGGCCGCAACCGACATCACGGCCACGCTGGTGCGCGGTCGCTGGGGCACCCCCGGGGAACTCGTCAACGGCTGCGAGCAGCTCGCGGTCGAGGCGCTGCTCGCCGCCGGGGCGAAGGAAGGCACCCTCGCCGACATCGAAGACCAGCTGTTCCGCTTCGGGCGCCTGGTTGACGGTGACAGCGAACTCTCGTCAGTATTGGGTTCGACCGGGTCCGACCCGAAGGGCCGGGCAGCCCTGGTCGAGCGCCTGCTCGACGGCAAGGCCGAGCAGGTGACGGTCGAGCTGGCCGTCGCCGCGTGCTACGGCATCGGCGGTCGCGGCTTCCACGCCTCGCTCGAACACCTCGTCGAGGCCGCCGCGGCGGCCCGCGACGAGGCCGTGGCGTACGTGACCGTGGCCCGACCGCTCGACGAGCCCGGTGAACGCAAGCTCGCCGCCAAGCTCAGCCTCGTCTACGGTCGCCCCGTCGGTGTCAAGATCACCGTCGACCCCGCGATCGTCGGAGGCATCCGAGTGCAGGTCGGCTCGGACCTGTGGGACGGCTCCGTCTCGCGCCGCCTCGACGAAGCCCGCCAAGCTTTGGCCGGACGCTGAGATCCAGCCGGTGAAAACAGAAGGGAAACGCATCGATGGCTGAATTGACCATCTCCTCCGACGAGATTCGTAGTGCGCTCGACGACTACGTCTCGTCCTACCGGCCGGAGATCTCGCGCGAAGAGGTCGGTACCGTCACCAGCGCAGGCGACGGCATCGCGATCGTCGAGGGCCTGCCCTCGACGATGGCCAACGAGCTGCTCGAATTCGAGGGCGGCGTGATGGGCCTGGCCCTGAACCTCGACGTCCGCGAGATCGGCGCCGTCCTGCTGGGCGACCCGGTCAAGGTCGCCGAGGGCCAGTCCGTCAAGCGCACCGGCAAGGTCCTCTCCGTCCCGGTGGGCGACAAGTTCCTGGGCCGCGTCGTCGACGCCCTGGGCAACCCCATCGACGACCTGGGCGACATCGAGTCCGAGGGCGACCGCGAGCTCGAACTCCAGGCCCCCGACGTCATGAGCCGCCAGCCGGTCAGCGAGCCGGTCGAGACCGGCATCAAGGCCATCGACGCGATGACCGCGATCGGCCGCGGCCAGCGCCAGCTGATCATCGGCGACCGCAAGACCGGCAAGACCCAGGTCTGCATCGACACGATCATCAACCAGCGCGCCAACTGGGAGTCCGGCGACCCGAAGAAGCAGCTGCGCTGCATCTACGTCGCGGTCGGCCAGAAGGGCTCGACCGTCGCCGGCATCAAGGCCATGCTCGAGGAGCACGGCGCGATGGAGTACACCACCATCGTCGCCGCGAACGCCGACGAGCCGGCCGGTCTGAAGTACCTGGCGCCCTACACCGGTTCGGCCATCGGCCAGCACTGGATGTACGGCGGCAAGCACGTCCTCATCGTCTTCGACGACCTGTCGAAGCAGGCCGAGGCCTACCGGACCGTGTCGCTGCTGCTGCGCCGCCCGCCGGGCCGCGAAGCCTTCCCCGGCGACGTGTTCTACCTGCACTCCCGTCTGCTGGAACGCTGCGCGAAGCTCTCCGACGAGCTCGGCGGCGGCTCCATGACGGGTCTGCCGATCATCGAGACCAAGGCCGGCGACATCTCGCAGTTCATCCCGACCAACGTCATCTCGATCACCGACGGCCAGGTCTTCCTCGAAGAGGGCCTGTTCAACTCGGGTGTGCGTCCGGCGATCAACGTCGGCACGTCCGTCTCCCGTGTCGGCGGCGCCGCCCAGACCAAGGGCATGAGCTCCGTGGCCGGCTCCCTGCGACTCGACCTCGCCCAGTACCGCGAGCTGGAGGCCTTCGCGGCCTTCGCCTCCGACCTGGACGCGGCCTCGAAGGCGCAGCTGGACCGCGGTCTGCGGATGGTCGAGCTGCTCAAGCAGGGCGTGGCCGAGCCGCTCCCGATGGGCGAGGCGACCATCTCGATCTGGGCCGGCATCTCGGGGCAGCTCGACGACATCCCGGTGGGTGAGGTCCGCCGCTTCGAGAGCGAGTTCCTGTCCTACATGCGGTCCAACCACGCCGACCTCATCGCGACGCTGAACGAGGGCAAGGAGAAGGTCAAGGGCGACCTCGCGGACAGCCTCGAGGCCGCCGCCACCAAGTTCAAGCGCCTGTTCAGCGCCAAGGCCGACGACCTCCACGTCACCGACGAGCCCGAATCGGCGCTCGAGGGCGAGGTCGACGTCGAGACCGTCAAACGCGTCAAGAGGGGTTAGCCATGTCAGCGCAGCTTCGTACGCTGCGGAAGCGGCTGAAGTCGACCCAGTCGATCAAGAAGATCACCAAGGCGCAGGAGCTGGTCGCGACCAGCCGCATCACCAAGGCGCAGGAACGGGTCGCGGCGTCGCTGCCGTACGCCCGGGCCATGACCTCGGTGATGACCTCGCTGGCGTCGAACGCCTCGATCAACCACCCGCTGCTCCAGCCGCGCGAGTCCGTGCGGCGGGCCGGGATCCTGGTGGTCACCGCCGACAAGGGCATGTGCGGCGCGTACAACGCCAACGTGCTCAAGAACGCCGAACAGCTGGTCACGCGCCTGACCGAAGAGGGCAAGCGACCGGTGCTGTACGTCACGGGCCGCAAGGGCGTGGACTACTACCAGTTCCGCAGCCGACCGATCGAGGCGTCCTGGACCGGCTTCTCGCAGAAGCCCACGGTCTCGGACGCGCAGGAGATCACCAGGACGCTGCTGTCGGCCTTCATGGCCGGCGCGGACGACGAAGGCGACGACCCGGGTGAAGACGGTATCCTCGGAGTGGACGAACTGCACATCGTTCACACCAGGTTCACCTCGCTGCTGACGCAGACACCCGAGCCGCGCCAGCTCGCGCCCCTGGAGGTCGAAGAGGTCGAGGAGCACGAACTCGACGAGCACGTGCTGCTGCCGGACTACGACTTCGAGCCGAACCCGGAGGCGCTGCTCGACGCGCTGCTGCCGAAGTACTTGACGACCCGCATCTACGCGGCGTTGATCGACGCGGCGGCGAGCGAACTGGCGGCCAAGCGCCGGGCCATGAAGGCGGCCACGGACAACGCCGAAGAATTGATCAAGACCCTGCGGCGGAGCGCGAACGCGGCGCGGCAGGCGGCGATCACGCAGGAAATCAGCGAAATCGTGGGTGGGGCCAGTGCCCTCTCCGCCGCAGGAAAAGAGTAACGATGACTGACACTGATGGAGTGGGACGCGTCGTACGGGTCATCGGGCCGGTCGTCGACGTCGAATTCCCGCGCAATGCCATTCCGGAGATCTTCAACGCGCTGCACGTCCAGATCGGGCAGGGCGAGAAGTCCACGCGCCTCACCATGGAGGTCGCGCAGCACCTGGGTGACAACCAGGTCCGCGCCATCTGCATGGCCCCGACCGACGGCCTGGTCCGCGGCGCCGAGGTGACCGACACCGGCGCCCAGATCCAGGTCCCGGTCGGCGACGGCATCAAGGGCAAGGTCTTCAACGCCATCGGCGAGTGCCTCAACCTCGAAGAGGGCGAGGAGCTCCAGGCCGACGAGTACTGGAACATCCACCGGCACGCCCCCGAGTTCGCGCAGCTGGAGCCGAAGACCGAGATGCTGGAGACCGGCATCAAGGTCATCGACCTGCTCGCGCCGTACGTCAAGGGCGGCAAGATCGGCCTGTTCGGCGGCGCCGGCGTGGGCAAGACGGTGCTCATCCAGGAGATGATCATCCGCGTCGCCCAGAACTTCGGCGGCTCCTCCGTGTTCGCCGGCGTCGGCGAGCGCACTCGTGAGGGCAACGACCTCATCCTGGAGATGGACGAGTCGGGCGTGCTCGACAAGACCTCCCTGGTCTACGGCCAGATGGACGAGCCGCCGGGCGTGCGTCTGCGCGTGGCCCTGTCGGCCCTGACGATGGCCGAGTACTTCCGGGACGTCAAGAACCAGGAGGTGCTGCTCTTCATCGACAACATCTTCCGGTTCACCCAGGCCGGTTCCGAGGTCTCGGCCCTGCTGGGCCGCATGCCCTCGGCCGTGGGGTACCAGCCGACGCTCGCCGACGAGATGGGTGAGCT
>Ga0079224_100011440_pt1 | contig 12223 bp, 12 predicted proteins | sample Stecom2015_FD_80414 | JGI IMG/M metagenome (GOLD analysis project Ga0079224, IMG submission 80414) | Agricultural soil microbial communities from Utah to study Nitrogen management - Steer compost 2015 | ecosystem: Environmental > Terrestrial > Soil > Agricultural land | place: USA: Utah... | reverse complement strand
GTCTGCAGGTCATCGCGCCACAAGGAGAGGAGCAGCTTCGCCGTCGTCGTTCCGCCGGGCACCGCGACCCGCTTCCCCGTCAGGTCGATGTCCGGCTCCCGTGCGACGACGAGCGGACCGACGCCGCGGCCCAGCGCGCCACCGGAGCGCAGCAGGACCCAGTCGTCAGACAGGTAGCCGTACGCGTGGTAGCTGATCTTGGCGACGTCGAGCTCGGCCGCCCTCGCCGCCTCGTTGAGGGCGTCGATGTCGAGCAGCTGCACGTCGAAACCCAGCTGCGCCTCGCCGGCTCGGCCGGTGATGTCGACCGAGCCGGCGAGGAGCCCGCTTACGAGAGCGTGGAAGACGAACGTGTCGTTGGGGCAGGGGGAGTAGCCGAGCTTCAGGCGCATCTCGTCCCCAAGCCTAGCCGTCTGCCGGCAGGGCCGGTCGCCCGGCAGTACGCGGCTGCGGCGACCGCCCTGCGCGGGACGGCGTTACGACCCGGACGCGGTCCCAATGAACCTCTCGAGCTCCTCACGCATGTGCAGCAGCGACTGACGGTGGACGTACATCATGTGCCCCGCCTCGTAGAAGCTCATGCTGACGTTGTCGCGTTGTTCGGGCGGCAGACCCATGTGGGCGAACGTGTGCAGCGTGGCGTAGTACGGCGTGGCCAGGTCGTAGTAGCCGTTCGCCACGTGCACCTTCAGGTGGGGGTTCATGCTCATCGCCTTGCGGAGCGTCTCGGCGACGTTCAGGTAACGGTTCTCCACGTCCTTGTAGCTCCAGCTCTTGTAGAGGTTCGCGAGGACCTCGTACGGCAGGTCAGAGAGGTAGCGCAGCTCGCCCCTCAGGTAATCGTTGAGGGTCGCCGTGTACGGTCCCTGGGTCGCGGACATGCTGGGGTCGAACTCGAAGCGCTCCCCGGCGGAGTCACGATCGACGCCGGTGTAGCGGCTGTCAATGCGACCGACCGTTCGTCCCTCGGAGCGCAACAGCTCCTTGGTGAAGCGGAAGATCTCGATGCGCAGGTCGGTAGATCCCACGTACTCCTCGCTGAGGCCCGTGTACCTGGCCAGCTCGGAGACGACCGCAGCGCGCTCCTCGTCGGGCAGGCTGTCGCCCAGCAGCAAGGCGGGAGCGTAGCGCGACAGCGCGAACTCCTCGACGCGCTGAAGGAGCAGGGTGAGCTCGAGCGCCTGGAGCTCCGCGTCCAGCTTCCCGTGGTAGTGAGCCGTGGCGGCGTACGTGGGCAAGAACAACAGCGGCGGCAGGTCGTTGCCCGGGCCGAAACGCGCCGTGCCGAACTCGAGGATCGCCGACACGAGGATCAGGCCGTTGAGGTACATGCCGTGCCGCTCCTGCAGGTGACCCGCCAGGCCGGCGGCCCTCGTGGTGCCGTAGCTCTCGCCCGCCAGGAACTTGGGGCTGCGCCAGCGTTCGTAGCGCCCGGTGTAGAGCCGGATGAACTCGCCGACGCTCTCGACGTCGGCGGTCACGCTGTGGAAGTCCTTCGCCTTCACGCCTTCCACGGGCCGGCTGTAGCCGGTGCTCACCGGGTCGATGAACACGAGGTCCGTCACGTCGAGCAAGGACACCTCGTTCGTGACGAGCCTGTACGGCGGGGCCGAAGGGTTGCCATCGTCGTCCAGCTCTACTCGCTTGGGACCGAAGAGGCCGAGGTGCATCCACACCGACGACGAGCCGGGACCGCCGTTGAAGCTGAACGTGAGAGGGCGTGAGCTCTTGTCGGTGACGCCGTCCAGCTCGTAGGCGACGAAGAAGATCTCGGCACGCGGCTTGACGCCCTCGAACGTCCCCTCCTTCTCGCCCTCGGCCACCTTCTCGTGGTTCAGCACGACGGTGCCGGCGGTCGCCGTGTACGAGACCTTCTTGCCACCTATCGTCGTCTCGTGGTGGGTGACCACGAGGTTGTCGCGGGGAACCCGCGCCGTAGCGTTCGGACCACCGGCGAAGCCGTTCTCGTCGCCGTCCGAGCCGGCTCCCCCCGTGCGTGGATCGTCGTCTTTGGGCATGATCGCTCCTCGGCGCGATTATCGCCCAGGCTCAGCGTCGGGCGCCGGGGGCCACCTATGTTCCTGCCGGTCGTCACTGCCGAAGACCTCCGAGGTCCGGCTCGTGGGAAGCTGGCTGGGCAGCGCACACGGATACCGCTTGCATCTGCTAAAGTGGTACGCCGCGTACGCGCCTACCCAGGGCTGTAAGGGCCGGGGGCCGCGGCGCGCCAAAGACTCACGGAGGTGGAGTTCATAGCGAAAGAACTGAAGGTGAATGAGCAGATCCGGGCACGCCAGGTGCGGCTCATCGGAGCTGACGGTGAGCAGGTCGGCATCGTCGAGACCAGAGACGCCCTGAAACGTGCGCGGGAGGAAGACCTCGATCTGGTCATGGTAGGCGAGACGGCTCAACCGCCAGTCGCCAAGTTGCTCGACTACGGTCGGTACCGCTTCGAGCAGCAGCAGCAGGTCAAGGAGGCGCGCAAGCGCTCCCGCCAGCAGGAGATGAAGTCGATCAAGTTCCGCGTGAAGATCGACGACCACGACTACGAGACGAAGGTCAACCACATTCGCCGGTTCCTCAAGGGCGGACACAAGGTGAAGGTCACCATCATGTTCCGCGGCCGTGAGAGGACACACCCCGAGCTGGGTCAGGGCATCCTGAACCGCGTCGCGGCGGACGTCACAGAGATCGCCGTCGTGGACTCCGCCCCGATGATCGCGGGCATGGACATGAACATGATCCTGAGGCCCCTGGCAGCGGCGCCGGAGAAGGTTCGTTCGGATACCATGATCGGCTCTTCGCAGAACGCCACCACCGCAGAGTAAGAGCAACAGGAGAGAGAAGGCATGCCTAAGCTGAAGACCCATAAGGGCACCAAAGCCCGTGTAAAGATCACTGGGCGAGGTAAGGTCAAGGCGATGCGCTCCGGTAAGCGACACCTGAACTACAAGAAGTCAGGGACGCAGATCCGGCAGGGGCGCACCGACCTGGTTCTCGACGATTCGGAAGTCAAGCGCATAAAGGCGCTGCTTCCGTACGATTGAGAGGGCGCTAGATGCCACGCGCCAAGACCGGCACCGTTCGCCGTCGCCGCCACTCCAAGATCCTCAAGCGCGCCAAGGGCTACTGGGGCTTACGCTCCAAGAGCGTCCGCGTCGCGACCCAGACGCTGCTCAACGCGGCCGACTACGAGTACCGCGACCGGCGGGACAAGAAGGCACAGTTCCGTCGCCTGTGGATCGCTCGCATCAACGCCGCCGCCAGGCAGGAGGGCGTGAGCTACTCGCGCTTCGTGTCCGGGCTGCGCAAGGCCGGGATCACGCTGGACCGCAAGGTGATGGCAGACCTGGCCGTCAACGAGCCGGTCGCCTTCAAGGCCCTCGTCGAGAAGGCCAAGAGCGCCTAACCGAAGGCGCACAACCTAGGAACCTGCGCGCCGGGAAGCTCTCCCGGCGCGCTTCCTTCGGTGTCTTGGCCGGTCAGTAGCCGCGCTGCGGGTCGACGGGGTTGCGCTGCTCGCCGTCGATCAACGCGGCCAGCGTCGTCATGACGTCCTTCGCGGACTCCGTGCGCCAACCCATCATGTCGTTGGCGCTATGCGGGGTCATGACGACGTTGTCCAGGTCCCAGAACGGTCGGCTCGCCGGCAGCGTCTGCTGCCGGCCATCGTCGTCTGGCGGATAGACGTACCAGACGTCCAGCCCCGCTCCGAAGATGCGGCCGTTCGCGAGGGCCGCGTACAGCGCGGCCTCGTCGACCACGGCGCCGCGGCCCACGTTGACGAGGATCGCCGTCTCCTTCATGGCGCCCAGCTCGTGCTCACCTATCATCCCGCGCGTCTCCTCGGTGAGAGGGAGGGAACACAGGACGACGTCGGCCGCTGCGAGGGCGCCGAGCAGGTCCTCGGGCCCGACCTGGGGGACGGCCCCTTCATGCTCGGGATGTCGCCGGTACGCCGTGAGGGACAGGCCCAGGCCGGCGAGCGCGGGGGCCGCAGCCCTGGCTATCGAGCCGTAGCCGAGCAGCAGGCAGTCCTTGCCCCTTAGGTAGACGCCGAGGCCGTCGGTGTCCTTCTCCGCAGGTCCCCAATCGCCGCGTCTGAGGGCGGAGTCGGTCGCCGGGATGCGGCTGGCGACGGCGAGCACGAGCGACACGGCGTGTTGAGCGACCATGCCGTCGTTGAAGTGGGAGTTCTGGACCTTCAGATGAGGACGCTTCAGGAGGTAGCCGCGCAGCCGACCCCCGAGGCCGGCGTACGGCACGATCACCTGCTGCAGCGCAGCGCCGTCGAGGAGCTCCTCCGGCGGGCCCCCGTCCACGAGCACGTGAGCCCAGTCCTTCATCTCCAGCGCGCGAGCACGGTCCGTCTCGATGACCAGCTCGACGCCGTGTGGGGGTGTGAGCTGCCGGGCCGCGTCACCTGATACCGCGTGCGTCCACAGTACCTTCACAGACATCGCGACGATGCTAACGCGGCTCGCACGGCCGGGCGCCACCCCACGACGGGTATCCTTGTCCGCCATGCGCCAGATACGAGGGCTGACCGCGGCCTTGGAGTGGTGTGAGCAGAGGCGACGGCGCCTCGCGACGCCGTCCCAGCGAGCCGATCTGACCAAGACCGTCGCCGACGTCGTGGCTGCCGTGGCACGAGGCGGAGCGTCCGAGGTCCTCGCGTTGACGGAGCGGTTCGACCGCGTGAGGCCCGACACTGTCGTCGTCCCGCCCGACCGCCTCGAGGCTTCTGCGCAGGCCGTGTCGCCCGGTCTCCGCGGGGCGATCGACCTGGCCATGTCGCGGGTGGAGAGCTACTACATGGCGCAGGTAGACGAAGGGTTCGAGATAAGGGACGGTGACGCCCGGCTCGGCATGCTGGTGCGGCCCTTGGGTTCGGTCGGCTGTTACGTGCCAGGAGGAACAGCGCCGCTGTTCTCGAGCCTCGTCATGACCGGCGTGCCTGCCAGGGTGGCGGGTGTGGAGCGCATCCTCGTCGCGACGCCGCCCACGAAGGACGGGAACGTGCCGTCGGCGATCGCCTACGTCGCTCAGAGGCTGGGAGCCGAGTCCGTGCTCGCCGCGGGCGGCGCGCAGGCGGTGGCGGCGCTGGCCTTCGGTATCGAGGGCGTCGCGGGTGTCGACAAGGTCGTCGGCCCGGGCAGCGCGTACGTGGTGGAGGCCAAGCGCCAGCTCTTCGGCACCGTCGGCATCGACTCGCTGGCGGGCCCCACCGAGACCCTCGTTCTGGCCGACGACACGGCCGACCCCAGGCACGCGGCGGCGGACCTGGTCGCCCAGGCCGAGCACGCGGGCGCGGAGCCCGTGCTCGTGACCGACTCCGAGCTGCTGTTCGAGCGGGTCCCCACGCTCGCGTACGAGCGGGCCGCCGCCCTGCCGACGGCCGACACCGCTACGGAGTCCCTGACCCGGCGCGGAACCGCGGTTCTCGTCGAGGAGCTCTCAGAGGGCATAGCGGTCCTGAACGCGTTCGCACCGGAGCACGCCTGCCTGTTGGTGGCGCAGCCCGAGCGGGTGATGGCCCAGGTCCGCAACGCGGGCGGGATCTTCCTCGGCCACCACACGATGGAGGCGCTGGGCGACTACGTTGCCGGACCCAGCCACGTCATGCCGACCGGAGCGTCCGCGCGGTTCGCCAGCTTCGTCAACCTCAGGGACTTCGAGAAGGTGATCCCGTACGTCGAGGCCACACCGAAGCTCCTGGCCCGAGTCGGCGAACAGGCGATCGCCATGGCACGCGCCGAAGGGCTCGAGGGCCATGCCCGTGCGATCGAGTCGCGGCTCTTCAGCGACGACGCCGGCGACGACGCGCTTCCAGCCGGCGACGACGCGTTTCCAGGTTGACCCTCTGGCCGTCCCTGGCCCGGGCTGCCTGGAGCTAGCCCTTGGTCCTGAGCCCCAGCAGCGCACCGAGGATGTTGCCGTACATGCGCGCACGTACGACGAGGCCGCGCAAGAAGCCGCGCTTCTCCTCCTTCATCACTTGCGAGACGCCGGGCATGGGCACGTCGACGAAGCGCCAGTTGTCGCGGATGGCGTGGCGCGTGATGGCCACCTCCACCCCGTAGCGGGACGTCCCCAGGCCGGGCACGTCCAGTAGGGCGCGGCGCCTCAACGCCCTCTGGCCCGAGAGCTGAGGCGTGACCCGCTGAGCCATGCTCGTCCGCCAGCGCCCACCCGAGAAGATCCCGCGTGTCATGTCGACCTCGCCCGCGATCACCGGCCCCGCGAGGTCCCTGACGTGCTTGGGCGTAAGGCCAACCAGGTCCGCGTCCAGGAGCACGACTACGTCGGCGTCCGCTGCCAGGGCGCCGGCCTGCAGCGCCCCGCCCTTGCCGCGGTTCACGCCCAACCGCACGACCCCGGCACCAGCCTGCTGAGCGGCGTCGGCCGTGCCGTCCGTCGAGCCGTCGTCGACGACCAGGACGCTTCCCAAGCCGGCGGCGAGCGCGACCTTGATGACCGCGGCTACGGTTGAAGCTTCGTTGTATGCGGGGACGATGACGCACGCCCGGTCGTGACCGGTCGTGGCGTCAGCCGGTGAGGAGAGCTCCGAGCTCACGGAAGGTGATGAGCACGATCAGCGCCAGGACCGCCATCACGCCTATGAAGTGCAGCGCCTCCTCCTGCCCTGGACGGAAGGGCCGGCCGCGGAAAGCGACGACGGTCGAGAGCAGCATGCGGCCCCCGTCGAGTCCCGGTATGGGCAGCAGGTTGAAGACGGCGAGCGAGAAGTTGATGACGGCGGCCAGCAGTAAGACCGGGGCCAACCCGACCTGGGTGGCCTGGTTGACCATGCCGACCATGCCGACAGGGCCCGCAACGTCCTGGTTCTCGGCGCCCGTCAGCGCGGCAGCGAAGCCGCTGACGAACCCGCTCACCATGCTGGGTATCACCCGTATGCCGAACGCGGCCGTCTGGGGCACCATCTCCAGGAAGCCGACCGGCTCGGCCAGCGCGCTTATCTGGATGCCGAGCAGGGGCGGATCCTCGGAACCGGGCAGCGGCCACGCGGTCTCGAGCATGAGGGTCTCGGCGCCGCGCTCGACCGTGAGACGCAGCGCGTCCGCGGTCTGCACCTGATCGACGACCACGTCGGGTCCGGGACGCTGAACTCCGTTGACGGCGACGATCACGTCTCCGGACAGGAGACCCAACGAGTCGGCAGCCGACCCTTCGTTGACGACCTCGACGATCGAGCCCTCGGCAGGCACGGGAACGCCCGTGACGATCTCCTGATAGGCCGGCTGGAGGCTTATAGCCCAGGCAAGCAACAGCGAGCCCAGGATGTAGTTGGCTATCACCCCGCCGACCAGGACCCAGAGCTTGGCGGCCAACCCCTTCTTGGCCATCCCCTCGTCGCTGTGGGTCAGCTCTCCGTCGTCGCCTACCTTGGGAGCCATGCCTGGCAGGTCGACGTACCCGCCGATGGGCAGGAGAGAGAGGCGCCACTCGGTGCCACGCCAACGCCGGCGTAGCAGCACGGGCCCTATGCCGACGCTGAACGCCCTGACCTCCACGCCGACCGAGCGGGCGTTGAGGTAGTGCGCCAGTTCGTGCACGACGACTGCGCTGGTGAGTATCAGTGCGAAGGTGAGTGCGGTCAGCATGGGTAGTTGGGCGAGAGGTCCTTAGCGCCCCACGCAGTATGTCAGACGCAGGGACGGCCGCGGGTCATCCCCGCCTCAGAGCGCCGATCACGTCCGTCTTGCCGACGATGCCGACGAGCCTTCCTGTCGGGTCGGTGACGCAGAGCCTGCCCAGCTCGCTGTTGGCGAGCGCCGTCAGCACCTCGACGCCGCTGGCGCCCGGCCTTATGACGTCGGCCTCACGCATGATCGCGCTTACGGTCGCGTCGTCGGGCCCGTCCTCAAGTGCGGCGGAGGCGTCGGCGATGAACGCGAAGCCGAGCAGGTGGCCGGAAGCGTCCGTCACGGGGTAGCCGGCGTGCCTGCCGAAGTGCCTCAGCCGCACGAACTGTCCGAGGGCCATATCGGGCTGGACTGCCTGCGGCTCCGGGGTCATGAGGTCCTCGGCGGTCTGACCGGCAAGCGCGTGCTCAAGGACGGCCGCGCGTGCCTCGGACCTGCCTGCCTCGTAGACGAAGAACGCCAGGATGATGAGGAAGAGCTGCCCCGACACGATCCCGTAGAACCCCATGAGTGCGGCGAGTCCGGCGCTTACGGCGACGGCCACCTTGGTGGCGCGCAGGCGGGGCATGGCCAGCGCGAGCAGGCTGCGCAGTACCCTGCCCCCGTCGAGCGGGATGGCCGGCAGCAGGTTGAATACGGCGAGCATGGCGTTGGTGGCGGCGAGGTAGGCCAGGATCGTCGTGGCCGTGGCGCCCAGCTCTATCCGCGGGATGGCGGCCCACAGCAGGAGAGCGAGCAGGATGCTCGTTATGGGCCCGGCGATCGCGACCAGGGCCTCGGCCCCGCGCCGCCGGGGGATGTCCTTGAACTGGGCAACGCCTCCCAGGAACCACAGCCGGATCTCGAGCGTCTGCACGCCGTACAGGCGGGCGACGATGGCGTGCCCCAGCTCGTGCAGGACCACGCTGGCGAACAGCCCGAGCGCCGCGACGAGGCCGAGCAGCCAGCCGGGCGCCCCGGCCGTCTGGCCCGGCTCGAGCCGGCGTGCGAGGTCGGGGTCCATCACGCGGGCCAGTTCCCTCAGCTGCGCGTTGAACTCGGGTAGCTGGCTGCCGATCAGGTACGCGAGCAGGGGCAGCACGATGAGGAAGCTGATGTCCAGCCGCACCGGGATACCGAGCAGCCTGAACGGCAACAGGATCCCGCCGCTGCCTATGCGTCTGGGCTCATCCTGAGGCGCGTCCAAGTCAGGCGCTCCGGGCGTTCACCCGCGCGAGGCGGTCTACGGCCTCGGTGGCGAGCATCCTGGCGCGCTCGTCAGCCGCCATCACCGACTCCCAGGTCAGCTCTCCGGGCTTCGCCGCTTCCAGCACGGCACGCAGGACCTCGGCTATCGCAGTGAACGGCAGGCGCCGGGCGATGAAGGCCTCGACGGCCACCTCGTCGGCCGCGTTCAGGTAGGTCGGCGCCAGCCCGCCCATCTCTCCGGCCAGATAGGCGAGCCCCAGGCTGGGGAAGCGGGCATGGTCGGGCTCCTCGAAGGTCCACTCGCCACGCAAGGGCAGCGGTCCCAGGCCCGAGTCCGGCCGTCCTGCGTCCAGCGCGTACATGATCGGCAGGCGCATGTCGTGCGGGCCCACCTGCGCCTTGATGCTGCCGTCTCTGAACCTGACCATGCCGTGCACCAGGGATTGCGGGTGGACGACGACCTCTATGTCGTGAAGCGGGAACTCGAAGAGGAAGTGGGCCTCCAGGACCTCGAGGCCCTTGTTGAAGAGGGTGGCGGAGTCGACGGTCACCTTCGGGCCCATCGCCCAGTTCGGGTGCGCGAGCGCCTGCTCCAAGGTGACGTCGCCCAGGTCGGCAGGTCCCGTGCGGAACGGACCGCCGGAGGCCGTGAGCACCAGCGCCGCCACCGCGTCCCGCGGCTCGCCCAGCAGGCACTGGAAGAGCGCGGAGTGCTCGGAGTCGACAGGCGTTATCCGCGCGCCCGTGCCCTGGGCGAGCTCCCGCATGAGCGGGCCGGCGACCACCATGGATTCCTTGTTCGCCAGCGCGACGTGACGCCCGGCGGTCAGAGCCGCGGCCGTCGACGAGAGACCCGCCATGCCCGTGATGGCAGCGACGACGGTGTCTACCTGTAGGACCGCGACCTCGTGCGCACCCTCGGGCCCGGTCACGAGCCGCGTACCCGCAGGCAGGTGAGGCCTCACCGAGGCGGCGACCTCCTGGGAGCAGCTCACGAGCCGCGGCCTGAACTCGGCGGCCTGGGCCACGAGGAGGTCGGCGTTCGTACCTGCCGCGAGGCCCTGGACCGGCAACCCCAGGTGCCTGGCGACCTCCAGGGTCTGCGTGCCGACAGAACCGGTCGAGCCTAGTACGGCGATGGTCCTCACGCCTCGAATCATGTCATGGGCCCCACCGGCCGGGAGTTGCGTCCCTGGGGCGAACGCGCACCGGTGGTAGCATCGGATCACGATCAGGAGGCGACGATGCTAGTCAGCGAGTGGATGACGCAGGGACCGAGGACGGTCTCGCCCGACACGCCGGTGATGGAGGCCATGCAGTACCTGCGAGAGGGCGGGTACCGACGCCTGCCGGTGACGCGCGACGGCGTCCTCGTGGGCATCGTCACCGACCGGGACCTCAAGGAGGCGACGCCGTCGAGGGCGACGACGCTCTCGATCTACGAGCTCAACTACCTGCTGTCGAAGCTGAAGGTCAAGGACGTCATGCGCACGCCGGTCATCACCGTGCGCAGCTCCGACACGATCGAGCAGGCGGCGCTGCTCATGGAGGAGCACAGGGTCTCGGGCCTCCCCGTCCTGGACGGCGGCAACCTCGTTGGCATCCTCACGATCACGGACCTGATGCGCGCCCTCGTGTCCTTCCTGGCGCTGCGCGAGGGCGGCCGCAGGGTGACCGTGGACATGCCGGACGAGCCAGGCGTGCTGGCGCGCGTCGCTCACGCCGGACCGCCATCGAACATCGTCGCCGCCGTGACCACGGGGATCCAATCCGGGCACCGCAGGCGCATGGTGCTGAGGGTCACGGGCGATGGGGCGGACGGCTACGCCCAGCGCCTCAGGGACAACGGCGTGGACGTGGTCGACGACCGCTGACGTCATGGGAGGCGATGCGCGCACGCTGACCGCCGTCGTGCCTTCGCTGCGCGTCGACGTGCTCGGCGCCCGCGCGTTCAAGGTGTCGCGGGCGTACTTCGCCAAGGGCGTCGCGGCGGGCAACGTGCTCGTGGGTGGCGCGAAGGCCGGCAAGTCTGCCAGCATCGAGGAAGGCCAGGAGGTCCACGCCGTGGGCCTCGGCAGGTTCCGGCTCGTGAGCGTAGACGGCACGACGCGCCGCGAGAACCTCAAGGTGACTCTGACGGTGACGTCGGACTAGGTCCTGACGCGCTTGCCGGAGCCACCACGCTCCTTGAACACCAACCTGAAGGGCACCTCGGCGAAGCCCAGGTCCTCGCGTATCCGGTTCCTCAGGTAGTGCTCGTACGGCCTGGTCAGGAACTCCTCGTGGTTGATCGAGAAGACGAAGGTCGGCGGGGCGACGTCGACCTGCGAAGCGTAGAGCAGCTTGAGCGGGCGGCCCTTGAAGTTCGGGGGCGCCTGCTTGAGCGTCCACGCCTCCAGCCAGGCGTTCAGCTCGCCTGTCGACACCCGCCTCCGGGCCGTGTCGTAGAGGCGGATGGCCGTGGCGAGTAGCTCGTGCAGGCCGAAATCGGTCTCCGCGCTGGTGAAGACGCGCGGGGCGAACGACACGGGCTCGAGCCGCTCGTTCAGCATCTGCGTGAACGGCCGCAGCTGCTCGTCCGTTACCAGGTCCCACTTGTTTATCGCCATCACGACGGGCTTGCCCCAGTCGAGCGCCAGGTTCGCCAAACGCAGCTCGTGATCTCCCAGCTCGAACGGGTCCACGACGAGTATGCCGACGTCCGAGCGCCTCAGCGCGGCTTCGGAGCGGATGCGCATGTAGTACTCAAGGTCGTCCGCGTCCTTGCGTCGCATGCCGGCCGTGTCTACCAGCACGAAAGGGCGGCCGGCGAACGTGAACGAGACGTCGACGGCGTCACGCGTGGTCCCCGGCTCTTCCGAGACGATCACGCGCTCGTCGCCGACCAGGGCGTTCAGGAGGCTCGACTTCCCGACGTTGGGGCGGCCGATTATCGCCACCCTGACGGGCTCCTCGTCCGGCTCCTCGTCCTCCGGCGGTAGCAGCGCCGCGATCTCCTCGCGCAACTCGTGCGTGCCGCGGGCGTGCTCGGCCGCCGTCACCAACGGCTCCCCGAACCCCAGCCTGTACAGCTCGAAGAACTCCGCCGTCTCCTCGTGCCGTGGATCGTCGACCTTGGTCGCGACGAGCATCACCGGCTTGCCGAGCTGCCGTAGCCACTGGGCCACCTGCTCGTCGCCCGCGGTCAGCCCTACTCGCCCGTCGACGCAGAAGAGCACCAGGTCGGCATCCGCCACCGCGGCCTCGACGCGCTGCTGGATCGGCTTCTCCCAGCGGTCTCCCGACCACAGGCCGCCTGTGTCCAGCAGGGTGAAGGCGCGCCCGTCGTCGGTGACGACGACGCCCTCCTTGACGTCGCGCGTGACGCC
>Ga0079224_100011439_pt1 | contig 12223 bp, 9 predicted proteins | sample Stecom2015_FD_80414 | JGI IMG/M metagenome (GOLD analysis project Ga0079224, IMG submission 80414) | Agricultural soil microbial communities from Utah to study Nitrogen management - Steer compost 2015 | ecosystem: Environmental > Terrestrial > Soil > Agricultural land | place: USA: Utah... | reverse complement strand
GAATGCGTGGAACTGGTAGTACGCGTGGTTGGCCACGTGTGGCGGGACGGCGGCGGCGCCGGAGATGGAGACGGGGCAGGCGAAGGCTACGCCGACGGTGGTGGCGACGGGGATGGGGGCGGGGATGGCGACGGCGACGGTGACGGGGACGGGGATGGCGACGGCGACGGTGACGGGGACGGCGACGGCGACGGCGACGGCGACGGCGACGGCGACATGACTGGCGACGGCGACGGCGACAACAACCTCTGCGCCGATGTCGGCGTCTGCAACGCCCAGCCCGCCAGCGATCTCTTCGATCTGATGTCGCTGTCGATCAACGGTGACTGCCTCGAGCTCGAGGTCGGCTACGGCGGCGGCTGCCAGCAGCACGACTTCACCGGCTGCTGGAATCAGCTGTTCGACGAGAGCCACCCCGTGCAAGCGACGCTGTGGGTCGATCACGACGCCCACAACGACCTGTGCCAGGCCTATATCCTGGCCACCGTGAGCTTCGATCTCACCTCGATCCGCGAGGCCTGGCAGGACGCCTACCAGAGCGACTCCAGCACGATCATCCTCCACGTGGGTGAGCAGTCGATCCAGTACGACTTCTGACCTGAGCCGCGAGCCCACGAGGCGTGGTATGGCATCGGTCGCGATGCCCTACCGCGCCTGGTTCTCCTGCGTCGCCGGCTGCCCCGGCCAGCATCCGCTGTCCGAGGTCATCTATCGGTGCCCGACCTGCGCCGGCCTGCTCGAGGTCGTGCATGACGAACAAGCCCTGCGCCGTCGCTCGCCGTCGGCGTGGATGCGGCTGTTCGACGAGCGATACCTGCGGACCGGCTGGCCCTACGGCAGCGGCGTGTGGGGAAAGAAAGAATGGGTCCAGCCGATGATCGACGCCGACAACGTGGTGTCGCTGTTCGAGGGCGGGACCAACCTGTTTTGGGCGGAGCGCTACGGCGCGCAGCTGGGCCTGCGGGATCTGTGGGTCAAGCAGTGCGGGACCAGCCACACCGGCTCGTTCAAGGATCTGGGCATGACCGTGCTGGTCTCGACGGTCAAGCAGATGCGCGCCGACGGCAACCCGATCCGGGCGATCGCCTGCGCGTCGACGGGCGACACCTCGGCCGCGCTCGCGGCCTACGGAGCCGCGGCCGGGATCCCGGTGATCGTGCTGCTGCCGGCCGACAAGATCACCGCCGCGCAGCTGATCCAGCCGATCGCCAACGGGGCGCTGGTCTGCAGCCTCGCCACCGACTTCGACGGCTGCATGAAGGTGGTCCAGCGCCTGACCGACACCGAGCAGGGCGACAGCGGCATCTACCTGGCCAACTCGATGAACTCGCTGCGGGTCGAGGGGCAAAAGACCGTCGCGATCGAGATCATCCAGCAGTTCGACTGGGAGGTGCCCGACTGGGTGCTGGTCCCCGGCGGCAACCTCGGCAACGTCTCGGCGCTGGCCAAGGGCTTCCTCGAGGCCCGGCGGATGGGCCTGATCTCGACCGTGCCGCGGCTGGTCTGCTGCCAGGCCGAGCGCGCCAACCCGCTGTTCCTCGCCTACCAGCGCGCGCGCTCGGAGGGCCGCGACATGACGGTCGAGGACTTCAACTCGGTGACCGCCCGGCCGACGCTGGCCTCGGCCATCCAGATCGGCGATCCGGTCAGCCTGCCCAAGGCCGTGCGGGCGATCGTCGAGACCCGCGGGATGGTCCTGCAAGCCAGCGAGGAGCAGCTCGCCAACGCCAGCGCCCGCGCCGATCGAACCGGGCTGTTCTCGTGCCCGCACACCGGGGTCGCGCTCGCGTGCCTCGAGCAGCTGCTCGCGGATCGGGTGATCGCGCCCGACGATCGCGTGGTCGTGGTCTCGACCGCCCACGGGCTCAAGTTCACCGAGTTCAAGACCGGCTATCACGAGCGGCGCTTCGAGTTCGAGAGCCGCCATGCCAACGCACCCGTGGCGATGACCGGCGATCCCGAGCAGGCGGTCGGCGAGCTGCACCGGCTGCTGGACTCGCTCAGCGACACTTCAGGTCGTCGGGCGGATCCGGCAGGTCCAACGTGGGCGTGAAGCTGGCCGCGATCACCCGGGTGGTCTCGGCCCGCTCGCCCGGGTTGGGGTGGGTCGAGAGCAGCACCGCGGCGCCCGGCATGCTCGCGCCCTCGGCCTCGAGCCGCTCGAAGAAGGTCGCCATCCCGGTCGGATCGACCCCGGCGTCCATCAGGATCTTGCGGCCGCCATCGTCGGCATCGCGCTCCTGATCGCGGCTGTGGGCCTGGCTGGACAGGCCCTCGGCCGCCCACGCGAGGGTCTCGAGGTTGGTCCCGCCGAACACCATCGAGACCAACGCGAGCCCGCCAACCCGGCGCAGTACTGCCCGCATACCGTGGCGGTTGGTGACGTGGGTCATCTCATGAGCGATTACGGCCGCGACCTCTTCTCCGGTCTCGGCCGCCTCGAGCAGGCCCATGTTGACGGTGACGAACCCACCAGGGAGCGCGAACGCGTTGACCTCCTGGGCGTCGACGACCACGAAGTGGAACTCGAACTCGCTGTTGGAGGCGGCGATCAGCGGTTGGGCGAGCTCCTCGACGTAAGCCAGCGGACCGGGATCGGTGCAGTGTGATGACTCGGGCGCGAGCTCCTTCCAATTCTGCTCACCGATCGCCACGTCGACGTCGGTTGGCACCCAGTTCACGAGCTTGGCCGCGAGCAAGCCGAGCAGCCACAGGATCAGCCAGCCGGCGAAGATCAACCCGACCACCGCGAGGACCAGGTTGCGCCACATCTTGCGGCGATGCTCGGGCGCCCCGAAGCCTCCGCCCTGATCGTGCTGCTGGTGCCCGCCGGTCGGCGGGGGTGGAGGGGGTGAGTAGCCGCTCACCGGCCCTTGGACAAAACCGGCCGGGCCAGCCCAGTTGGCAGGAGGATGGTTGCTGGCCGGTCCTTGCGGATACGGTCCCTCACTCGGATGTCCTGATGAATCCACTTGCGGCAGCCCCTTGCAATATCCGATCGTTCGCCGCATCTCGCAAGCCGCCGCGGGTTCCGCACGCGGCCTTCGCTTTCGTTCACACACGATCTTCGGCGCCTGCCATCGACTCCGACCCGCAGCGCCCACTCACTCGCACGCGATCTCGCACACGATCTCGCACACGGAGAGCTCATGCAGCACCAAATCGAATTCGGGCCGTCCTTCGCCTGGTTGAAGGTCCAGCTCGCGCCCAACGAAGTTTTGCAAGCCGAGGCCGGCGCAATGGTCCGCCAGACCCCGGGCCTGCAGATGGACACTCGCCTCAACGCCGGACGCAACGCCGGCTTCTTCTCCAAGGTCAAGGCCTTCTTCGCCGCCATCGCCCGCAAGTTCCTCGGCGGCGAGACCATGTTCGTCAACGATTTCCACGGGCCGCAAGGCGGCGAGGTCGTGCTCGCGCCGGGCCTGTCGGGATCGATCCTGCACCAGCAGCTCGACGGCCAGCGGACCCTGTTCATCCAGGCGAGCGCGTACCTGGCCAGCACCGGGACCGTCGACACCAAGCTCCGCTTCGGCGGGCTCAAGTCGATGTTCGGCGGCGAGGGCCTGGTCCTGCAGGAGTGCACGGGCACCGGCGACGTCTGGATCAACAGCTACGGCGGCATCACCGAGGTCCCGATCAACGGCACCTTCGTGGTCGACACCGGGCACATCGTGGCCTTCGACGGCAACGTCAAGTTCAAGCTCAAGGGCGTCTCGGGCGGCCTCAAGTCGTTCTTCTTCTCCGGTGAAGGGCTGGTCTGCGAGTTCTCGGGCCAGGGGCGGGTCTGGATTCAGTCCCGCAACCTCAGCGCCCTGGTCGGCTGGATCACCCCTTACCTGCGCTGAGCAAAGGTCGACACGCAAATGGAATTCCAAGTCCTCTACCGACCCGCGCACTCGCTCGCGGTCTGCAACCTCAACCCCAACGAGACCGTCCGCGCCGAGGCTGGCGCGATGGTCTCGATGACCCGCAACATCAACGTCGTCGCCGCGGCCAAGAACCCCAACGAGGGCGGCCTCAAGCGCCTGTTCAAGGGCCTCAAGCGGATGGCGCTCGGCGGCGAGTCGTTCTTCACCAACACGTACACGGCCATGAACACGCCGGGTCACGTGACCTTCTCGCCGTCGCTGACCGGCGACATGATCGTCCATCCCCTGCAGGGCGAGCAGCTGGTCATCCAGGGCAGCAGCTACGTGGCCGCGCCCGACAGCGTCACCATCGACACCCAGTTCCAGGGCTTCAAGGGCTTCTTCTCGGGCGAGTCGCTGTTCTTCCTGACCGCCACCGGCCACGGCCCGGTGCTGATGAACGCGTTCGGGGCGATCGAGACCGTCGACCTCAACGGCGAGATGATCGTCGACACCGGCCACATCGTGGCCTTCACCGCCGGCATTCAGTACTCGGTCGTCAAGGCGTCCAAGGGCTGGATCTCGAGCTACCTGTCGGGCGAGGGCCTGGTGCTGCGCATGCAGGGCCAGGGCCGGATGTACGTCCAGAGCCGCAACCCCAACGAGTACGGCGCGACGCTCGGTCGGATGCTGCCGCCCCGCGACAACTAAGGAAGAGCGAGTTTCGCCATGCAACACCAGCTCATCGATACCCCCGACTTCGGGATGCTTCAGATCACCTTCGACCAGGCCAACGAGACCATCGTGTCCGAGTCGGGGGCGATGGTCGCGATGGACACCGGCATCGCCATGAAGACCAGCATGCGCGGGGGCCTGCTCGCGGCCGCCAAGCGCAAGCTGCTCGGCGGCGAGTCGCTGTTCCAGAACACCTTCACCGCGTCCGGCCCCGGCCAGCGCCTGTACCTCGCGCCGGGCCCCGAGGGTGACCTGCGGGCGATGAACCTGGCCGCGGGCCAGAGCTTCTTCATGCAGAGCGGCGCCTACGTGGCTCACGTCGGCGATCAGCTCGTGCTCGACACCAAGTTCGGCGGGCTCAAGGGCTTCTTCGGCGGCGCCGGCTTCTTCATGCTCAAGGTCACCGGACCGGGCACCGTCTACTACTGCGCCTACGGGGCCCTGCACGAGATCGACGTGCCACCCGAGGGCTACACCGTCGACAACGATCACCTGGTCGGCTTCACCGAGGGCCTGCAGTACAACGTCCGCAAGTTCGGCGGCCTCAAGGGGCTGTTCCTGTCGGGCGAGGGCCTGGTCTGCGACTTCCAGGGCCAGGGCAAGATCTACCTGCAGACCCGCAACGCGGGCGCGCTCGCCAACTTCCTGCACCCCTTCCGACCGGTCAAGTCGAAGGGCTGAAGAAGGTAGAACCACTGAAAAAGGCCGCTCCTCGGGGGCGGCCTTTTTTGCGTTGCGACGTCGCGGTCAGTCCCTTGGAGGCACGTAGACGCCCGAGCGCTCGCGGTTGCGGAGTCGCTCCTGGATCTCGGCGAGCTTGGTCTGAATTTCCGTGCTGGTCTCGACCACCAGATCGGTCGACGCGGCCAGCGGGTTGTGGGCCGTGTAGACCGGGCCGCTCGAGGTGTAGCTGGTCTTCGGTCCGATGTCGGCGTCGCTGGTCACCGGTCCGAACCGGTCTCGCAGTGCGATGACCCTGGCCTTGTGCGCGACCTTGTCGGCCTTGTCGAGCTCGAGGAAGTCGCACGCGTCGCCGAGCTGATGCCAGCGAAACGACTGGATGTTGGTGCCCAGCCACGAAGCGGCCTTGGCCAGCGCGAGGTTGTGGCGGGCCTCGGTGACCACCGCCGCGGGCATCCGACGGTCACGCATCAATCGCGTCGCCTGCCGCCACTGCTGATGGGTGGGCTGGGTCGGACCCCACGAGCACAGCATCAAGCGGGCGATCGACGGCCTGCGCAGCGCCTCCAACCAGTCCTCCCACAGCTTCTCGCTGAACTCGACGTCCGCTTCCATGTAGGTCACGAGACAGTCGCCGATCTCCATCCACCGAAGTTCTCGCTTGCCTTCGAAGGACACTTTGCTCGACATGAAACGACTCTACTGGTCTGTCGGGCAAAAGCTAGTCCTCGCGGCAAACGCAATTGCTATTTCGTCTGCGCTGTAACGATTTCAATGTCGCGTTTTGGGACACGCGTGGAATGGGGTCAAATGCGCGGCCGGGGCACCGTGCCCCAGCCGAAATTCGGCCGAATTCGAGTGTTTTCAGGCGAATCGGCGAGAAGCGCGGCACACCTGGTCGATGTCTCGAATCGCCATGGTGACACGGTGGGAGATCAAACGACTCGATCGATTCCATTGGTTGCGATTCGGGCGCCGGCCGAGACCGAACGTCACAGCAGCATGCGCCAGGCGCGGCATCGCGACAACGGCTAAGGTGCCGCGGCCATGAGCAAGCAACCGAGATCGCCGCTCGACCGTGCGCGGTCGCGAGTGCGGTCGGGACTGCGGCGGCTCTCGTCGTCGGCCCACAACGCCAGGGAGCTGGTCGCCTTCGGGCGGCTCGGCGAGCCGTGGGGCTCGGCCTACGAGGTCGTGCATCGCAGCCGCAGCTATCGTCTGCGTCGCTACCAGTCCGACGCGCCGCCGCTGGTCGGGGCCGGGCCCTTGGTGTTGGTGCCGCCGTTGATGGTGACCTCGGAGGTCTACGACGTCGCGGCCGACATCTCGGCGGTCGCGGCTCTGACCGCGGCCGGGCTCGACGTGTGGATCGTCGACTTCGGCGCGCCCGAGCGCGAGGAGGGCGGGCTCTCGCGGACCCTCGACGATCACGTGCTCGCGGTCGACGACGCGATCACGCGGATCGTCGACGCGTGCGGGCGCGCGGTCCATCTGATCGGCTACTCGCAGGGCGGGATGTTCTGCTATCAGGCCGCCGCCTACCGCCGCTGCGAGGGCGTGGCCTCGCTGGTGACCTTCGGCAGCCCGGTCGACATCCACCGCAACCTGCCGGCGATCGACGCCGACGTCGGCGCGCGGGTGATCGGCGCGGCCCGGAGCCTGGTCGCCACGCCGCTCGCCCAGCTCGACGGGCTGCCGGGCTTCTTGACCTCGACCGGCTTCAAGCTGCTGTCGCTGCGCAAGGAGCTGCAGCAGATCAGCGAGTTCATGGCCAAGCTCCACGACCGCGACGCGCTGATCAAGCGCGAGAGTCGGCGGCGGTTCCTGGCCGGCGAGGGCTTCGTGGCCTGGCCGGGGCCGGCGCTGCGGACCTTCATCGACGACTTCATCGTCAACAACCGGATGAGCGCGGGCGGGTTCGTGATCGCCGGGCGCACGGTCACGCTCGCCGATCTCGACGTGCCGATCCTCTACTTCGTCGGCGACCGCGACGACATCGCCCGGCCGGCTGCGGTCCGCGGGATCATCGAGGCGGCGCCGAGGGCCGAGGCCCACGAGGTCTCGGTGCCGGCCGGACACTTCGGCCTGGTGGTCGGCTCGACCGCGATGCAGAGCAGCTGGCCGACGGTGATCGAGTGGGTCGGATGGCGCGACCTCGGCGGCCCACGGCCCGAGCTGTTGACCGATTCCGAGCCGGGCGAGGGCTACGACGAGGTCGAGGCGCTCGAGGTCGAGGCCGACTTCGAGCCGACCGTGCTCGGCGACGTGCTCGGCGACGTGGTCGGCTCGATGGTCGGCGGGTTCATGGAGCTGGTCGAGCAGGGCAGCCACGAGCTCGGCGAGACCTTCGACCAGCTCCGCTACCAGGTCCCGCGGCTGCGCACGCTCGAGTCGCTGGCGCCCGAGACCTTGATCAGCCTCGGCCGCGAGCTGTCGGATCGCGCCGCTCGTCACCCGGACCGGACCTTCTTCCTGTGGAAAGGCCGGGCGTTCTCCTACGCCGAGGCCGATCGCCGGGTCGACGCGATCGTCCGCGGGCTGATCGATCGCGGCGTCGAGCCGGGTTCGCGAGTCGGCGTGCTGATGGACGGCCGGCCGAGCTACCTGTCGGTGGTCGCGGCGATCAACCGGCTCGGGGCGATCGCGGTGCTCTACAAGCCCGGGGATCAGCTCGGGATCGACGACCAGCCGCGACGGATCGAGATCCTCGCGAGCGCGCTGGCTGGCGCCGAGCTGGTCGCGTTGATCGCCGATCCGCCCAACGCCGAGGACGCGGTCGCTGCCTGGTCCCGGCAGGTGTTGGTGCTCGGCGGCGGGCCGCGTCGCGACGACTCGCGGCCGTTGCCCGACGGGGTGTTCGACATGGAGAGCATCGATCCGGCCGCGGTCGCGCTGCCCGACTGGTACGTGCCCAACCCCGGCCGGGCCCGCGACGTGGCGATGGTGATCGTGACCGTGCGCGCGTGGGCGCCTGCCCGCGAGGCGGCGATCAGCAACGGGCGCTGGGCGGTGTCCGCCTATGGAGCCGCGGCGACCTGCCTGCTGTCGAGCAAGGACACGGTCTACTGCGTGCTGCCGCTTCATCATCCGGCCGGGATGCTGGTCGCGGTCGGCGGCGCGCTGGTCGGTCGCTCGCGGCTGGCGTTGGCTCGCGGCTTCGACCCCGAGCAGTTCTGGACCGAGGTCCGTCGCTACGGCGCGACCGTGTGCTTCTACGCGGGCGAGATGTGCCGGGCGCTGATCCATGCCCAGAGCGCGTCGACGGCCGGCAACCACTCGCTGCGGCTGTTCGCGGGCTCGGGCATGCGCGTCGATCTGTGGCGCGAGCTGGTCGAGCGCTTCGGGCCGATCGCCGTGCGCGAGTTCTATGCCTCGACCGAGGGCAACCTGGTGCTGGCCAACATCTCCGGCAAGCGCGGTGCGCTGGGTCGGCCGCTGCCCGGGGCCAATGCGCTCGAGCTGGTCGCGTACGACTTCGAGCAAGGAGAGTTCGTTCGCGACGGACTCGGCCATGCCCGGCGCTGTCGAACCGGGGAGGCCGGGTTGCTGATCGCCAGGGTCGGGCCCACCCATCCGGGCTTCGGCCGCGAGGGCAAGGCCGGGACCGACGCGGTTGCGAGCTTTCATCGCGACGTGTTTGGGCCCAAGGAGACCTGGTACTCGACCGGCGATCTGCTGCGGCGCGACGCCGACGGCGACTACTGGTACGTCGATCGGACCTCGCATCTGATCCGCGGCCCGCACGGGTGGGTGTCGCCGCGGGAGATCGAGGACGTGCTCTACGGGATCGCCAGCATCGAGTACGCGGTCGTTTACGGGCTCGCGCGCGCGAGCCTGCCGGCGTCGCTGGCCGAGCTGCTCGGGCCTGGGGCTCCCGACGTCGTGGTCGCGACGCTGGTCGTGCGCGAGCCCGAGGGCTTCGATCTCGGACCGGTCGCCGCCCGCGTCGCCGAGCTGCGGCCGGAGCAGCGACCGAGCTTTGTTCGGCTGCGCCGCGACGTACCGCTGACCGACGGGTTTCGGCCGCTCAAGACTCCGCTGGTCGCCGCGGGGGTCGACGAGGATGATCCTCGGCTGTGGGTCTGGGATTCCGGGAGCTCGAGCTACCGCCGGGCCCGCTGATCACGGGCGCGCGCATTTGAGCCATACTCGCGCGCGGTGCCGGGCATCGAGCGAATTCACATCGAGGGCTTTGGCTGCGTCGAGGACGTGGAGCTCGAGCTCGGGCCGCTGCAGGCGTTCATCGGGCCGAACGACAGCGGGAAGAGCACGATCCTGCGGGCGGTGGCGGTCGCGGTCGAGGCCGCGCTTCGTGGGGTCGATTCGATCGACGATCCGCGGTTCGCGGGCAGTCGGCTGGAGCTCCAAGTCGAAGGCGAGCGACTCTGGTTTCAAGGTCAGCGGCTTCCTCGCGACAGGTTCGCGAACAACAGCCTGATGGCGGCGGTGTCTGACTGGGCCGGGCGGCTGCATGGCGGCACCGCCCTGGTCCGCCTCGACCCCGACGCCCTGCGGGCTCCCAGCCAGCTGATCCCCGAGGGCCAGGAGCTCGGCTTCCTCACCGATCGCGGCACCGGTCTCGCGGGCCTGTTCGATGCGCTGATCAACCGCAGCGATCGTCCGGTCGATGCCATCACCGAGCGGGTGCGCGAGCGCTTCCCCCACGGTCAAGCACTTCGGTCTGCGGAACGTCTCGACCACCCACAAGGAGCTGCAGCTCGAGCTCGTCGACGGCACCAAGATCCCGGCGTCGATGGCGAGCGAGGGTCTGCTCTACTACCTCGCCTTCGCGACGCTTCCGTACCTGCATGCCGACGCGAGCATCCTGCTGGTAGAGGAGCCCGAGAACGGCCTGCACCCCGCCCGCATCCGCGACGTCGTGGCCACGCTGCGCGAGATCTCCACGACCACGCAGATCCTCATCGCCACCCACAGCCCGATCCTCGTCAACGAGCTGCAACCGCACGAGGTCTTCGTCACCACCCGCGACCCCACGAAGGGCACCCGCGTGACCCGGCTCGATCGCACGCCCAATTTCGCCGAGCGGTCCCGCGTCTATCACCCCGGCGAGCTGTGGGTCGCCTACGCCGACGGCGACACCGAGGCGGCACTTACTTCTTGAGCGCCCGGGCCCGCTTGCGGCGGGCCCGGTGCGGCTGGTTGGCCGGCACCTCCCAGCCGCGCTCGCGGACCACGGCGGCGGCCCGCCGCGAGGCGACCGCCTGGCTCATCCGCAGGCCGTGCTGGGCGAGCACCTCCTCGAGCTCGTCGAAGCGATGCTCGATGGTGGTGCGGACCGACTCGTAGCCGTGGCGCATGGCGGCGTCGCGCTTCCAAAACGCCATCGGGTTCATCGAGAAGAAGTCGAGGTCGTGCTCCTTGGGCTCGAGCAGGACGATGTCGCCGTCGAAGTGCGACTCGCGGTAGCGGTCGAGGCCGAGCCGCAGCCGCGACTGCAAGAGCGTGCGGAACACCTGGTTGAGCACGCCCTTGAGGCCCTGGTCGGCGATCCGGCGGCCGTCGGCGTGCTCGAGCGCCTGCGCGACCGGGGTGCCGGGCGCGGCCTCGGGGCCGCGCAGGCGCGGCTGACCGGGCACCGGCTGGTTCCAGATCGGCCGAAAGGGGTTGTAACAGATGACCAGATCGGCGCCCTTGTCGATCGCGACGTCGATGTTGGCGGTGTTGCGGACGCCACCGTCGACATAGTCGACGCCGTGGATGCGGGCGGGCTTGTAGAAGATCGGCAGCGCGGTCGAGGCCTGCACGGCCTCGGAGATGCTGACACCGTCGAACTCGTCGGCGCCGAAGATCACTCGCTCGGCGGTGTCGAGCTCGCAGGCGGTGATGTAGAGCGAGCGCCCGCGCTCGGCCGCGAACCGGGTGAAGTCGTTGGGCATGCCGATCTTCTCGAGGTTGCGCCGTAGCCAGCGCTCGAGCGGATCGTTGGTCAGCAGGCCCGAGGGGATCGCGTTGCTGATGTTGGGGAATTGCCTGCGCGGCGAGACCTCGTCGCGCAGGCGCAGGGCCAGGCGCTCGAGGTGCAGGTAGTCGGGCGAGCGCAGCAGCTCGCCGAGCGCGTCATGAAAAGTGCCCGGCAAGCCCGGAAGCCCGCGCACGAAGTCGAGCGCCACGCTCGGGTACCAGGTCGCAAACTCGAGCGCGAGCTTGCTCGGGCGCTCGAGTAGCTCGCGGGCGTTGGGCGTGTAGATGTCGATCGGTCGTAGCGGATCGAAGCGAGTGCTGGTCCCGTCGACCACCTGGATCATCTCGTCGGGCGTGAACCCGGCCGCGAGCGGGACCGAGAGCAGCGCGCCCGCGGACAGGCCCACGTAGATGTCGAAGTCGACGATGTCGCGCCCGACCAAGAAGTCGTTGAGGGCCTTGAGCCCGCCCATCTTGAAGGCGCCGCCGGTCACCGCTCCGCCAGCCAGGACCAACGCAATCCTCGAGTTGCGCCTACTTCGCGGTTTGGACTTGCGGATGAGGGTCAGACCCACGATCCATTTATAACCCGCCGACTTGATGTGATGCAGCTCGCGGCAATAACGCAGTCTATAGAATTCATCTCGCGAATGTGAGCGCCTAGGCGTAGCCGCGCGGGGGAGGAAGGAGCGAAGGCTCCGACGACCTGCGCGGTGGAGCCGTGAAAACCAAAGCCGACGACCTGCGCGGTGGAGCCGTTAAAAAAGTGCTAATGACGGGGCGCTGTCAGGATCCCGACAGACGCTCCTCGGCCACGTCGCTGCCGGCGATCCGGCGGCTGTGCGTCGCTGCATCGTGGAGCACGGGCCGCTGGTGTGGTCGATCGCGCGGCGGTTTGCGCCCACGCAGAGCGAGGCCGAGGAGGCGGTCGAGGAGATCTTCGTCGAGCTGTGGAAACACGTGGCTCGCTACGATCCGGCGATCGCGTCGGAGCCGGCGTTCGTGGCCATGATCGCGCGGCGACGAATGATCGAGCG
>Ga0079224_100011438_pt1 | contig 12223 bp, 9 predicted proteins | sample Stecom2015_FD_80414 | JGI IMG/M metagenome (GOLD analysis project Ga0079224, IMG submission 80414) | Agricultural soil microbial communities from Utah to study Nitrogen management - Steer compost 2015 | ecosystem: Environmental > Terrestrial > Soil > Agricultural land | place: USA: Utah... | reverse complement strand
TGGAATCGATCGGACAGGTGATGAACGGAGAACGCAGTTACGAGATCCGCACCTTCGGCTGCCAGATGAACGTGCACGATTCCGAACGCTTGTCCGGCCTGCTGGAGGACGCGGGTTACGTCAAGGCCGCTCCCGGCGCGACCGCCGATCTCGTGGTCTTCAACACCTGCGCGGTCCGCGAGAACGCCGACAACAAGCTCTACGGCACGCTCGGCCATCTCGCCCCGGTGAAGGCGGGCAGGCCGGGCATGCAGATCGCGGTCGGCGGCTGCCTGGCGCAGAAGGACCGCGAGACCGTGGTGCGCAAGGCGCCGTGGGTGGACGTGGTGTTCGGCACGCACAACATCGGCTCGCTGCCGGTGCTGCTCGAGCGTGCCAGGCACAACGAGCAGGCCCAGGTGGAGATCCTGGAGTCGCTCGAGGCGTTCCCCTCGACCCTGCCCGCCAAGCGGGAGTCCGCCTATGCGGGCTGGGTGTCGATCTCGGTGGGCTGCAACAACACCTGCACCTTCTGCATCGTGCCCTCGCTGCGCGGCAAGGAGGTCGACCGCCGCCCCGGCGACGTGCTCGCCGAGGTGCAGGCGCTGGTCGACCAGGGCGTGCTCGAGGTCACCCTGCTCGGCCAGAACGTCAACTCCTACGGCGCCTCGTTCGCCGATCCCGACGAGCCGCGCGACCGTGGCGCCTTCGCCAAGCTGCTGCGCGCCTGCGGCCGCATCGATGGCCTGGAGCGGGTGCGTTTCACCTCGCCGCATCCGGCGGAGTTCACCGACGACGTGATCGAGGCGATGGCCGAGACGCCCAACATCTGCCCGCAGCTGCACATGCCGTTGCAGTCCGGCTCCGACCGGGTGCTCAAGGCGATGCGCCGTTCCTACCGCAAGGCGCGCTATCTGGGCATCATCGAGAAGGTGCGCGCGGCCATGCCGCACGCGGCCATCACCACCGACATCATCGTCGGCTTCCCCGGTGAGACCGAGGAGGACTTCCAGCAGACCCTGGACGTGGTGCGTCAGGCGCGGTTCACCAGCGCGTTCACCTTCCAGTACTCCAAGCGGCCCGGCACCCCCGCCGCCGAGATGGACGGCCAGCTGCCCAAGCAGGTGGTGCAGGAACGCTACGACCGGTTGATCGCGCTGCAGGAGGAGATCTCGCTGGCGGCAAACCAGGAGTTGATCGGCACCGAGGTCGAGCTGCTGGTGGCCGAGGGCTCGGGCAAGAAGAACGCCGCCACCGCCCGCATGAGCGGGCGGGCCCGCGACGGCAGGCTGGTGCACTTCCGTCCCGGCGGCACCGCCGAGCCGATCCGCCCGGGCGACCTGGTCACCGTGGACATCACCGCGGCCGCCCCGCACCACCTGATCGCGGACTCGCCCGTGCGCGACCACCGCCGCACCCGCGCCGGTGACGCGCACGAGGCGGGCACCACGCCCAAGACCGCGCCGATCGGTGTCGGTCTCGGCCTGCCGCGCATCGGCGCGCCCGCACCGGAGCCGGTGGCCGCGGGCTGCTCCACCGGGTGTGGCTCGTGAGCCCCGACCCGGGGGAACGCGACGACGATCGCGCCGCCGGAGCCGAGCACGAGGCCGGGGACGAGCCGGATACTACGCGTCGTAGTGGGTCGGGTGCGGCCGGTGCGGGCGGCAGTGGCAGAGTGGGACGCGACCGATCCGATGCCGGTGACGACGCAGGAGGCGACGCGGTGAGCAGCAGCAATACCGATCGGGCGAGCAGCACCGAACGGGAATTCGATCAGTTCCGCGACGAGCTGGACGCCGTCGAGCGGCGCATCGCCGGCGAGATCGACCCCGGGGTGCGCGCGATGGTGGTCGCGGGCGCGGTCTTCGTCCTGCTGTTCTCGCTGGTACTGCCGCACGCGGGCGGCGCACGCGGATTCGACGTGCTGCTGGACACCGAGGTGGCGCGGCTGGAGCACATCGGCCTGCCCTCGCGGCTGTTCGTGTGGTTCGCCGCCGTCTTCGGCATCGGCTTCTCGCTGCTGGCGCTGATGACCCGGCGCTGGGTGCTGGCGTGGTTCGCCGTCGCGGGCTCGGCGCTGGCCTCCTTCTTCGGTGTGCTGTCCATCTGGCACCGCCAGACCCCCGGCCTGGACGATCTCGGCCGCAGCGACTACCTCGGCGCCGGTCCCGGTGCCGGCCTGATCCTCGGCACCGTGGCGGTGGTCGTGTTGACCTTCCACTGGGTGCGGGTGGTGTGGAGCCGCACGGCGCTGCAGCTGGCCGCCGAGGAACAGCGGCGCAACGCCGCTGCCGCCGCCGAGGAGCGCGATCGCAGGCGGCTGACCGGCGAGGACGACTGAGAGCGCGGCGCCGAGGCGGAAAGGCGGCCGAGACGAGAAGGCGGCCGAGACGGCACCCGTCTCGAACCGGGACCGGTTGCGCCACCCGGGCGGCTCCCCGAGGCAGCCGCAGCACCGCATGACAACGGCGCCGCCGGGATTCGAAAACCCCGGTCGGCGCCGTTCTGGGTGGCTCGGCGCGCGCGGTCAGCGGTTGCTGACCGCGCCCTCGGCCGCTTCGGCCCACTCGCGCCACTGCTTGGCCTGTTCGCGCGCCTGCTCGGCGTCGCGGGTCCGGCCGGCGGCTTCGGCTTTGGCGGCCTGCTCCTCGAAGTGGGCGACCTTCTCCCTGAACTGCGCGGCCCGCGCCATGGCCTCCGGGTCGGTGCGCCGCCACTGTTCGTCGACGGCCTCGCGGACACGCTTCTCGATGGCGCGCAGCTTGCCCTCGAGCTCGTGCATCCGGTCGCGCGGCACCTTGCCGATGGCCTCCCAGCGCTCCTGCAGCTCGCGCAACCCGGCGCGGGCGGCATCGAGATCCTGCTCGGGATCGAGGTGGGCGTAGGCGGCCAGCAGCTCCTCCTTGGCGGCGGCGTTGGCCTCGAACTCCGCCTCGCGCTCGGAGACGGCGGCGTTGCGCGCGGCGAAGAAGACGTCCTGGGCGCTCTTGAACCGCCGCCACAGCGCCTCGTCGGCCTCGCGCGGCGCGCGGCCGGCGGCCTTCCACTCGCTGAGCAGCTCGCGGAAGATGGCGGCGGTGCCGGTCCAGTCGGTGGAGTCGGAGAGTTCCTCGGCCCGCACGCACAGCTCTTCCTTGCGCGCCTTGGCGGCGGCGCGCTCACGGTCGAGTTCGGCGAAGTGCGCGCCGCGCCTGCGGTTGAACGCCTCGCGCGCCTTGGAGTAGCGCTTCCACAGCGCGTCGTCGACCTTGCGGTCGACCCCGCGGATGGTCTTCCACTCCTCGAGGATCTCGCGCAATCGGTCGCCCGCCTGCTTCCACTGGGTGGACTCGGCGGCGATCTGCTCGGCCTCGGCACACAGCGCTTCCTTGCGCTCGGTGTGCTCGTGGCGGGCGCGCTCCTTCTCCTCCCTGGCGTGCGCGGCGGCTTCCTCGGAATGTTCGGTGATGGCCCGCAGGCGCTGCGCCAGCGACTCGATGTCGCCGATGACGGCGGCGGTGGGCAGCGATTCGGCGAGGCGGATCGCCTCGGCCTTGGTCTTGCGGGCATCGGCGCCCGCGGCCAGCCGCGCCTCGAGCAGGGCCACCTCGGTGGCCAGGTCGTCGAATCGGCGGCCGAAATGGGCCAGGCCCTCGGCGGCGTCGCCCGCCTGCCAGGAGCCGACGACCCGCTCGCCGCCGTCCGGGGTCTTCACCCACGCGGTGCCGTCCTCGTCGACGCGACCCCAGCGGCCCGGATCGGACACCGTGGGCACGACGACCGGGTGCGGGTGCTGCTGGGCCGGGCCCGGGGCGGGTTTGACCGCGTGCGGCTTGGGATGGGGCTTGCTTCCGCCCGGCTTGGGGGCACCGGACGGGCGCGGCGCGCTGTCTGCTGCGGCCTTCGCGGTTCCGTTGCTGTCGGTCATTGCTCTCCGTCCTTTGCCGCGCGTCACGGCTGCCTGGTTACGCCCTTGTCCGTCCCGTTCGACCTGCTCTCCAGCCGCCGCTGCGGTCGCGTCCGGGTCACTCGTGGGCGATAGGGCGGCCCACAGGTCCGAGCGGGGTGGCAACCCGTGGTGACCTGGGTTGTCGCACCCCCGACACTATCAATCCCGGCGGCGATTGACCCGACAGACACTCGATCGGCCACCCGGCCGCCCACCCGGCGCCGCATCGGCGCGTCGCCGGGAACCGATACGGTTGGCGACGTGTTCAGCATTGCGGCTCTCGTTCCCTCGCCGCCGGTCCTCGTGCCCGAGCTCTGCGGCGGTCGCTCGGAGGTCGCCGAGACCGGCCCCGCCGCCGAGGTCGCCCGGGTGCGCGCCGCCGCGCTGGCGGCCGCGGGGGAACTCGCCGGGGTCGGCCGGTGGACGGTCGTCGGGGTGGATACGGACGGGGCGGGACAGCCCGCGGCGGCGCTGCCTGCGGTTTCCCCGGTTCCGGTCGGCGTGGACCACGACAGCGCCGCCGTCGCGCCGTCGCCTGTGCGGGAGCTCGGTCCCGAGACCGCAGGCACCTTCCGTGGCTTCGGCGCGGATGTCACCGTCGCCCTGTCCCCGGCCGCGCCGACCGCGGAGCCCGACCCGTGCGCCCCGCTGCCGGTGCTGATCGCCGCGTGGTTGCGGGGCCGCATCGCACCGGGAGCCACCGCGAGCGCCCTGCTGATCGCCCCGGGGGCCGCGCCCGCCGCCTGCCTTGCCGCGGGCGAACGGTTGCGGGCCGCGCTGGACGCCGAGCCCGAGCCGCACGGCGTGCTCGTCGTCGCCGACGGCGCCACCACGCTGTCGACCGGCGCGCCCGGCTACTTCCGGCCCGAGGCCCCGCGGTTCCAGCGCGGGCTCGACGACGCCCTGGACGCGGGTGACCGCGCCGCGCTGCGCGCCCTCGACCCCGGGCTGTGTGCCGAACTGGGCGTGGGTGGCCGGGCCGCGCACCAGGCGCTGGCCGGGCTGTTCGGGCCCGACGCCGCCGACCCGGTGGTGCGGACCTACTATCGGGACGCGCCGTTCGGCGTCGGCTATCACGTGAGCGTGTGGCGTCAGGGGGACGACCGGGAAGGCAGGTCTCGATGACGGTGCCGATCGCGGTGGTCGGTCCCACCGCCACCGGCAAATCCGATCTCGGCCTCGCGCTGGCCGAACGGCTCGACGGCGAGATCGTCAACATCGACGCCATGCAGCTCTACCGCGGCATGGACATCGGCACGGCCAAGCTGCCGGTCGCCGAGCGCCGCGGCATCCCACACCATCAGCTCGACGTCCTCGACGTCACCGAGACCGCAAGCGTGGCCACCTATCAGCGCAACGCCATCGCCGACGTGGAGGCCATCGCGGCGCGTGGGCGCACCCCGGTGATCGTGGGCGGCTCGATGATGTACGTGCAGGCCCTGCTCGACGACTGGGCCTTCCCCGCCACCGATCCGCGGGTGCGGGCCAAGTACGAGCGGCTGCTGGAGACCGGGGGAGTGGCCGCCGTGCACGAGGCCCTGCGCGTGGCCGATCCTGCCGCGGCACAGACGATTCTGCCCACCGACGGACGGCGGATGGTGCGCGCGCTCGAGGTCGTCGAGCTCACCGGCAAGCCGTTCGCGGCCTCGGCGCCCGGCATCGGGGAGCCGCGCTGGGGCACGGTGATCCTCGGCGTCGACCGCGACACCGCCGAACTCGACGCGCGCATCGAGCGCCGCACCGCGCTGATGTTCGCCACCGGCCTGGTCGACGAGGTGCGCGGCCTGGTCGAGCGTGGGCTGCGCGAGGGCGTGACCGCGCGGCGGGCGATCGGCTATGCCCAGGTGCTCGCTCATCTGGACGGCGAATACGATCTGGCGCACGCCGAGGAACGCACGCTGATCGGCACCCGGCGCTACGTGCGCAGGCAGCGTTCCTGGTTCCGCCGCGATCCGCGGGTGCGCTGGCTCGACGGCGCCGACCCCGGGCTGGTCGACGCCGCGCTACGGGCGATCGACGAGCACCGCGTGATCGACGAGCACCGCGTGATCGACGAGCACCGCGTGATCGACGAGCACAGCGTGATCGACGAGCACAGACATCCCTCCGAACCCACAGGACGGACCGCGCAGTGACCCGAAGGGTGAGCACCCGCAACGCATCCATGCAGCTGTGGCAGGCCTATCTGCACAACCGCAGCAAGCGCAATCGCGACCAGCGGTTCCTGGTGCAGGGCGTGCGTCCGATCACCCAGGCGCTGGCGGCGGGCTGGCCGCTGGAGACCATGCTCTATCGCCTCGGCGGGCCCGAACTGTCCACCTGGGCGCGCGAGGCGCTCGACACCGCCGGGGTGCCCGCGGTCGGCCTGGTCCCCGAGCTGATCGCCGAACTCGGCGAAAAGGCCGATGCCGCACCGGAACTCGTCGCGGTGGCGATCACGCGTCAGCTGGATCTGGCCGAGTACGCGCCGGGCGAGCCGGGGGAGAGCGCCCCGGTCGTCGTGGTGTTCGACCGGCCCAACTCGCCGGGCAATCTCGGCACCCTGATCCGCTCGGCGGACTCCTTCGGCGCCGACGCCGTCGTGGTCGCCGGCCACGGCGCCGACCAGTACGATCCGCGGGCGGTGCGGGCCTCCACCGGGTCGCTGTTCGCGGTCCCGGTCTTCCGGGTGGCCGGACCCGCCCAGGTGCTCGAGTTCCGCGACCGGCAGCTCGCGCGCGGCATCCCGACCCGTATCGTCGGCACCGACGAGCGCGGCACCTGTGCGGTCTTCGACCACGACTTCCGGGAGGCGACGATCCTGGTGGTCGGCAACGAGACGACCGGGATGAGCGCGGCCTGGCAGGATGTGTGTGACGACCTGGTGTCCATCCCGATGGGTGGCACCGCCAGTTCGCTGGGCGCTCCTTCGGCGGGCGCGGTGGCCCTGTACGAAATTTCGCGGCAGCGCCGGACGTTCGTCCGGTGAACAGCCGCCGAGGCGAGCGCGCCGACGGCGCACGCGCAGGCGACGAACGACGACAGCGACGAGAGCCGGACGACGGTGGAAACGGAGAGTCACGCGTGACGGACATCGAGTTCACGAAGGGCCACGGCACCCAGAACGATTTCGTGGTGCTGCCCGACGAGGACGTCCGGCTCGATCTCACCGCCGAGCGGGTCGCCGCCCTGTGCGACCGGCAGCGCGGCATCGGCGCCGACGGCCTGCTGCGGGTGGCCCGCGCCGGCGCGCTGCTGGCGGCGGGCGTGCTCACCGAACTGCCCGAGGGCGTCGGCGAACAGGACTGGTTCATGGACTACCGCAACGCCGACGGCTCGATCGCCGAGATGTGCGGCAACGGCGTGCGGGTGTTCGCCCACTACCTGGCCGCCACCGGTCGTCAGAGCGGCGGCGAGCACGTGGTCGGCAGCCGCGCGGGCGGACGTCCGGTCACCGTGCACACCGCGGGACCGGTGCACGGCGAGGTCACCGTGCGGATGGGGCAGGTGCGGCAGCTGGGCACCTCCACCGCGACCATCGGCGGCTGGGGCCTGTCCGGCCTCGGCATCGACGTGGGCAATCCACACCTGGCCTGCGTCGACCCGGCGCTGACCGCCGAATCGCTGGCCAAGCTCGACCTGAGCGTCCCGCCCGGCTACGACCCCGACATGTTCCCGCACGGGGTGAACGTGGAGATCCTCACCCCGCTCGACGCCGAGCGCGGCGCGGACATGCGCGTCTACGAGCGCGGCGTCGGCGAGACCCGCTCCTGCGGCACCGGGACGGTCGCCGCCGCGGCCGCCGTACTCGACGCCGAGGGCTTCGATCTGGCCTCCGGGACCGACGAGGTGACCATCCGTGTCCCCGGCGGGCAGGTGCGCGTCGGGCTGTCGGCGGGCGCGGCGTGGCTGCGCGGCCCGTCCGTGCTGGTCGCCACCGGTCGCCTCGGCGCCGACTGGTGGCGCGACCTCGGCTGACCGGCGCGGCGGGCTCCGCCCGAAATGGACATGCGGACCGGGGCCGGGACGTGGCAGCATGGATGGTGTATGAGGAAATCAGAGACGTTCGACATCACTTCGACCTCCAGCGGAAAGGGTGCCGCCGACCAGGCCGCGTTCCCCGCTGACGACACGTCCCACGACGCCGGGGACATCGACTTCGACGGCGCCGACTGCCGCGACACCGACTTCGGCGACGCCGATTTCGAGACCTCCGACTACGACACCGCAGGCTTCGACACCGCAGGTGGCTCCACCGCAGGTGAAGAAGAGGGCGCCTACCCCGATGAGGGCGATGTGATCGCCGAACGTGCCGCGCGCATGCGGCGCAACGGCTGGATCGCCGAGCCGACCACCGGCGAGATGCGGCTCGAGGAGCGCAGTTCCCTGCGTCGCGTCGCCGGTCTGTCCACCGAGCTCACCGACGTCACCGAGGTCGAGTACCGGCAGCTGCGTCTGGAGCGCGTGGTGCTGGTCGGGGTGTGGACCTCGGGCACGGCGGCACAGGCCGAGGCCAGCATGGCCGAGCTGGCCGCGCTCGCCGAGACCGCGGGCTCGCAGGTGCTGGAAGGGCTCATCCAGCGCCGTGACAAGCCGGACCCGGCCACCTACATCGGCTCGGGCAAGGCCGACGAGCTTCGGGCCGTGGTGCTCGAGACCGGCGCGGACACCGTGATCTGTGACGGCGAGCTGACGCCGGCGCAGCTGACCGCGCTGGAGAAGGTCGTCAAGGTGAAGGTCATCGACCGCACCGCGCTCATCCTGGACATCTTCGCCCAGCACGCCACCTCCAGCGAGGGCAAGGCGCAGGTGGCGCTGGCACAGATGGAGTACATGCTGCCCAGGCTGCGCGGCTGGGGTGAATCGATGTCCCGTCAGGCGGGTGGTCGCGCGGGCAGCAACGGCGGCGTGGGTCTGCGCGGTCCCGGTGAGACCAAGATCGAGACCGACCGCAGGCGCATCCGCGAGCGCATGGCCAAGCTGCGCCGCGAGATCCGCGAGATGAAGACCGCGCGTGACACCAAGCGCTCCAGGCGCGCCGGTTCCGGCGTCCCGCAGATCGCCATCGTCGGCTACACCAACGCGGGCAAGTCCAGCCTGATGAACGCGCTGACCGGCTCGGGTGTGCTGGTCCAGGACGCGCTGTTCGCCACCCTCGACCCCACCACCCGGCGGGCCCATCTGGACGACGGCCGCGAGGTCGTCTTCACCGACACCGTCGGTTTCGTCCGGCACCTGCCGACCCAGCTGGTCGAGGCGTTCCGCTCCACGCTGGAGGAGGTCACCGGCGCAGACCTGCTGCTGCACGTGGTGGACGGCTCCGATGCCGATCCGGCCGGGCAGATCAAGGCGGTGCGCGAGGTGATCACCGACGTCATCAAGGAGTCGGAGGCGACGGCGCCGCCGGAGCTGCTGGTGGTCAACAAGATCGACTCGATCTCGCCGATGCGGCGCACCGAGTTGCGCGGCATGCTGCCGGACGCGGAGTTCGTTTCCGCGCACACCGGTGCGGGTCTGGACCGGCTGCGGGCGCGGCTGGCCGACATCCTCGGCGAGCTCGATGTGGAGATCGGGGTGCTGCTGCCCTATACGCGCGGCGACCTGCTCGCCCGTATCCACGCCGACGGCCGGATCCTCAGCTCCGAGCACGAGGAGGGCGGGACCCGGTTGCGGGCCAGGGTGCCGCACGCGCTGGCCGCCGCGCTGGCCGAGTACGCCGACGCCGGGACGGCCTACCCCGAGCGCGCGGGCGCCTGAGTGGCCGCGGGTCCGGGGACGAGGTCTCGGCCGGATGTTTCCGCGCGCCGCGCCGCGCGGAATTGGAACCGACCGGCACGTTTGTCCTCGGCCTCGACGACCTTGCTGACATGGTGAAATAGCCCACGAATATCGGTTCGGATTGCAACTCGTTCCACCTGTTTCGGTACGGTGGGAATCGGTCGCGATGGCGCGACGCAGGGGACAAGACATCCGTACCGCCGTTTTCCGTACGACGACGTGCCGGGAATCCGACATTTCGATGGGGAACCACCTATGCCCGAATTCTCGCCCGCCGAGGGGGCTCTGACCGACGGCGCGCCGCTGGAGGTGCGCTTGGACGACAACGATCTGCGCGTGCTCGACGCACTGCTGGCTCCGATGCGGGCCTGGACGAGTCCGCGCTTCTACGGCCTGGAGAACATTCCGGCCGAGGGGCCGGTGCTGCTGGTCGCCAACCACAATCTGCTCGGGTTCGTCGACGCGCCGCTGCTGGTGCCCGAGGTGCTGCGGGTGCGCGGCAGGCTGATCCGCGGCCTGGCCGAAGACGTGCTGGTGCGGGTGCCCGGCGTACGGCACCTGCTGCACCATTTCGGCTCCGTGCGCGGCAACCGGCACAACTGCCGCACGCTGCTCGAGCGCGGCGAGGCCGTGCTGGTGTTCCCCGGCGGCGGTCGTGAGGCCATCCGCCGCAAGGGCGAGAAGTACGTGCTGAAGTGGGAGGGGCGCACCGGGTTCGCGCGCATGGCCCTGGAATGCGGGGCCCCGATCGTGCCGGTGGCCATGATCGGCGCCGACGATGCCTTCGACATCGTCGTCGACGGGGAGCACGCGCTCATGCGTCCGGTGCGCTGGGCCGTCGAGTCGCTGGGGCTCAAGCGTGACCTCACCCCGCCGCTGGTCAACGGTCTCGGGCCGATCCCGCGCCCGGAGCGTTTCTACTTCTCCGCCGGCGCTGCGATCGATCCGACCGCCTGGGCCGATGCCGACGATCTGGACGCCGCGGCCGCCGATCTGCGCGATGTGGTGCGCAAGGCGCTCGAAGAGGAGATTCGCTACCTGTTCGCCCGCCGTGCGCGCGATACCGGTCGCACCCTCGCGGGCCGGGTGCGCGGTCTGCTGAAGAGCTGACAACCGGGGATCGATTCGCGACCTGGCCCGCGAATCGATCCCCGCGTCACCCGTCGCGGACAACGATCCCCGAACGTTCCCGGATACCTGGCTAATTTCCGGCACACCGGTCGTACCGTGGGGACATGCCTCGGGCGCGCATCGGATCGATGCTTGCCGGGGTCGCCGCGGCGAGTGCGGTGGCCCTGGTGGCCGCCACGGGCGCGGTTGCCGATCCGGCCGCGCCCGCACCGCCGGGTGCGGGCACGAGCGATCAGACCGGAACCGGGGCCGCCGGCCTGCCGGGCGCGGCCGATCCGGTCGTCGCCACCGGGGCGCCGCTGGCCGCTCCGGTCTCGGCGGACGGCTCGCGGTTGGCGAGCCTTCGGGTCGTCGACCAGCGCAGGCTTCGGTTGGGTGTGTACTCGGCCGCGATGGACCGGGTGATCGAACTCGACGTGCAGCGGCCCGCGGACACCACGGCGCCCCGGCCCACGCTCTACCTGCTGGCGGGCGCCGGCGGCGGCGAGGACTCGGCGACCTGGCAGGCGCGCACCGCGGCGCTGGACTTCCTGGCCGACAAGCCGCTGAATGTGGTGTTGCCGATCGGCGGCGCGTGGAGCTACTACACCGACTGGCGGGCGCGCGATCCCGTGCTCGGGGTCAACAAGTGGAAGACCTTTCTCACCGAGGAACTGCCGCCGATCGTGGACGGCGCGCTCGGCACCGACGGGCGCAACGCCCTGGCCGGGCTGTCGATGTCGGGCACCTCGGTGCTGCAACTGCCCATCGCGGCCCCCGGCCGCTATCGCGCGGTCGCCGCCTACAGCGGGTGCGCCCAGATCAGCGATCCGCTCGGCCGTCAGGCCGTGACGACGGTGGTCGCGGCAGGCCAGGGCGATGTGGTCAACATGTACGGTCCGCCCGGCGATCCGATGTGGGTGGCCAACGACCCCTATGTCAACGCCGAGGGCCTGCGCGGCGTCGAACTGTTCCTGTCCACCGGCAGCGGCCTGCCGGGGCGCTGGGACACGTTGAACGGGCCGCGCACCCAGCCGGGGGTGAACGGGTGGGTCAATCAGGTCGTCCTCGGCGGCATCCTGGAAGCGGCCACCGATTTCTGCACGCGCAACATGCGCGACCGCCTGACCGCGCTCGGCATCGAGGCCACCTACCTGTTCGAGCCCTACGGCACCCATTCCTGGGGCTATTGGGAGGACGCCCTTCGTCAGTCCTGGCCGGTCCTGGCGCGTGGGCTGGGTCTCGCGCCCTGACCGGCGAAATATAGCTGTCGGCTATAACGGACCGATCGATGCGACTTGCCGGTAGGTTTGCGACCGGTCTCGATCCGTGTTCGAAGCAGGCGCTACTCTTCCTGGTGAAGCGCAAGATTTCCGGTGCGAAGTGAACCGGCATTTGGGTTCCGGGTACCGTATCGGGTAACGACGGATCGGTGTGGATCGGTCCGTG